>Ga0272444_10003325_pt1 | contig 14517 bp, 10 predicted proteins | sample SSMForm13_FD_201033 | JGI IMG/M metagenome (GOLD analysis project Ga0272444, IMG submission 201033) | Marine sediment archaeal communities from Little Sippewissett salt marsh, Falmouth, MA, United States - SSM-Form-13 | ecosystem: Environmental > Aquatic > Marine > Wetlands > Sediment ...
CAATAGCACTATTATCATAAACAGCAATAATATATTTATGGAATTCGTCATCGGTGTCCACCAGAGCGAGTTCTCCAACGGTTGTATAATCTGACCATAGAAATAATGTATCTTTGGCAATCCAAAGGATATTCGAGTATTTCGCTCCCATATCAAGATTTATATGGCAGGGGGCTCTCAATGATGATGAGGAATTTCCAGTAACGTACTTCATACTAAATTCTGCAAATAGAGTGTCTGGAAAGGCCGCAGTTGGTTCAACCATTCGATAATTCATATTTTCCGACAATGAATTGGTGCTTAAAAGCAGTGTATCTCCAATAAACTCGGGAATTTCAATATCGGCAGTATTATTCAATTCCCACCCCGGGCAGATTTCATCCGGCAGATCGCCTGACGAACCTTCCCAGATTGAGTTATAATCCGGACTTTGGGCATATAGGCCTGCAGATATTCCCATGATTGCTATCATTAAAACAGTTAATTTCTTAAACATGCTTGCTCTCCCTTGATCTTCTTCGAAGTCAGTTAATTTCAAAACCTGAGATTTCCTAGATACAGCTTTCGACAACATAATTTATTTCCTTTGAACATCCCAAATATACAAAATCATTTCTAATAGTGGTTTGTATAATCTCAGACTGTTTTCAGTCAATGATAAATTAGCAAACATGTCCTGATTGTCAATATTCTCATTTCTCCACCTTCATCCTGTATATCGCCCGTCTTGTTCTTTACTCAAGCCATTGAAGGGCAATCTGGTTCTTAAAGCAGATGATATTCCGGGATAAAAATTCGAACAAGCGACATCAATCCTAACACAATTCTAACATTTGCCCTATGACTCTCGGGCAAGGCCATATTCAGAGAGGAGGCTTTTTAGCGACTGAAAATTTCGGAATAATGAAAATGAGACGGGGATGCCTGGTTAAAAGGCTGATCAAAGAAATCTAAACCAACAAAAAAAGCCAGGTGTCATAGACACCCGGCCTTTTTGAAAGAGCAAAAAATGGTATTTCACTTCTTGCCGGTATCGGGTAAAATAACCTTGTCGATAACGTGAATAACGCCGTTGGAACAGAGGATATCAGTGGTAATAACATTGGCGTTATCGACCATCACCGCGCCCTCATCGACGGTGATTTTGACATTCTGACCGTTCAATGTTTCGGCCTTCTTGAGCTTGACCACATCTTCGGCCTTAACCGCTCCGGAGACGACATGATAGGTGAGAATAGAGGCGAGCTTTTCCTTATCTTTAAGCAAAGCCTCGACTGTTCCTTCCGGCAGCTTGGCAAAGGCTTCATCGGTTGGCGCGAAAACGGTAAAAGGACCTTCACCTTTAAGAGCCTCAACCAGTCCGGCGGCCTTGACGGCAGCGACCAGGGTCTTAAACGATCCGGCACTAACCGCCATATCGACAATATCTTTCTTGTTCATCTTTTCGGTTTCGGCTGAAACCATTTTCTGAGCTTTTTCCTTCGATTGACCCATTTTGCCGTGATCCGAACCACAATCGGCAGAACCGATGCCGTTGAAGGCAAATATGACAGCAAAGACTGTTAAGAGAGTGAGTAACTGTTTCATTGTTTTCTCCTTGTTACATTTTAAAATTATAACTTGCCTAACCGGAATACCGATGGAATTGTTCCCGGTGAATAAATAAAAAATAATCGCCGAATTCTGCGGGTGGTATTTTTGGGGGTAGAATCGTTCAAGAAGCTTCAGGTAATAATCTCGAGGCCCCTCTTTTCAAAACGACCGGCCGGTCAGACAATATCGGGGCGGATGGGACGCATAAGTTGAATGAATGTCCGCAACAGGGATTCATCGAAGCCCTCTTTTTCCAGAGACATCGTCTTAAGGGTCGAGAATGTCCCTTCGGCGGCCCGGTAAACGCGATTGGTCGTCATGGCATCGAAGGCATCGGCAATGGCGACTATCTTTCCGTAAAGGTGGATATCATTGTTCTTGAGTCCATGGGGGTAACCGGCGCCGTTGCGTCTTTCATGATGTTGCTCGATAGGAATATATGACGCCGGCGAAATATGCCTGGTTTCCGAGAGGAGTTCGACGCCCCATTGGGGATGCTTACGTATTATCTCCCATTCTGACTGATCAAGCGAACCCGGTTTGGCCAGGATTGACCTGGATACCCGGGCTTTGCCGACATCATGCAACAGGGCACCCGTGGCCAGCTCGACCAGCTCACCGGTTTTGGTTAATCCGGCGGCATGGGCCAGTGCCAGAGAAAAGGTGCCGACGTTGACCGAATGGCTGAAGATATTATAATCGAACGACATGACTCTCAACATGTTGTGAAAGGCATTCGGTTCCTGGAGAACATACTGGACGGTCGATTCTACCAGCGCCTGGCTGTCCCTGATGTGCTTTCCCCGGGTGGGATCGGCAAAAATGTCGCCGACCAGTTCTCTGGCGGTGTCATAGACGATGCTGGACTTGGTGAAATTGTCCACCGATCCATCAGTCAGTATCCGGCCGATATGCTTTCTCAGGTATTGATGGTACTCATGTCGCTGATTGTCCGAAATATACAGCCGGTTCATGTTCATCCTGATCAGTTCGCGGCATGATTGGGATGTTAGAGGCAGATGCGACGATCGAAAAAGGACCATTTTTTGTCCATCAAAGACATAAAGATCAAAATCAGGGATACTGTCGGCGGTCAACGAACGGGCGTAGATCGGTATATATCCTCGGAGTTTTTGATGCTTCCGGGCTGATTCCGTTTTGACATCCATATCGTCTAATATCGGCCGCCGGCTCCAATAACTTTATATCCCCGCGGCAAATGACAGGAAAGCAGACTGAATGAGAAATCTTTGATAACCGGCCCGACCGGGAAGTCGGATCGGCCGATCAAATCATTTCCCTGACGACGTCAACGGTCGAATCGCATTGGTTGTATGTAATGGTGAAACCCCTCTTGCGAAAAACGGAAATCATGGGGTAGTTATCGGCCGTTGTCTGAGCGACCACCCGTTTAAGCCGCCATTTTCGGGCGATCTCCAGGCAATAATCGGTCAGCATACTCCCGATTTCTTTTCCCTGCCAGGCGTCGACAATAAGGATGGCGTACTCGACCGATTCGTGGTCCGGGTCGGCAATCATCCGACCGACGCCGATCAGTTTTTTCCCATCGGGTTCGGTTATTTCGGCGACGATGGCGATTTCGCGATCATAATCGATATAGCAATAACGGGTGGCCACCTCGTGTGAAGCCCATTGAAAAAAGTGGCGAAATCTCGAATATATGGTCTCTTTTGAACAACTGGCCAGCATCTCCATCCAGAGCGGTTCATCCTCGGGCTTGATAGGCCGAAAGGTGATTTTCGTGCCGTCTTTAACTTCCACGATTTTAACGTATTTTTCGGGGTACGGCCGCAGAGCCAGATGCGAATAGGGTTCGATTTCCCGGCCGATAATCTCTCGTTTGATCACCGCCCGGGCATCGAGGGCAACGATTTTGTCGGGGCCAACCATGAGAGGATTGATATCCAGTTCCTTGATTTCCGGGTAATCCGCGGCCAGGTACGAAAGCCGTATCAATACCTCGAGCAATTTGTCGATATTTACCGGTGGCCGGCCCCGGTAGCCCCTGAGAAGCGGCCAGATTCGCAAAGATTCCAGCATACGCCGAGCCAGCCGTTCATTAAGGGGCGGGAATCCCAGACAATGCTCCCCCAGCAGCTCGGCTATGGTCCCGCCCATACCGGCCATCATGACCGTACCGAAGACGGCATCGGATTTGATCCCAAGGATCATTTCGATACCATCGCCATCGGCGGTCATCGGTTGCACCGTGACACCCTCGATTCGGCTGTTGGGACAAGCCGCGCCGGCCCCGGTCATAATTTCTCCAAAAGCCGCCTTTACTTCCGCCTCGTTTTTCAGGTTGAGGATCACGCCACCGACATCGGTTTTATGCGTTATTTCGGGTGAATTGATTTTGAGCACCACCGGGTATCCGATCCTGCCCGCAGCGGCTGTGGCTTCGGCCGCCGAGGCGGCCGGAATCGGCCGGGCCACATCGATTCCGTAGGCCTCCAGGAGCTTTTTGGATTCGGTCTCCGAGAGGATATCGGAGTCGGCAAAGGGTCCGGCGATATTTTCTTTATGCAGTTGCTCTCGGTCCCAGTCGAATTGAAGCGGGATATCCTTGGGAGTCTCATAAAGCGTGGCCAGATTTCTGGCATAGCTGACCATAATCATAAAAGCCCTGACCGCCTGTTCGGGGGTGCGGTAGGCGGGGATCCCGCAATCGCCCAGAATGCGGAAGCTTTCATGCATGGCAGCGCCGCCCAGCCAGGCAGCCAGGATCGGCTTTGGCGTCGTTTGAGCCATTTTGCCGATCGCCTTAGCGGTGGCCGTTGGATTGGTCATGGCCTGGGGCGTCAGGATGACCAGGACGGCATCGACGCCGGGGTCACCGATGACGATCTCGGTCGCCCGCGCCATGCGTTTCGAGTTGGCATCGCCCAGAACATCAACCGGATTGCCATGCGACCATGACGGTGGCAGGTTCTCATTCAACTTATCCAGGGTTTCATTTATTAGCTCGGCCAGCCGGCCATGATAAGCTATTAACGTGTCGGCTGCGATTACTCCCGGACCGCCGGCGTTGGTAATGATACCCAGACGCGAACCGCCGGGCATTTTGCTGCGGCCAATAAGCGCGGTACAGTCGAAAATGTCGCCGGTATCGAACACCCGTGTGACACCGACTCTCTGAAAAGCGGCATCATAAACGGCATCCTCGGAGATCATAGCGCCGGTATGAGATGATGCGGCGGCGGCCGATTCGGGGAAACGTCCGGACTTAAAGGCCAGAATCGGTTTGCTTCGGGCAAAGGCCCGGGCGGCCGTCATGAATTTACGGGCCCGGCTCAGCGACTCAACATACATGACGATAGACTTGGTGTTGTCATCCTCGCCGAAGTAGTCGATAAGGTCGCCGAATTCGACGTCGAGACTGTTGCCTATGGAGACCAGGTAGGAAAAGCCTATTTTGCCCTCGATCGCCCAATCCAGGACCGAAGTGCACAAGGCTCCGGACTGAGAGATAAAGGCAACATGCCCGGCCCGGGGCAGGGCCGAGGCAAAACTCACATTCAATCGCAGGCTGGGAATGATTATTCCGAGGCAATTGGGGCCGATAATTCGCATATCCTCGAAACCGGCGGCAGCAGCCTTGATCTGTTCTTCGAGCGCCGCCCCGGCCTCGCCAATCTCCCTGAAACCGGCCGACATGATAATTATGCCCCTGATTCCGGCCTCCCCGCAGCGAGCGACCAGATCCGGCACTTCTTCGGCCGGGGAGCAGATGACGGCCAGATCGGGTGTCTTCGGCAGATGATCGACATCGGTGTAACACGGAATCCCCATGACCGCCTCACTGTGGGGATTGACCGGATAAACGACACCTGTGAAACCGCTGCCGACAAGATTGCCGAGGACCTTGCCGCCAACGCTGTTGGGATTTATGGTAACGCCCAGCAGGGCGATTCTTCGGGGTTTGAAAATCTTGTCGAGTCTGTGCGCACTCACCGGTTTTTCTCCTCCTGAGAGACGGCAACAGCCAGAGAGCCCTCCGACCCACCGGGATTTCGGGGCATCCAGCCTTAACCAAACCACCACATTATAATAAATAAATGATATGAGAATGGAGTATTTTCAAGGTCAAAGTGTTTTTCGCAGCCGGATTTATTCCCTTTTGCCGAAAAACAGCCTGGCGAAGATCATCTCGGCCGGACAGAACCTGGTAAAGGCCGATTGAACCAGATTGAGGCCGACAAAAACGGTCAGTATAAACCAATATGGTGAGACCAGGTGGCCCAGTGCCACCGAGATCAGTACCAGTGTTCCGGCCAGCAGTCTGATGCTGTTTTCGAGCGTCATTATGACCTCATTCAATATCCATAGGTTATTTTCAAATAAAGGTTGTCGTTTTTCCGAAAGGAGCCGAAATCGGTGAATTCTTCATTCCCGGCGAATATATTCCCGCCGACGGTTATTGTCAGGGGATCGGAATGCTTATAGGCGGCGGCCAGCCTTATATACGCATCCTCCTCGGAGGGCGAATAAAAAACGAAGCCCGACAGGTTAAGAGTTTCCATCATTAATAGTTTGGTAATTCTGGAGGTAACCAGATGATAGACCTCGTCGCGCTCGATCATGCCGGGGGGAAGATTATCCAGGTATGCCTCGTAATCCAGACGCAGCCGGTTCTGATACTGGATATTGGCCGTAAGATCGGAGCCGATCTGGCGCTCGAATCCGGCCAGACTGCTGATCGATGAGTTCTCGATAAAGGGATCATCGCCGTCTTTATCCTGGCGGGAATGATAATAGCCGGTTTCACCCCAGAGGATACCCCCCAGGATCGGCAGTCGCACCGAGCCGCCGTAGACATGGAGCCGGGGGTAGAAGGCTACTATTTGCTCCATATCCATACCGATCGGATTTTTATAAAAACCGCGATAAAAATATAGGGCCACATCGGCGCTGCCGAAGTAGCGGTTGATCCGGGCGGCCAATTCGCCGTTTCTGAATTTCTCCTCCGGCCGGCGACCCTCGAAGATATTATTCTCCCCGCCGACAATCGCTCCGGCCAGCGGATTATAATAACTCAGCCGCTGGCCGGAGGGAATTATATTGGGCGTGAATCGAGGCGAATATATCAAGGTCAGCGAGGTTCGTCCGGAATAATACTCCACCCTGAGGGCATTGTGCGGTGCCTTCAGGTATTGATCATCGCGACCGTTAAAAAACGAGCGATAATCTTTGGCGAACAGGTCGTTGATAAATATCAGATCCCCGGTTCCCCAGGTCGCGATCTGGCGGCCGATCTTGATATCGAATCTTGAGCCGAGCCGGAATTTGGCATAGGCCTCGCGGAGTTCGCTTCTGAGAGCCGGATCATTGAAATCATCATAGACAAAGTCGATCCGACCGAAAACCTCGCTGGTTTCAGAGAACGATTCCAGGCGGATCTGGAGTCGGTTCTCGGAGGCGATCCAGTCCGACCCGGTCGGATTGGTCTTGTCAAGTCCGCCGCCATACAGTCCCTGGACATACCCCGACAAGTACGGCTCGGCCCCGGCCGGAGAAAAGGCCAGACCCGGCAGGATCAGAATAACGTAAACGATCAGTCTTATCGCCTTCATAACAGCCCTCGCCTATCTTATGAATTTGCGCGGCGGGTTCTTGAGATACCGCTCGGTAAACAGGTCATCGGTAGCCCCGACATTATAATCGATGGCGCTGAACTCGACAATGGTATACTGGTTTTTCTTAATGTCCTCCATTTTCCTTACGACCGAGGTCATAATGCCTTCGATATTCTCGATCTTTTCGGCCGTATACACCCGGATGAGTTCATCGTCTTCGTTGAAGTATTCCTCCTTTAAAGGCAGGAAGTTTTCCTTATCGATATAGCTTATCTTTTTGTCGAAGCCCTTGTGCGATTCCCGGGGAATAGACTCTATGACATAAACCGGTCGCTGATCGAGGAGGTCATCGCCCATTAACCTATGGGTGTCCTCGCTCCAGTGACGCCCGGAAACATCCTCGTAGGTAAAATCGGAGCCGACAAAACTCGAGTTTTTGTCATCGGCCGATATTCTCTTGACCAGGTCCACCGCGGGAATATACAGCCAACGGTTATCGGTTTCCCCGGGCAGTTTATGCACCATGAAGGTCAGTCGGGAAACATCGTGCGGCTTTTTGAAGTAGGTGTAGTATTTTTGTTTGCCGCCCTCTTCGAGATCCAGGCGGAGCATGGTGAATTCACGCAGACGTTCCTTGCCCCGGGAACTGACGATGGTCATCCTGACTTCGGCGATCCCGTCATCGGCGGCATAAAACAGGGCCAGGTGTGACTTTTTCATGATTTCATCGGCGCTGAGATCCTGGGCGCCGCCCACTTGAGCCGTCAGGGCCAGCATAAAAATCGATATGACGAATTTTACTGAGAAATTCATTTGGTTCCTCCGTTCATTTGTTAATTGTCGTGTCTGCTGTTTTTTCATTTTTTGCCGTTGCCGCCGCCGGGAAAAGCTGCCGCCGGAAGGCTATGAAAATCGATGGCAAAAGAAGCATGGTCACGGCGCCGGAGACAATCATAATCGCGAAGAAAAACGAGCCGACGGTTATATAGGGGACCAGCGCCGAGAAGAACATCGGGACGAAACCGATGGATATAACCAGCACGTTGCGCCCGATCGCCCTGGCCAGACCTTCGAAGATTTCCGGATAGGTCAGATCGAAACGGCCGGTTTTTTCGTGAATGAACCGCGAACGTTTGATAAAGTGTATGGCGAAATCAATCGAAAGACCGAGCGTCAGCGAGGACAGCACGGCAATGGGCATATCATATGGTTTGCCGATATAGCCGATGGCGGCATAGATGGCCATAATGGTGATACTGAGGGGGAGCATGGAGATGACGCCCAGGATAAACGATCGAAAAAGAAAGACCATCATGATGAAGACGACCAGAAACGAACTCAACAGGGCCGATCTCATACCGCCGACCATTTTTTCCTGCCAGATTATGTTCACGTAGGGTTGTCCGGCCCAGCGCATATCCAGATCGGTCGGTGGCGGATTTTCGGTGAAAAAGTCCCCGGCATCCTCGACCACCGACTTGACCGATTTGTTGTCGCCCTCCCGGAGCTGAACCCACAGATTGGCTCGGGCATAATCCTCGGTCACGAATTTGTAAAGATCGTCGGGATCACCGCCCGATATTTCAAACAAGAAGAGATTCTGGGCGATTTCATTCCGATCATCGGGAAGAGCGAACTTCTCCCGGTCACCGTCATAAAGCTCATAGCGGACTTTCTTAACCACGTCGGTCAGACCGGTAGAAGACCCGACGATACGGTTTTTTTCCAGATGTCTTTGCAGTTTCTCGATATATTTTAGCGTGGCCGGATCTTTCATGGCGTCGGCCTCGCCACCGTCGATAACGAGATAATTCATGTAAGTGCCGGCCAGATGCTTGTTCAAAGCGACATCAGCCTGCCGCAAAGGATGATCCTTTTTGAACCATTTGACCGGATTATCATTGACTTCTATCAGGTTGAGGCCGATCACCGAGGCGACGATGACCAGGGCGGTGCCCAGAAATACCAGCTTATAATATTTTCTGTTGAAATCCCGAAAGAGGTGCATAATTTTAGCCAGGAGACCGTGCTTATCCCCGGAACGTCCGAAATTGCGCAGAGATTTATCGGAAATCAAAACCGCATAGGCGGGATTGAAGGTGATCGATAACAGCCAGGCGACGAAAATTCCGAAAGCGACAAAGATGCCGAAAACCCTGATAGGCGGTATCGGCGTCAGGGCCAGGGAAACGAAGCCGACGATGGTGGTTATTGAGGTAAACAGAATGGGCGTAAAGAGGTCGGAGATAGTATTCCTGATGGTCGTCTTTTTATGTTTGTATTTTCGGTAGCGATCATGAAATTCCGAGATAATATGGATCGAATTGAGCACCGCGATCGGGATCAGGAATATCGGTATCATTGAACTCATGATATGCACGGTGTGACCGGTGAAGATCAGAAGCCCCATGGCCCAGATAACCGAGGTTACGGCGACAATCATCGGGGCCATGATGATTTTGAGATTACGGAAGAAAATCAGCAGCAGAAGAAGAATTATCGCTCCCGCCAAGGGAGCGCTGACCGCCATCTGCCGGAACATGTCGGCCCCGAAGCTGTCCTCGGCCAGCGGCAGGCCGGCGATATAGTATTTTTCGCCCGATGAGTGACGGTCGATGATGGCCTGAATTTCGCCGGCGATCCGATGCGACATGTGCTTGTCTTTTATCGGAATAAACATGGCGATAGCCTGGCCATCTTCGGAGGCCAGCTTGCCGCGCAAAATGGGATTATCCATGATGCGTGAAAAGACATAGGCCGCCCGGGCGTCATCCTCCGGTTCTTCTTCCAGAAGAAGCGATACCCTGAGAATACCGTCATTGCCCTGATTGATGTCATCGACGGTTGAGGGCGCCAGAATATCATCGGCAATAACGCCCTCGATTTTTCTAACTTCCTCGATTATGTTGTATGTATTTGTCAAGAGTTCTTTATTGAAGGCCCCTTCTTCGGCGACGACTCCGACGGCGATGAAATCATGAAGGGAAAAATCCTCCCGGACCTGGTGGTCGAAAACCCGAACCGGCTCATCGCTTTTCAGCATATTTTCAGGATCGGTGTCGATTTTAATCGACGGAATCTGAAAGGCAAAAAAGGCGGTGATGGCAACTACGATACCCATGACCAGCCAGGGGTGGTTAATCGAAAAATCAGTAAGCAATCGCTTCATTCTCATTTCCTTCCCTTTGGAATTCTCTGAATTAACTGATTGGATAGGAAATGAGGGGAAACGATTCAAAAAAAAGAGGGAATTGGTTGTAATTTATATGTTTTTGTAGGAAGAAAGGATCCGGCGACCTGGCAGGCGAGGCGCAAGGTCATACAGGACAGCTACTTATTAAATTTTTTCTGCCATTTTTCTTTGAGTTTGTCCTTAAGTTTCGCCTGAATTTTTTCCGGGAGCTTCTCTCTTTTGCCGTCGCGGCATAAAACCACTGTCTGCCTGAGAGTGTCAACCATGATACGGCAATTCTGACAGCCTTTAAGATGTGCTTCCAGTTCGGCGCAGAGAGCGGCATCCGCTTCACCATCGATATAGTCGGCGATCCCCTGAATATATTGGTCACATTTTTTCATATTTTCTCTCCCTGAAGATTTTCGACAGTTTCTCGCGCAGGGCCAGACGGGTTCTCAAAATTCTCGATTTTACGGCCGCCTCTGACAGGTCCAGCGTTTCGGCGATCTCTTTAATCGACAATTGCTCCATATACCGCAATATGAACGGAATGGAGTATTTTTCGGACATATTTTCCAGGGAACTGTCGATAATTTCCCGGATTTCGCGTTGTTTCATGTATTTGTGAGGATCGCCCCAATCGAAAAGCTCAATCGTGCTGTCGCTGTGGGAGTTGGGCAGGTATTCATCAATCGACTTTACCTTGAAGCTGTTTCGATGGGAGAGACACCGCCTGATTTCATTTAATGCGATGGCGTAAACCCAGGTGCCGAATGAGGCATCCTCCCGGAACTGATCGATTTTGTCAATGGCCTTCAAAAATGTATTCTGCACGATATCCTCGGAATCATCGGTGTTTCCGGTTATCTTCAAGGCCAGCCTATAGATACGGTCGGTATGCCCGGCTACAAGGTCGTTAAAGGCCTCGAAATTACCGGCTTTGGCCGATTTTATTAACGCTTTTTCTTTCATTTGACCGGCAATTTAAGGAAATGATTCAGACAATCCAAGGCAAAACAGGATAGAAAACGTCTCTTTGTCGGCATTTGATAGTCATCCCGTGCTTTTATCGATGTGACGTGGTTTTATGGAAAATGGTTAGTCTATCCTTCGCCCGACATATTCTGTCAGGCCGATTCGCAGAAGACAGCCAGTGGCCCGGCCGAGGCTGTCGGTTCGAAAAGTCAAAAGCAGATCAGCATTCTCGTGAAAAAAGCTGCGGGAGGAGTTGGGATATAATTCAATCGCCCTTGAATCCGATAACCGAGCGAGAATTTTTCCCTCAGCCCGTGAAACCTCGAGTTCGAAATCATTTTCGGTGGAGGCTACAGCCGATTCAAGACGATAGCGGCCGGTAAATCGGTCCAGCAAAAGGTTGTCGATTTCTATCCGGGAGCGATCGATTAATATGTGTCGCGCTTCTTCTTCGGGCAGGCGGTGGAAAGTCAGCGTTCGCTCGCCATCGATTTCTTCGACAGTGTTGATTTCATTCTTGTCGTGGTTATCGAAGACAAGAAGACGGGTATTGTCTATTTCAAAGAAAAAGGTGTCGGGGCCCTGAGGGATAATCCGGTGTTTGGGCTGATTCACCGGGCCGGCGACCAGCTCGTCGTCTAAATAATCGACAATCAAATAGAAACCTTCATCGCCTCGATAAGCCCCCGGGTAGTCGGCATAGCGTTTTTTATCGAGATCAAAAGGCTCCTTTTTGACCGGAAAGTCGACTTCGCGGGTAAAGCAAATACCGGCCAGTCCGGAAGCCATTTTATTGACCGGAGCCATGTCATCGTTGCTGAAAATAACAATGAGCAGTCCCACCCCGGGCCAGCGGCTGATAATACTGTTATAACCATCGATTAGGCCGTCATGGTAGGTGTGTACATATCCAAACCTGTAATCGATAAACCAGCCGTAACCGTAGCCGGCGACCTGGGGCGAAATCATCTCCTGAATGCTGGCCGGCTTTAAGATTCCGCCGGTGCGCAGGAAATTGTCCCATTTAAGCATGTCTTCAACGGTGGAATAGAGAGCCCCGGCGCTATGCAAAAACGAAAACTCGATCGGGACGGCAGCGTCCAGCTGTCCCGATTCATCGAGAGTATAGCCATCGGCCCGATTAGGGTGGCCGGCCTCTCTTCGACCATAACCGGTGTTGGTCATATTCAGAGGCTTGAATATTTCTTTATGCAGAAAAGCCTCATAAGACTGACCGGAGATTCTTTCAATTATCGCCCCGAGCAGGATATAGCCGGTATTGCTGTAATGAAAACCGATCCCGGGTTCGAAAATGAGTCGTTCGTTTTGAATGGTCTCCAATAGCTCATCGGGATTAAAGGGATCCATCCGCTTCAAGTAGAATTCCATCCGGTCGGTGTAATTGGGCAGGCCTGAGGAATGCGTAAGTAGATGGTGCGAGGTGATACGGTCGGCGTATTCATGGTTGAAATCGGGAAGATAGGCATCGATGGATCGATCGAGGTCGATCAGTTGCCGCTCTTTCAATATCATTATGGCGGTGGCCGTAAACTGCTTGGTGATGGAGCCGATAAAAAACTTGGTCTGAGAAGTGTTGGGTAAGCCGATGATCTCATTGGCCATTCCGTAGCTTTTATTGATGACAAGGCGCCCCTTCCAGGCGATCAGGATCGAGCCGTTGAATTTCCAGAGCTCATGAGCCGCCTCGAGGTAGCTTTCGAGTTTATCGATTATCTCCAGACAGCCCGAAAGATTCAGCAGGCCGATGCCCGATGCCAGGATGACCAGCGCCACCAGGACGGCCCGAATGCGGCTCGATTTTATACTACCCGTCATAGCGAGACAACCGGTTTCTTCGACATTCCACCGTTCTCTTTTTCCTCATACGTTGGTTACCGACCGGTTTTTCCCTTGTTTCCGGCGCCGGTCCTCAGCGTCGGTCTTTCAGCAAAAAAACTACACTACTTTTCATAAAATTGCCACTCTTTTCGGAGCCGGACTGCCATCGACGAGGGACCGCCGGAGAGGACGCTTCGACGGTTGAATTCGGATTCGGGGGCTTTAAACGCCAGAAGGGCGGCTCCTTGTCGGAGCTGCCCTTCATAAGCGACAGGTAGTAACCAGGATCTGTTTATATCTTTACATGGTGTAGGCAAGTCCGAATGAGAGCGATCGTCCGGTCGAGAGTTCCCGAAGAACATAAGCCTCGGGAGTATCCAGAAGATGAAGTTCTTTGGATTCGAGAATGTTTTTGGCGGAAAATTTGAACTTGATGCCCTGCCATAAATCCTGCGAGAAGGTGAAATCGAGCATTTTGGCCGGCTGTTCGTAGGCATCGGGAATATTGGCCACGCCGACATGGGATAGGCGTTTGCCGAAAACATTGTAAAAGAGGGAGGCTACCGTTCTGGTTGAATAGCTTTCATAGGTCAGCCCCAGATTTACCACATAAGGTGATTGCCCGACCAGCTCCCGGGTTGTCCGGTCTCCCCATTTTTCTTCGTATTCCAACTCCTGTTCGGGAACCGGCACCTTCGATTTTATCAGGGCCAGATTACCATTGAAGGAAATGTTTTCAAGTTTGGGTACAAAGCTCAGCATCTTGTTCAGCACGAAAATCTCATCGAGTGGCTGCCTCAGCTCAAACTCGATTCCATAAACCTTGGCCGTATTCAGATTCACGTAGCGGATGTTATTCTGATCATATATTTCCCGGGCAATGGGGTTGTCCATTATTTTATGGAACAGGCTGACGGCCATCAGCTGCCCGGGTCCATTGAACCACTCCCAGCGGATATCGGAGTTGGTCGTGCGAGTGCGCTCCAGGTTGGGATTTCCGTTGATGAAGTAGCCGCGCAAAAAGTCGATGGTCACCATCCGACCTCGTTCCCGGAACGACGGGCGGGCAATGGTGTGACTGTAGGCCGCCCTTAGATTCATGTTATCCGTAAGATTGTATATTAAGGTTGCCGAGGGCAGGGCGTCCAGGTTTTTGATGGCTCCGTCGTCCGAGTCATTGATACGGAAATCGGAGCTTTCAAAACGGACGCCACCGATGAAGTTCAGACTGGACAATATCGGGAACTCAATCATCCCGTAATAGGCAAGGATACTCTGCGAAGCAGTGAAACTGCGATTGTTGGTCCATTCACTTAAGGCACCTAACCGCCCGACATC
>Ga0272444_10003326_pt1 | contig 14517 bp, 8 predicted proteins | sample SSMForm13_FD_201033 | JGI IMG/M metagenome (GOLD analysis project Ga0272444, IMG submission 201033) | Marine sediment archaeal communities from Little Sippewissett salt marsh, Falmouth, MA, United States - SSM-Form-13 | ecosystem: Environmental > Aquatic > Marine > Wetlands > Sediment ...
TTTCGCATATAGTTCCTGACCCGGTCGGTACTGATACTCCTCGTCAATAATATCCGCGACTTTCTTGTACAAGGTCCTCAACGGGATATCCGCAGGACAGGCCTCGTTGCACAGTCCGCAGTCGATGCACCGCCCCACCATATGAATGGCCCGGGTCAAATGGAATACAGGGATCTCAGGCGGAATCATTCCGCCGGTCACCAGATCGTTATCTTCAAGACTGCACTCCTTGCAGAAACACATGGGACAGACATCTCTGCAACCATAGCATTTGATGCACTTGGAAAATTCCCTTATCCACGCATCAAATCGGCCGGCCACGTCCAGTTCATCCAGACGGGACACCGAATCAGACGCACATCCCTCCACTTTCTCGCCGGCCACAAACTCATCCGGCCACGGTTTACGGCATTCACATGCCTGGGCCAGTTCCTTTGTGCAGGCAATGCCCACCGGGACCACCTTTTCCGGGTTCAGCTGGTTCCAGGTGTAGAGGACGTTGAGCCCCCGTTCATCGCACCCTCTCACCAGCACCCCAAACACGTCATCCGGGTATCGGCGGGCGATATGGATGAGCTGTTTGTTGAGCGTGTACCTGGCATCTCCCGACCCGTTCCAGTCTCCGATCACCATACTATCCAGGTCCTCGACCTCGCAAAAAAGGTGAGGGCCCGTGTGCCCATATTTGTTGCTCAGCCCCAGAAATCCCTTGATTTCTCCTGAGGAGAGGAGTTCTCTGACACGTTTTCTTACGCTTTCGATCATTTCAACACCCTAAAATAGAAACGAAGAGACAGGCGAAAGTCCTAGCTCACGCTGCACGAAGCCTTTCTTCAAGATTCTTCAGCGGTGATGGCCCCAATTCCTTTAAGGCCTTTACAAAATCCCGTATTTCCTCGGCGAATTCGGGCCCCTCGGCAGATGAAATCCATCGGACTCGCAGGCGGTCTTCCTCAATACCGCTGAAGCCCAACAGCTTTCTGAGAAAACGGATCCGCTTTTCGGTGGCATAATTACCGTACAGGTAATGGCATTCACCCAGGTGTCACCCACCCACGAATACGCCGTCCACCCCCTGCTGAAATGCCCTTAAAATATGATGCGGCGATACGCTTCCCGAACACATCACCCGGACCGTCCGGATGTTCGAAGGATACTGCAGTCGACTAACCCCAGCCAGGTCAGCAGCGGCGTATGCTCACCACGTACACAAGAAGCATATGATTTTCGGCTCAAAATTATTTTCACTCATCATTCATCCTCTATCCAACAAAAGAAGTGCCTAAAACAAAAGCGCGACAGCCGGTGCAAAGCTGAAGGCTGTCTCAAAGCGGAAAGAAGTTCACTATTGTCGTTTAATCGTTATCAGATGGTAGGGTGCGATTTAACGAACCCAACGAACTCAAAGAACCCAATGACGTATCATCCAGTATCCGCCACCCCGCCCTATATCGCCCGCACCTGCGCCAGTAGCTGTTCGGGCTTATAGCCCTTGAGCATGGCACTCTGGGAGGGACACGTGGCTGCACAACACCCGCAACCCTTACACAACACCGTATTGACCTCGCATATCTTCCGGTCCGGGAGATAGGTGATGGCCTCATAGGGACACATCTCCATGCATCCCATGCATCCCACACAGGTCTCCGGATTGATCTCGGCCACAATGGCACTCGTAATGAGCTTGTCTTTGAACAGAATCGTCGCAATCCGTGAGGCAACCCCCAGTCCCTGAGACACGGCCTCCTGGACATTGGCCGGATACCGGGCCGATCCGCACACAAAAATACCGTCCGTGGCAAAATCAAGCGGCCTCAGCTTGGCATGGGCCTCTAAGAAAAAGCCGTTCTGATCCACCGGCACACGAAAGAGCTGAGACAGGGCCAGGGCATCGTCACGGGCAATCAACGGCGTGGACAAAACCACCAGGTCGTAGGGGATCTCTATGGTCTCTCCTGTGAGGGGTCGGTAAAATGAAACAGCCTTATCCCCAACGGACGGGGGCTGATCCGGGGAAAACACATCAAAACGGACCCCTTCTCCCCTGGCATCCCACAACATCTGTTCGTTCTCTGTACCGTACATCTGCATGTCTCTGTACAGGATATGCACATGGGCCTCTGGATCCCGTTCTCTGATAAATCGAGCATTCTTGACCGCTGTCTGGCAGCAGATCCTGCTGCAATATTCCCTCTCAGAGGAGCGGGCCCCCACGCATTGGATCATCACCACATTCCGGGCTTCCAAGGCCCCTGACGAGAGACGTTCCTCCAGTTCCAGCTGGGTAATGACCCGGTTCCCGTCATAGCCATACAGCCCTTCCGGCTTTAGAGGCACCGCACCGGTCGCCACCACGACGCACCCCACCTCTTCCTGAACCGTGTCTCCCCCCTCAGGACGGATGGTGATCGTGAAGTTGCCGATATAGCCGCCCACGTCTTCCACCCGTGATCCCAGATAGAGGGTTACATTGGGCCTCTCCTTTACGGCCTCAAGCATCTCCACGATCCGGTCGGCAGCCTTTTCGCCGTGGGGCGCCAACCGATCGATCTGCCTGAGCACCCCCCCCGCCTCGGCCTCTTTTTCCACCAGGACCACATCCAGGCCCATATCCGCCAGGCTCCCGGCAGCAGACAAGCCGCCCGCACCCCCACCGATCACCAGGGCCCTCGGAATCAAAGAGGCCTCGATATCCTGCTGAGGTTCCAGAAAAGCCGCCTTGGAGACACCCATCCTCACCAGGTCCTTGGCCTTCTGGGTGGCGTTTTCCCGATCCTGCATATGGACCCAGGAGCACTGGTCCCGGATATTGACCATTTCAAAGAGGTAAGGGTTCAAGTCGGCTGCGGCGCAGGAACTCTGAAATAGCGGCTGGTGCGTGCGTGGCGAACAAGATGCCACCACCACCCGGTTCAGGTTGTGTTCCTTGATCCCTTTCTGAATCTCGTCGATTCCCGCCTCTGAGCAGGTATATAGATTTTCTTTGGCATACACCACACCGGGCAGGGCCGAGGCATATTCAGTGACCGAGGAACAATCCAGATGTCCCGCGATGTTGGATCCACAATCGCAAATGAACACACCGATACGCATCGCTTCTTCTTGAGGTTTCTTTTCACTCATTTCTTATTTCTCTCCACTCAGGACGCTTTTCGCATCTGGGACGCTGTGACGATCTGTGCCGCACGGGCCGCGGCCCCGCTGGCCTGGGCCACGGACTCAGGGATGTCCATCGGTCCATGGGCGCAACCACAGGTGAAAATGCCCGGTCGTGTCGTATCCAGGGGCTGGGACTTCCCGGTCTCAAAGAACCCGAATCGGTTCAGTTCGATTCCAAGGGTATCGGCCAGTTGAGCCGCCCCCTTATTCGGGGCGCAGGCCGTGGCCAGGATGACCAGATCAAAATCACGGGATATGACCTTTCGCTCCCGTGTATCCTCATAGGTCACCACCGGATTGCGGTTCGGGCCTTCGGTGACCTCCGCCACCCGGCCCCGGATGTAGTGGATACCCGACTGATTCCCGCCCCGAATCTTGTACTCCTCGAAGCCCTTGCCCACTGCCCGAATGTCCATCCCGAAAATAACGGAAGTGGTCTCGGATTCATGCTCGTTGGCAATGATGGCCTCCTTAATGGAATGCATGCAGCAATAGCCGGAACAAAATGGATAGAATCGGAAATCCCGGGATCCGACACACTGTATAAAGGCCAGGCGCTTGGCCACCTCAAAACCCTCGGCCTCCTTTTTGAGGGTCTCAAGAGGTCCCACAATGCTCAGGTGGGATACATATTTCTCTGCCCACTTGGCCCGAGCCTCATCCCCTCCAAAATCGCCCTTCTGGTAGGCCTCATAGAAATCCGCAGAAATCTGATCATATTTTTGTTCAAATTTATCAATGACTTTTTGAGACTTCCTGGCCTTTTTTTCTAGGTCTTGGATTTCCGCCTCCACCAGCAGATCCGAGGGGCGGTGCAGGTGCCCTGCCGTTGGACCGCTGGCGCTGAGGAGTCGCTCGAACTCGATGGCCGTGATGACGTTGGGGATCTCGCGATATTGATATTCAGGGATTCGTGCTGGATCGAACACCGTGTAACCGGTGGCCGCAATAATGGCGCCCACCTTGAGTTCCACGATCCGGTCTTTCTGATCAAAATTTACGGCATCAGCCTGACAAACCTTCTGGCAGATGCCACACTTTTTGCCGTTCAATTGCCGACAGTGATCCGCATCAATGGTATGGGTCGAAGGGATTCCCTGGGCAAACCAGCTGTAGATGGCCTTTCGCGTGCCCAGGCCCTCATTGAAGGCATCCGGAAGTACGGTGGGGCATTTCTCCTTACATGCGCCGCAGCCCGTGCACCGGTCCTCTTCCACATACCGGGCCTTTCTTCGGACCGTGACCTTGAAATCGCCGCATTCCCCTTCGACCGTTTCCACCTCGGAGTAGGCCATCAGCTCAATATTGGGATGTCGACCGACATCCAGCATCTTGGGCGAAAGGATTCAGATGGCGCAGTCGTTGGTTGGAAATGTCTTGTCCAATTGCGCCATCTTCCCACCGATACTGGGGAGGCTCTCCACAAGATGCACCTGGATCCCCATTTCCGCCAGGTCCAGTGACGCCTGAATGCCGGCAATGCCGCCGCCGATAACAAGAATGTCTTTGCTCACCCTTCTTCTCCTCAATGCGTATTAGAAACTTCTTTTGAACCACATGAAGCCGCTATCCAGTCTTAAATAATCAATATTCACTTCTCAGTCCAGTGCCGCTTCCACCATACTCAGCACCTCTCCGTCGTCATAGTGGAATATGGAAGCCGCTCCCGTAGGGCAGGCCACTGAACAGGCGCCGCATCCCTTGCACAGGGCCTCTGTCACATGCGACACCTTTCCGCCCCCTTCTGCATCCACCAGAGCTATGGCGCCAAAGGGGCAGGCCTCCTCACACAGACCGCAACCGAGACAATAGTATTCATTCACGTGGGACACCACGCCCTCCACGCGAAGCTGTTCCTTGGATAGGACCACGGAGGCCCTGGATGCGGCCGCCTTGGCCTGGGCAATACTTTCCTCTATCGGCTTGGGATAATGGGCCATACCGGCCAGGAACAACCCGTCGGCCGCAAATTCCACGGGCCTCAGCTTGGCGTGGGCCTCCATGAAGAACCCATCCTCATTAAGGGAAAGTTTGTACATTTGAGCCAGGGCCTCGTTACTCCTCGGTACGATAGCCGACGCCAGTATTACCAGGTCAGGCCATATGGCGATATCCCTCCCCAGCACATGATCTCTCGCAATAATGGAAAGGCGGTCTCCGTCTTTTTCCACCCTGGGCTTCTCTTCCAGGCTGTACCGGACAAAGATGATCCCCCGGCGCCTTGCCTCACGGTAGAGTTCCTCCCGCTGCCCATAGGTCCGGATATCCCGATACAGGATATAAATATCCATCTCCGGATTCATGTCTTTCAGTTCCAATGCGGACTTGATGCTGTGCGTACAGCAAACCTTGGAGCAATAGGGCCGGTGGGGCTCCCTGGATCCCACACACTGGATAAAGACCGCGGCCTCAGCCTGGTTCACTCGCGTATCCCCGTTTTTCAGGGCGTCGTCCAGTTCCAGATGGGTCAGGACCCTCGCATCTTCACCATACAGATACTCGGTTGGCTGATGCTCCTCGGCGCCCACGGCCAAAATCACGGCCCCATGTTTGAGGGCCACTGGGTTACCGTTCTGGGATACCGTGGTTTCGAAGTTACCCACAAACCCGCTCGCTTCGGTAATGCTCGCGCCGGTATAGACCTCTATCTGGGGATGATCTTCCACCGAGCGGATCATCTCGTCTACCTGAGGACCGATCGCCTCTCCCCGCCATGTCTCTGTCAGGCGAAGGGCATTTCCCCCCAAGCGATCCGATTGCTCAACGAGGTAGGTGGGATACCCCTGATCGGCCAGACCCAATGCAGCCGTCATGCCGGAAACGCCGCCCCCGATCACAAGGGCCCGGTTGTCGACGGATATGCTGGGCTGCGGCAGGGGTTGTATCAGCTGGGCCCTGGCCACGGCCATACGCACCAGGTCCTTTGATTTGTCGGTGGCCTCTTCCTTTTCCTTGCTGTGGACCCAGGAGCATTGATTCCGGATATTGGCCATTTCAAAGAGGTATTTGTTCAGCCCCGCGTTTCGAAGGGTCTCCTGGAACAGAGGCTCATGGGTCCTCGGGGTACAGGCGGCAACCACCACGCGATTGAGTCCCTCCCGCTCGATCACCTCTTTCATCTTGTCCTGGGTATCCTGAGAGCAGGTAAAGAGATTGTCTTCCACATAGGTGACACCGGGAAGGGCCCGGGCATAGTCCGCTATGGCCGGCACATCCACAATCCCTCCGATATTGGTCCCGCAGTTGCAGACAAAGACGCCGACCCTCGGCTCTTCAGAGGTGACATCCCGTTCCTCCGGATAGACCTGCTCCTTCACCAGGGTCCCCCTTGCCGATGCCAGGGCTTCCTTGGCGCCACAGGCGGCCGCACTCGCTTCCATGACCGACAAGGGGATGTCCTTGGGCTCCTGAAAGGCGCCGCACACATAGATGCCCTTCCTTGATGATTCCACGGGCGTAAAGGACGCGGTTTGGGCAAAATCATCCGAATCGAGTTCCACATCCAGAGCATTCGCTGCCTCGATCAGCGATTCAGGGGTTTCAAGCCCCACAGACAGCACCACCAGATCAAATGTCTCGGATCGGATGACACCCTGTTCGTCCACGTAATCGAGTATCAGGCATCGGGTCTCCGCTTCTTCAGAGATGGAATGGATTCTCGAACGGATGAACCGGACCCCCTGTTCGTCTTTGGCCCGATTGTAGTATTTTTCGAAATCCTTGCCATAGGTCCGCATGTCCATGAAAAATACCGCCGCATCCAGGTCATGCTCCGAGTGTTCCTTGGCAATGACCGCCTCCTTGATGGCATACATGCAGCAAACAGACGAGCAGTAGGAATGGTCGCATCGGTTGATATCCCTGGATCCGACGCACTGAAGCCAAGCGATCTTTTTGGGCTCCATCCCGTCTGAAGGACGCTTCAGATGTCCCTGGTAAGGCCCCGTGGCGCTCAGTATCCGCTCAAATTCCATGGACGTCACCACATTGGGGTATGCCGCATAGTGATAGGTATCGAACTGGGTGGGGTCAAAGGCCTTGAAACCGGGGGCCAATATCACCGATCCCACATCGAGGGTCACCTCTCGCGTCTTCTGTGCATGGGTCTCCAGGGTAACGGCCCCGGCCTTACAGGCCGACACACACTCGTAACATTCACAGCAGGCCCCGCAATTCAGACACCGCGTTGCCTCTTCCCGGGCCGAGGCCTCGTCGAGTCCGAGGGAGACCTCTTCAAAACCAGAATGCCGCTTCTCCAGCGGCAGCATGGCCGGTTTCGCCCGCTTCTGAGTGCCCATGTCTTCCGGGATATCGGTCCAGTGATCCTCCATGGGGGGCTCTTCAATCCACTCGGTGGGCAGCTCCTCGTCTCTTAGGTACTGGCCGATGTAATAGGCGGCCCGCTTTCCGGCTTCAACCGCCTCGATGACCGTGGCAGGCCCGGTAATCACATCGCCGCCCGCAAAAATCCCCGGCACATTGGTCTGAAGGGTTTCAGGATTCACCACAAGATGATTCCACTTGGAGATCTCCAGGCCGGCACCATCCTGTCGAAGGTCGTCCAGATCCGGTTCCTGCCCGATGGCCGAGATCACATGATCCACCTCAATGAAGAACTCTGAACCCTCGATGGGGATAAACTTCCGTCTCCCCGTGGTATCGGGTTCAGTCAGGCGCGTCCGAATACACTCCACACCCACGATCTTGTCATCTTCAATGACCACGCGTCGGGGGGCCACCTGAAAATGGACCGTGGCCCCTTCCGCTTCGATCTCTTCCTTTTCCTCCACATCATAGGGCATCTCTGTTTGGGAAAAGGGATCCACCATGTGAACCCGCTCCGCCCCCAGCCTGAGGGCCACGCGCGCCGCGTCTATTCCGGAGTGGGCCGCCCCGAATACGATGGCCCTGCCCCGTAGTTCGGTCCGCTCTCCCAGCTCCACTTCCCGCACGAAGGTGGTCACGTGGAGCACATCCCGATGGTCTTCCCCGGGCAAGCCGATTCTCAGCCCTCGCCAGGCCCCCATGCCGATGAAGATCGCCCCGGCCCCGTGTTCTCTGAGTTCGTCAATGGAAATGTCTTTTCCAAGGGCCGTGTGGGTATGGATTTCAACGCCGTAGCGCTTGAGGTTGGCGATCTCCGCGTCCAGGACCCGGCGGGGAAGCCGATGTTGGGGTATCCCGTAACGCATCATGCCACCGGCCTCGGGCATGGCCTCATATACACTGACCGAATACCCGTCCAGGGCCAGAAAATAGGCGGCCGTCAGTCCGGCCGGACCGGCCCCGACAATGGCCACGTTTTCATTGCGCGGTGTGATTTCCGGCACCGGTATGTCGTTCAAGTCCACCTGATCCGCGGCAAATCGCTTCAGTTCCCGTATGGATATGGCCGCATCCACTTCGAGCCGGCGACAGCTGTTTTCGCAGCGGTGGGGACAAATCCGGCCGAGCACGCCGGGAAAGGGGAGATCTCTCATGATGACTTGGATGGCTTCCCTGTACTTGCCCGCCTTCACCATCTGCACATACCCCTGGACATTCAGATGCGCCGGGCAGGCGGCTCTGCAGGGCGCCCGATCCAGCTTCTCGATGGCAAAGCCGCCGGGAATGGCCTGGGCATAGGGCTTGTACGTCGCCTTGCGTGTGACCAGTTCCATATCGTATTCACTCGGCCGTTCCACAGGACACGCAGCCGCGCAATCCCCGCAGGCGGTGCAGACAGCCGGGTCGATATAGCGGGGGGCTTGGGTCACCGTTACCCTGAAATTCCCCTCTTCGCCATCAATATGTTCCACATTCGAGCAGGTATGAAGTTCTATGTTGGTATGCCGGCCGACCTCGACCAGTTTGGGAGAGATAATTCACATGGCACAGTCATTGGTGGGGAATGTCTTGTCCAACTGAGCCATAACCCCGCCGATAGCCGGGGATTTCTCCACAAGATGCACATAAAACCCTGAATCCGCCAAATCGAGGGCGGCCTGCATCCCGGCGATGCCGCCGCCGACCACCATGACGGATCCCTGAACTTTCTCGGTCGTTTCCTTCTTCATTATCGTCGCCTCACTGTTGCAATGATATTCCTTGCCCACACAAAGGGAATCATCAAACATAAACATTTTGGAAACTGTTCACAGTTTCAAAGGGTTACCACTGCAGTGGGATTCAGGATTCCCTTTCTGGGCTGTTCACCCAATTTCGGGCACCTACTTTTCAGTCAGGTCTCCTTGATTCGACGCTTCAAATCATAGAACCCTGATCGAACCGACGCGTATTGCCAGAAAGATGCAGTATTGCCCCCGAACCAGGTGGCGATGATCGCTCCTGCTCATAACCTGGTATTCGGCCTAAAAAGCGGAAACCGGGAACCTGTGAACATGTACATTGTTTTTTTAAGGATAGCAAAGTACGCCTATATAAGAAAGAGACGTCTGAGTCAAGGAATATTTCATCCGGACGGATGTCCTGATGCCTCGCAAGAAAGTGCCATGCATGTCATAACAAACCGCACAGCTGAGACACAATAACTGTGCGCCACTAATCCGCTTGATAAAATGTATAGGTTGTGGTTAACTTTATTTTTGTGATGAACTCAGAAACGTTATGCCGTATCTAGAACTTGGATCGTGCCTGAACGAAAATCACGCCGCGACGTGATTCAGGCACGATGTTGGATAGCGGCTGCCCAACGATCCAGAAAGACCTGTACCCCATGAAGAAACCCGAGACATCTGCTCCCGAACCATCCAGTTTTCAGACCTTTTTTCAAAGCGTAACCGATTACGTGGTCGCCATCAACAAAGCGTATCGGATCGTGATGGCGAATGATACGTTCAGAAGCCGTTTCAGCATGAAGCCGGACATCCCCTGCTACAAGATCTGGAAAAATCGGGACAGTAAGTGCGAGAATTGTGTCGTAGAAAAGTCTTTTTTAGATGGACATTCACACGAGACACGGGAAACGGTGGTTCGAAGCAACGGCAAAACCGCTCAGATCCATATCAGTTCCACGCCGATATTCGATAATGACGGTAAAATCGTCCATGTACTTGAGACAGCAACGGATCTGACTGAAAAAAGGAAGCTCCAGGAAGAACTGAACCGGTTGACTGGAGATACCGAGGTACGAATCGCCGATAGGTTGAGGCTTCTCAGTCAGTCGGAAGAGAAGCACCGCGCCATTTTTGAGCGATCCCGGGATGCCATTATCCTGACCGATCCGAGGGGAAAAGTTCTTGAGATCAATCAGGCAGGGCTCAGTATACTCGGTCATAAGACCAAATATGAACTTCTGGCCTTTGGATCATCCCAAAAGCTCTTTGAGAATGACGAAGAACTCCATGCGTTTCAGAGGCAGATCTTTCGTGAGGGCTTTGTCGACGACTTCGAGGCGCGCATCCTCAACAGAAAGGGGAACGCCTTCGACGCCCTCATCAGCGCCAATGTGATTTTAGATATTGTAAAGCAGGTCACCGGATATGTCATCATCATCAGAGACATTACGGAGCGAAAGAGGTCCCATGAGAAGATTGAAAGGCAGTATGCGCGGCTGGCAACCCTGAATTCCATATCCATGATGGTCAACAGTACACTCAACCTGCAAGAGGTGCTCGACAGGACCGCTGATAATATGCTCGAGATCCTTGAATCGGACAGCGTCCGTATTTATCTCTTAGATGAGAGCAGGGAACTCCTCGAACTGGTTGCTCACAAAGGGCTGTCAGAAGAATTTCTAAAGACAGATCATGTCCTCCGCCGAATGGTGGGAGAAGGCATTCTGGGAGAAACCGGATTGACCGGAAAGTTCAAGGCCGTGGACAATCTTCTTCGATCCGACGAACCTTACGTGGACGCCATCGTGAAAGAAGGCCATCGAACCACGGCCTATTTACCGCTCATCTCCAAAGGGGAACCGGTGGGCGTCATGTGTGTGTCGAGCCACTCACCGCGGGAGTTTTCAAATGAATACATGGACTTCTTGAACGCCATCGGGAACCAGATCGGGGTGGCCATTAACAACGCCCATTTGTATGAACAGATGGAAACCGCCTATCAGGAATTGAAGGACGCACAGGAGCAGGTCATCCGGACCGAAAAACTGGCCTCGCTTGGAAAACTGTCCGCCACCATCGCCCATGAAATAAACAATCCCCTTGCTGCGGTTCTGACCTATGCACGACTCATGAAAAAGATGGTCGATCTTGGGCGGTTCACTGACGAAAGGCTCCCCGACATCAAGAACTATCTCAAGACCATAGAGGAGGAAACCGCCCGTTGCGGCGAAATCGTAAAAAACCTCCTCGCATTTTCACGCCGGTCCAAAATGTCCGTCAAGACCCATCCCATAGAGGACATTATTGATAGGACGCTCTTTCTGATTTCTCATTCACTCGACATGAAAGGGGTCCAGGTGAAGAAGGAAATCGATCCACGCGTCCCACAAATTAGTTGCGATTTCAGACAGATGCAGCAGGCCCTTCTCAACCTCTTCAGCAATGCCTCAGAGGCAATGCCTCAGGGGGGGATCTTGACGGTTTCAGCGGCGCCCTCCGAAACAGAGGGGTTCCTAGAGATCAGCGTATCGGATACGGGCACCGGGATCCCTGAAGAAGAAATCAAAAACATATTTGAGCCCTTTTTTACCACCAAAGAAGAAGGAAAAGGGGTGGGGCTCGGCCTTTCGGTGGTCTACGGCATTGTCACCAATCACAACGGAAGCATTGGTGTAGACAGCCGTGAAGGTGAAGGCACGACCTTTACCATCAAGCTTCCCATTGAATACACGCCCCCCTCCGGTCACCGGAACACATAACCGTAAGCCGATTTCACGTCACCACCGTGAAACTGGGCCGTGAACAGTCAAGAGAACATGATTCAAAAATATTTGCAATTGGCTGGAATCCGGACATTTGGGAATTCAGGAATTTAGGAATTTTGAAGCATGTTGTTTCGTCATGCCGATTCCACAATTCCTCAATATGCAATTCTTTGACGGCTTCGTAAAACGTCACCCCGTTGAAAAAACGGGGTCCAGAATATACAAAAATGGCTGATAATAATGGATTTAAGCTGCAGTTTATCCCGCACTTGATACGGGGCCGGAATGACGGAAAAGGGCATGTCTTTACTTTTTACGAGAGCATCAATTCCTTAATCCGTTTCAGACATATCTGATGCCAGAGCATTACCGTACTTCTGAGAGATAATGAGTCACATGGGTTGCGTAAAAATTTTTAAAGAACCGAGGGAGATTGAACCATGTCCAGAAAGCCTCGAATTCTCGTGGTGGATGATGAAGAGCCGATGCGTGCGAGCCTCAGAGACTGGCTGAAAGAGGATGGTTACGAGGTAGGTGTGGCCGCGAGTGGTATGGAGGCGGTGGAGGCGGTCACCAAAGATGTCTGGGAGGTCATCCTCCTTGATCTCAAGATGCCGGGTATGGACGGGATTGAAACCCTGAAGAAGCTGAAGGAAATCACGCCAGAAAGCGAGGTCCTCATGATGACCGCTTATGCCACCGTGGATACAGCGGTTCAGGCCATGAAACAGGGGGCCTTCGATTACCTGGTCAAACCCTTTGATCCTGAAGAAATCGAAGTCCTCATCAAGAAGATCATGGATCACAAGGATCTGATCCTCGAGAACATACTGCTCCGGAAGCAACTGGAAGAGAGGGAGCAGTTTGATGAAATTATTGGAAAGAGTCGTGTGATGCAGGAGATCTTCGAACTCATCGCCCGGGTAGCGCCCACCGATTCTACCGTGCTCATAACCGGTGAGAGCGGAACCGGAAAGGAACTCATTGCACGGGCCATCCATGCCAACAGTGAAAGATGCTACATGCCCTTCATTGCCGTAAGCTGCGGCGCCCTGCCCGATACCCTGCTGGAGAGCGAGCTGTTCGGGTATGAAAAAGGTGCGTTCACCGGTGCGGACCATACCAAGAAGGGTCGGTTTGAGATGGCCGACAAGGGCACGCTTTTCCTGGATGAAATCGGAGATATCAGCCTCAAGACCCAGGTCGACCTTCTCAGGGTCCTGCAACAGAAGGAATTCAGCCGGCTTGGAGGCGAGCGGATACAGACGGTGGACGTGCGCGTGCTGGCAGCCACCAACCGCGACCTTCAAAAAGCCATTCGGGAAGAGCGGTTTCGAAAAGATCTCTTTTATCGTCTCAATGTGATCGCCATTCATGTGCCCCCCCTGAGGGAAAGAAGGGAAGATATTCCTCTTTTAACAAAGGCTTCCATCAAGAAATACTGCATTGAGATGAATCGAGATGAAGCGGTCATCGACCCATCCGCCCTCAGATTATTGATGGATTATGACTGGCCGGGCAACGTCCGTGAGTTGGAAAATATCATCGAGAGGGCCCTGGTCATCGGCGACGGCAACCAGATCACCACGGACGACCTTCCCTTCAAGAAGGACAAGGGGGAATCCCAGCCATTTCCCTCTTCACTGAAGGCCATGGAAATGTTGCACATTGAACGGGTACTGGAAGGGGCCGACTGGAACATCAGCAAGGCCGCCCGAGAGCTGGATATCGACCGGCAAACCCTATATAACAAAATGCAAAAATATGCGATCACCAGAGGTAACCGTTCATCATAGCTTCACGATGCATCCAAATATGCGCCCTCGGCGATGTGGGCCGGCGTATCATAGATCCCCTCTCTGAATTCCTCTCAGATCGATCCGGCCTGAATTGCACGATTGTCAAAGGGATGAAAACCCCGGATTACGCCTACGACCCCAAGCGGGAGCAGTACGATTCCAGATCGATCCTCAAACGCCTTTCCAGTTCCCGCATGGAGGGTCTGAAAATCGTAGGGATTACAGATGTGGATCTGTTTGTACCTGTTTTGAAGTATGTCTTTGGACTGGCCCAGGTAGAGGATCGATGCGCGGTCATCTCCATCCACAGGTTGCGGAGTCAATTCTATGAGGCCCCACCCAATGACGCCCTCCTCCTGAAGCGCACCCTGAAAACCGCCCTCCACGAATTGGGACACAGCTTCGGCCTCACCCACTGTCGTGTAAAGCGCTGCGTCATGTTTTCATCGACCCGGATTGCAGATACGGATATCAAATCGGACGCGTTCTGCCCCACGTGTGGCGATTTGTTCAAATGGTACCGGGACAAATGCCTGGGACACGGCGGGCGATAATGTCGAAGTTTTCGACACCCCGTCTTTTTTTTCGACATCACCCACTGAATGACAATCTAATCAATTAGTTAATCCAGTTCTGTTTTCACTTATCGGCTCAATTGCCGAATTCTTCGACAAACCGGCCCAACCGCTCCGCCATCCCCTCTCTTTGCCGTTACTACCATAATCGTTAGTAATATCA
>Ga0272444_10003327_pt1 | contig 14515 bp, 16 predicted proteins | sample SSMForm13_FD_201033 | JGI IMG/M metagenome (GOLD analysis project Ga0272444, IMG submission 201033) | Marine sediment archaeal communities from Little Sippewissett salt marsh, Falmouth, MA, United States - SSM-Form-13 | ecosystem: Environmental > Aquatic > Marine > Wetlands > Sediment ...
TCAAAGGTTTTAAAAACCTTTGAGGTTTTTTCGTCACGCGTGCCGGGGGAGAGACTCGAACTCTCATGGACCGAAGCCCGGGGGATTTTGAGTCCCCTGCGTCTACCAATTTCACCACCCCGGCGGATAAAGAGCAACACATAATATATGATTTTTTCCTAAAATGTCAAGCGGAAAGTCGCAGTCCCGACTGGACAAAAAATGCACGTCTCCCCGGGTAAATATCAGGTGAAGACGTGCAGGGAATTCGGGATCATCTGAAAAAACCTGCTGAGGCACAGTGATCACTAAATACCCGAATTACAGCAAATTAACGATAGCGGCAAACGGGTTTCCAGATTTTATCAGGCAATGAAAGGCCTTGACTTTCCCCCCTGAATTCTCGAAATTACAAGACGATCAATCACATTCGGTTCAAGCCATGAGGTACTCTTTTTGGGAGAGATCCACGAGCCCATTCCCGTGAAACCAATTTGTGCCATTCTATACGCACCGAGTCTAAATCCAGCCGAAATCAAGGAGAAACTCATATCCATGCTCGGTTCGATTGAGCGTGAGTCCGGGATATTTCCCTTTGATTACACGACGTATTATGAGAAGGAGATGGGCGCGGATCTGCAAAAGCAGTATATGAGTTTCGAGAGGCTGATGCATCCCGGAAAATTGCCTGACCTGAAACTGGGAACGAATGCGATTGAATCCGAATGGTCCCGAGACGGAAAAAGGAGCGTGAATCTGGATCCCGGATATATCACGGCAGCCAAACTGGTGCTGGCCTCCACCAAGGATTTCGCGCATCGTGTCTATCTGGGCGATTCGATTTACGGGGACGTGCAGCTTCGATTCACGCGCGGCGCGTTTCAAGTGGCGGAATGGACCTATCCGGACTATCAGAGCGAGATGGCGCTGCAATTTTTCACAGCGGTTCGAGAACGATTTAACGAGCAGGACAAAACAGTATGAGCAAAGGCATTGAATACAAAGACGCTGGCGTGGATATCAAGGCCGGGGAAGAAGCCGTCCAGAAAATAAAGAAGGAAGTGCGATCCACATTTACACCCCAGGTATTGACGGATCTGGGCAAATTCGGAGGTTTTTATCAGCTCAATCTGTCCGAATACAAGGAGCCGGTTCTGGTCTCATCCGTTGATGGCGTGGGCACGAAGCTCAAGGTCGCATTCATGATGGAAAAGCATGACACCATTGGCGAGGATCTGGTCAATCACTGCATCAATGATATTCTGGTCGGCGGTGCGCGGCCGCTCTTTTTTCTGGATTATATCGGAACCGGCGTGCTTGATCCGTCCACAGTCGAACAAATTATCCAGGGCATGGTGCGTGGATGCAAGCAAGCGGGATGCGCGCTGGTGGGCGGCGAGATGGCCGAGATGCCGGGATTCTATCAGTCCGGCGAGTATGATGTGGCCGGATCGATTGTGGGGATTGTTGAGAAGTCCAAGGTTATTCAGGGCGATGCCATCCAGCAAGGCGATACGCTGATCGGTCTGTCCTCCACGGGATTGCACACGAACGGATACTCGCTCGCCCGTAAAGTCCTCTTTGAAGTGGCGGGATTGTCCATTCACGACAAACCGGATGAGCTGGATACGAGTGTGGGAGAAGCGCTTCTTCGCGTGCATCGCTGCTATCTGCCCGTGGTTGATCCACTCCTCGATTCCTTCCCGATCAGGGGCATGTCGCACGTCACGGGCGGAGGCATCGTGGGCAATACAAGCCGTATTCTGCCGGAAGGACTGTCCCTCCGGATCAACTGGGAGGGATGGGAGATCCCGCCAATCTTTAAACTCATTCAGAAGCTGGGAAATGTGTCCGATGAAGAGATGCGAAAAAGCTTTAATCTGGGGATCGGATATATCTTCATTGCCCGGGCCTCTGACGCGGATTCCTTGGTGGAACGGTTAAAGGGGGAGGGAGAAAGTCCTGTCATCGTGGGGGAAGTTGCCTAGATCCAAATGCCTAAATTGTAAAATAAGATAAAATGACTAAAATGTAATATACAAAGGGTTGTGAAAATATGATTTCATGGTTGGTCGTCTTGGTATTGAGTTATTTGGCCGGTTCGTTTCCCACTGCGATTTTGGCGAGCAAGCTGATTCTGAAAGATGATATTCGCAATCACGGCAGCGAGAATGCGGGTGCGACGAACGTGTTCCGCGTCATGGGTTGGAAGGTGGCGCTGGTCGTGGTCCTGATCGATGTTGGAAAGGGCATCCTTGCTACACTCCTTATATCCAGAATCGTCTTAGATGCACCTCTGCTCAGTCCGCCCATGATGCAGATGTGCGCGGGTTTCGCTTCCATTATCGGCCATATCTGGACGGCATTCGCCGGATTCCGGGGCGGCAAGGGTGTGGGTACCGCATTCGGCGTTCTGGTGAGTCTGGCACCCATTCCGAGCCTCATCGCGCTGGGGATCTGGCTGATTCTGGTATTCACCACGAAGATTGTTTCCGTTGGTTCCATATCCGCCGGGATTGTTTTTCCAACAGCACTCATCCTGCAGAGACACTGGTTTAAACCGGACATCCACACCGGTCTGGTTGTGATGGGACTGATCCTGGGCGTTCTGATTGTGGTAACCCACCGATCGAATATTCAGCGCCTCTTGAAGGGTGAAGAAAACAAGTTTGGTTCATCCAAAAGGAAGAAGACAGCGTGAGTCAGCAAATCGGAATATTGGGCGCAGGCAGCTGGGGCGTGGCCCTGGCCTGTCTGGTTCACGAGAACGGGCACGAGGTGACGCTCTGGGAGTATGACGAGGCCGCCTGTTCGGAGCTTTCGAAGAGCCGTTCTTCCCGATTCATGCCGGGTGTCAGGATCCCGGACGCCGTTCAGGTGACCAACGATCTCGTACAAGCGGCTGAGAACAAAGATAGTATCCTAGTCGTTTTGCCCTCTCATACAATTCGGTCCGTGTGTTACGGGCTGGCTCGGTTGGATCTGGGAAGTGCGGTGCTTGTGAGCTGCAGCAAGGGTATTGAGAACCATTCCCTGAAACGTATTTCCGAAATCCTGCTGGATGATTTGCCGGATGTGACCGAAGATCGCGTTGCCGTGCTCTCCGGTCCCAGTCACGCCGAAGAGGTGTCTCAGCAGATACCGACTGCTGTTACGGCAGCTTCGGCCAAAATGAAAACCGCGAAGCAGGTCCAGCAAGTCATGTCCAATGCCTATTTCCGTGTCTATACCAGCCAGGATCTGCTTGGTGTTGAACTGGGCGGATCCCTGAAGAATGTGATTGCCATTGCCGCGGGCATTGTGGAAGGCGTGGGATACGGAGACAATACCAAGGCTGCGCTTCTCACCCGGGGGATCGTGGAAATGACCCGTCTGGGCACAGCCATGGACGCCAGCGCGAATACGTTTGCGGGACTGTCCGGGATTGGCGATTTGATTGTCACCTGCACGAGCCGGCACAGCCGGAACCGTTTTGTGGGCGAGGAAATCGGCAAAGGACGGAAGCTGAAAGAAATCCTTGACAACATGATCATGGTGGCAGAAGGCGTGCGAACGACGCAGTCCGCCGTGGATCTGTCCAAGGTGCATGGCGTGAATATGCCGATTACGCAGGAGGTATATCAGGTGCTGTTTGAGGGTAAACCGCCGGTCGATGCGATTCGGGATCTGATGACGCGAGAGTTGAAATCGGAAGACGCATAGCCATATTAAAAATCAAAGATCAAATATATTAAATGGGTTGGATTTGGCTATTGAACATGTCGGATCGTTTTCCCTGGTTTTTCCATTTTATGTTACATTGTCGTTTTGCATTTTAATATAAGCAGGAATCGGGAAACCGTTACGCGTGAATTTGCAAATCAAACATGATCCTAAAGAGGTGCAGCGCATAAGACGTATGCAGCGTTTCGAACATCCTTTATGGAAGCAGGGATTTCGATGCGTTGCGGGTGTGGATGAGGCAGGACGAGGGCCGCTGGCCGGTCCGGTTGTGGCAGCGGCTGTGATCTTTACGCAGGAAGCCTTTATCCCAAAAATAAACGACTCGAAAAAACTGAGCGAATCATTACGAGAATGGCTCTTTGAACAGATTCAATATACAGCCATGTGTTTCTCTGTGGGTGTTGTTTCATCTGCGGAGATTGATGAAATCAACATCCTTCAGGCGACTTACAAGGCCATGCAAACCGCGATCAGCAATCTGGAGGTTCGGCCCGAATATATCCTTGTCGATGGATCGTCCAATCCGGAATTTACCTGCCCCTGCCGGGCAATTGTGGGCGGAGATGGAAAGTGTTTTTCCATTGCAGCCGCCTCCATCATGGCCAAAGTCACACGGGACCGGATGATGAAGGAGTATGATATGCTCTATCCGGAATATGGTTTTGCGAATAACAAGGGATACGGTACCCAAAAGCATGTCCAGGCATTGAGACAATACGGTCCCAGTCCGATTCATCGGACAAGTTTTAAGATGTCGGGGTGGACATGATGGGAGATTCCGGAGGATATCGCAAGGCACTGGGCAGGAAGGGTGAAGAGACAGCGGTGGGCTTTCTTCGATCCAAAGGGTATAAAATTCTGACGAGGAATTTCCAGATTCGTGAAGGAGAAATCGATTTCATAGCCGAGCATGAAAATACGCTTGTGTTTGTGGAAGTTAAAACAAGCCGGTCCGATTCGTTCGGACATCCGGCGGACCGGGTGGATGAGACCAAACAGCAGCGCATGATCCAGGCCGCATCCGCATATCTCCAAAAACATGAAATGGATGACCGGGACTGCCGGTTCGATGTGATCGCCATCCAGATCGAAAAGGGCAGGCAGACCGTTGAACATATACAGGATGCGTTTCAGATTGAGCAGGATGATGCGGAGTGACTATGACTGATCCTTCAATAGAAAAGAGAAAACAACAGATCAGGATCCGGGAGTGGAAGGGCATTGTCAGCGAGATTCTGAAATGGGGGATTGTGATCTGGCTGCTTTTTCCTCTGACCCGGTTGACGGCCGGGCGGTTCATGTTCATGCGTGTGCTGCTTGGCATCCTCCTCTTCATTATCTTTGCGGGGAAACGGTTTTACGATACAGTGATCATGAGCGCGATCAAGCAGAGACGAACCTCTCTGAAAGAGGATATGATCGCTTTTTTGGGCATGGTCCTCGGCGCCACGCTTCTGGTCGGATTGGTGATATTTCTGTTTGCCATGCTGATCGTGACCTGGCAGGCAGACATGGCTGAATCCATAAATCAGGTGAATTAATCTCACAGATTTACCTCGAAAGGAATAGTATTGTCTGGGCCGTCCATCTATTCGATTCCACAATTTCCTGAGTTTAAACCGGTCGAACAGGCCGATCGTGGGGTGATTCATTCAGCAATTCAAGCCTATCAGCCGGTAACGTCCGAGCTGACTTTTACGAATCTGTTCATGTGGCGTCACTATTATCGATTCCATTGGTGCATGCACGGAGAACATCTGGTCATCTTTTCCAATCCACTGGGTTGGGGGTACGGACTCATGATTCCATTGGGCCCGCCTCCCCGCAATGACATTATTGTGGATGTCATGCGTTGGATGAAAGCGCAGGAACCGGATTATGTCTCCTGCATTGAACGCGCGGATCAAAGACTGGCGCAGGAAATTCGATCCGACGCCCGTTTCACGGTGGAAGCGGTCCCCGATCATTTTGATTATGTGTATCGCGTTCAGGATCTGGCTACTTTGAAGGGCCGGAAATATCACAAGAAGAAGAATCATCTCAACCGTTTTCGAAGGCATTATTCATTTGAATACCGTCCTGTTTCAGACGCTTTGATTGAAGATTGCATTCATGTGCTCAAACGTTGGTGTGACTGGAAGGAATGCGATAAAAATCCGTTTATTCGCGTCGAATTTGAGGCGGTTCATGAGGCTTTGCTGCATGTCAAACCATTGGAACTGGATGGCGGTGTGATCCTCATTGATGACAAGGTCATGGCCTTTACTCTGGGTGAAATGCTCAACAAGAACACAGCAGTGATTCATGCGGAAAAGGCCGATCCGGAAGTCCCGGAGTTGTTTGTGGTGATCAATCAGCAGTTTTGCGAGCATCAGTATTCCGGTGCGCGGTACATCAATCGCGAGCAGGATCTGGGTCAGTCTGGATTGCGCAAAGCGAAGCACTCGTATCACCCCGATCATATGGTTGAGAAGTATCGGATTTGTTTGAAAGAGACCCGTTCATAAACCATCCACATTGTACTTGGATTTGACTATCACACAGACTTTCATTCTGGCGCCGATTCAGGGCGCGACCGATGATATTTATCGAACCAGCTATGCCGAGTTTTTTACCGGCATCGATTATGCGATCGCGCCGTTTGTTTCCACGGCGTCCGCCTCGCAAATACGACCGAACGCCTTTCGATGGCTGCAGCCTGAGTATAATCAAAAAATGAAGGTCATCCCACAGCTTCTGGGCAATGATCCGGATCATTTTCTGATCTTTGTCCGACACCTGAAAACACTGGGATACACGCGGGTGAACTGGAATCTGGGATGTCCCTTTCCGGTTGTGGTTCGCAAGAAAAAGGGAGCAGGATTGCTTCCCTATCCTGAACGGATTGATCAGTTTCTCGCAGCCATCCAAAATGAACTGGATGTTGATTTTTCCGTCAAATGCCGTCTCGGGTATGATGATCCAATTCAGATTATCGAATTGATGGATATTTTCAATTTATATCCACTCACGGAAATCATCATCCATCCCAGAACCGGAGTGCAGCAGTACAAGGGCAAGCCGGATCTTGATACATTCGAACACTGCCTTTCCCTTTCCAGACATCCCGTGGTGTACAGCGGCGACATTTTCGATCCGGACGGTTTTAACCGTCTGATCCAACGATTTCCAAATCACAAACGATGGATGCTCGGACGGGGATTGCTGATGAATCCGTTTCTGCCCTCCAGATTGCTTCAATCCAATCCAGGATCGGAAAACCCAATCGTCCGTTTTCAGCTGTTCCATGATCGCCTGTATCAGCGTTATGCAGAACGTTTGTCCGGACCGGGACATCTGCTCAACCGAATGAAAGAGCATTGGAGCTATTGGGCCTCGGGATTGAATCGCGAAAGAAAGATTTTAAAAACGATCAGAAAGATCATTCGTAAGGCAGAGTATGAATCCGTGGTTCGATCGTTTTTTGAATCGGAGGCCAAACGGGAATCATACAAAATAATGGAAGTCAAAGCACCCTGAATCATTGAATGGAGAATGCAAATTGATTGACTTGAGAAGCGATACCGTAACCAGGCCAACACCGGAAATGCGAGAGGTCATGGCCAGAGCCGAAGTGGGGGATGATGTGTTCGGTGAAGATCCCTCCATCAATCAGCTACAGACTCATGTGGCCGGTCTTTTGGGCAGGGAGGCCGGATTATTTGTTCCGTCCGGCAGCATGGCCAATCAGGTTTCCATCAAAGCCCACACACAACCCGGAGATGAAATCATCTGCGAACGCGGAGCCCATGTGTACAATTATGAGTCCGGGGGACCCTCGTTTCTGTCCGGCGTGCAGGTTCTGCCTCTGGATGGCATTCACGGCATGATCACAGCGGAGCAGATCGAGTCCGCGATCCGTCCGAAGAATGTTCATCATCCCATCACCAGACTGATCTGCCTCGAGAATACCCACAACCGCGCCGGAGGCACGGTTTTTCCGATCGATGAGATCCGCAGCATCCGCAAGATGGCCGATCAATATAAACTCCACATGCACCTGGATGGTGCACGTTTGTGGAATGCCTCCATCGCCACAGATATTCCCCTTCATGAATATGCACAGTATTTTGATTCCGTGGTTGTCTGCTTTTCAAAGGGATTGGGCGCACCCGTGGGCTCGATGATTACAGGCTCATCCGATTTCATCCGTACCGCGCATCGATACCGCAAGATGTTCGGCGGCGCCATGCGCCAGGCGGGCGTGCTTGCCGCTGCCGCACTCCATGCCGTTCAAAACCATTACGTCCGGATGAAGGAGGATCATGAAAATGCTCAAATCCTTGCCAGAGCCATTGACGCCATCCCCGGATTGGAAGTGGATCTTGAATCCGTGCAGACCAATATCGTCTTTTTTGATGTGGATCCGTCCTTCGGAACAGCTGGGAAAGTGGCCGAACGATTGAAGGAAAAGGGTGTTCTGGTTATCGCTACTTCCGCTTCACGGATTCGCGTTGTGACGCATCTGGATGTCTCAAGAGAGCAAGTGGAGGAGGCCGCTCAAATCTTTCGGACTGTTTTATAATCGACAGGCTACGCCACGGGATTTATCAAAGAGCGCGCAGTGAAGACAAATCCCGTCGATTTTCTTGAAAAGCCCGTGGAGATGAAGCGTGTGAAAGAGATTATTGAATCGCTCTAATTCAGGGTATAAACGCCCTGGTCAAAAAATGCAGATGCATTTCCGAGATGTTGAGAAACGAAGTGGATCGTTTCATTGCCGAAATGCGAGTCGGACAATTACTTACCATATCGTATCGTGTCCGTCACCCTGAGACACGTTTTTTGACTATATTGGTTTTGGGATATTGTCTTGAACCAGTATCGTCCTGACTCAATGAGAAAAAATTTATTTAAGCGGACTTGACTCCTATCAAAGCGATCCCTATATTTTAATTGACAGCATTTCATCTTTACACCGACAGACATTTTCATCTCTTTGGTTTTACATCCTGGTGTGAGATGGGCATCAGTCATTTGAATCGTTCAGTATATGTCAATTCACACAGTCAACATTCCATCTTCCACATCCATGTCGAAGGGAGAGAAAAATGGATATGAAAAAAATGGAAGAGATCTGGGCAGAAAAAATGAAGATTGCCTTTGATGAACTCATGGAGGAGATGTTTGGCACCAAGGCTGCCAAACCCGGGTGCTTCGGGGCGGGGAATGGTATGCCCTGGTGCAAGAACTGCAGTTATCAAAATACCTGTTAGGTTGAATGTATGGCTTTTGCGCTGATATTTTTGGTCTTCTTTATCGTTGACATCCTGATTTTTTTCCGATTTCAGCTTTTCGGCTTGATACCCATAAACATGCTTTTTTCGGCCATTCTGGTTTTCATCGTGTGGCTGCTCATCAGGAATGCCAAGCTGGTGAAACAAAACAATAAGTCTCTATTTTTTTCTGCCTGGATGATTCTTCTGGCGGTTTTAATTACCGATCGTTTATTCTTTACACTCATGAAATGGGAGCCTTTTATGGATCCAAGTTTTATCGGTTATTTACTCATCAATATCCTTGCCGTTATCGCTTCTCTTTTTGTTGTAACCGTTACCTACACATCATGGCATCGCAATCATGAATTTTATTTCTGGTTTTTATATTCCAGCATTATGTGCCTGATTCGAGCTGCGATTGATTTATTTGTTACTTTTCCGATGTGGTTGTATCGCTTCAGTGGTGTGCTTGATCTGCCGCTGATGTTCGGATTGCTCATGATAGCATCACATGTCATCCGATTGAAAGTGGAGACCGATGTCTCACCTGTATAATTTTGCCAATTTCTTTTTTCTGGCTCTGGCGCTTCTTTTTGTGTACTATAATGCTGTCCGGCTCCGCATGGCGCTTAAAAAAGTGCGGGAGCAGCACGCTCTGGCGGAGAAATTCAGAGCCCTTTTTCATAAAACCGTTGAGGGTGTGGTGCAGACCGATCTTGAGGGGAACATCAAGGTGATTAATGATGCGGGTGCCCGGATGCTCGGTTACAAAGACAGTGAAGAGGTGGTGAGTGCCTCCATCAATGTCGGTCAGTTTTATCGGTATCCTGAAATGAGAGAACAGGTCAGACAAAAGATTTTTAAGGGCGGGCTCAAAAATTACAGACTGGACGTGGTTACAAAAGACGCGACGTATGCTGTGATTTCGATGAGCTTTCATCCCATACTGGATGAGAACAACCGCGTAATCGGCGTAGAGGGTATTTTTCACGATGTGACGGATCGGGTTCAAATGGAGCAGCAATTACTTGAGTATTCCGATAATCTTGAGAACAAGGTTAAGGAAAAAACCGATGAAGTGATCGCACTCGAGCGTAAAAAATTCGATCTCGAGAAATTGGCGGCAGTCGGTCAGATGGCTTCGACTCTGGTTCATGAGTTGCGAAATCCGCTTTCCTCGATCAAGATGGGGCTTACCACGCTTCTGCGGCGGATCACGCTGCAGGATCAGGACAAGCATATTCTGGAAGTGTCGATCCGAGAAGTGGCGCATTTGGAACGCATTATGAAGGATATCCTCGATTTCGCACGTCCCCAAAAGCTCCAGTTTGTGGTACAGCCAATCGAGACCATCATCCAGACCGCGATTGACCGAATGCATGAATCCTATCATCACGCCAATCTTACTATCCAAACCGAACTTTCCGATAATCTGCCAAAGATCCCGCTGGATACGGATAAAATGATCCAGGTGTTCGTAAACCTGCTGATGAATGCGCGGGATGCGACTGAACCGGGTGGACGCGTCGGGATCCGCGCGGCGCTGAAACCGGATTCGTCCGTGATTCGAATTGAGATCAAAGATACCGGCAAGGGCATTGCCCCGGATGCGCTGGAACATCTGTTTGAGCCGTTTTACAGCCGGAAAAGCGGAGGAACCGGACTGGGGCTGACCGTGGTTGAGAAATTTGTCAGCGCGCATGGCGGTCATGTCAGTATAGAAAGTCAGGAAGGCCAGGGCACGGAGGTTGTTCTAAAGCTTCCCACGGATCATAAAATTTCCGTGGAGCAGGTGTAAATCCGTCCAATATGGAACGAAATGTTTTTTGCGCCGATCCGTGTATTTTCTGATTGCTTCTCACCTTCAAGACTCGTATTTTGATGACCATGACATCATTGAATGAAACCATGCGAAAGACCATCCGGGACCGAAACTCGCTTGTTTGTGTCGGCCTGGATTATCATCCGGATAAAATCCCTCCTCACCTGAAGGAAAAAACCGATCCCATCTTTTCATTCAACAAGGCCATTATCGATGCCACGGCTGATCTGGTTTGCGCGTATAAACCGAATCTTGCCTTTTATGAAGCGTTTGGGTCCGAAGGCTGGGATGCGCTGGAGCGCACGGTACGCTATATTCCGGACGGGATTGTTAAAATAGGAGATGCCAAACGCGGAGACATCGGATCCACAGCTGCGAAGTACGCAGATGCGCTCTTCCGGATCGGATTTGATGTAGTCACTGTCAACCCCTATCTCGGAATGGATTCGGTTTCCCCCTTCATTGAAGATCCCGCAAAGGGCGTATTTATCCTGTGCCTGACGTCCAATCCGAGTTCCAAGGATTTTCAGTACAGGGATATCAACGGCCGGCCGCTTTATCTGCATGTCGCAGAAAAGGTCCGAGCCTGGAATAAGAAGGACAATTGCGGGCTGGTGGCGGGTGCCACGCATCCGGATGAATTGAAACGGATCCGCGAAATCGCACCGGATCTGCCTTTTCTGATTCCGGGAATCGGCGCGCAAGGAGGCGATCTGGAATCCGCCATCCAATGGGGGACCGACACACAAAACAGCATGGCGATCATCAACTCCAGCCGCGGTATTCTGTACGCCTCATCCGGACCCGATTTTGCTGAGGCGGCCAGAGCGGAAACGCAGAAACTGCGTGATCGGATCAATACAATCATACAAGGAACGACATCCACATGACATCCAACCATTCCGACGTACTGCAACTGTTTCGTGATACCGGCGCTCTGCTGGAGGGGCATTTTATTCTGACCAGCGGTTTGCACAGCGGTTCCTATTTTCAATGCGCCAGGGTGTTTCAGTATCCTTGGCATGCGGAAACACTCTGCCGGGGACTCGCGAATCATTTCCGTGATGAGGATATCGAGACCGTTGTGTCTCCGGCCGTCGGCGGCATTGTAGTGGGCCAGGAAACCGCGCGCCTCCTTCATGTGCGGTCCATTTTTACGGAACGCAAGGATGGGGCGATGACCCTGCGGCGAGGATTTACCGTTCAGAAAGGCGAAAGGATGCTTGTGGTTGAAGATGTCACCACAACAGGCGGGTCGGTGAAAGAGGTGATCGAAGTGCTTCGGAACAGCGGCGCAACCGTGGTGGGAGTCGGCGCTGTGGTGGATCGAAGCGGAGGATCAGTCGATTTTGGCGTGCCCTATTTCTCTCTGCTCCAGTTGACCGTTGAGGTGTATCAGCCGGATTCCTGTCCCATGTGCGCCTCTGGATCGAAACCTGTTAAGCCGGGAAGCCGGGATTTGAAACCATCCTGAATCCGTGCCATATAAAAAAGCCATCCTGATATTTAAGGATGGCTCTTCTGTCATTTGTCATTCCGTTTAATTCAGATGCTTCAGTTTCTCCAATAAAGTCCGGATATCATCCTCAGCCGGGGCTTTTTCCTTCCTGGTAATTCTGCACAGCAGGATGTCCTTGCCGACACGCTCCAGTCGGCTCATGGTGACATCATAGGCCTCAAAAATATTGAGAATCGTGCTGAGCAATGTTCTTTCGCTTGGATAGGCAATCGCCACGAGCAGCGCCCGCGGCAGGAACTTGCCGGATTGGGCATGATTCCCGAGCATTTCATGCAGGATGATTACGGATGGATCTGCTTCCTTGATTTGACTGATCATGTCTCTGGCAATCCGGATGTGCGCCACGATCTCGTGCATGGGTGCGGTTACCCGATAGAAATCCTCAATGCTGTAATACAGTTCTCTGAGCAATCCCTTGTCTATGTCACCCAATTGCTGCCGGATCGCCTTGCTTTTGCCCGCATCCATGGTTCGCATGCCTTCATCAAAATCTCGGTACTGCCCGAGCGCTTCTTTCAATGTTTCCCGGAGCACCTGATACACGGTTTCCGGGTCGCTCATCACGGTCAGGCTGGCCCGAATATCCACGATGAACATGCGAGTCGAGCCGAAGGTTTTCGGGGGTTTGACTGAAAGAACCTGCAGGCCGGGTACGGTTTCAATGGCAGATATGGTTTTACTCGACAAGTCTTTGCGCGTACCCTTTTCTCCAGGCACGGCCACAATCACCTTGAAGTCGATAAACAGATCCGTGGCATTGACCACGCTGTGGTAAACCTGCGTGATTTCACTGTGCTGTGCTTCCTTGACCAGAAGCGGAATGATCGCGCGCGCATACTGTTCGAATCCGCCGATTGATTCAATCCACTGCGCCCGATCCCGGCGCTTGTTCAGAACAAGCGAATTAAAGGCCTTCTTGAGCCTTTTCTGATCCGCCACGCAGAGCGGATTGCCCTGAGAATCCACGAATTCGATGCGGTACAATGAAATGGCGTCACCGGTTGTGAATTCGCGATTGTGTTTCAGGAGGTAATTCGGCACGGTCAATTCAATGGTTTTCAGACAATCTTCGAGATTCAGCATGCTTGCCTGGCCGGCAACGGTCACACCGGTAAAAATACCCTCGGTTTTGGTCTCGAAATTGGAAATATCAAGCTGAATCGGATTGCCGGATTCATGGGCTTTTTTGATCAATGTATAGTTTAGAATGATTTGTCTGGCGATGTCTTCGAGTCGCCGATTCTCGATATAGTCGCGGGAACGGGCGGCAAAATATTTGACAGCTTCTCCGTTCAGACCGATGATTTCTTCAAGATCGTCCCCAAAATAAATACGCTGGATTTCTGTAATCACACGACTGTAAATTTCGAGCTTGCGCATCTCTTCATTCAAGAGATAGGTCTTGCCGCTGTCACCCACGGCTGCCTGTTTCAGTTTGGATTCGATCTTTTCCGTCTGAGCGAGTAATGCTTGATAGATCGCTTCATCATCGGTACGAATGCCGATGATCACAATACCCAGAGACGCATCCTGGTAATCGACAGAAAACCCTTTCATAAAATAGATGTTATACCCCATTTCATGAACCACACCAAGACAGGCATTTGAGAGGCCGGGCCAATCCTGACTCAGGATACCGAACGATGTCACGCACGGACCGCCCTGTATATAGCACACCTCTGTGCATGCCGTGATAATCTTGCGTGATTTCTTGGATTCCCAGTCGGTGAGCAGTTTAATCGCCAGCGCCTTTTGTGCCGCAATCGGGAAGTACTGCTGGGCTTCCTCCATGCGTTTCTCATGCTGTTTGATAGCATCCGGAGACAGCTCAATGGCAAAGCTGCTCAGGCGCTGCTGTATCTCTGAAATGGATGTTTGCATGGTTTGCATGTCCTCTGCTTGTTTGCTCTCTTGCACTGATCACACCCAATTCGGTTCCCAGGTCTATTTGGGGTTGCACTTTTAGATAAAATCTATCATCTTTAGATCATCCAGGAGGTATGCGTGATAACTGGGTCAAGATACATATAAATTTGAATCAGACCAAATAAATTGTTACAATTTTCAAATTAAATCCTCCTCAATCCATTCAGGATTCGTACCATGAAAAACACAATACGGTTTATGGCTTCTCTTGCACTTCTTGTTCCAATCGGGATTGCATCCAAGTTCTACCATGGCCCCTGCGAAGCCTGGGTGCAGTATTATTTCGGG
>Ga0272444_10003328_pt1 | contig 14509 bp, 9 predicted proteins | sample SSMForm13_FD_201033 | JGI IMG/M metagenome (GOLD analysis project Ga0272444, IMG submission 201033) | Marine sediment archaeal communities from Little Sippewissett salt marsh, Falmouth, MA, United States - SSM-Form-13 | ecosystem: Environmental > Aquatic > Marine > Wetlands > Sediment ...
ACACCAAGCAGGGGATTCAATGGAGGTCCTGACGCAAGGGCTGTTTCGGTGCCATATGGCGGAGTGCCCCATGTAATGGAGTCCACCGCGCCGTTCTCACCGCTGAGCGTACAGCCGTCGCCATCGGAATTGAGCGGATTTTCGCCTGCGATGTTGAGGACATGGATTCCGTCCGGAACGACTTCGCCGGCGTCCTCCTCGAACGTGTATGAGAATCCCGACAGGAACCGGATCGTCCAGCCTTCCAGGTCGACTGACTCATCGCCGGGATTGATAAATTCAACCCAAACCGGACCGTCTGACGGCCACGGGCTGATTTCATTCAGCAGGAGCGTTCCGTCTGACTGCGCGTATGTGTTGTTGCTGGGGATTGGATTTATGGAAGGCAGGACAAGCAGCAGGATGAGCGTAAGGGCAGAGATAATGGTGCGGAGCATCGTTCTCCTCCTTGCAATCGTGTCAGACATCATCCCCCGTTTCAAATCATGCTGCTATTGTTCTAGTCAGATCGTTCCACCCAGATTTCCCATTCTACCTCATTCGTGCATCCCGGCGTTACCGGCATCCCGGCTTCCAGGAAAGGCTCCCAGAAACCTATGTAGCAAGTCCCCTCATCGGTTGGCATGGGAGATCCGACAGGCCATTCGAGATTCCCGATATCGGCGCTGAAGAGATAGTACTGGGGAACGAGGGTAGTTATGTATAACGGAATCCAGGGAGCTTCGGTTGTTATTTCTGTAGTAACATTTCGGGGCTGGACATCGGTGACAAGAATCGCATCGCCGGTCGGATCGTTCGGATCGACGACCAGCTTCGCTTTGGCAAGAAGTGTCCCGCTGTTGGAGCCTGAGACAGTAGCGCCGTTGTCGTAGATGATATTAACCATCCATCGCCACTGGTCTTCGTGGATGTATTCGTCCGAATTCAGGCTCGCCCCTTTTTCAATGACGATCTGTTCTCTCCAGTTGAACCAGAGATGGCCCTCGGGGAAGGGAACATCGTAGATGTACTCGTCGCGAATGTAGCCGGTATAGCAGTCGGGATTGATGAATGTGAAATCATCCGACGCGGCGAAATTGTCCGACTCGGTTCCGTCGGCATCGAAAAAGCCGTTATGGTTCGCGTCCTCGCACCCGTCGGTTACGCCAAGATTATCACCCTGATCGTTATCCGGATCGAGCTCCTTCCACCAGCCGTCCCCGTCAATGTCCGGCTCCCGCTCTCTGTACGTACCGTCCGGCAGGAAGACATACCCGAGAATGTCGGTCATATCCTCAATCCCGTCGTCGTCGGAATCGCGGTTGTCCGGATCTGTTCCGAAACGCTGCTCCTCGTCGAAATCGATTAGTCCGTCCTGGTCGGAATCGATGTACAATTCCAGCTCATCGTTACGCATGGGAGCGCCGGTTGTCGGTGGGAAAGTGAATTCTTTATATTCCGATGGTTCGCTGTCGAACCGTACCCAACCTTTATTGTTCGGCGAGCCGGGATCGAACACCTTAATAAACGGTACCTCGTTGCCGTCGCGATCGAGGAGGATCGCGCATCCCGCGACCAGCGTCGAGTGATCGTCCGAATGCCTGAGAAGCGCGCGATTGTCGAGGATGAATTCACGGATCGAGTCCATGTCGCTGCGGTCGCAGTCATCGAAAATCTGCGACGTCCATGTTGCGCTTCTCACGGCTGTTACGGGCTGGTTATAAATCCACGCAAGAGCGAGCCGGCAGTCGGCCTCGCTGGTACCCTCGCCGTGCTTTCCGACATCGAAATACGGGTCGCCGATATGCCCGGCCTCGCTAGCCGCTTCCGCTGCTGTTCCCGCTTCTTCAAAGAGGTAGTAAGTGATCCTGTCCTGACTGAGAGTGCATCCTCCCGTCTGCGCGAGCATTGCAAGGCTTGCGCGAGTGCAGTAGCAGTCTCCATGCTTGCAGTCGGTCGCCATGCCGTGCGTCGTACACCATCGGCAATGTCCGTTCATCGGACAGCCGTTGATGCACACCATCCCGCTGTCTTTGTTCTGGTAGATATGTGTGCAGGGGATGACGTGATGAGTCAGTATCAGCCAGTTGCTGTTACCGCCACCCTTTGACTGTGCAAGACGGTAATCGGAATCGCCACTTTGCGATTCTATTCCATCTGCAGCGATCATATCGTCGATATCAAAGGGCTCGCGTGTGAATTCACGAGTTTCGCTCCATTGACCCGAATCATCCAGATTTCCGCGCACGCGCCAGTAATATGTCCGCGGATCGAGATCGCTCATATACAGGGAGAAATTCTCAGTAGTTTCTTCAAGCACGACATCAGTGAATTGCTCGTCGGTCGCGACCTGGAAGGTTATCTCCGTCGCCCAGTTCAGCCCTGTTGCATAAAGCGTGAAATCCGATGCGAACGATGCTCCGTCTTCGGGCGATAATCTTTCGGCGACCGGCAGTGGATTCGTTTCGCCCCGGCTGCCTGAACTGGCTCCCCTCTGAATCCAGTACTCAGAGCCTGTACCGGACGTTCCCGGAATCCTGAGAATGACATCGTCGGTTCGTTCCCTGGTACCGCCTTCCGGAATGTAACCGCGCGTACGCACGACAGGAGTTCCGAAGGGAAGGGGGATTTCAGAACCTGCAGGCGGAGAGCCCCAGACCACAATATCCATCGGTCCTCCGTGACCCCTCAGAATGCACCCGTCACCGGCAGCATTGACCTGATCCCCGGTCGAAATTGAGAGCACATGCAATCCGCCTGACTGAATCGTCGGAGCGTCGTCCGGGAACTCAAACGAATACCCGGACAGAAAGATTATTGTCCAGCCTGCGATGGAGATCGGGTCGCTGTGAGGATTGATAATCTCCACCCAGACTACACCGTCCGACGGCCAGGGACTGATTTCGTTGAGGACAAGTGCTCCCTGGGGTTCTGAGGATGTATTTGGAGCCTGAGGTATGACCGGCGAGGCGGCGAAGAGAATGATGCAGGCTGTCGCTATGGTGAAAAATGTCAGTCGGATCATGGGTATCACCTTGAGTGCCGATTTTCGCAGGGGCATACAGTGCATGTGTTTTCAAATCAATCATATTGCCCCCTTTTTTTTGAAAGGAAAAAATGTATTTAGGAGTTTACTCCGGCGGCTCGAGAAGGATCTCCCAGCAGAAAAGGAAATCGTAGCCGTCCCCCCCGTCCCTGGGCTCGCCTGTAAAGGATTCGGCCTGGCCAAGGTCCGGATTCCAGTCGCCTCTGAGCATAAGGGAACCATTGCTTGTTCGGACAGGCTGACCAATATTATAGACTATCGGGCCCATTCCTATGTAATCCCATACGCCCTGGCTTAACATGAACATGACGGGTATTTCGCGTTCTTCATATTCTCCGAGCTCGGGCCATGAGTAGATCAAAGTAGCGGTATCTGTCTGAGGCTGGGTGTCCATCGTGAGATGGAAATCACCGGTATTCTCATCTCTGTTGAGAGTGACCATGGCGTCGGCCTTGCCGGTGTCGATGGAATGCTGTCTTGCGCTTGAAGTTCCGGGTGAGGGCGGGATATATGTTTCCAGGACCTTGAAGATCCAGCGATGATCGTAGATATAGTCGGTGGAGTCGAGAGGATGGTCCTCGAAGCTTTGCATGAGTATGGATTCCTCTAACAGGAATTCCCTTGGTCCGAACCTGGTGTCATGCTCCTCGTGATTGACATAGCGGATCAGGCCCCGCATACATTCGGGATTGAAAACCTGAAAGTCATCATATTGATTAAGGCAGTCGGACTCGACAGATTCTTCGCAGAAGCCGTTGGTGTTGGAATCCTCGCAGCCATCGGACATCCCGCTGTTATCCGCCCAGTCGTTATCCGGATCGAGTTCCTTCCATGCCCCGTCGCCGTCGATGTCAGCTTCGCGGGGGAAGAAGGAGCCATCAGGTTTGAAAGTGTAGGCCAGCATATCGACCATATCCTCGATGCCATCGCCATCAGTGTCTCGATTATTGGGATCGGTACCGAAACGTTCCGTTTCATCAAAATCGACCAGTCCGTCCTGGTCTGAATCCATAGAGATACTGATCTCATCGTTACGGACCGGTCGGCCGGTTGTCGGAGGGAAGGTGAACCATTTGAATTTGTCCGGCTCCTTGTCGATCTTCGTCCATCCCAGCCGGTTCGGTGTTCCCGGATCGTAGACCTTGATGTAGGGAATCTCATTTCCCTGCCCACTGAGAACGACTGCGCATCCGGTGATAAGCGTGGAATGATCATCGGAGTGCCTTATTATCGCGCGGTCATCGAGGATGAACTCGCGGATGCTGTCCATGTCGCTTCTATCCTGATCGTCAAAAATGTCCGGGTGGTAGTGGAGGTTCTGGACGGAACTTACCGGTTGATTGTAGATCCATGCAAGCGCCAGCCTGCAGTCCTCATCGTAAGTTCCCTCGCCGTGCTTGCCGATGTCATAGTGCGGGTCGCCGATATGGCCGGCTTCGATGGCCGCCCTTGCCGCGGTACCCGCCTCCTCGAAAAGGTAGTATGTGATCCTGTCCTGGCTGAGGGTGCATCCTCCCGTCTGCGCGAGCATTGCAAGGCTCGCGCGAGTACAGTAGCAGGCACCGTGATCGCAGTCGGTGGCCATGCCGTGCGGACTGCACCATCGGCAGTGTCCGTTCATATTGCAGCCGTCGATGCAGACCAAGCATGTGTCCTTGTTCTGATAGATATGCGTGCACGGGATTTCGTGACGTGTGAGAATTACCCGATTATTGCCGCCTCCCTTATGCTCTGCCAGGCGGGTGTTTTCATGATCCGATCGCGATTCAATATCTTCCGCGAGCGGCAGATCGTCAATATCGAAAGGCTCCCTTGTGAATTCGTGTGAGTCGCTCCATGCGCCGGATCCATTTTTGCTTATGCGGACTCGCCAGAAATAGGTTCCGGGCTCTATGTCAGTTATTTCAAGGACTCTGCCCTCTACGGTTTCCTCCAGCACAACATCGCTGAATGCTTCATCCGATGCTACCTGGAAAGTTACGCTTGTCGCCCAGTCCACGCCGGTTACATAGAGTGCGAAATCGGAGGCAAGGTATGCGCCGTCCTCAGGCGAATATCGCTCGGGGCCAGCAATCGGGTTAGCCGCACTCCGACTTGCCGCGTCGGCTCCTCTCTCCAGCCAGTTGTGCGATCCAGGCTCCGATGTGCCGATTATCCGAAGAATCACATTGTCGGAGTGAGTAATGCTCTCGCCCTCGGGGATATAGCCTCTCGTTCTGGCAACCGGAGGGCCGATGGGGAACGGCAGATCAAAGTATGGCGGAGTTCCCCAGCTTACAGCATCAACGGGGACATCCTGCGAATAAAGCACGCAGCCGTCGCCGCTTGCATTCAGCGGATTATCTCCGGAGATCGTAAGTACATGCAGGGCTCCGGCGGGGATAGACGTTGCATCGTCAGGAAACACGAATGAATAACCGGAAAGGAATTCCACTGTCCAGCCTGCGGGAGATATCGGGTTATCAGACACATTCAGAAGCTCTACCCATACTTCACCATCCGATGGCCACGGGCTGATTTCGTTAAGCAAGAGGATCCCCGGGGACTCTTCAGGTCTGTCGTTCTCCTGCGGTATGACTGGTTGTACGGATATCAGTGTGAGGGTGGCAATAACTGCAAGCAAAAAAGGCGTTCGAGACATACTGGTTCCCCCTGTTAAAGATGCAAAAAAAAAATCACTGGCGCTACATCCCGGCGCATTAAGCAGGTTTCTATAATAGCAGATATCGGAGAATTTTCAGTGTGGCGACGATTTACCAGAGCTGGAAAATGCTCAGGCCGTGCTGGCTGGCAGTATATAAGTACGGTCCCCCGACCGCGATAGTACTCAGGAACCTGTCTGCTTTGAAAAAGCCCACCTCCTGCGGATCAGTCGGGGAGGAGAGATCAAGGATTTTTATTCCGTTTTCGAGAACAGGATCATACCATTCGAGAAACATATAGCCGCTTGATATGCAGAAAACATCCGGGTTCTGTGAGAGCTCAATTTCGTTAAGGATATATGCATCGGCCGGATTGGAGATATCGATGATTCTCAGCAGAAAATCGGCGGTTGCTCCTCCTCCCATGCCAACATACGCGTAATCGTCGAATAAATCGAGGCAGTATGTACTGTAGATCGGATCGCCGGGAGCATTGCCGACAGTCCTCATAATTTCTGGAGAGCCGGGATCCGAAATATCAATGACGTGGAATTCCCCGGAATCGTAATAATGATAATCAATCATGTACGCGACGTCCTCCTGAACAACCACATCTTCACCTCTGTACTCAAGCTCAAGCGATCCTACCGAGTAAGCGATCTCGGGTGGATCGACATCGATAATTTCAAAACCGTAACTCTGACCGACAATACAGGCGTATCCATCGCTAACATCTATTGCCGTTATATCGCCCATCGTGTTGACGGAATTCACCAGGATCGGGTTGCCGGGATCGGAAATATCAATAATGTGCAGGTAATTGCCGGCAATGTACAGGTAGTTTCCTTCAATTGCTGCGCTCCAGAGCCAGTGCTCAGTCTGCACAGGTTTTAATGAGCTTATGAACTCAGGCCCTGATGGCATGGTAGCATCCGCAATAGCTACCGTTATGTCGTTTCCGGTTGCTGCTATGCCGTCGCCTGCGGCCAGCCATCGGGTCGCTGGCGAGGGTATTATTGTCTGAAGGACAGGCTCAGCAGGAGGGACGTACTCGAACACATAAAGCCCTTCGTCGTTTGATGAAACGTATACATAGTTCCCGCTTCTTGCTATTGACAGCATAGCTCCGCACCAGATGGTGTTAATAATCTCTGCTTCCTCGGGGACATGCAGGTCGATCACCTGGACAGAATCCCTTAGCGGATCAATGGCGGGTATTGTGCCGCTGATATAGGCATAGCCATCGATAATCTCGACGCCGAATTTGCTGGCGGGCATTCCGATATTGGTTATGGTTGACCCGGTAGCACTATCGAAAATTATTGCAGTATCACCAAGAGTCAGGCAGCCGACTCCGTTTTCGGCATCGATTTTCCCCACTGACCTGTAATAATCGACGGTAGCAGCCAACCATGCTGTCTCAGGGGGATCGGCATGCACAATCCGCATACCACCATCTCCAATTATCTGATCGTATACAACCACATAAGCCATTCCGTCGGCGGCGGTAACATATGTTGGCATCACACAGCTCTCCAGCTCAAGGTCAACGGTGCGTACAAGGTGCGCTGTCTGCCAGGGGTCGATATCCCAGATTTTCAAACCTCCTTCAAATAGATAGCCGTTCTGGATATCCATGTATTGCGAGAATCCTTCGAGCGAGCCAAGATAATTGATTTCCCCGGGAGGATCGACGTCGAAGATATCAAATCTTCCACCCTTAATAGCGTACGCAAGGCCATTCTCAATATAAACATCATAGACCTGAGGCTCAACCTCAACCCTGGTAACCCATATCGGATCACCCGGATCAGAGATATCCCATAAATGAAGCCCATTTTGGCTCCCTGCTGTGTATAGGTAATTGCCGTCAACAAAGACACCCACCGGAGTAAAATTCAGCCATGGCGGGGTCAATTCCAGGACATTAAGCACCGGATGGGTTTCGCTGATTTCGATTTCGACCTTATCATAAAGGGCAAGAGCGCCGTCGCCTTCGGAGCTTGCTTTGATTGAGGCAGGATATATACCGGAAGATGCACCGGTGCTATTGGTTATCTCTACGGACCAGGTTGAATCAGCAACCTGCGCTAATTCAATAAATTCCGTGCCGGTAATTTCTGGAGCGGAAATAATTACTTCATCGGTATCCTCAAGCCAGTCAGAGACGGTCACGGACACAGCTCCGGAAGAGCCTTCATCCTCGCGGATTATCTCCTGGGTGAAGCCGGATATTTCGTACGGTTCCTCGCAATTGTCCGGCCACGATGCATCGACAGCATAGTGAACAGCTCCCCAATGAGTCATCTTGATCAGATAATTCTCTGTGTATGTCTCCGATGGAGCGAAGACTCTACACGGAATTGACTTGGCGAATGCCCTGAAGGGATTAATATCCTGCCCGTCCGGTATATCCCATAGACTTGTCCAGTCGTCCGCGTTCACAATCGTACGTCCGGGGTCGTCAGTGAAAAATATCCCGCGCACATCACGCCCGTCCAGACCGGTTGGATTCTTAAGCGTTACATCGATGTCCAGGATTTTCGTTGCCGGATCATAGCTGTTTACAGTGATCTCGAAGCAACCTTCACAGGAAGGGGGAAGAACAAGACTGGTAACATCGAAATGCGCACCGGCCTGACGCTCAGAGATGATTGAGACTGAAAGCGTGTCCTCTTCGAAAATGATCGTCCAAGAACTCCATATATTGTGTCCAGATCCGTATCTTTCGGACCTGTGTGACAAATTACCGGGAGATGTGAGAATTGGATTAGTGGCCTCGCCTGTGCATCCCACAAGAACAGCAAGCAGAAGGATAAGAAGGATAGATGCTGATCTTAAAGAAATCATATTGAACCTCCTGATAAAACCAATCATGTACAGTAAATTCAATTATACAGGAAAAATTCAATGCAATAAAAAAGATGTCAGTATTTCCATGTCACCGCAATTAAATCGCGAAAAATGCTTTACCATGGTAAAAAATCCGCGTTTATACTGCTTACAGCGGCATACAGGCGTTGACAACCATGCTCTAAGGTGATATTTTCCAAGGCGCATGATAACGCTTGCATGAAGGTCACAAAGTCGGAGAAGGGTTAAATCTACCGGCGGGTGACTGGACAATAAAGATAAAGGCTGTTTGTGCGATATACACACAATTATGGGGCTCAATGTCGGGCCGTGCGAGTTTACTCGCGGCCCTATTTTATTTAAGGCGCTCAGACAGCATCGTTGTGAAGTAAGACGGGCTGATCAAGAGGGGGTCTGAGGTCATTCGCGGGGGAATATGGTCGTTAAGACGTTCCCCCGGAGGCTGAAATGCCTGATCCACATTACTGGCGAAAACCTTTCGATTCCGACACCGTTCAATCTCCAAAAGGGACGGTAATCATCATCAGGGACCGCTGCAAGGGCTGCGGCTTCTGTGTCGAATTCTGTCCGCGCGGTGTACTGGTTCTGTCAAGCGAATTCAACAAGAAGGGTTACCATCCCCCCGAGGTCGCGAATCCCGATCGATGTGTCAACTGTGATCTCTGCGAACGTATCTGTCCTGAGTTCGCTATCTATTGCCTGAACCAGGAGGAGATTATCGAGCTTGCCCCGTAAGCGGGGCCGGGAACGAGGATCTGACGGTGAAAGCTGATTCCATAGGTGTCCTCACTGGAACCCACTATCTGGATGGTGACCTTGCGGCTGCGGAAGGAGCCTGTACAGCAGGCTGTCGCTTCTTTGCCGGTTACCCCATCACTCCATCCACCGAGGTCGCTGAAAGAGTAGCATTGAGATTTCCCCTGGTTGGAGGGCAGTTCATCCAGATGGAGGACGAGCTCGCGAGCATCGCCGCCGTCCTCGGCGCAAGCTGGGGTGGACTGAAAGCGATGACGGTCACGTCCGGGCCGGGCTTCAGTCTCATGATGGAGAATATCGGGCTGGGCGTCATGATGGAAGTCCCGTGTGTGGTTATCGACGTTCAGCGCGGCGGCCCGTCAACAGGGCTTCCCACTCTCCCAAGTCAGTCGGACATGATGCAGGCGAGATGGGGATCGCACGGTGATTACGAAATTATCGCTCTTTCGCCCAATTCGCCACAGGAATGCTTCGACCTCACTATCGAAGCGTTCAATCTCAGCGAGCAGTGGCGCGTTCCGGTCATGCTGATGATGGACGAATGCGTCGGGCATATGACCGAAAAGGTAATCATACCCCCGGCTGATGAGATCGAGATTGTCGAAAGACGATACACGAAAGTCAATCCCGAAAATTATCTTCCGTATGCTCCGTGCGACGATCTCGTCCCCGAGATTGCTCCTCTTGGTAAAGGATATCGGTTTCACACAACGGGACTGACTCACGACTTCCGTGGATATCCTGTTATGTCCGCCGATGTGCAGGAGGAGTGCGTCCATCGATTGGTCAATAAAATCCGGATGAACGTCGATAAGATCGCTCATGTCGAGACCACGGATCTCGACGATGCGGAAGTCGTGATCGTGGGATACGGAATCTCGAGCCGCGTAGCGATACCGGCGATCGAGCGTGCAAAACGTGAAGGAATCAAAATCGGCGTTATCAGGCTCGTGACTGTATGGCCGTTCCCCGAGCAGTTGATCCGCGACCTTGCGTCGAATGTGAAAGCATTCGTCATGCCGGAAATCAATTATGGTCAGGTTGTTTATGAAGTCGAGCGTTGTGCGGGCGGTAAGGCGGAAACCAGGCTGGTGGCACACGGTGGCGGGTGGGTTCACGACCCCGAAGTGATATACCAGGCAATTCGCGAGGTGGCGAAATGACGACCACCGAGATTACTCCCCAGCAGCAGGAAGAAGCGGACCAGCGTCACCCCCGAAGCCTCCTTCTCAGGATGGATCGAATGCCCCACATCTGGTGCTCCAGGTGCGGAATCGGCATCGCACTCGGTTGTTTCGCCGCGGCTCTTGAAAAAACAGGACTTTCTGCTGACGATATAACGGTGACAAGCGGGATCGGATGCACCGGAAGGGTCGCGGGATATGTGAAAGTCGACAGCTTCCACACCACGCACGGACGGGCGATCCCGTTCGCCGTCGGACTTACTCTTGCACGTCCCGACCTGCGTCACGTCGTTTTTTCGGGTGATGGCGACCTCATCAGCATCGGCGGCAATCACTTCATCCATGCAGCGCGCCGCAATCAAAACCTCCTTGTCATCTGCGTGAATAATTTCACCTACGCGATGACCGGCGGACAGCTTGCGCCTACTACACCGATCACCGCACGAGCGACAACCGCGCCGTACGGCAGCTTCGAAAGACCGTTCAATCTTCCGTACCTGGCCGCCAGCGCGGGTGCGTGCTATGTCGCGCGCTGGACTGCGCTTCACATCCGTCGCGTAACCGACTCCATGACCGAGGCGCTTCAGAAGGACGGTTTCCGGTTCATCGAGATCCTCGCTCCGTGCTCGACCATCTACGCGCGTCGCAACAAGCTTGGTACGGGCCTTGATTTGATGAAGTACTACTACGAGAGCGCGATAATCGACCACAAGGCATCGATGCGCGATCTCGACATCGGTTTCCAATCGAGGATTGTCGTTGGGAAATTCGTCGATGAGGACCGCCCGAGCTATGGGCAATCAATGAACGACCATCTTGGTAAGGTCCTCGGCTCGAAATTCGTAAACCCGGTTACCGGCCTCGACGGTATCCCGAAAGATGGAGGGGAGAAATGACCACTACGACGGATGTTGTCATTTCAGGATTCGGTGGCCAGGGCGTAATTATGACCGGACTTGTCCTCGGGAAAACGATCAGCATATTTTCCGACGGCTTCGCGACCATGACCCAGAATTTCGGACCGGAGGCGCGCGGGGGCGCGTGTACGGCACAGGTCGTGGTGGACAGCGAGCCGATTCGGTATCCATACGTCCAGCAACCGAAAATCCTCATTGCCATGAGCCAGGAAGCGTACGAGAAGCACGAGCTCAACCTCGCGAAGGGCGGAACGCTTCTGTATGAGGAGGAGCTGGTCGAGCCGAACTCCAAACGTGACGGCATTAAGGCATATGGTATTCCCGCAGCGAGATTCGCCGAAGAGCTTGGCAATAACATGGTTCTTAACATGATAATGCTGGGCTTCCTGTCGGGCACGACGGGATTGTTTGAACCTGAAGCAGCGAAGAAGGCGATCACGGCCAGCGTGCCGGGTCATTTCATCGACCTGAATCACCGGGCTTTCGATAAGGGGTACGAATACGGAAAGGGCGTGCTCGCGCGGGAGCGGGAGACGGAAGTGAGTGAGGCGAAAAAGTAATGGAAATTCTCAGTCCGATCGAACGCCGTGAAGCTGCCAGACGCCTGACAGAGCTGTCCAAACAGAACATCGCTCTCTGTCTCCAGTGCGGCAAATGCACATCCGGATGCCCGTTTGCAGTCGATATGGACCTGATGCCTCACCAACTTGTGCATCTCGCACAGCTTGGCGCTATCGCCGAACTCATTCGCTGCGAGAGCATCTGGTACTGTGCTACCTGTTTCACCTGCGAGAGCCGCTGCCCGGTTGAGATCGACATCGCAGCGCTCGCCGAGGCAATCAGGCTGATCGCGCATGGGGAGCTCGATGAGAGATTCGGACCCGACAGCATCTCCGATGAGGTCGCGAGAAATGCTCCGCAACAGGCGCTTGTCAGCCTGTACAGGAAATTTGCGAAATAACCGCCGGATTCGACCGGATGGCCGGTCGGATGTGGTCTTGCTGAAAAGTGATTGATATGAAGGTTGGATATTATCCCGGCTGTACTCTCAAGGGCAAAGCGAAATCGCTGGATGAGACTACCCGGCACGCGGTAGAGCTTCTCGGCAGCAGCCTGACTGAGATAGAAGACTGGACATGCTGCGGTGCCACCACCCCGCTCAGCGAAACCCGTATCGCTAACCTTATCGCCCAGACCCGCCTGCTGGCTAAAACCAGGGACGCGGGCTATGACGCCATCGTCACCACATGCCCGTTCTGCTTCTCCACCCTGAGAAGGGCCAATCTGACTCTGCAGAACGACGAAATCAAGCGCAAGAGGATGAATACATATCTCGCCGAAGACCGTCGACTGAGGGATTACGAAGATCCTCCCCCCGACTGGATTGACTACGAAGGTGAGACTCCGGTACTACACATGCTCGAGTGGTTCAGGGATACGATCGGCTTTGAATACATCGCTCGTTCGTGTGGTAAATCGCTCAGTGGACTCAAAGTAGCGCCGTTCTATGGCTGCCAGTTACTCAGGCCCGCGGATGAACTCGCGCTTTGCGACCCTGAAGACCCGCATATCTTCGAAGATTTTCTGAATGCCCTCGGAGCCGATGTTCTCAATTTCCCGGCGAGAATTGACTGCTGCGGAAGCTATCTATCGGTTGCGCGACCTCAGGCGGCCCTTCGCGCGGGACATAGAATCCTGGAAGCGGCGAATAAGCTCGGTGCAGATGCGGTCGTGGTTACATGTCCGTTGTGTTTTTATAATCTGGACGAGTTCCAGCCGAAGATGCAGGAGCAGTACCCCGAATTCCATAACATCCCGATTTTGTATTTCACCCAGCTTCTTGCTCTTGCACTTGGTGCATCGCCCGACACCCTTGGCCTAGAATCTCATACGGTTGATCCGACGGAGCTTGTCCGGAGGGTTCACGAGAGCATCCCGCGGGAGGTGACGGCATGAGTCGCTACGGTCTTTTCATATGCCATTGCGGCAGGAACATCGCCGACACCGTCGATATCGAGGAGCTGAAGCGGAGATTCATCGAGGACGGCGCGCTGACAGTAGTGGAGGATTATCCGTACCTCTGCTCCGACCCCGGTCAGAACATGATTCGCGAGGCAATACTCCAGCACCGTCTCGACGGTGCCGTGATCGCAAGCTGCTCGCCGACCCTTCACGAGCCGACTTTCCGGTCGCTCGGTGAAGAAGCGGGATTGAACAAGTACCGCATCGATATCGCCAACATCCGCGAGCAGTGCGCGTGGGTCCATGACCGCACCGACGAAGCAACAGATAAGGCTGAAAACATAATCCGGGCTGCAATCGCCCGCGTAATGCATTCCGAGCCGCTCCAGCCGATCAAGGCTCCGGTTGTGAAGCGAGCACTGGTGATCGGTGGCGGAGTCGCGGGAATCCAGGCCGCGCTTGACATCGCCAACTCCGGTATCGAAGTGGTTCTTGTCGAGAAGGAGCCGTCGATCGGCGGGCACATGGCGCAGCTATCGGAAACCTTCCCGACCTTCGACTGCTCGCAGTGCATCCTTACTCCGAAGATGGTCGAGGTCAGCCGTCACCCGAACGTAAAAATCTACAGCTATTCCGAAGTCGATGGCATTTCTGGTGCTGTTGGCGATTTCACCGTCCGAATAAAAAAGAAACCGAGATTTGTCGATCCCGATGTCTGCACCGCCTGCGGTGACTGTGCGAGTGTCTGCCCGGTGGTTGTGCCGAATGAATTCGACATGGGCCTGAAAAGCCGAAAGGCGATTTATATCCCGTTCCCGCAGGCTGTTCCGGCTGTCTATACACTCGATCTCGAAAACTGCCTCGGATTGTTCCCGCTCGCATGCGGGAAATGCCGCGACGCGTGCGAGATCGGCGCGGTCAACTACGATATGAAGCCGGAGTATGTCGATGAGAGAGTCGGCGGGGTGGTTGTCGCGACCGGATTCGATCTCTACGACATGGATCATCTCGGTGAGTACGGCTACGACAAGGTGTCGGATGTAATCGACGGCCTGTATTTTGAGCGTCTGCTCTCCGCGTCGGGTCCGACAAGCGGGGTTATCAAGCGGCCATCCGATGGAACGATTCCGAAAGAAATTGTGTTCATCC
>Ga0272444_10003329_pt1 | contig 14505 bp, 12 predicted proteins | sample SSMForm13_FD_201033 | JGI IMG/M metagenome (GOLD analysis project Ga0272444, IMG submission 201033) | Marine sediment archaeal communities from Little Sippewissett salt marsh, Falmouth, MA, United States - SSM-Form-13 | ecosystem: Environmental > Aquatic > Marine > Wetlands > Sediment ...
TGGAGTGCGTCAAGGTCTGCGCTTACCTGGAGCGCTTCGGCGCCTACCCCCGCAAATACGCCCGGGAGATCTACAACAACGAGTCCATCGTGATGGGGGTCCGTCAGGCCAACAAGCTGGTCAACTCTTGCAGCCTGTGCGGCCTCTGCGAACGCGTCTGCCCGGAGGATTTCGCCGTCCAGGACCTCTGCCTGGCATCCCGCCGCAGCATGGTGCGGCGCGGCAAGATGCCCCCTTCAGCCCACGAGTTCGCCCTCCAGGACATGGACTTCAGCTTAGGCGACCGCTTTCACCTCGTCCGCCATGCCCCCGGCCGGGCGGAGAGCGCCCGGGCCTTCTTCCCGGGCTGCCAGCTCTGCGCCTCGTCGCCGGACACGGTGGAACGGCTTTACGACCACCTGAGGGCGTCCTTGCCGACGGGGACTGGGTTGATGCTGGGCTGCTGCGGCGCCCCGGCCTTTTGGGCCGGGAGGGAGGCGCTCTTCGGCGAGATCTGCGGCCGGATCCTGGAGGACTGGGAGCGGCTGGGGCGACCCGAGCTGATCCTTGCCTGCGCCACCTGCTACCGGGTGTTTTCCCAGCAGCTGCCCCAGATCCCGGTCGTTTCGATCTGGGAGCTCCTGGCGGCCGGCGACCTGCCGGCGGGGGCGGCCGGGGAGGGGATCGGCCCCGTGGCCGTTCACGACCCCTGCACGACGCGCCCATTCCCCGGGATCCAGGAGGCGGTGCGCCGGCTCCTCTTACGGCTGGAAGTGCCCGTGGCGGAACTCCCCCTCTCCCGGGACAGGACGGAGTGCTGCGGGTTCGGGGGGCTGATGCAGAACGCCAACCCCGATCTGGCCCGGGAGGTCGCGTCCCGGCGGGCCCGGGTGAGCGATCTGGACTACCTGGCCTACTGCGCCATGTGCCGGGACAGCCTGGCGGCCGTGGGCAAGCGGTCGCTGCACCTGCTGGACATCCTGTTTCCGCCGCCGGCGGGGACTGACCCGGCGGAGAGGCCCCGGCCGGGGTATTCGGAGCGGCTCGAAAACCGGGAGCGCCTCCGGCGGTCGCTGCTGAAGCGCCTTTGGCGCGAGGACGCCATCACCATGCAACCCCACGACGCGATTCGGCTGGTCGTCGCCCCCGAGGTCCGGGAGGTCCTGGAACGGCGGCGTATCCTGGACGAGGACATCAAGCGGGTGATTCACGCGGCGGAAACCGCTGGGAACCGGCTGGTTCACCCTCATAGCGGGCGCCACAAGGCCGTTTTTCGGGCGTATCGAACCGCCGTCTGGGTGGAGTACACACCGTCCCCCGAGGGTTTCGTGATCCACGGGGCATACAGCCACCGCATGGAGGTCGTGGGAGGGCCTCGCAAATGAAGGTCGAGACCGTTCACCCGGAGGACCTGGAGTGGATCTGCCGCAAATGCGACCGCCCGCTGGAACCCGGAACGGTGACCGTCTCCTACATGGGCAACGAGTTCACCGCGGAGCTGCCGGTCTGTCCGGGCTGCGGCTTCGTCCTGGTGTCGGAAGCCGTGGCCTTGGGCAAGATGGCCGAAGTCGAACAGATCCTGGAAGACAAATGACGAACGGCCCGACGCCTTTGCCCCTCTACGAATCCCGGGCCTTCCAGGAGGTGGTGGGGCCGGCCCTGCGGCCGGGTGGCTTGGAGCTCACCCGCCGGGGGCTGGCCTTCTGCGGCCTGCCGGAAGAGGCCCGGGTGCTCGACGTCGGCTGCGGCATGGGGGAAACGGTTCGATTCCTGCGGGAGGCGTATCGCCTGGAGGCCGTCGGCCTCGACCGTTCGGACCGCATGCTCGCCGGGGCCCGGCAAGAGACTCCAGGCCTGCCCCTGGTCCGGGGGGAGGCGGCATGCCTGCCCTTCCGCGGCCGGTCACTCTCGGCGGTGGTCTGCGAGTGTGTTCTTTCCCTGGTGGCGGATCCCGGCGCGGCCTGGCGTGAACTGGCGCGCGTCCTCGCCCCGGGCGGGTTCCTGATCCTCGCCGACCTCTACCTCCGGACCCCCGGCCATGCCCGAAGGCCGGGGTCCCAGTCCGGGACCTGCTGCCTCCATGGTGCCGGCGGCCGGAGTGAACTGGTGGACCATCTCCGGCAGCACGGGTTTTCCCCCGTCGTCTGGGAGGACCACACGGCGCTCCTGAAACATCTGGCGGCCCGGCTGGTGTTCGCCGGATGGCCGCTGGCATCACTTTGGGGGGGGCACGGGGCCTGCGCGGCCCTATCGGACCCCTCGGCGATCCCAAGGGCCCGGCCCGGGTATTTCCTCGCTGTGGCCCGAAAGCGAGGCGCGACATGTTAAGCGACGTTTCCCTGCGCATTCTTCAGCTTTCCGCCCAGGGCTACGGGTGCAGCCAGGTGCTGATGCAACTGGCCCTGGAGGCCCGCGGCGAGGACAACCCCGGCCTGGTCCGCGCCATGGCCGGCCTGGAATACGGCTGCGGCGGGGGCCGGGCAACCTGCGGCGCCCTGACCGCCGCCTGCTGCGTCCTGGCACTTTATGCCGGAGGGGAAGGGGCGGCCGGCGCCAGCGAACGGCTGCCCCTCATGCTCCAGGCCCTTTCCGACTGGTTCGAGGAGCGGGTGGCGGGGCCCCACGGCGGCATCACCTGCGAGGCCATCGTGGGGCAGGAGGGCCCTGCCGCCGCCCGCCAGCGATGCGGGACCATCGTGGCCGACACCCATTCCCGGCTGCTGGAGATCCTGGCGGCCAACGGCTTCGACCCCTCGGGCGGCTTCCTGGACTCATGAGCCCGGCGGCAAACACCACCGAAAGCCTCTGCCCGGTCTGTCTGCGCCGTCTGGCGGCGGAGCGGGTTCCCTGCGGGGAGGCGGTGGAACTGGTCAAGACCTGCCCGGATCACGGGACGTTTCGGGCCTTGGTATGGAAGGGCCGGCCCGGCTTGGAGGCCTGGCGCCGACCCAAGACGCCTGTGCCCATCCGGCCGGAGCTCAAGCCCTCCTCCCGGGGGTGTCCCTTCGACTGCGGCCTCTGCCGCGAGCACCGGCAGCGCACCTGCACCGTGCTCCTGGAGGTCACCCGCCGCTGCAACCTGTGCTGCCCGGTCTGCTTTGCGGATGCCGGGGCGTCGGGCCCGGGGGACCCGCCGCTGGAGGAGATCCGTGAGTGGTTCGCCGCCGTCCGCGGGATGGCGGCCGGCAGCAACATCCAGCTTTCCGGAGGCGAGCCCACCCTGCGGGACGATCTGCCCGAGATCGTGGCCGCCGGCCGGGAGGCGGGCTTCGGATTCATCCAGCTCAACACCAACGGCATCCGCCTGGCCCAGGAGGACCGGTTTGTGGCGGCCCTCAAGCACGCCGGCCTTGCCAGCGTCTTCCTCCAGTACGATGGCACCGACGACGCGGTGCACCTGTCCCTGCGGGGAAGGGCCCTGGCCGGATTGAAGAATCAGGCGGTGGCGGCCTGCGGGCGTCACGGCATCGGGGTCGTGCTGGTGCCCACCCTGGTGCCCGGGGTCAACACCCGCGGCGTGGGTGAGCTCCTCAAGGCGGCGGTCCGGATGGCCCCGGTGGTGCGGGGGGTCCACTTCCAGCCAGTGGCCTATTTCGGCCGCCATCCCCGGTCCCCTGGCGGCGGGCCGCGGATCACCCTGCCGGAGCTGATGGCGGCCATCGAGGACCAGACCGCCGGAATGTTCCAGGCGTCGGAGTTCCGGCCTCCGGGTTGCGAGCACGCCTGGTGCTCGTTTCACGCCCAGTACCTCGTCCTTCCGGGTGGCGGGGTCCGATGGCTCAAGCCCTCCGAGGCGCCCCGCGGCTGCTGCGCCCCGATTGCGGCCGAAACCGGGGCCCTGCGCACCATGGCCCACGTCGCCCGGCAGTGGGCGGCCCCGTCCGGCCTGCAGCCTTCGGGGGCGCCGGAAACACCGGCAAGTGGCCCGATGTCCCTGGAAGCGTTCCTCGACCGGGCCCGCAGCCACGCCTTCAGCGTGTCGGCCATGGCCTTTCAGGACGTTTGGACCCTGGACCTGGAACGGCTGCGGGAATGCTGCATTCACGTGCTGGACCCCCGCCACGGGCTAGTCCCTTTCTGCGCCTACAACGTCACCGCCACGGACGGGAGAGCCCTGTACCGCAGATGAGACCCCTTCGGAAGACGCCCCTGGAGGACTGGATCCGGCGCCGCATGGGCCTCGACCCTGGCGCTGCCTTCACGGGGGAGGCGCTTTTGCGGCATCAACTGGCGGCCCTCCGGCAAAGCCTGACCCATGCGGCCGCCAGCAGCCCGTTTTACCGTCGCCGTTTCGCCGGACGCCCCGGCTTCCCCCCGCAGGATCTCCAAGGGTTCGCGGCGCTGCCCTTCACCGCCATGGCCGACCTGGCCGCGGACCCCTTGGACTTTCTGGCCGTGTCCCAGTCGGCAGTGGCCCGGGTGGTGACTCTCCGGTCCTCCGGAACCAGCGGCCCGCCGAAGCGTCTGTTTTTCAGCGCCGCGGATCTCGAGCGGACGGTGGACTTCTTCCACCACGGCATGTCGACCCTGGTGGCGCCCGGGCAAAGGGTGCTGATTTTGATGCCCGGGGAACAGCCCGGCAGCGTGGGGCAGCTGCTCGTCGAGGGGCTGGGCCGGCTGGGGGCGGACGGCATGGTTCACGGCCCGGTGCGTGATCCCGGGGCCGCCGTCGAGGCGCTCCTGACCCAGCGTCCGGACTGCCTGGTGGGGATTCCCGTGCAGGTGCTCGCCATGGCGCGGCACCCCAGGGGGGCCGGGATCCCGCGGGGGCTGCTGCGCAGCATACTTCTCAGCACGGACTACGTGCCCGAGGCGATCGTCGAGGCCCTTGAGGAGATTTGGGGGTGCCGGGTTTTCCAGCATTATGGTATGACCGAGATGGGGTTCGGCGGGGGGGTGGCCTGCGAGGCCCGCGACGGCTACCACCTGCGCGAGGCCGACCTCTTCGTGGAGGTGGTGGACCCGGAGACCGGCCGGGGGGTCCCGGAGGGAGTTTCCGGCGAGGTCGTTTTCACCACCCTGGCCGTGTCCGCCATGCCCCTGATCCGCTACCGCACCGGCGACCTGGCGCGCTTCCTGCCGGAGCCTTGCCCCTGCGGCAGCCGGCTCCGCCGGTTGGGCAAGATCGCGGGGCGTCAGGCGAACGGCGCGGCCATCGGCCAGTCCATCCGGCTGAGCATGTCGGACCTGGACGAGGCGCTTTTCCCGCTGCCCGGGGTGATCGATTTCCAGGCCGAGCTGGTTCCCGGGGAGGGGCCGGCGGTGCTGCGGCTGACGGTTCAGTGCGTCGCCGGGGGCGAATGGAAGGCAAACGACATCCGCGGTGCCCTGGCCCAGGTGCCGGCGGTCCGGGAGGCCCTGGGCCGTGGGCTGTTGACCATCGAAGCGGTGCGCTTTGGGACCGCAAGTGAGGCCTCGAGCGGGGCCGCCAAACGCATCATCTTCGACAGAAGACAGAAAGACGTGGCACCATGAATCCTATTCCGGAAACAGCCGCCCGGCTGCTGGACGAGGGGCGGGCTTTCGTTCTGGCCACCATCGTGAGCCGCCACGGGTCCACCCCCCGGACGGCGGGCACCCGGATGATCGTCACTGCCGACGGCAGCATCTGGGGCACCATCGGCGGCGGGCTGGTGGAGGCGAACGTCATCGAAGCGGCCGGTGGGGTGCTGCGGTCCAAGCGCCCCGTGGTGATGCCCTTCGACTTGACCCGTTCCGAGGTGGCCGCCATGGACATGATCTGCGGCGGCCGGCTGGAGGTGCTCCTGGAGTGCGTCCAGCCAGGAAGCCCGGCCGCGGGGGTGCTGCGGGGCTGGCGGGACGCCATCGGGCGGCGGGAGGCCTGTCAGCTGGTGACCGTGATTCGGTTTGCGGGGGCGGCGGTGGCGGACACCGACCACCTGCTGATCCAGGATCGCCGGGTGGTCGTCGTCGGCCGCAGCCTTCCCGACGAGGCGCTGGAGCGCATCCTGGACGCGGGCGATGGTGCAGCCGGCCTGCGCAGCGTGGCCTTGGGCGGGGATCTGGCCGTGGTCGAGGCGGTGCTGCCGGGGGAGATTGTCTACCTCTTCGGTGCCGGGCACGTGGCCCAGCCCACCTCGCGGCTGGCCGCGTTCGCTGGGTTTCGCGTGGTGGTGGTGGACGACCGGCCGGAATTCGCCAGCCGCGAACGCTTCCCCGATGCGGAGGAGGTCCGGGTGGTGCCGGACTTTGGGGTTGCGCTGAACGGGTGCCGGCACGACCCCGAGGCCTTTGTCGTCATCCTGACCCGCGGGCACCTCCACGACAAGACGGTGCTTGCCCAGGCGCTCCGGACCGATGCCGGCTACATCGGGATGATCGGCAGCCGGCGCAAGCGCGACCAGATCTACGCAGCCCTGGGCCAGGAAGGCTTCACCGAGGCCGACCTGCAGCGGGTGTCCTCGCCCATCGGCCTGCCCATCGGCGCGGAGACCCCGGAGGAGATCGCCTTCAGCATCGTGGCCGAACTGATCCAGGTCCGGGCCCGCAGGCGGCGGGCGTGAATCCGGCATCCGTCGCCGCCCTGGTCCTGTCGGCCGGCTTTTCGGAGCGTATGGGGGACTTCAAGCCGCTGATGACCTTGGGCGGGGAGACCCTCCTGGAGCGGGCCATGCGCCTCTTTCGATCCGTGGGGGTGGGGGCCGTCCACGTGGTGGTGGGGCACCGGGCCGCCGAGCTGACCCCCCGGGTGGAGGGGCTGGGCGGCCGCTGGGTGTTCAATCCGGCCTACGCGGAAGGCATGTTCTCCTCGGTGGTGGCCGGAGTGGCGAGTCTGGCCGCCGGCACGGAGGCCTTTTTCGTGCTGCCGGTGGACATCCCCCTGGTCCGGCCGGCGACCCTGCGGGACCTGCTGGCGGCCCTGCCGCCGGGGGGAAGCGCCGTTTGCCACCCCACCTTCGGGGGGCGGAGGGGCCACCCGCCCCTGATCGGGGAGCGCCACATCCAGCGGATTCTCTCCTGGCGGGAGGACGGCGGTCTGGCCGCCCTGCTGGGACGCCTGGAGGCGCACGCCCTGGACGTCCCGGTGGTGGACGAGGGCATCCACCTGGACATGGACCGGCCGGAGGACCATCGGTATCTGGTCGAGCGTCTGGAAAGGCGTGGGGTCCTCTCGCCGCCGGAGTGCGGTGCGCTCCTGGAACGGCTGCAGGTGCCGCCGGCGGTGGCGGCCCACTGCCTGGCCGTGGCGGACGTGGCCTTACGGATGGCCGAGGCGCTGAACGCGGCCGGGGCCGGGCTGGACCTCGGGCTGGTCTGGTGTGCGGCCCTGGTCCACGACATGCTTCGGGGTGCGCCGGACCACGCGCTGCGGGGTGGGGCGCTGCTGCGGGCCCTCGGCGTGCCGCTCATGGCCGAGGTCGTCGAGGCCCACATGGACATCGCGGTGCGGACCGAGGGCCCGCTCCGGGAGACCGAGGTGGTCTACCTGGCGGACAAGCTGGTGATGGGCGACCGATTCGTGGGGCTTGACGAGCGCTTTGCCGAGCGCCTGGAGCAGAAGACCGCCGCCCCCCAGGCCCGGGCCGCCGCCCGCCGCCGGCTGGACGCCGCCCGGGCCATCGCGGGGCGGGTCCGGGCAGCCACCGGCCGCTCCCTGGAGAGTTTCGGCGGCCGCGGGCAGGGGAGGGGTGAAATCGGATCGTAAAAGGGGATCCGGTGCACTGGCCGCAACCCCCAAAGCGGCGCTGCGGCGACAGCCTGGCGGCTTGGCAAGCACTGGTTTAATTCCCAAGCAACGCCAATCGGAGTTGCCATGGATGCCGCCCGGGCCGCTCGCCGGGGCGGAGGGGTGAATCACCGACGGCCGTGCAATTTTTACTTCAAACTTTCGGCCATGGGCCACACGATCCGCCCCGTGTCGGTCATATCGTTCAGGGTGGCGAAAAGGCGTTTTGCAAGGTCGCGCCGGGCCTCGTAACCGCGCCCAGGGAAGAGCGAAGCTGACTGTGCCGGTATCGAAAAAAAATCCTGCAAAAATTCAATTGCCAGCGGGCGCTCCCAGCGATGGTGGCGGATATTGCCGCAGCGCCGCTCCAGGGCCTCGGTGATTTTAGCGTAATCGCTGATCACGCGAAATCGCGGCAGGGGCTCTCCCAGCCGCTGAAACGCCATTGCAAAGAGATCCTCGTCGTTCTCCCCCACCAGCTCGGGATAGAAAGAAAAGGCGATTTTACCGCCGCTTTTAAGGCAGGCAAAGGCTTCATTTATGGTTTTGGAAACGTCGGGAAAGATAAAAATCGAGGCATTGTAGAGCACGTAATCGAAATGCCGGCCTTTGACCACCGGGGCCAGATCCTCCCCGTCCCCCACCGCCAGACAGATGCCGGGGAGATTGCACGCCGAACACCCGGCAGCCACCATGGCGGGGCACAAATCCACTCCCAGCACGCCGCAGCCCAAGCGATCGTGCAGCACCCTGGCGGAGATCCCCGTGCCGCACCCCACGTCCAGCACCGATGCGCCGGCCCGCAGGCCGATGGTTTCGGCCAGTTTCAAGGCGAGAGCCGAAAAAAAGCCATGCTTTTCCTCAAACGCCTGGTAAATTGCGATGCTTTGGTCGAAATTGTCGATGACGTTGCGCTTGACCTTGGCAGTGAACGCCTCTTGGCTCATCTTCTCTCCTGGAAAAAGCATGCCCGCCTTGCCGGCCGGTGAGGGGCGAAAAGCGGTGTTGTTTAGCGGGCGATCATGACGTGTTTGGTCACCAAATAGTCCCACACCGCCTCGGCCGACAGATCCTTGCCGAACCCCGACTGCTTGAAACCGCCGTGGGGGGTCTCGGAGGCGAGCGGGGTGTGGTCGTTGATCCAGACGGTCCCGAATTCCAATTTGGCCGACAACCGCATGGCGCGGCCCACGTCCTGGGTAAAAACCGACGCCGCCAGCCCGAACGCCACATCGTTGGCCATGGCCAGGGCCTCCTGCTCGTCTTCGAAGGCCTGGATGACGAGAACCGGCCCGAAGATTTCCCGCTGCACCACCTCCGACTTCTGGTCGACATCGGTGATCACGGTGGGTTCGTAAAAATAACCGCTGCTGAAGGCCGCCGGAATCTCTCCGCCGGTCAGAATCCGGGCACCCTGGTCTTTGGCGCGCTGTACGAACCCCATCACCCGCTCGCGCTGCTCGCGGCAGATCAAGGGCCCCACCTCGGTGCCGGCGTCAAAAGGCATGCCGACCTTCACCTTGCCGGTGGCCGCCACGATGGCCTCGGTCACCGCCGCCAGCCGGCTGCGGGCCACCAGGACGCGGGTCGCCGCGGTGCAGTCCTGCCCCGTGTTGACATAGGCCCCGATAATCGCCTTGGCCGCCACCAGCTCCGGGTCGGCGTCTTCAAACACCACCATCGGGGCCTTGCCGCCCAGTTCCAGGTGGACCCGTTTGACGGTCTCGGCCGCGCTCTTCATGATCTGCTGGCCGGTTTCGGTGGCCCCGGTCAGGCTCACCATGCGGACATCCGGGTGCTCACAGAGGGCGCGGCCGACGCTGCCCGTCACGATGTTCAAGACCCCGTCGGGCAGCCCGGCCTCCTTGGCGATCTCGCCCAGCATCAGGGTGGTGCGCGGGGTCAGGGAGGCTGGCTTGATGACCGAGGTGCAGCCGGCGGCCAGGGGCGCGCCGATTTTCCAGACGGCCATCAGAAAGGGGTAGTTCCAGGGTGCGATGCCGGCCGTCACCCCGCAGGGGTCCTTGCGGTAGATCGAGGTGAAGCCCGGGGCATACTCGCCGGCATGGCTGCCCGAGGTGTCGCGGGCTGCGGCCGCAAAGAACCGCAGGTTGTCGATGCCGAAAGGAAAATCCACCCCCAGGCACAGGTATTCGTAGGGTTTGCCGGTATCCTCGGACTCCACCCGGGCCAGTTCCTCAATCCGCGCCTCGATCAGATCGGCCATCTTCAGCAGCACCCGGGAGCGTTCGCTGGGGGTTTTGCCGGACCAGCGGCCGTCGTAAAAGGCGATTTTGGCCGCCTGCACGGCGGCATCCACGTCCTGGGCGCTGGCGTTGACGACCTCGGCCAGGGCTTCACCGGTGGCCGGGTTTTCTACCGCCAGCACACTTCCGCCGCGGGAGTCGGTCCATTTGCCGTCAATCCACAGTTTGTGATCCATTTGTTCTCCTTATCCGATTTTGTCGATTCGTACTGCGCAGGCCTTGTATTCGGCGGTCAAGGTGACGGGGTCGAAGGCTGGGTTGGTCAGCCAGTTGGCGCAGGCCTCCCGGAAGTGGAAGGCCATCCAGACCATGCCCGGGGGGACCTCGTGGGTCACCCTGGCCCGCAGGCGGACTTCCCCGCGACGGGAAGACAGCCGGATTTTCTCACCGTCCCGGATCCCGAGGGCCGATGCGTCGGCCGGCGAAATGTCGGCGGTCTCCTCGCCCAGCAGATCGTTCAGCCCCTCGCAGTGGCCGGTTTGGGTGCGGGTATGGTAGTGGTACAAACGGCGGCCGGTGCTCAAGACCAGCGGGTATTCTTCGCAGGGCACCTCGGCCGGCGGGGTCCACGGCACCGGGGTGAACACCCCGAGGCCACAGGTAAAGTCGCCGTCCTTGTGGAGAAAGCAGGTGCCGGGGTGGGCCTCATGGGTGCAGGGCCACTGCAGCCCGTCGCCCTCCAGACGCGCGTACTTGATCCCGCCCAACTGGGGCGCCAGGGCCGCAACCTCATCGTCCCAGATTTCACGGGCGCTGTCCGCGGCCCAATTCTGGCCCATTCGGCGGGCGATCTGCTTGAAAATCAACCAGTTGGGTTTTGCCTGGCCGGGTGGTGGGCTGGCCGTCCGCACCCGGTTCACACGGCGCTCACTGTTGGTGAAGGTGCCGTCGTTCTCGCTCCAGGCCGCCGCCGGCAGTACCACGTGCGCAAAGCGCGTGGTTTCATTGGGGAAGATGTCCTGGCAGACCAGAAACTCGGCCGCGGCCAGCTCATGCTCGACCTTGGCGATGTCCGGCTCGGTATTGGCCAGGTTCTCGCCGAAGATGTAGAAACCCCGCACCCGGCGGTCCACCAGGGCCTCCATCATCTGCGGAATCATCAGGCCGACCTTGTCCGGAAGACGGGCAACGCCCCAGGCCGCTTCGAACTTTTTGCGCGCGGCGGCGTCGCTGACCGCCTGGTAGCCGGGAAAGACGTTGGGCAAGGCCCCCATGTCGCAGGCGCCCTGGACGTTGTTCTGCCCCCGTAGAGGGTTGACCCCGCCGCACTCCAGGCCCATGTTGCCGAGCAGCATCTGGAGATTGGCCACCGACAGAACGTTGTTGCGCCCGCAGGTGTGCTCGGTGATCCCCAGGGTGTAGCAGAGCATCATCGGCTTGACCGCCGCCGCCTGGCGGGCCGCCTCGCGGATCAGGTCGGCGCTGACGCCGCAGATTTCCGCGGCCCGCTCGGGGGGATATTCCATGACCTGGGCCTTGAGCTCATCAAAGCCGACGGTGCAGGAATTGACGAACTTGCGATCGTAGAGGTCCTCGCTGATCAACACATGCATCAAGGCGTTCAAAAAGGCGATGTCGCTGCCCACCCGGATGGGGACATGCAGGGTGGCGAAATCCACCAGCTTGTGCCGCCGGGGGTCCACCACGATCATTTTGGCGCCCCGCATGACGGCATTTTTGACGAAGGTCGCGGCCACCGGGTGGGCCTCGATCATGTTGGAGCCAATCACCATGAACATCTTGGCGCGGGCAAATTCGTTGAAGGAGTTGGTCATCGCCCCGGAACCGAAAGCTGCCGCCAGACCGGCGACTGTCGGGGCGTGTCAAGTTCGCGCGCAGTGGTCGATGTTGTTGGTGCCGAACGTCGCGCGGAAGAGCTTCTGCATCTGGTAGGAGTCTTCGTTAATGCTGCGGGCGCAGCTGACCCCGGCCAGGGCGTCCGGCCCGCTTTCGGCGATGATGGTCTTGAAGCGTTCGGCCACCAGGTCCAGGGCCTCGTCCCAGGAGGCCTCCCGGAACCCGTCTTTTTCGCGGATCAACGGTGTTTTCAGGCGCTCCTCGGAGTAAATGAAGTCATAGCCGAAGCGGCCCTTGACGCACAGCCGCCCCTGGTTGGGCTCGGCCCCCTCGACACCGGTGACCTTGACGATCCGGCCGTCTTTGACGTGCAGCAGCTGCTGGCAGCCAACGCCGCAGTAGGGGCAGGTGGTGCGGATCTTCTCGGTTTCCCACGGCCGCCAGGTGGTGAGCGCCTTTTTCTCCACCAGCGCACCCACCGGGCAGGCCTGGACGCACTCGCCGCAGAATACGCAGTTGGATTCCACCAGGGGGCGGTCGTCCGCGGTCACGATCTTGGCGAAGGCGCCTTTGTAGCCGAAATTGATCGCCCGGTTGACCTGGACCTCGTTGCAGGCCTGGACACAGCGGCCGCAGAGAATGCAGCGCGAGAAATCCCGGATGATCAGCGGGTTGGCCAACTCTTTTGGATAGACCGTGTCGTGGTGCGCGTAAGCGGCGGGCTGCACCTGGTACTGGAAGGCAAGGTCCTGCAGGCGGCAGTCCCCCCAGGCCGGGCAGAGGTCTTGGCCGCCCTCCTCGGAGTGGGCCTTGAACTGAAACTCGGTCCAGCCTTTTTCCCGGCTGCCGGGCACGGCGCAGTTGTGGTTGCCCGAGGCGAGCATCATCTGCAGGATCGTTTTACGGGCCGCCACCACCCGGGCATTTTCGGTGTGCACCAGCATACCCTCCTGCACCGGGGTGTCGCATGCCGGCACCAGGTTGCGCACCCCTTCGACTTCCACCACGCAAATGCGGCAGGCGCCGGCGGGCCGTGCCCCCTTGAGGTGGCACAGGGTCGGAATGCTGATGCCGAAGGCCGCGGCGGCCTCCAGAATGGTCTGCCCCGGAACGTAGGTCACCAGGTTCCCGTTGAGCATGAATTGATGTTCCGCCATTTTAACCTCACGTCCGTTATGGGTTGTCATCGCCATCAAAAAATCCCGCTCGGGTTCACGGGTGCACCGCCGCCTGCGCCAGTCCGGGACCGGAATCCCCGGGGGCGCCCAAGCGGTAGTCCAGGCTCGCACCGATTTCGAAAAAGAGCCTCAAATCAAAGTGGCACAAGTGCGCCGTGATCGTGGCCCGGCTGCCGTTGCGCACCTCGCTCATACGGCGGCTCAAATCCGCCGCGTCACCGATCTGCCAGCTGGAGAGAAACACGATGGTTTCGGTGATCTGCCGCATCCGGGCATTGCAGTCCGCCAGATAGCCGGGGGCAACCCGTCCCGATGCTTCCAGTGTGGCACACAGCCAGGGCAAAAGCGGCTGAATGCTGCCAGCAATGCGGGTTTCCGATTTCAGCCAGGCCATGCGCGCCTCCGGTCGCAGTTCGCCGGGCCCGAACTGGTCCGTCATGCGACCGTGGCGCCACTTGCGCAGCGGCTGCCGACGGTCTCCAACCGCCACCCACACCTCCCGTGGGTTGACCAGCAGATCGCCGGCGGCCGAAAATTCCGCCGCGTCGGCATAATTGCCGGCGCACCACAGCGCTAGTTCGGTTAACCGCATCAGCAAGAGCCAATATTCGGGCCGGTCCGCGGCCAGGGCCTCGGTTTGTGCCAGCCAGGCGGTCATCCAGTCCTCGTTGACGACATGCGAACGGCCGGCCGCATCCAGGGCCGCATTCAAACGCCGGGCCTCGGCCCGGAATCCCAAGATGTATTTTTGTTTGTAATCGCAGGGCATGGATGATGGTGCCGGGGGAAAAGGCGGTTTCTTTCGCCATTGTCCTGTGGGGAATCCAATTGCTGCCGCGTTGTAGCGTTAAACGAAGGATATGTCAATATTGACATATCCTGTTACGGTCTTTTTTGGTTTTTTAAATCGGTTTTAAAATTAAATCTTATTTTATTGAATCTATAACAGACCATAAATAACGTTAAACGCTTGTTTTATCCTGGCCTGGAAATTGTCGGGAGCCGCTCTGCTGGGGGCGGGTCGGGCCGCCCGCCGGCTGGCGTTGCCGCTTCAATTGACCTGGGGAAGGGTGCGGCCGCGGTGGTGGCAGAACGCCACGGCGCAATTGACGGCCCTGCTCGGGATTGTTAAAGATGTCCGCGGCCGCCGCCTGGTGTTTGACCCGTTGAGAGTCTGCACCCCCTGTTGCCGGACGGCCAAGCGAATCCCTCAGGAACTCGGATGGTTGCAGTGCACCCCCGACAGCCACCAATTTCAGGACGGCACTGCCGCCGGCTGACAGGAACCGTGACCAAATGAAAACAATCCGCGTCGAAGATGCCGTGGGCAGCGTTTTGGCCCACGACATGACCCGCATCATCCCCGGCCGGTTCAAGGGCGTGGGGTTCAAGAAAGGCCACGTCGTCGCCGCGGCCGACATTCCCGAACTGCTCAAGATGGGCAAGAGCCACCTATACGTGCTGGAGCTGTCACCCGAAGACCTGCACGAGGACCAGGCCGCGCTGCGGATCGCGGCGGCGGTTTCAGGCCCGAACCTCGCCTGGGGGTCGCCCTGCGAGGGAAAATCCAGCATCCAGAGCACCTGCGAGGGCCTGC
>Ga0272444_10003330_pt1 | contig 14505 bp, 5 predicted proteins | sample SSMForm13_FD_201033 | JGI IMG/M metagenome (GOLD analysis project Ga0272444, IMG submission 201033) | Marine sediment archaeal communities from Little Sippewissett salt marsh, Falmouth, MA, United States - SSM-Form-13 | ecosystem: Environmental > Aquatic > Marine > Wetlands > Sediment ...
GTTTCGCCGGATGTAATCCTCGAACTGGGCCTTCGACGCCTCCGTCGGCTGGTGCGGTACCCGCCCGTTCAGGAAATCCACCTGGGTGTCGTCAAGGAAAGTACCGTTCGTGCTGCGTGCCTGGGGACCGACCAACGGGCCGATGCTGGTGCCAACGCCAGTGCTGATACCACCCATGATCTGTGCACGACCGCCGTTTACCAGCCCGCTGGCCTGCTGGCCGGCGATGTTGCTGCCCATTTCCACCTGCGGGCCGCGAATATCGCCAAGCTTCTTGAGCAGACTTCCAACTTGCCGCTGGCCGCCCAGGTCGGCCGTGACGATCAGCTTGCCATCGACGACCCGGAGGTCATCCCGCAAACCGTCGCTGTCCTTATCCCTGCCCTCGCCGAGGGTACCCCGTATGTTGCGTTCCAACTCCTTGCCGCGCCGGGCGATGTCCTCGGCGGTCTGCTCGCCGTCAGAGTCGATCACCAACTCGCGAACATCGTAGGTCCGCGTGACGACACGCCCGCGCTGATGGGCAGGCCCATAAACCCGCTGACCTGGGGGAGCTTCGATCGCACTTCTTTCCGCAGCCGGCTCGGCCTGCCCTGTCGGCGCGTTGACATTTACAAAGGCGCTCCGATCGGTGATCCTGATGGTGCCCAACAAACCCCCATCCGGCGGCGGGACAGGAGCGTCCTTAGCATAATCGCCGTACCCTCGCCCGAAGCGGGCGCTGCCCGGTGATGGGATCACCGGCGTGTGCACCGACTTGCTGCCCGATGTGCTCTTAATTGCGAAGCCCACCAAGCCCGCCCCGACCTTGACCTTCCCGGACTCGGCCTTCCATTGCCCAGCCGAGCTATCGAGTTTGTCAGCCTTTTCGGCACGAGCGGACATCTGCACCGACGCTATCGCCAGCTTCTCCAACTCGCCGCGCAGTGCGGTTTTCTCATCCTTTTCGTCCGAAAGCCTCTGCAATGCGTTGCCGACCTCAAGGGCCTGCTGGACATCGCCGCTGGACTTTAACTGCTGGTACTGCCGGCGAAGCTGCTGGGTCTGCCCCTTCTGCTGCTCATCGAGCCGCTTGAGCTGCTCGCGGGCCTTGGTCATGCGAACTTTCTGCTCGGTTTTGCTGGAGCCCTTGGCCAGGAGCTTGTACCCGAGCCCCTCGGCCGCCTTGTAGCTGGCCTGGGCCCTGGCGAGGTCCTTGCTCTTGAGCGCCTCGCCGGCCTGCTCCAGAAGCCGACTCTGCCGCTGCTCAAGATCGAGGTTCTGCCCGCCGATCTCTGCCTGGACCTTCTTGCCGAGTGCCTTTTCCTGGCGGCTGGCGGTTTTGGCCTTGCCGTGAATGACATCGATATTTGCCAGCAGACGCCCGGCGTTGGTCGCCTCGACCGATTTCGGCGCCATGCGCCGGACGTTGCTCAACGACTCCGCCGCCTTGGCGTATTCGCCCTTATCGTAGTAGTCCTTGCCAGCGCGGTAGTAGTTCCCCGCCAGCAGCGATTGCCCGCCAAGCAGCAGCGTGCCGCCGGAGGAAACCGTAACTGTGGTGTCCAACTGTTGCTGCTGATCGATGATCATGGTCGGGGCCGGCTGGCCCTGGCCCGGCTTCCGGGGTTCGGGAGTGTCCGGGGCCTTCAGTAAGTTCAGTCTCGACGCGTAGCGTGCATCCCCCTGGGGCCGCGCCTGGGCGGGCCTGGTCTGCGCCACCGGAGTCTCGGACGGCGACTGCGCGGTCGGCGCGGGTTCCGGCCGCTCAGCCCCTAAGGTCGCGCCCAGCCATCTCGCGACTCCAGAGGCCAGCTTTGGCTTCGGCTTCGGGGCGGTTACCACCCTCACGCGATCCTCTGGCTTGTACCCTTCGGCCAGTTCCGCCGAGCCGTAGCTGAGACTCGCGACGGCGGTCTCGCTGGAGAACTGCTCGACCTTCCGCATCGGGCCGCCCCACTGCCGCACCTTCATCCCGGCCGGGGCGTACAGGTCGCACCAGCCGTAGGCTATCGGCAGGTCTATCGTCGGCAGGGGCAGTTCCGCCAGGCCTCGCTTGCCCAGGGCCGCCGCGCGGTAAAGCACCACGACCTGCACGGGAAAGCTCACCAGCCCCTTGACCGACGCGTTGGACCGCACCAGCGGCAGCAGGAACGCCCCCGTCTCGCCAGCGACCGGCGTGAGCGACTTGGGCACGTCATTGACGCGGGCGCTGAGCACTCGCGAACCGACAGGCAGGTGCACACGGAGGAACTGTCGGGTGCGATTGCGGATTTCGTAATCGATCTTGCACATCAGCGACCCATCCGGCCGCAGCAGCACCTGGTAGTGCGCCGCGTCGGCGATGCTCTCGCGGAGCGCGAACTCGCCGAGGTCCAGCACCTCGACCGATGCGTCGAAGTTGCGCGATGTTATCGCATAGGCCAGCACCGGCTTGCCGGCCAGGATGGCGCGGGCATCGGCGGGGATTTCGCTTTCGTGGATCTCCCGCAGGCCGCGAATGTCGCCGGCGATAAGCTCGCTCGCCCCGGCGGTGTCGGTAACGACAACCGTACCGGATGACCAATGACCATCCGCCACGGCAGGGGCGGCCAGCGGCTTTTCCGCCCCGGAGCCGATGGGCAACTCGTAGCTCACATCCAGGCGAGTCTGCCCGGTTACGGGTCCGCGAAGGAACACCACCACCGAGCCGCCCGACAGTTGCATCTCGCGAACGTCAGACCCGGTAATCTTGCACTTGAGGGCCCCCGGCGGAATCGAAAGCCTCAGGCGGTCCGTCGGCCTGCCCAGAATGCGGACATTCATCCTGGATGCGATCTGTTGACGCCCGGCGTCGATGTTCCAGGCTATCGCCCCGTTCAACTCGTAGCGCACCGGGCGAGGCGGGAGCACAACCGCCCGGGTCCAGGAAATGTCAATGCGATTGGAGGGCACGAGCGGAATCTCAACGTGAGTACCCCCCCCAGCCGGGGTGTCCGAGGCATGAGAAGACCCCCCGGCCGAGACGCGCCATGTGCCTGGCGCGTCGAACTTCGCGATAGTGCGAACGCTCGGAGAGGCAGCCAGCGTAATTCTCGCCTTGTCGGCCCAGGCTTGACCGAGCTTCACATCGGCGACAATCGAATACACGCCGGCCTTGTCGGGCATCAACTGCAACCAGCCGTCCTTCTCGCCCAGTTTGGACGCCTGGCCGTTGAGGGTGATCTTATCCCACGCCAGGGACGCCCGCAGGACGGGAATCTCCCGGCACTGGTTTGAATCGAGTACGCGAACCGAAAGCTCGACTCGCAGGGACGGGTGGTTCTTATCGCCCAGCGTGACGCCGTATCGCCCCTGCTCGATGATGAAGGCGGTCGGTGGCTTGGCCGGCCTGGCCGCGGTCTCGGCCAGGTACCTCCGGTAGATTTCGACGGGCAACTGGAATTGCACATCGTCGATGAGCCGGCTTCGCTGCATCAGGGCGCGTACGACATCATCCCGCGACGGATCGGGAGCCCCGAAGGCTGCGCCCGCCCAGGCGATGTAGAGGACAACAATGCCGATCGCTCTGCCCTGTGCCACCCACGCACTCCCATATAGCTGACAAATATAATACTGTGAGGTCCATCAAGAGTCTCTATCCCTTTTTGACGCACGGGCGCAGAAAAGTTCCCCAATAGTGCAGAATCTTTTTCTTTTTCGCGCCCGGGATTCTGGAGGTGTATCCAGTTGGATCTGGGAAGTGAGTAACGGGAGTTTGCCGCCAACTCAAACTGACCGCTTTTCCAGGCCCAGGGGGCCTGTCTGGAGCGGTCAGTTCGACTGCCAATGTGTCTTGTCGCGAGCGGGCTGAGGGTTATTTCGCGCCGGATATTCTGGCGAGGGCTTCGGCGCTCTTGCGTTCGAAGTAGCGCTCGCGTGCGGCTTGTTCCTGGGGTGTCAGGGTGCGATACTTCAGTGCCGCCTGCCACTGGTGCGGGGGCATCTCATGGGGCGTGGGCGGCAGGTCCGCCGTTGCGATGAACAGTTCGTAGAAAAAGACGGATTCGTCATCCTCAGTCTCACACAGGCCGGCGACCTCCAAGACCTGGGTCCCCGTCATCTCGCCGGATAACTGTCCTGCCCCGGCCAGGCCGGACTCGCCTGCCATGCCACCTGTCACCATCGCCTTGTCCCCTTCTGCCATCATTAGTGCTTGTCTCCTTTTGCCCTGGCGCCGGCCCGAACCAACCTGGGCAATCCGCCTTATGCGTTCGATACGACCACCGCCGAGTAGGATGCCTGTACCTGAGCAATGCTGAGCCGGAGCAGGCCATCGGAGTAGTTGCTGTCGTAGGATCGACCGTCAACTCCCCAAGGGGTTGTAGACGGTGACGTAGGCGCTGGCACCGCTGCCCTCGATGCTCATCACGGTATAGGCGTGTCCGCCGACAACCGGGGACTGGGGATAGCTGTAGCTACCCATCGTAACGGAATGTCCTGCCTCGAGGCCGCTGCTGATGGTATCGACCAGCGAATCCACCGACCCGCCCGTCCAACTTGTCGAGCTCCCCTCGCCGGTGAGTTCCTCGACGACAGTGCTCATCCATCCACCCGAGAGGGAAGAGTACGAGTTCTGCCCGTAGCGGAAGAACGCATAGGCCTTTTCCATCAGGGCAACCCACGTTTCTCCGTCGGGACTCAGCTTGGCGTAAATCGGCGACGATGCGCCGGGCAGATCGCCGTCGACCCGCAGGTAGACCTCCGTGCCGCCACGATAGAACCGCACCGCGTACGTGCCGTCACCAAGGTCCGTAATGGCCTGGCGGATGGCGTTCGGGTCCACATCGGCGAAACTTGCCAGCGAGGCCAGGTAGTAGCAGTCGCCAAGGTTGCCCTGGCGGATGTCGTTGTATTGGGGCCCGTCAGCAAACAGCGCCCTGTCGGAATAGTTGCCGTAAGTGGTCCCTGCGACAGGGTCGCGAAGGCTCTGCCCGTTGATTTCCGTGGATATGTAGTCCACCGAGGCCGGATTGGTTGAGTAAGGCTGGTAGAAGCTCGCGATGCGGTGGACGGCCTTGGCGGAAGTCTCGGCTGAGCTCACGTCGCTGAGGGTGTCGGTCGTGTCAACCCAATAGCTGTCCGCGCCGGACTCGCCGTAGACGACATCATCGCCGCCACCAATGGCAATCAGCAGGTCGTCGCCAGCGCCGCCGTAAAGCGTCGATGAGCCCTGGCTGTTCTCGTAGACCTTGTCATTGCCGTCGCCGGCGTAAACCAGACTTGCACTCAAAATCGAATAGTCCAGCGTGATCGTGTCGTCGCCGGAAAAACCGAAAACCGAAACGTTCGTGTACTGACCGTCAAACGTCTCCGTGCCGTTCTGGCTGACCAGAGTGGTGACCGAACCGTTGTAGGAAAGCGTTATTACGTCGTTACCGTTGGTGCCGGCAATCACAAGCCGTGTCACGCCGCCGGAAGTCTCCACCGAGCCCACAACCGCCAGGCCTGCCTCAGGACTGCCGTCAGGCACCGGCTCGGGATCGGGCTCGGGATCAGGCGTCGGAGCGGGCGCGGGCTCAGGATCGGGCACCGGAGTCGGATCCGGTGCGGGGTCCGCCTCAGTCGAAACCGCCAGATTGTACCAGCCAGTGCCCGCGTCCACGCTGCCGGCAGAAAGGAAGTATGTCTCGCCGGCGGAAACATGGAAAGTTATCACTGCCGTGCCGTTGGCGGCGTCGTCGACCGCGAGTTCCTCGCCGCTGATGTCCATCGCCTTGACCTCGCTGATGAGATCACCGCTGCTGCGCTTGGCCATCGATACCGTCATGTCGCCGCTGACGGCTGCCTCGAACTCAAAGATATCCACATCCGAGCCGTAATTGATTGTCCCGAACTTGCTCGCCGAACCGCTCGCAGCCATCGCCATCGCCGTGGCGTCTGCCATGTCGTTGGCAACGTCATCAACCGGGTCGCTGGTCAACGTCAGCGAGAAATCGCCCGCGCCCGCCTTGGCGCTGCACCGGACGTAGAACGTATCGCCTTCGGTTACGGCCCGGCGGATGCTGCTGTTGCTGGTGCCCGCGCTGGCGTTGTCGTTGTAGGCCAGGCGGCGCTGGTTGGCGTCGTATATCTCCAGGTAGGAATCAATCGAGCTTCCGTCGGCGGCCATGTCAAACTGCATGTACCCGCTGGCAGGAACGGTCACGAGGTATGACTTGTACTGCCCCGCATCCAGCGAGGAATCGATGGTCAACTCGCTCCCGCCCGCAACGTTGACTTCCGTCGCGTCGATGAAGTCCTGCCAGATCGTCGGCAGAACCTGCATCTTGAACATGCCAAGGCTCGCGTCGGCCCCGGATACGCTCAGGAAGTACGTCTCGCCCTTGTCGGCGGTGAAGTTCAGACCCAGCGACCCGCCAGCCTCGGCCTGGGCGGTGCCCACCACGTTGCCGGCTGCGTCGCGAACGGTCAATACCGCCTCGAGCGAACTGCGGTATCCGTAAGCGGAAACGCTCGTTCGCACCATGCCGCTGTGCTTTGCCGTATACGCGAAACAATCCGTGTCATTGCCGTACTGAATGTTGCCGTACTTGCTGGCTGAACCGTTGGCGCTGATGTACATCGCCTTGGCGCGGGCCGCGTCATTGCCGGCGTCGTCGAAGGGCTGACTCTCGAACGTAACAGAGAAATCGCCCTCGGTACCCTTGGCGGCACTGGCGCGAACGTAGAAAACCTGACCTTCGCGAGCGTAAATCCGAACCTGGCTGTCGGTGCCCTGTCTCGGGGCGTTGTCGTTGTAGGATATCCGCCGCTGCGCCTCGTTGTAGACCTCCACGTACGAGTCGATCGCGCTGCCGTCGGCGGCCTGCATGTTGATCTGGAAGTAACCGCTGGCCGGAATGGTGATGCGGTAGGCAACGGCCTGGTCGACCGCGAGCGTGCCGGAAACGGTCTCCGTCGCGGCGCCCGCAACATCAACATCCGTCGCGTCGATAAACTCCTGCCACACCGTCGGCAGAACCTTCATGCTGTACCTGCCAAGGCCGGAATCTCCTCCGGAAACGCTGAAGAAGTACGTCTCGCCCTTGTCGGCTGTGAAGCTCAGGTTCAGCGATCCGCCCGGCGTCGCCTGGGCCGTGCCCATCACATTGCCCTCGCCGTCACGAACCGTCAGAATCGCCTCCAGCGTGCTGCGGTAGCCCGAGGCCTTCACCGTGGTCTGCACCAGCCCGTTGTGCTTGGCGGTGTAGGAGTAGCAGTCCACGTCGTTGCCGTACTGAAGATTGCCGTACTTCGTGGACGCGCCGGTGGCGCTGATGTACATCGCCTTGGCGCGGGCCGCGTCGTTGCCGGCATCATCGAAGGGCTGGCTCTCAAACGTCACCGAGAACTCGCCTTCCGTGCCGTTGGCGGCGCTGGCGCGAACGTAGAAAACCTGACCTTCGCGAGCGTACAGTCGAACCTGGCTGTCGGTGCCCTGACCCGCAGCGTTGTCGTTATACGACACGCGCCGCTGGGCCTCGTTGTATACCTCAAGATACGAGTCCACCGCGCTGCCGTCGGCGGCCTGCATATTGATCTGGAAGTACCCGCTGGCGGGAACGGTGATCTTGTAGGCCGTGCTGCCGTCGACACCCAGTGTGCCAGTGGCGACCTCGGTGGCGGCACCCGCCACGTCCACCTCGGTGGCGTCCACGAACTCCTGCCATACCGTCGGCAGAACCTTCACGTTGTACGCGCCAAGGCTCGACTCAGCCCCGGAAACGCTGAAGAAGTACGTCTCGCCCTGAACTGCGCCGAAACTCATATTCAGTTCGCCGCCCGCATCCGCCTGGGCGGTGCCCATCTCGTTGCCTGCCGCGTCGCGAACGGTCAACACCGCCGCCAGCGGACTGCGGGTACTGCTGGCCTTGACAATTGTCTCCACCGTGCCGGTGTACTTGGCGGTGTAGGAGAAGCAGTCAACGTCGTTGCTGTACTGAACGTTGCCGTACTTGACGAACGCGCCGCTGGCATACACGTACAGCGCCTTGGCGCGAGCGGCGTCGTTGCCCGCGTCGTCGAAGGGCTGACTCTCGAACGTTATCGAGAAGTCGCCCTCCGTGCCGTTGGCGGCCGAGGCGCGAACGTAGAACACCTGGCCTTCGCGAGCGTAAAGCCGCACCTGGCTGTCATCGCCCTGGCCCCTGGCGTTGTCGTTGTACGACACTCGCCGCTGCGAGTCGTTGTAGACCTCCAGGTACGAATCCACCGCGCTGCCGTCGGCGGCCTGCATGTTGATCTGGAAGTACCCGCTGGCAGGCACTGTGATCTTGTAGGTCGCGCTGCCGTCGACCTCCAGCGTACCCGTCGCGGTCTCAGTGGCTGCCCCAGCCACGTCCACCTCCGTCGCGTCCACGAACTCCTGCCAAATCGTCGGCAGGACCTTCAATGCGTATCGACCGGTGCTTTCGGCCGCCCCTTCGATCTGAATGAAGTACTGATCGCCCGCCTGAGCAGAGAACTCGAGGTCCACCGAACCGGACGCTTCCGCGGTCTGCGAGGCGAGAATATTGCCCCCCGCGTCCAGAACCTTCACCACGCCGGCAAGCGTGCCGTAGTACGACCTGAGATTCATCCGCACCGTTCCGCTGTCGTTAACGGTGTAGCTCATCACGTCGGCATCGCCGCTGTACTGTATATTGCCGTACTTCGTGGCGGCGCCGGTAGCGCTGGATCGCAACGCCGATGCCGCCGCCATCGTATTGCCCATATCGTCGAAGGGCTGGCTTGTGAACGTGATCTCGTAATCGCCGGCCGTGTCGCCGGCGGTGCAGGCGCGAACGTAATAGGTCTGCCCCTCGCGAACGTACATCCGAACGCGACTGTCCTGCGTCCCTGCCGATGCGTTGTCGTTGTAGTACCGCTGAGCCAGTCGATCGCTGTAAACCCGCAGGTACGAATCCACGGAGCTGCCGTCGGCGGCGGACATGTTAATCTCGAAGTAGCCGCTCGCCTGGACGGTGAAGCTGTACATGTCCGACTCGCCGGCCTCGAGCGAACCCGAAAGGGATGCCGATTCCGCCCCGGCCACATCCACCTCGGCGGCGTCAACAAACTCCTGGGGGGTCGTCGCAAGGATCTGCCCGTAGAAGTACCCCGTCGTGCCCGCGCTGTCGCTGACGTTAAGATAGTAGCTCTCGCCGGCGGTAACCAGAAAACTGACGGTCTGCCAATAACCACTTTGCTCCTGCTGAACATCCAGAGCATCGCCCGAAGCGTCAGAAACCGCCAGGTTCCTGGTCTGCGAGTACGAATAAAGCCGAACCGTCGCCCGACCTGTCACGGTGGCGTTGTACTGGACGACGTCCTCGTCGGTTGCGTAATTGATCGTTCCAGTGAAGGTGGACGCGCCGGTGGCGCTTACGCGAAGCCCGCTTGCCCCGAGCATGGTGTTGCTCAAGTCGTCGACCGGATTGCTCGTCAGACTGATTGAGTAGTCGCCGACGGTTTCCCCCGCACCGCTCGCCTCTACATAGTACGTCTGCCCGCACGATACGTAACGCTTTATCAAACTGTCGGCGTCGGATGCACTGAGGTCGTCATTGGTGGCAATCAGGCGGTGGTAGGAATCGTAAAGCCGCAGGTGCGGGTCAAGCTCGCCATCGATGGAATCCAGCGCCAGGCTGATCGTGCCGGTCGCCTTGGTGGTGAAGCTGTACATCTGGGATGAGTCCGACGTCGCCAACTGCCCCTCAGCCGTAACGGTCGTCCCCGGGTTGTTGTCCAGGGCCGCCGCCGAAGCAAACAGACTGTCGACCGCATCCGTGCCACTCATCAGCAAGCGGGGTTCAAACGTTTCAAATGTCGGTATCTGACGACTCATTCGGGCAACTTCCTTCCACGCGGCAGTGGCAGCGCAAACACATAGGCAAGGACATAAGGGTCATGAAAAGAGGGATTTATGGCGCAGCCGTCGCAAAACGACCACGCAGGCGTCTCTGGGACGCTCAGGAAGGCATTGTTGGGGCTTCCGCTCCACTCCTGCAGAGCCCGCATGCTAACGAAGGAAACCTATGATTCAGGCCCAGCCCAGGCAATACAATCTGCCCCCCAGAAAAACCAACCAACAGAAACAGGCAAGAACCCCAATTGCATGCAAGCCACTACCATACAGGTGCTTACAGAATATTTTTCCGCGCCGACGTAAACGCGAAACTTTTCCTATTTTCCACAGCTTAACAGGGCAGGTTCGCTGCAGGTTGGGCCCATGGATGGAAGTTCACGCCCCTAAACTGCCCTGAGTCAAGGCATTGGATGCCCCCGTAACGAGTGAAATGGGGCCACGAAGACCGATACGCCGAAAAAGGAGGCTATCTCCACGTTTGCCGCAGCCAGGAGAGGAAGAAACGTCAGATGGGAAGCTTCGAGACGGAAATAATCACGCAAACCAGGGACCGCGCAGCTTTGGCGAATTCATCGGACATCCGGATCGACCGGTAGCACCAAGGCAAGACCATCCGGAAAACCCGCATTTACCGGGAACCACTGGCTTGGTGAAGCGTCCTAGATAACGGTAGCAGTCTACGCCAAGCAACAAGCCAGATGAGAGGATGCCCCTTGAAAACGACGTCATTGACCCTCATTCTCGTGGGAACGGCCATAGCGATACTGGTTTTGCCCGTCGAGTTCTGCGGCGCGGAACTCCGCAAGCAAAACCACAATCCCGCGGAGAAGGTTGACCCCGACGTCAAGACGGTGGTCCAGGCCAACAGCGACCTAGCAATGGCCCTCTATGCCCAGCTCGCCAGGGAAAACGCCGGCAAGAACCTGTTCTTCTCGCCGTACTCGATGTCGGTCGCACTGGCCATGACGGTCGAGGGCGCCCGTGGTAAGACCTCCAGGGAAATGGGCAAAGTACTGGGTTACCCCGCCACCCTGCGCGGCACGGACCCAGGCGCCCAGCCCATGCCATGGGAGGTGATGATGCCGAGGATCCACAGCGGGTACTCGAGGCTCACAAGCCGCCTGACAAACGAGAAGTCCCCTGCTGAGATCGCCTCCGACCGAGTGAGGATCGACCGTTTCTGCAAGCAGTTGAAGGAACTACAGACCCAGATCAAGCAACTGCAACAGGCCGGGAAGTACCGGGAATCCTCCCGTCTCCAAGGCAAAGAGCGGCAGGCCGCGACAGAGCTCAGCGCCGCCCGGGCCGGCGTGGACCAATACGAGTTGAAGATCGCCAACGCCCTCTACGGCGAGAAGACCTACCCGTTCATGGATTCGTACACGCAGACCATCGACAAATACTACCGAACCGGCGCCATCCGCCAGGCAGACTTCAAGAACAACTACCCCACCGAGCGGACGAGGATCAACCAGTGGGTCGAAGAGCAGACCGCCAACCGGATAAAAGACCTGCTGCCCAACCTCTCGCCAGACCAGGCGAAACTGCTCCGGCTGGTGCTGGTCAACGCGATTTACTTCAAGGGCCAGTGGTCCGTTCCGTTTGACCAGGCCAGGACCAAAAACCTGCCGTTCTCCCTGCCGGACGGCAAGAGCGTCCAGACCCCGATCATGAACGCCCGCGCCCTGAAGGTCGCCAAGTACGCGGCCTTTGACGCCGATGGATCGGCGTTCGATACGCCGAGAAGGATCAAGCCCAGCCAGAAGACCGGGCTGTATCCCGACGACGACGGTTTCGCCATGGTCGAGCTGCCCTACAAGGGCGAGGACCTGTCGATGGTCGTAATCGCCCCGAACACCGCCGACCGACTCGGCGCGATCGAGAAGAAGCTTACTGCATGGCACCTCTCGGCGTGGATCGGCAAGCTCCAGAAGCGCAAGACCCACGTGCTGCTGCCGAAGTTCAAACTGGAAACCGACTACCAGATGGGCGAAACACTCCAGGCCATGGGCATGGTGCGGGCGTTCACGGACCCGGCGCTGCCTAACGGGGCGAACTTCTCCGGGATGTCCGCCAGCAAGGACCCGTTGGACAAGCTGTACATCGGCAAGGTGATTCACAAGGCCTTCGTTGAGGTCAACGAGAAAGGCACCGAGGCCGCCGCCGCCACGGCCGTCATGATGGTCGACAGGGCCGCCATGCCGATGGACGTGCCGTTTACGCCGACGTTCCGGGCCGATCGCCCGTTCATCTTCCTCATCCGCGACGTCCAGACCGGCGCAGTCCTCTTCCTCGGCAGGATGACAAACCCGAAGTGATATCCGCGGGGTCAAGCAGTTGAAACCGCCGACGCCCAAGCATAACCAGCCATGGCTTGTGCAATAGCACCTGAATCGATTCGCGCTTGACAGAATCGGGGATTGGCCGTAGAATGAATAAGATCAGATCAATAGGAGTCTTGGCAGCAGTTGGCGGGCTGCGGTAGTTTTCGCGCCTCTGCCCAATGAAGTATTGCTAATCAGCACCGCCCGTTGCCCGTCGTTTGAGATCGCGACAAATCTACAGCCAGGAATGAGCCAGAGGGAATGTTGGCGAGTTGTTTTTGGAAGGAGGTTGCACCGTAATGAAGCGTAACAGAACCAGCCTGATATTGGCTCTCGGTGCAGTGACAATGGTGGCTGTCGTACTGGCGGGCTCCTCGGCCGACGCCGCAGTTATCGCCGCAACCGACTTCGACGGGCGCACCGCAACCGGGAAAACCGCCAGCGACCTGAACTGGACGCTCGACGGCCTGGAAGACCCGGGCGACATCACCAACGACACAGCCGACCTGTTTGACACCACCACCATCGTTCAGAACAACTTCACGCCCGGGGTGAACGTCGGCAACGGTAACACGACCTGGATCGCGGATGTCAGTATCACCGTCGCAACAGGCTACGACGTGATCCTTGAGGATGTGACGTTCAACGCGGTTTCCGTCAACGGCGGCCAGGCCCTGAACGTCGATCGCCGCAACGACTACATTGTGTCGCTCATTGATCCCGGCAATAACCCGCTTGAAACAATCACGGTACCGGACGTGGTAAGTGGCAGTAGCGCCAGCCCGAACCAGCCGCTTGTTACCATCGACTTTGCAGACGTTGCCCTCGGGGCCGGCACCTACATCCTGCGGATCGAGGCCGGTGACAAATCGGGCGTTGGTGCCAACGAGACGGGGAACCACACAGGCATCGACAACTTGTCGATCAACGGCACCGTCCCCGAACCGACCACGCTCGCCCTGGCCGGCCTGGGCCTGATGGGCATCATCGCCCGGCGACGAAGAAGGCGATGACCTGCCGCAAACCGACCGGATTTAAATCTCTCAAAGCCCCGTCCAATTGACGGGGCTTTTTTTAAAGTGAACATTGGAGACGGGAACATAGAATCATCCTGACCGTTTTCCGTTTCGGCAGATTCCCAGCAGTTGTCAGCCGGGGCGCGGCTCAGTCGAACCACTCGTCTTCGGGATCAAAGGCTGGGATCGGCACGTTCATGATGCGCAGGTTCCCCACCGCCCGGTGCCTGCACCCGGGGCGAATGAGGATTGCGCTCATCGGCCTGACCGGCACGAGCTTGCCGTCGAGTTCCATGTGCCCCTCGCCCTCGAGGACGAGATAGATTTCCGTAAGCTTCTTGTGATAGTGGGCCCGGGAGTCGGCGGTGATATCCACCACGTGCAGCGTGGCGACGGGATTGTCCGGCGTTACGAACGCCCGCCGCGACTGCCCGCACGGGCACGCGACAGCGGCCAACTCATCCATCTGGGCGATCATGTAGTTTTCCATTGGTTCCGGCTCTCCATAAACGGCCTGTGAAGTCGATGATTATATAGCGCCCGCCCGGGACGGTAGCGACTGGCCGCAAGAAATACCAACCGCCGCCACGCCGACGGAACCGCCCGCCATCCGTCACACTCCTTGGCATTCATTGGGAGGACCAGACTGACCCACTACGACTTACGTTTCTTTCATGAAAACACTTGTCGCACCCAAACCTTCTAAAGGCTTCCTCGTTCCTTGGTTTGCCCCAGTCTGAGACTGGGAGCTGTTGTTTTGATGGCGGGGTTGCCATTGATCGGCTCTGTTTGTCGCGACACCGGTTGCGGTCTCTGCCCCCCTCGGCTCGCTGTCGACGATTTCTTCGCCGGATAGTCACGCAACGCGATGGCTTCGAAGCCGTTGTCTTTCAGGTACTGGATAAACTTCTCGAACATCGCCGGCTTTGTGCTGACCCAGCCGTGCTCGGCATCCGGGACTCCGTGGAAGGTGAAAATGGGGATATGTCTATCATCCGCCTGGTCGGCGGCTTTCCTGAGCTCATCGAAAGTGGTTTTGGGAGTTGGGCAGAGCACATCCGGCAGGAGCAGAGGATCGCCTTTGCCCGGGCGACTGGCTTTACCGCCACCGGTTCTTGCGAACTTGTATCCTCGCTCTTTCAAAACCTTCACGACGGTCTCTGATGTGTGATAGCCCGGGTAAGCGAAGGTAGTTGGTTTGGGAATCCCATGCTTTTTGCATTGCGCTTCAATGTGCCCGATTTCGCTATCGACGACTTCCTCGGACAGCTTTCTCATGTCATGATGGGCCTTGGTATGGTTGCCGATCTCAAAGCCCTGATCGTGGAGTTTTCTGATG
>Ga0272444_10003332_pt1 | contig 14495 bp, 12 predicted proteins | sample SSMForm13_FD_201033 | JGI IMG/M metagenome (GOLD analysis project Ga0272444, IMG submission 201033) | Marine sediment archaeal communities from Little Sippewissett salt marsh, Falmouth, MA, United States - SSM-Form-13 | ecosystem: Environmental > Aquatic > Marine > Wetlands > Sediment ...
GGTATGTTTGGTCCATATTCCTTACCGGCCAGTAGCTACAAGATTGTGAGAAGCGGCAATGGCACCGACCAGCGGCCCCAATGGGGCCTATCAGCGGCAGCTCAAGGAGCTGTCCTTGCTTTTCGACATCAGCACCACCCTGGAGCGCAGCATGGACCTGCGCGACGTGGTGGCCCCGGTCCTGGAGCTTATGTCCAATCATATGGGCATGATGCGCGGCACCATCACCCTGCTCAACCGGGACACCGGCGAAATCATGATCGAGGCGGCCCACGGCCTGAGCGCCAAGCAGCGGGAGCGGGGCCGCTACCAGCTGGGCGAGGGGGTCACCGGCCAGGTGGTGCAGTCGGGCCGGCCCATGGTGGTGGAGCACATCAACGAGGAGCCCCACTTCCTGGACCGCACCGGGGCCCGCTCCAAGCTGGACAAGTCGGACATCTCCTTTATCTGCGTGCCCATCAAGCTGGGCAACGAGGTGGTGGGCGCGCTCAGCGCGGACCGCCTGTTCTCCGACGCCATCTCCCTGGAAGAGGACGTGCGCCTGCTCAGCGTAATCGGCTCCATGATCGCCCAGGCGGTGCGCCTGAGGCAGGAGGTGGCCGAGGAGCAGCAGCGCCTGCGCGAGGAGAACCTCCGCCTGCAGGAGAGCCTCAAGGACCGCTTCCACCCGGCCAATATCATCGGCAAATCCAAGGCCATGCAGGTGGTCTACGACCTCATCGCCCAGGTGTGCCAGGTGGGCACCACGGTGCTCATCCGGGGCGAGAGCGGCACGGGCAAGGAGCTGGTGGCCCACGCCATCCACTACAACAGCCTTCGGGCCTCCAAGCCCTTTATCAAGGTCAACTGCGCGGCCCTGCCCGAGAGCGTGATCGAGAGCGAGCTGTTCGGCCACGAAAAGGGCGCCTTTACCGGGGCCCACAGCCAGCGCAAGGGCCGCTTTGAGCTGGCCGACGGGGGCACCATATTTCTGGACGAGGTGGGCGACCTCTCGCCGGCCACCCAGGTCAAGCTCTTAAGGGTGCTGCAGGAGCGCGAGTTCGAGCGGGTGGGCGGCACCGAAACCATCAAGAGCGACGTGCGGGTCATCGCCGCCACCAACCGCGACCTGGAAAAGCTCTTGGAAACCGGGACCTTCCGCCAGGACCTCTACTACCGGCTCAACGTGTTCCCCATCCACGCCCCGCCGCTTCGGGAGCGGGGCACGGACATTTTATTGTTGGCCAACCACTTTTCCGAGCGCTTCAGCCGGGCCAACAACAAGACCATCCGCCGCATCTCCACCCCGGCAATCGACATGCTCATGTCCTATCACTGGCCGGGCAATGTGCGGGAGCTGGAAAACTACATCGAGCGGGCGGTGATCCTGTCCTCGGACGAGGTGATCCACGGCCACCACCTGCCCCCCACCCTGCAAACCGCCGAGGCCTCGGGCACCATCCACCAGGGCACCCTCAAGTCCACCCTGGAGAACGTGGAGCGCGAGCTCATCGCCGACGCCCTGAAGAACTCCCGGGGCAACAAGGCCAGCGCGGCCCGCAGCCTGGGCATCAGCGAAAGGCTCATGGGCCTTCGGGTCAAAAAGTACGGCATAGACCCCAGGCGTTTCCGTACGAAAAAGTAACCTAAAGCGCTGTTTCATACCTGACAGTAGCTTTATGGGCCCCGCCGATCTCGGCCCCTTTTTAGGGGCCGATTTTTTTATGCAAACAATTTAGCAGCTTAAGACTGTTCCTCGCCTTCCGATCCGCGATGGCACACACCTTGCCCTTATGCACAGCCATCAACCGCGGCGCGGGCCGCAATAAACCAACGGCCCATCGGCTTGGCTGGCCATGGGCCTAGACCAAACAAAGGCTTTCAGGAGGAACGAGTTATGAAGAAGTTGGCGATCTGTATGATCTTGGCCTTGAGCCTGGCCCTGCCCGGCGTCTTTGCTGGAGCAACCCCTGCCCAGGCCGAGTTGACTCCCACGGTGGATTTGGAAGTGGCCTTTAACAGCAAGTACGTCTGGCGCGGCATCGTGGTGGTGGACGACTGGGTGGCCCAGCCTTCCTTCACCGCGGGCATCGGCGGGTTCAGCTTCAACGCGTGGGCCGACTACATGCTCACCGATGAAAACAGCCGCAAAAACGAGATTGACGAGATCGACCTGACCGCGGACTACACCTTTGATCTGGGCAAGTTCTCCGTGCCGGTGGGCATCATTCGCTACACCTTCCCCAACAGCGACGTGGCCGACACCACCGAGCTCTACGCGGGCGTGAGCTTTGACTGGATCGTCACCCCCAGCGTCACCTTTTACAAGGACATCCAGGAGTCCAACGGCTGGTACGTGCTGGGCGCCCTGGACTACTCGGTGGACCTTCCCAAGCTTGGCGACAAGGTGGGCTGGGCCCTGGCGGTGGGAGCCTCCATCGGCTACGGCAGCGACGACAACAACGATTTTTACTACGGCTCGGACAAGAGCGGCTTCACCGACTACAGCGGCTACATCTCCCTGCCCTTCAGCTTCTGCAAGTACTTCAGCGTAACCCCCCAGGTGGTCTTCACCGGCCTGGTGGACAGCGACATCAAGGACAGCATGAAGCCGACCCAGGACGAGAACAACATTTACTACGGCGTGGTGCTTAGCGCCTCGTTCTAAACCGGAATGACAACCAAGGCCCGGCCGGAGGGCTGGCCGGGCCGCTTTAAAGGAGCAGTCGGGAAATGATCAAGCGCGTGATGGCCTCTCTGACCACCTTGGCGGGCATAGGGCTGCTAACCGCCCTGCCGGCCTGGGCGGAAGAGGCCGCCAAAGCACCCAAGATAAACGACCTGGACACGGTCTGGGTGCTGCTGGCGGCCTACCTGGTCTTCTTCATGCAGCCTGGGTTCGCCATGGTGGAAGCAGGGCTCACCCGGGCCAAGAACGCGGCTAACATCCTGGCCAAGAACTTCATGGACTTCGCCTTGGCCAGCATTCTGTACTTCTTGCTAGGATATGCCTTCATGTTCGGCGAGGGCAACTCCTTTATAGGCCTGTCGGGCTTCGGCCTGTCGGGCCTGGCCAGCGACGGCATACCCGTGTGGGCTTCCTGGATCTTCCAGGCGGTCTTCTGCGGCACCGCGGCCACCATCGTCTCGGGCGTCATGGCCGAGCGCACCAAGTTCCCCTCGTATCTTATCGCCACGGTGTTCCTCACCGCCCTGATCTACCCCATCATCGGTCACTGGACCTGGGGCGGCGGCTGGCTGTCGGAGATGGGTTTCTTCGACTTCGCCGGCTCCACCATCGTGCACGGCACCGGCGGCTGGGTCGGCATGGTCGGCGCCTTAATCCTGGGACCGCGCATCGGGCGCTACGGACCCGACGGCAAGAGCCACGTCCTGGCCGGCCACAACATACCCCTGGCCGCCCTGGGTGTGTTCATCCTTTGGTTTGGGTGGTTCGGCTTCAACCCGGGCAGCCAGCTGGCCGCCTCGGGCACTGACAACGCCATGGCCATCGCCCTGATCACCATCAACACCAACCTGGCCGCCGCGGCCGGCGCCATCGGAGCCATGTTCCTGGTGTGGGCCATGTTCGGCAAGCCCGACCTGACCATGTGCATGAACGGCGCCCTGGCCGGTCTGGTGGCCATCACCGCTCCCTGCGCCGTGGTCAGCCCCAGCGCCTCGATCATCATCGGCCTTATCGCCGGCGTCATCGTAGTCCTGGGCGTGACCCTGCTGGACAAGCTGCACATCGACGATCCCGTCGGCGCGGTGCCGGTGCACGGCTTCAACGGCATGTGGGGCACCATCGCGGTGGGCATCTGGGGTCAGAAGGCGCTGGGCCTGGGCAGTGACGGCCTGTTGCACGGCGGCGGCTTCGGCCAACTGGGCATCCAGATCATGGGCACCGTGACCTGCGCGGTCTTTGCCATGGTCTGCATGGCGGTGGTCTTCCTGGCGGTCAAGGCTATAATGGGCCTGCGCGTGACCAAGGAAGAAGAGGTCCGCGGCCTGGACATCGAAGAACACGGTATGGAAGCCTATTCAGACTTCCAGATCTTCACCACCAGATAGAAAAGGGGAGAAGATCAATGAAACTGATAATCGCATACATCAAGCCCGAACGCTTGAACGAGGTGAAGCAGGCCCTGTACGAGGCCGAGGTCTTCAACATGTCGGTCACCAACATCGTGGGCTCCGGCCGGCAGCGGGGCTTCTCCGAGACCTACCGCGGGGTGGAGCAGGAGGTGAACCTGCTCAAGAAGGTGCGCCTGGAGATCGGCCTGAACGACGACTTTGTCGAGGCGGCCAAGGCGGCCATCATCAAGGGCGCCCGCACCGGCGAGATCGGCGACGGGGTCATGTTCGTGCTGCCCGTGGAGGAGTCGCTCCGCATTCGCACCGGCGAAGAGGGCGAGCCCGCCATAGGCTAAACCCAACCACAACCACTCACCGGGCCCGGGAGGCTTGCGCCGCCTCCCGGGCCCGTATATGCTGGAAATAGGCAACCTGTTGGATATCCCCGTCTCCATAACCTACCGTTTGGTGGTTTTGACCTCGGACGGACATACCAAACGGTAGTGTTCCAAAGCGCTCGCCAGAGGGCCCTTTGGCAAAATAGGCACAATAACAGCTCGTTAACCAAACACGTCCTACTTGGCTTGGAAATTGCTTAGCCAAGCGGGAGGTAGCAAATTTGTAAAGTGCCGCTCCCAATCAGCCCTGGCCAACGCGGCCCCAGGGGCGAAACCTGCGGCCAAGGTCAAGCCAATTGGTTCTCAAGAGGAGGAAAACTAGCATGGCAAAAGTGACCAAGGAAGGCATCCTGAAGGCGGTCAGGGATAACAACGTCAAGTTCATCCGCCTGTGGTTCACCGACATCCTGGGCGTGATGAAGAGCTTCGCCATCACCCCCAACGAGTTGGAACTGGCCCTGTCCGAAGGCATGGGCTTTGACGGCTCGTCCATCCAGGGCTTTGCCCGCATCGACGAGTCGGACATGGTGGCCATGCCCGACATCTCCACCTTCCAGTTGCTGCCCTGGCGCAACAAGGAAGACGGCGCGGTGGCCCGGATGTTCACCGACGTGCTCACCCCCGACCTCGCCCCCTACGAGGGCGACCCCCGCTACGTGCTCAAGCGCCAGCTCAAAAAGGCGGCGGACAAGGGCTACACCATGTACGTGGGCCCGGAGCTTGAGTTCTTCTACTTCAAGGACTCCAACGGCACCGAGTATTTGGACAACGGCGGCTACTTCGACCTGACCCCCCTGGACGTGGCCAGCGACCTCAGGCGCGACACCATCATGGCCCTGGAGAAGCTGGGCATCACCGTGGAGTACTCCCACCACGAGGTGGCCCCCAGCCAGCACGAGATCGACCTGCGCTACGCCGAGGCCCTGCAGATGGCCGACGCGGCCATGACCTACCGCCTGACGGTCAAGGAGATCGCCATGGCCCACGGCGTGTACGCCACCTTCATGCCCAAGCCGGTCTTTGGCGAGAACGGCAGCGGCATGCACACCCACCAGTCGCTGTTCAAGGGCAAGAAGAACGTGTTCTTCGACGCCAAGGACGAGTTCAGCCTGAGCGCGGCGGGCAAGAGCTACATCGCCGGCCTGCTCAAGCACGCCCCGGAGTTCACCTCCATCATCGCCCAGTGGGTCAACAGCTATAAGCGCCTGGTGCCGGGCTACGAGGCCCCGGTCTACGTGGCCTGGGCGCGGCGCAACCGCTCGGCCCTGGTGCGGGTGCCCATGTACAAGCCGGGCAAGGAAGCGGCCACCCGCTGCGAGCTGCGCTGCCCCGACCCGGCCTGCAACCCCTACCTGGCCTTCGCGGTGATGCTGGCCGCGGGCATGAAGGGCATGGAGGAGAACTACGAGCTGGCCGCTCCGGTGGAAGAGGACATCTTCGAGATGACCCCCAAGGAGCTCAAGAAACACAAGATCAACGCCCTGCCCGCCACCCTGGGCGAAGCCATCGCGGTCACCGCCAAGAGCAAGCTGGTCAAGGAGACCCTGGGCGATCACGTGTTCGAGAAGTTCCTGGAGAACAAGACCGCCGAGTGGGACGCTTTCCGCCTGCACGTCACCGACTGGGAGCTGGAGCGCTACCTGTCCATCCTGTAGGCTCCGCAACCCAAGCATCCCCGCCGGGGGGCCCTCGCCGGGTCCCCCGGTTTTTTTGCCCGCCGGGCTTTGCAAGCCGCCTCGCCATGGGCTATAAAGCGGCGTAACCCTTGCTCAGGAGCCCTCTTGACCACAGGCGAAGACACCCAACTGCACGCGCCAGGCGCCCATTTGCTGCTGGTGGATGAAAAAGACCGGCAATATCTGATCCAGGTGCCCGAGCCGGAGCTCAAGATCCGCCTCAAGGGCGAGCTGCTGGACTACCCCACCCTGGCCGAACTGCACTCGGGCCAGCTGCTGGTCACCCCCCAGCGGCGGCACTATCTGGTGTTCCTGCCCACCCTGGAGCAGGTGGTGATGAACATGCCCCGCCAAGCCCAGGTGATATTTCCCAAGGACCTGGCCCTGCTGCTGTTCTACGGCGACGTGGCGCCCGGCATGACCGTGATCGAGGTGGGCACCGGCCACGGCGCCCTGACCATGGCATTGCTCCGGGCCCTGGGGCCGGACGGCCGTTTGATCAGCTTTGACCTCAGGCGCGACCACCTCAACCGCACCAAGAAAAACGTGGCCGCCTATCTGGGCGATCAGTTTTTGGAGCGCTGGGAGCCAATGCTGGGCGACCCGGTGGCCGACGGTTTCGGCGAATACACCTGCGACCGCCTGTTCTCCGACATCCCCGAGCCCTGGGAGCTGATGGCCGCGGCCTCGGAGGCCATAGAACCGGGCGGCGTCTGGGCGGCCTACCTGCCCACCGCCATGCAGCTCATGCGCCAGATGGAGGCCCTGCAGCTCGAGCGCGCCTTTTGCACGCCCAGCGCCTTCGAGGCCCTGCAGCGCTACTGGCAGGTGCGCTCCCCCTCGGTGCGCCCCTCCCACGCCATGCGGGGCCACACCGGATTCATCGTGCTGGCCCGCCGCCGCTGGCTGCCCCCCCGGAATGGCTAGGCAGGTCAGCTTGTCTGTGATATAAAGGACTTATGATCGTTTTCGACCTCCAATGCGACCAGGGTCACGTCTTTGAGGGATGGTTTGACGACCTCAAGGACCTGGAAAAGCAGATTAAAAAGGGCCTGGTCACCTGTCCGGTGTGCGGCAGCGAACAGGTCAAGCGGGTGCCCTCGGCCTTTGCCATCTCCAAGGGGCGCGGCCAGGTTGACCACGAGAAGGCGGCCCAGATGCTGGGCCAGTCCCTGAACCGCTACTTCATGGAAAACTTCGAGGACGTGGGCCCCCAGTTCGCCAAGGAGGCCCTGAAGATCCACTACGGGGCCAGCGAGGCGCGCAACATCAGGGGGGTCTCCACCGCCAACGAGGAGGAGATGCTCAAGGAGGAGGGGGTGGACTTCTTCAAGTTGGGCGCGGCCAAGCCCGATCCCTCTCCCGAGCCCAACGAGGAGGAAGACTAGCTTTTTTCGCTCCCAGCGGCTTCGCCCTTGCCCTGCCCGGCCTGCTCGGCCGCGCAGGGCGCGTTTTTGGCCACCAGACGCTTCAGGCGGGCGCAGTACAGGGCCGCGAAGGTGCGGCAGGAGCCCGCGCCGTCCACCGCCTCTTCGCGGGGAAAGCTGGCATCCGGGCAGCTTAGATCGCACCAGCGCATGGGGTCTCCCTGTATGAGTGGGCGGTTGTCTGGCCCCGGAGGATAACCCCGGGGGCCAGGCGAGTCAACCCCCGGTCATGGTTGACAAAGACCACCCCCCTTGATAGCTTGAAAAACTGGATTTTCGAGGCTGACCGGCGGGTTGGGGCCGGCGATAAGCAGCGGGGCCACACGGAGCGAAGCGCTATGCGCGGGGCCATAATCTGCATCGGCGACGAGCTGGTCACCGGCCGGGTGGCGGAGACGAACTCCCGTTTCGCCCTGGCCCGCCTGACCCCCCTGGGCTTTGAGTTCGCCTCGGTGCTCATGGTGGGCGACGACGTGGAGGCCATTGCCACCGCCCTGGACGCGGCCCTGGCCGGGGCCGACTTCGTGCTGGTCAGCGGCGGCCTGGGCTCCACGGACGACGACATCACCGCCGCGGCTGCGGCCCGCCACTTCGGCCTGGCCCTGGCCGAGAGCCGGCGCATGATCGCCAACCTCAGGGAGTGCTTTGCCGCGGTGGGGCGGGAGCTTCCCCCCGGAGCCGAGCGCATGGCCCGGCTCCCCCAGGGGGCCGAGGTGCTGGACAAGGCCTGCGCCGGGTTCAAGCTCACCACCCCGGCCGACCAGCCGGTGTACTTCTTGCCCGGGGTGCCGGCCGAAAACCGCCGCCTGGTGGAGCGACTGGTGCTGCCCGCCCTGGTGGAGCGTTTCGCGCCCCAACAGGTGGTTCTCAGCCGCAAGTTCACCGTGTTCGGCCTGGGCGAGAGCGAGATCGGGCTCAGGCTGCAGGGGCTCACCGTCGGCTGCCCTGAGGTGGCTATCGGTTTTTATCCGGTGTTCCCCTGCGAGCAGGTGGTGCTCAGCGCGCGCACCAGCCAGCCCGAGGAGGCCGAGGCGCTCCTGGAGAGCCTGGTTCAGGAGGCGGCCCTTCGCCTGGGAGGCCGGGTGGTGGCTTACGGCCAAGACACCCTGGCCGGCGCGGTGGCCCAGCGCCTCATCGCCGAGGGCCTGAGCCTGGCCCTGGCCGAGTCCTGCACCGGCGGGCTCATCGGCCATTTGGTCACCAGCGTGCCCGGGTCCAGCGAATTTTTCGACCGGGGCCTGGTCACCTACTCCAACCGGGCCAAGATGGAGCTGTTGGGCGTAAAACAGGCCACCCTGGAGGAGCACGGCGCGGTGAGCGCCGAGACCGCGGCCGAGATGGCCAGCGGCGCCCGGCGCGAGGCAAACACCGACCTGGGCCTGGCGGTCACCGGCATCGCCGGGCCGGACGGCGGCACCCCGGACAAGCCGGTGGGCACGGTGTGCTTCGGCCTGGCCGCCGAGGCCGGGGTCAAGACCCTGAGCCGCCGCTTCATGGGCAACCGGGACCAGATCAAGCAGATCAGCGCCCACTTTGCCCTGGATATGCTGCGGCGCTATCTGGAGGACCATGCGCTGCTTCATCGCCCTTGAGATGCCCGGGCCGGTCAAGGAGCACGCCGCCGGCCTGATTAGCGAGCTAAAATCCGCGGGAGCGGATATAAAATGGGTGAAGCCCGCGAACCTTCACCTGACCCTTCAGTTCCTGGGCGAGGTGGAGCCGGAGCTGGTCCCAGCGCTCCAGGCGGCCCTGGCCGGGGCCTGCGCGCGGTGCGGTCCCTTGGAGCTGGCCATAAGCGGCTGCGGGGCCTTTCCAGGGCTGAAAAAGCCCAGGGTGGTGTGGCTGGGCTTCAAGGGCATGACCCAGGAGCTGGCCGGGCTGACCGAATCGATCCAGGCGGCCAACCAGCCCCTGGGGTTCGAGCCCGAGCAGCGGGCCTTTAGGCCCCACCTGACCCTGGGGCGGCTGCGCCGGCGCAAGAAGGGCGGCAATAAGGGCCCCTCCTCCGCGCCGCTGAGCCGCGAGCTGGCCGTCCTGGCCGCCCATCGTGGGCCGGCCTTCATTGCCGGCCGGGTAGTGTTGATGCAAAGCACCCTGACCAGTTCAGGGCCCATATATGAGCCCCTTTTTCGCGCCTCCCTGGGCCAGGGAGCGCAGGAGGACACATAGGCATGGCTGACAAAGACCCCCGCGAGCAGCGGGACAAGGCGGTGGAAAGCGCACTGAAGCAGATCGAGCGCAACTTCGGCAAGGGGGCTATCATGCGCCTGGGCAGCCAGGACGCGGCCCAGGACGTGCCCGCCATCTCCACCGGCTCCCTGGGCCTGGACATGGCCACCGGCGTGGGCGGGGTGCCCCGGGGCCGCATCACCGAGATCTACGGCCCCGAGTCCTCGGGCAAGACCACCCTGGCCCTGCACGTCATCGCCGAGGCCCAGAAGCTGGGCGGAGTGGCCGCCTTTGTGGACGCCGAGCACGCCCTGGACGTGGCCTATGCCCGGAAGCTGGGGGTCAACGTGGACGACCTGCTGGTGAGCCAGCCGGACACCGGCGAGCAGGCCCTGGACATCGTCGAGATTTTGGTGCGCTCCGGCGGGGTGGACGTGCTGGTGGTGGACTCGGTGGCCGCCCTGGTGCCCCGGGCCGAGCTGGAAGGCGAGATGGGCGACAGCCACGTGGGGCTGCAGGCCCGCCTGATGAGCCAGGCCATGCGCAAGCTGACCAGCGTGGTGTCCAAGAGCCGCACCGCCCTGGTGTTCATCAACCAGATCCGCATGAAGATCGGGGTGATGTTCGGCAGCCCGGAGACCACCACCGGCGGCAACGCCCTGAAGTTCTATGCCAGCCTGAGGCTGGACATCCGGCGCATCGGCAAGATCAAGTCCGGCGACGCGGACGTGGGCAACCGCACCCGGGTCAAGGTGGTCAAGAACAAGGTGGCCCCGCCCTTCAGACAGGCCGAGTTTGACATCACCTTCGGCCAGGGCATCAACCGCCTGGGCGAGGTGCTCGACTGGGGGGTGGAGCAGGACATCATCACCAAGAGCGGGGCCTGGTACTCCTATGGCGACGAACGCATGGGCCAGGGCCGCGAGAACGCCACCAACTTCCTGGCCGACACCCCCGAGGTGCTCGACGAGGTCATCACCCGGCTCAAGACCAAGCTGGGTCTGCTGCCCCCGGCCGCGGACGAGGCCGTCCCAGAGGCCGAGTAGTTGAAGGAGCTTTAAACCCATGGCCATGACCGGCAACGAGATTCGCCAGGTTTTCCTGGATTACTTCGCCAAGCACCAGCACCGGGTGGTCAAGAGCTCCAGCGTGGTGCCGGCCGACGACCCCAGCCTGCTGTTCACCAACGCGGGCATGGTGCAGTTCAAAAACGTCTTCACCGGCGGGGACAAGCGGCCCTACAGCCGGGCCACCACCTGCCAGAAGTGCTTCCGGGTCTCCGGCAAGCACAACGACTTGGAGAACGTGGGCCGCACCCCGCGCCACCACACCTTTTTCGAGATGCTGGGCAACTTCAGCTTTGGCGACTACTTCAAGGAAAAGGCGGTGGTGTTCGCTTGGGAGCTGCTGACCCAGGGCTACGGCCTGGACCCGGAAAAGCTGTGGGTGAGCGTTTACACCGACGACGACGAGGCCGCCCGCCTGTGGGAGAGCGAGGTGGGGGTGCGGCCGGATCGCATCGTGCGCCTGGGCGAGGAGGAGAACTTCTGGGCCATGGGCGACACCGGGCCCTGCGGCCCCTGCTCGGAGATACACATCGACCAGGGGCCCGAGATGGGCTGCGGCGCGCCCGACTGCGCGGTGGGCTGCGACTGCAACCGCTATCTGGAGCTGTGGAACCTGGTGTTCATGCAGTACGAGCGCGACGCCAGCGGCACGATGACCCCCCTGCCCCGGCCCTCCATTGACACGGGCATGGGCCTGGAGCGCATCGCGGCCACGGTGCAGGGACACACCAGCAACTACGATTCAGACCTGTTCACCCCCATCATGGACTTCACCAGCGAGCTGGCCGGGGTGAGCCGGGGCGGCGACGAGGAGACCGACGTGAGCCTGAGGGTCATCGCGGACCACGCCCGGGCCTGCACCGTATTGGTGGGCGACGGGGTGATGCCCTCCAACGAGGGCCGGGGCTACGTGCTCCGGCGCATCCTTCGCCGCGCCGCCCGCCACGGCCGCAAGCTGGGCCTCACCGGGCCCTTCCTGCACCAGGTGGCCGGGGTGGTCATGGAGGAGTTCAAGGCAGCCTACCCCGGGCTCTACGGCAACCGGGCGTTCGTGGATAAGGTCATCTCCGGCGAGGAGGAGCGATTCGGCGAGACCCTTGACACGGGCCTCAAGCTCTTGTCCGAGGCCATGGCCGAGGCCAAGGCCAAGGGCCAGGAGGCCCTGAGCGGCGAGGTGGCCTTCAAGCTCTACGACACCTACGGCTTCCCCCTGGACCTGACCATGACCATCGTGGACGAGGAGGGCCTGGGCGTGGACGAGGAGGGCTTTTCCGCGGCCATGGACCAGCAGCGGGCCCGCTCCCGGGCCGCCTGGACCGGAAGCGGCGAGCAGGAATTGCCCCCGGCCCTGGCCAAGCTCAAGGCCGAGGGCTTCACCTGCGCCTTCATTGGCTACGAGGGCCTGACCGGCACCAGCCCGGCCGCCCTGATCCTGGTGGACGGCGAGGCGGTGGACGCGGTGGGCGAGGGCCAAAAGGCCGAGCTGGTGGCCGCCCAGACACCTTTCTACGGCGCGGCCGGCGGCCAAGTGGGCGACGTGGGCCTCATCGAGGGGCCCAAGGGCAAGGCCCGGGTGCTGGACACCCTCAAGCCCGGCGGCGAGCTCATGGTGCACCAGATCCAGGTGACCGAAGGCGGCATCGCCCAGGGCGATCAGCTGAGCTTCAGCGTGGACCCCGGCGCCCGGGCGGCCACCGCGGCCAACCACACCGCCACCCATTTGCTGCACGCGGCCCTGCGCCAGCATTTGGGCGAGCACGTCAAGCAGGCCGGCTCCATGGTCAGCCCGGAGCGGCTGCGCTTTGACTTCAGCCACTTCGAGGCCATGACCCCGGAGGAGCTCCGCGCGGTGGAGCGCACCGTGAACGAAGGAGTCCGGGCCAACATCTCCCTGGACACCCAGGTCATGGGTATAGACGAGGCTATGGCTACCGGCGCCATGGCCCTGTTCGAGGAGCGCTACGGCGACCAGGTGCGCCTGGTGCGGATACCCGGCGTGTCCAAGGAGCTCTGCGGCGGCACCCACGCCGGGGCCACCGGCGACATCGGCTTCTTCAAGATCGTCTCCGAGTCATCCGTGGCCGCGGGGGTGCGCCGCCTGGAGGCACTCACCGGCGGGGCGGCGGTGGAGGCGGTGCAGGCCCTGGAGGCCGAGGCGAATAAGGCGGCCGCGGCGCTCAAGGTGTCGCGCCCCGAGCTGGCCGAGCGGGTGGGCAGGCTGATGGCCACCCTCAAGGAGCGCGAGCGCGAGGTTCAGACCCTCAAGGGACGCCTGGCCGGGGCCTCCAGCCGAGACCTCATGTCCGAGGCGGTGGAGGCGGCCGGGGTCAAGGTGCTGGCGGTCAAGGTGGAGGTGGACAACCCCAAGGCGCTTCGGGACCTGGCCGACACGGTGCGCGACAAGCTGGGCTCGGGCGTGGCCGTTCTGGGCGCGGAGTCCGGGGGCAAGGCCCTGCTCCTGGCCCTGGTGACCAAGGACCTGGCGGGGCGCTTCCACGCCGGCAACCTGGTCAAGGAGCTGGCCCCCATGGTGGGCGGCGGCGGAGGCGGCCGGCCGGACATGGCCCAGGCCGGTGGCCAGAAGCCCGAGGGCCTGGAAGCGGCCATGGCCGCGGTGCCCGGGCTGGTGGAAAAGCAGGCCCAGGGCTAGATTTCATGAGGGTTGGGCGGCAGCAGACAACGAACTCGCCGGTCCTGATTCAAGCATTCATAGCTTGCTCATGTTCGCTAGGATAATACAAGGTTGGGTAGAGCGAAGCGAAACCCAACAATTCATCAGCTCTGGCGGACGGCTCCCCGCAACGACGCCCGTTGTTTTTACAAGGCAGATGTAGGGGCGGGGTTTATCCCCGCCCAAGAGCGGTTGCCTGCAAGATACCCTGGTTCACCTAACCAACAACCATTGTCGTTGCGAGCGTAGCGAAGCAATCTCCGCCCCAAGGCAAGGGTCCACAGCCAAGAAAGAACGGAAACAACCCTCCCCGCGCGCATATCCGGAAAGCCCCGCATCAAATCAAAAGGGACGCCCGCGCGGGCGTCCCTGTTCTTTTGGGTAAAGGCCGCGTCTACAGCGGCGAGTCGTCCGGGCCGGTGAGCACGTCCGGGGCCTCCATCCCGGGGATGGGCGCGCTCAGGTCGCGGCGGTCGATGCCCCTGCCCTCGCGCTCCTTGGCCGGCAGGGCGGCCCATTTTTCCTGGGCCTGGCGAAGATACTCCATGGCCTCGTTGTACAGCCCCACGTCGGGGTAGTTGGTGAGCACCCGTTTGAAGCGGCCCATGGCCGCGCGGTAGGCCTTGGTCTTGTAATAGAACTTGCCCACCACCATGTCATGGGCGGCCAGACGCCGGGTGGCCTCCTGCAAACGGGGCTGGGCCCGCACCGCCCACTCGTTGCGGGGGTACTGCTTGATCAGGCGCTGGAAGGTCTGCATGGCCTTGCGGGCGTTCTCTGGATCGCGGTCCGGGGTTAGCATCTGGTCGAAATAGACCATGCCCATCTGATAGATGGCATAAGGCACCGCGTCGTTCTTGGGGTGCAGCCGGATGAAGTCCTCATAGGCCAGCACCGCCTCTTCGTAGCGCTCGGCCTTGAAGTAGGCGTCGCCCACCCTCAGGTCGGCCAGCAGGGCGAAGCGGCTGTAGGGGAAGCGGTCCTTGAGGGCCTGGAACATGTTGGCCGACTCGTCGTAGTTGCCCTCGCGG
>Ga0272444_10003333_pt1 | contig 14492 bp, 10 predicted proteins | sample SSMForm13_FD_201033 | JGI IMG/M metagenome (GOLD analysis project Ga0272444, IMG submission 201033) | Marine sediment archaeal communities from Little Sippewissett salt marsh, Falmouth, MA, United States - SSM-Form-13 | ecosystem: Environmental > Aquatic > Marine > Wetlands > Sediment ...
GGCTATAAGCGTCTGTTGTTTTGTTCGGCAATAAGGGCGTGTGGGGGGGGTGTCATGGGAGGCCATTTGGCAAGCATTTTGCATAGATAACCTGAGAATCCAACTTCCACAAAGGAATAAAGATTGAGGGTATTCGCTGAAGAACGCAGCAAGCGCAAAAGTGCCATTATCATCTGCAAAAAAACATACATCACTGTCCTTCTTATTCTCTTGATAGCCATTCCTGTTGAAGCAACAGTCTACTACGTGGACCGGTCCAAGGGCCATGACAGCTGGTCAGGAAAATGCCCCCAGTATCAGAGATCGCGGAGATGCGGCCCGTGGAAGACCATTGCTAAGGTGAATGATTTTGCAAAGAACCCGGGCTTTTCGGATGGGGACGTCATCAGATTCAAGCGGGGTGAAATCTGGACAGGTGACGAAACCCTAGGTCACCCTATTGGCGGAGGGTCCGGTGCGATAGCATTTGGAGTTAGTGGCTTGACTTTTGAAGACTATGGCACTGGAGATAAGCCGATCTTTGACGGTAACAGTCAGCGGCCGATATTTATTGAAGACGCATCCCTGAGAAATCTTACTATCCGGAATATTGATACCAGTGGAGATGCCTGGCGAGAGGAAAAAGGGACAAATGTGGTTGTGCGGTATGTTGACGGGCTGAGTATTGATGGCGTCTACATGAATGGTCATGCCGCGAAACATTACAAGGCTAAAGCCGGCATCATTACACTGAGTTGTAGGGGCAACATTGAAATAAAGAATTGTACGGTACTAAACTGTGGCCCTAAGGACATTCCGAGTTTTGGCAAGGATTATGTGGGGATAGGCGTCAGCGAGATAAGCACTGGATCTGTTTCGATCCACGATAATACTGTCCATGACTGCAATTCTGACTGTGTGTACATTTACAAGACTACGGCTCCGGTGAAGGTGTACAACAATGACCTCTACAATGGTGGAGAGAACGCAATTGACTGCAAGAGTTCATCGAATATCACCATACACAACAACCAACTCTACCGGGAGGCTGATTTTACGGGAACAGGTGGCAGCAACATAGCAGGTGGGTCGATAGTCGCAATTCACGAGCCCATCGATGTAGGCGGTATTAGGAATGTGGTTGTCAGGGATAATCGATTCACTAGTAATGACAAGAATGGTATGAATGTGGTCGATATTTTGGGCGGATGTGAAATATATGGTAACGAGTTCAGCGCTCCTGGGCGAGGTATTGCATTGGACGATGGCTGTAAGGGTGTAAAAATTCATCACAACAGATTTGAACGGATCGAGGGATGTATCAGTATTGGCAATCCGTCTCACAATGCGGAAGTGTACAACAATATAATTATTGACCCCAGCATAATTGAAATCCCTGGGAAGACTTATAGTACTGGTGGAATATCTGAAAACAATGCTTCTAAGAATCCGTCGAAGATATACAATAATAGCATCTACAATGGGTCTGGCACCTGCAAGCAGTTGATATCTATTCTAAGTTCCCAAGGCACGGAGATTAGAAACAATGTTGTTTACCAGGCGCTCAACGAAGATGGGGCTTATCCTTTGCATGTGACGCGTTCGGGGAAACCTCCTATCGTGGAGAACAATCTATGGTATCATGCTTACAGGGGCCACAGGGTATATTACCTAACAAGAGCCCATAGTGTTGCTGACTGGGCGACGTGGGTTGCAGACCATCCCGGCGAAAAGTTTGATGATCCCTTGTTTTCCAATGCTCCCGAGGGGGACTTATCACTAAAACGAGGGTCTCCCTGCATAGACGCAGGTGCCAACTTAGGCTCATCCTTTGACGACGGTTTTGATCCGGCGAACGCTTCGTTTCCATACAACACTTCAGATCAGGATTCTCGTGGCGCAACATGGGAGATCGGGGCCTTCGTCTATTCTCTGAAACAGATGTCAAAGCCGATGGATTTCCGAATTGTTGGGCCGTCGACGCAGTAAGACCTTTTCAAAGCACAACTTCCCTAAAGTCTAGCTTCTCTCCAGTTTGTCCAGTGGGTCAAACATCTCTCTCTGATTCTGTTCCTGAGTCCCTCTTGGGGCGCACACTTTTGTCTTGTCGGCATTTTTTCAGTCGTAATCTCAACTACTGGTGGTTCTGTCAAAAGAAAGAGCTTCGGTGAGTCTGTCACAGAGGGCCATATCTGGGGTGGCATGGATGTTTACCAGTTCGGCCGGGCTGAAAGCGGTGAGCCTCCTGGTCAATCTGGTCCTGGCACGTCTGCTTGTTCCATCAGACTTCGGTGCTGTTGCTTTGGTTCTCGGGGTTACCGGAGTTTTGCAGACATTCGCAGAAATGGGCACCTCCGTTGCTCTGGTCCAACGCAAGGATGTCACAGCATCCGTTGTGGACAGTGCCTTCTCATCAACGCTTGTTGTTACCGCTTCTATTGTGATCTGCCTGTGGGCCTTCTCACATCCGATTGCTTCATTTTTTGATTTGCCAGTAATGGCACCACTTCTGAAAATTGCCGCCATTTCCTATTTTTTTAGAGGATTGTTTTCCTTGTACAGATGCCTATTGCTGAAAGAAATGCGCTACAAAGAGATTTCCATTCTAGCTTTTTTCGGATATGTGATTTACGGTTGTGCCGCCATGATTCTAGCACATGAAGGATTTGGGCCATTTAGTCTTGTGTGGGGACAACTAGTCTGGACGGTGAGCTTGTTCCTAATGGGGATGTGGCGAACCAGATATATGCCAAAAAGTCTGGGTAGCCTCGAGGAAATGTGGGAACTGGTGCGCTTCGGGGTTTGGGTGTCTGGAGCTCGGGTCCTGCGGAATGCTTCTGCAAATTTCGACAGGCTTATCATCGGCAAATTCCTTGATGCCTCATCTCTTGGTGTCTATCATATTGCCCAAAGAATAGTCATGTTTCTTCCTGGCACCTATACAAGAGTGATTGATCAAGTGATGTTGCCGATCTACGCCAAACGGCAGGACGACCTATCCCGAGTGGAAGAGGGGTATTGGAAGGTCCTTTCTTACACGGCCTTTATTTTGATCCCGCCTGTTTGTTTGCTCTTCGTATTCGCCGACCCTTTGGTGCCATTCATTCTGGGTGATAGTTGGCTGGTTGTAATTCCCGTGGTTAAGATTATGTCTCTGTTTGCACTGGGAAGAGCGCTCGGGGATGGAATTTTTGACTCTGTTGTATACGCGTTAGCACGACCCCAGATAGTCACGGTCATGAACGTTTTTCGCATTATTGCCCTGCCTGCCTGTATTCTGCTGGGCTGTAGATGGGGGCTAATTGGCCTGGCATGGGCATTTGCCGCATATGGCGTGATCGGTAGATTGTTTAGCCAATGGCTCCTCAAGCGCTACTTCGGGTTCTCATTTGGGCGTTTCTTTTCTGAAATCTTTCCTCCATTTATCTCGGCACTCCTGGCCACAGGAGTGGCGTTGGGGTGTATCTTTTGCCTTAGAAGTGTGGCCGCTATGTCCCAAATATTCGGCCATGGTGTTGCAGCGTTTGCATGGGTGGCGGTCTATTCTGGCAGTGCCCACGTGACCGCCCCAGAAAAGGTAAAAGAAATATACGAAACTCTGTTAGACTTCATGAGTCGAATTAAGGGGCACAGCTTTTTGAGAAATACCCGGATAGGATGAAAAGACAAGATACTTAGCTCAAGGCCCAAATCCGATTATCGCTTAGAACCACATCTCAGGAATAGTTCGTCCTCACTGCTTCCGCCTATAAGACATGGCCACAGATTATTCCCACGGCAAGCCACAAAGCAGTCTCAATATGACCATCAGAATATTCAACCATATTGATGACCCGGACCTAATCCGTCACTGGAGGCGTATTGTAAAGGAATATGACTATTTCCCTCAGAGTTCATATGAATGGTGTGCTCCTTGGTGGAGACAGAGGGGCGGAGATCGGTGGCTCTATGTTGTCGCAGTTATTGACAAAGATGGGGACACAGTCGGCCTGGCGCCGCTGTGCATTGAGAGACGTTTAGGTATAAGAATCCTCCGCACGTTTCCTATTCATTTCGGAGACTTCTACACTTTCGTGGTCAAGGATAACGGACGTTACTCTGAGATAGTGGACACGATTGTGGGGCATCTCCAACAGTTTTCTGAATGGGAGCTTGTTAAACTGGATCAAATTGGCACCGATGATCCTTGCACGCCTGTTCTGGAAAGACGAGGATTTGCATCAAAGAAGCTGAGCGACATCACAACTGGAAGTTTCGAAGGCAAATCATTTGAAGAATACCTGAATGGACTCTCAAAGAAGCAGCGGAGAGAGATAGGAAGAAGGCTCAGACGCCTTGAACATGCCGCAGAGGTTGAATTCCTGGTATTTGAAGACGCGAAGAGCTACCTCAGCTATGTAGACGACATGGCTATGCTGCACCATTTACGCCGGGGAGACAGGAATGCGCCGTTACTGAATAGCCCGCATCTGGCGTATAGGGATGAGGCGATTACAGCCTGTTTTGATCAAGGCCAAATGCTCCTTTACACGCTCAAGGCCGGAGGAAAGACAATAGCGTACCGGCTGGGCTTTGTATACGAAGAGACCTTTTTTGCCTGGAAAGTATGCCATGATCTGGACTATTCAAAATATGCACCGGGCACGCTTATTACGGCCTATGCAATTAGAGACTTGATTAGCCGTGGGGTGAAAAGACTCAACTTCATGGCAGGCAGCTATGAGTGGAAAACAAGATGGGCACCCGATGGCTGCGTGACAGCGATCCAGTGTTATCTCTGCGCCAAGGAGGGGAGCCTCCGGGCTTCCTTTCTATTGAGGTACTATTTGGAGTGGCGCGACATCATCAAATCAGTGTACAGAAGGATGCAGAGTAGACCAGAGTTTTCTCGGGCGCTACGATTTGTGCGGAACACGTATGAGCGCTAGGGTGCTCAAATATTTGCAGGAAAAATGGCTGGACCGCGTCCGCCAATTCGGATTACCTGTTTCCATCAGACAGCTTTTCCTGTTCCTCGTGCGTCCGGTATACAGAATGCATGAAGACTCTGTTCTCGTTGCCCCTTCTATTCACCCCATCGGATTCAAGACATGTTCGGAGGTGGTAGAGCTGACTATTGACCTCCTAAGGGAAAAGAAGGGCCTTTGGAGTTTGGCACAGGAGACGGAGAAATTGTTGGACCTCCATCTCGGATCGGGATGTAGAGGAGTCATGATTGAGGAGAATGGTCGTCTTGCTGGATATGCATTTGTTCAATTCGATGGAATCTATCGATTTGGAAAGTGTGGTCGTTTCATGGTTCCCTCAAACGGGGCCGTCCTGAAAAATCTCTATGTTTTTCCTGAGTTCAGAGGGCGTGGCTTGGGTAAACAGCTGAACGCAGCTAGGTTAGCGGCAATTCCCCGGGGCTGCATACCCATTGTGTTTGTGCTTCCTGAGAATAGGTACGCCGTAAGAAACCTTAAGATGTTCGGATTTGCAGAAATGCTGAGAATATTAAGAATAACTTGGCTAGGCCGCATAACAAAGCAACGCATTGTGAGGATTGTAGATAACAAGATGAGTCGTCGTTTGTCTGAGTATATTCAAGATTCACCTCTCTCGAAATCGGCAGGATGAAATGGAAGAGATAAAGTCGATCCTACCATCAGTGTGGTCAAGATGCCAAGGCTATGTGCGGGGTTGGCGAACGAACGCCAAAGTCGTTGTTATAGAGAGCGATGACTGGGGATCCATCCGTGTATCCTCCCGCTCGGCTTACGATGAGCTCGTTGCACGTGGATGGGCCATGGAACGATCCTGTTACAGTGTGGACGCCTTAGAGACGGACGAGGATCTGGAGCTTCTCTATAGCGTCCTTGAAAGTGTGAGAGACTGCCGGGGACGTCCGGCATGTATGACAGCGAATATGGTCACAGCAAATCCAGATTTCCAGAGGATTCGGGAGGCTGAGTTTAAGGAGTACTATTACCAGCCAGTGGAGTCCGCCTTAGCCTCATCGTCCCAACGTAAGGGCGTGGCAGAAAGCTGGCATGAGGGAATGAAAAAGAAAGTATTCCTGCCACAACTACATGCAAGGGAGCACGTCCAATGGTGGGAGTGGCTTGAAGCTCTTAGAAATGGCTCAGAAGAAGCTACAACGACTTTTGGTTTAGGCATGTGTGGGGTTCCACTCGCCGTATCAAAGGAATCACAGAGTTTTTACAAGCCCATTTATGTGCGTCGAGACAGACTGGAGGCCCATGGTGTTGATGTGGAGTCGGTGGTTCGTGAGAGTGTGGAACTGTTTGAACGCCAATTCGGTTTTAGGTCTCTAAGCACAATTGCACCAAACGTCACATGGAGCGAGAACATTGAACGGATCTGGTCTTCGTTGGGCATCAAGTATCTGCAGGGAGGGTTCATTCAATACCTGAGCATGCCGAACGGAACACGAAGACGCAGCCATTTTGTCGGGGAACGGAATCCGCATGGTTGTCTGTACTTAGTTCGTAATTGCAATTTTGAGCCCTCCAAAAGGCCAAAGGGTAACTCCTGGGAAAAATGCCTTTCTGAAATCAGTCTCGCTTTCAAATTCAAGAAACCAGCAATCGTTTGCAGCCACCGGGTGAACTACATCGGTGCCATAGATCCCGACAATCGGGACAGAGGGCTGCATCAGCTAAAAGCCTTACTGGGCGCGATATGTTCCAGATGGCCAGACGTCTATTTTCTTAGCAGCCCTGAACTTGGCTATATGGTCGAGCAAGGCTTTAGCAGAGTCGAGGAGCTTGAGGGGAAAGAAGACTACATCTTCCCCGCCGTTGACATTGTATAGCTTATCGGATTTCCTCCCTGAGGAGGAACGAGAACCTTATGAGGGCTTTTGACAAAGATCTGGTCCTGTATTTGAAACAGAAAGGACTGGTTCCTGAAGCGCTTCGAAGATTCCTTCAGAAGCATATAAATGTTATGGAGCTTCGGGCAGCCAGTTGGATTGCTCAGGACCCCTTTGCCAATGACTTGTCCGCCTCCACTTATGAATCGAAGTATCCTCATGTTTTGGGGATAATAAAAGAATTCTGGCACCTCCACTGGCACTACATTGCCGCATGCCGCGATGTTGGGGTGGCTTATAAGGTTCTAGACATTTCCGGACCGGATTGGCAGAAAGTGATAGAAACCTCAGGCTGCGATGCTTTTCTGGTTCGGCCTTCGGTTCAGGTGAGCATTTGGAAGCAGATGTACGATGAGCGACTGAGGATCATGACCAAGGACATGGGAAAGATCATTTTTCCATCCTATGATGAATTGTGGTTCTGGGAAAGCAAACGACGGATGCACTACTGGCTTCATGCTAATGATGTTCCGTACCCCAAAACGTGGATATTCTATGACCGCAAGGCAGCTCTCCGTTTCGCCGAACAGACGCCTCTTCCGATTGTATTCAAGAGTGATATGGGCTCAGGCGCCACTGGTGTCATCATCTTCCGTGAGAGGTCATGCCTCAAGAAACATATTCTCCGTTGTTTCGGCAGGGGTTTTACGACGTACCGAAAGGCACCCAATGACAGAGAGTGGGGAAACATATTCCTGCAGGAGTATATAGAAAATGCCCGAGAATGGCGTATAATCAGGATAGGTGAGTCGTATTTCGGATATGAAAAATTGATGGGTCGCGGTTTCCATAGCGGGAGCCACAGGTCGCGCCACGGACTGCCGCCTGCAGACCTTCTTGATTTGGCTCAGGAGGTTACGGACAAAGGTAAGTTCTTGTCCATGGATTTGGACATTTTAGTGACTCCAGGTACTCGGCCGCTGGTGAACGAACTCCAGCCGATATTTGGCATGGAATACACCACTGAAGCATGCATCGTCGACGGAAAAACTGGAAGAATGCTATACGACACGACGCACAACTCTTGGCAATTTGAGGCCGGCAGTTTCTGCAGGAATCAGTTGTGCAATCTCCGTGTTATAGCTTTGCTTGAGACCCTTGGGCGGGAGCACGCGTAACCCAAATTACCGCTTGCCGTGATGACCACGTGCGAATACTCAGCAAAATACCACTCGTTCTGTACATTGTCTTCGTTTGTTACGTCCCTGTAGCGGGCACGCTAATTCCCAAGATATTTGGTGACGTTAGCTTGGCCTGGTTTTGCTTCTACGTTCTCCTGCTTACGTTTGCCGTACGATTTTCAATGAAGCCACCTTCTAGCATCTTCAATCCGTGGATCGGGATCTTGGCCTTTTACGCAATCATTGTGGTCTGCTCTGTTTCCTGGACACCCTATGAATCGTACGACCTGTTCACCCTGAAGAGGCTTTTTGCGCGATACTGGGCCCCTATACTTGTCGTCCTAATTGCTATGAGCCTCTTTACGGACGAATCGAATGTCCGTCGATATACTAAGCACATAAGCATAGCTGCCTTCATTGTGTCTTCAATGGCCATGTACGAGATGGTATTTCGGGGGCCTTTGGCCGATGAAAAATTCAGGGCGTCAGCGACGTTTGAGAACCCAAACGGGCTGGCGATCTTTCTTGTCCTCACCATTCCGTGCATTGTATACGCCTTTGAGAACAAGGTTTTTCCAAGGACTATAAGGTGGGCAATAGTCGCAACGGTAATAGGAGGAGTCATATCTACGGTTTCCCGAAAGGGAATGCTCATGATGGTTGTGGCATTCCTGATGTGCTATCTGCTGAGACGACAATTTAGAAAAGTCGCGTTGATTCTGCTTGTCTTTGCAGGCCTTGCAGTTGTCCTCTCAGGATATCAAATCATCAGGGGGCGTTTCACAGAGCAGAGGTTTGAGCGTGAATTCATAGGAAAAACCAACATGGCGTACTTAGGGTGGAAGATGTTCACGGACAGCCCTCTAATCGGGTTAGGATATAGAGGTTACGTTAACAATGTCAGGAAATATGTTCATCTGCCTGGAAACAAGGGCTTTGACGCCCATAACATGTACGTGACGGTCCTCGCCAACTACGGACTGGTTGGAGTTCTGAGCTTTCTTACCATCTTCATCTATCCATTTTTCACGGCCATAAGGCGTTTGGGAAGAAAGGGTTCTGGACATTCGAGAGAAATGGCGGTTATCTGTATATCCTGCGTAGCACCATTTATGATGAGTGGATGGTTCGCTGGAGGGTTGATGAATCATTGGAGCGTGGTTATGGTATTATACACGCATATGACATTTGTCCTGTTAGCACCTCGGACATCTTCGTAATCTTTGGGCGTGGTTCGTCGGCATAGTGCCTTCCAAGCAAACCACATCCTTCGGTTACTGCAGCATTCTCCTGCTATGGGCGCATTCTGCGATGGCACGAAAGAGTCTGTCTGTTGAGTGTTCTGAGGTTTAGCCCCCTACACTTGAAGGTTGACAATAACCAGGCGCAGGTTTGTTCGGTACAAGTGACAGGTGACTTGGTGAGCCTCTTGTTCGGAGTATGTGACTGGACCTGCCGACAGTGGGATTGACTTAGAGAACTCAATGAACAAGTAGGCCAGAGTTGAGGATTCTCATAACATGTCCGCACCTCTACCTTCGTGGCGGGGTGTCAAACTACTACGGCGTAATCAAGAAATATTTGCCTGTGGAAGCCGATTTCGTTGAGGTTGGAGCGCGAAAAGAGGGAGAGGGCCGTTTAGCCAAGCCCTTGCACCTCCTTTCTGACTGCAAGAAGCTCGGTCATCAACTGAACAGAAGGCAAGAGAAATATAACCTGGTGCATATAAACCCATCTTTCAATTTTGCATCCCTGTTGAGGGACGGCCTTTTATTAAGGATCGCGAAGAAGTCTGGAACCAAAACTTTAGTGTTTTTTCGCGGTATAAACAGGCACAACATCGGATTTACAGAACAGCACTTCTTCCGGCCTTTTTTCCGGGGCTATGACAAAGCCGACGGATTCATTGTCCTATCCTCCGAGTTCAAGGACAAAATGCGCGACTGGGGATTTAAACAGCGAATTTTCGAGGAGACAACGTTGGTTGATGACGAATACCTCCGGGACTTCTCAATAGAGAAGCGCATTAGGCGGGCGCAGTCCCACAAGCCCACGCGTTTGCTATTCCTTTCGAGGATATTGAGGGAAAAGGGGATTTGTGAGACTATTCAGGCCGTGAGGAAACTGCGAGAAAAGCGGCATGATATTTGCCTCACAGTGGCTGGGGATGGCCCTTTTTTCAATGAAGCACGTCAATTTGCAAGGACCGTGGGGGCTGCTGAGAGTGTTAGTTTCCTGGGCTATGTAAAAGGCCAACAGAAGAAGGGACTTTTGGTCAATTCTGATATCTTCGTGTTCCCTTCTTACAGTGAAGGGATGCCGAACTCAGTTCTAGAGGCAATGGCTTTTGGCTTGCCAGTGGTCACTCGACCAGTGGGGGGAATCAAAGACTTTTTCATGAACGGGGAGCACGGCTATATGACAGAGAGCAAGGATCCGGAGATTATAGCCACCCTGATAGAGAGGATCATGACTGACAGGGCGCTGATGACAAAAATGAGCCGGACCGTTCATGAATACGCAAAGAAACGGTTCATGGCATCTTCGGTTGCAGAAAGATTGACGGACATTTACAAAACCATGATGAGACCGGAGAGTTCAATTCAACGGGCATTGGAATAACGATGAAGAGTTTGATCAGTTGAATAGTAAACAAGCCAAACGCCTATATCTCAACCATTTCACCATTTGACTTTTCAACCAATTGACCGGTTAACATCCCTGCCCCGTATTGCCGTCTCCATCATGTTCCCTGCTATTTCCCCATGGATTTACAACATATCCGCTTCTACCTCCTAAGACTGAAAAAGGCCTCTTTGCCTGAGCTCATCTACAGGGCCAAAGAGGCTATTCTTGTCCGGCGACTGGAGGGCCTCCTAAAAAGGGGGATCAAGCCGGTCCGCGTGCCGGTTCTGGATCCTTCAGATGTGGAGGGCCTTGAGATGCCCTCTTTCTCTTGTGAAGTAAATGAAGATGCTGTGGAGAGGATTCTTGAAGGAGAGGTGTTTGGTCTCAATACGCAAAGGACCCTCTTAGAAGAATACGAGGAAAGGCACAGACATGTCTTCTTTGCCCGCATCAAACCATCCAATACAGCCCCTGACATCAGGGCCGTGTGGGAGCCGGCAAGGCTTCAGCACCTTGCCACACTTCTTGCATGTCTGGCCGATGGAGCACACGCAAGAGGCAGGGTTCATGTGTCCCAATTCGTCAGAGAGGGCCTGCTTGAATGGATAGGGAAGAATCCTTTTCTTTTGGGGCCCCACTATATGTCGGCCATGGAGTGCGGGCTCAGGGTGCCGGTGTTTTTCTACGGGCTGAAATGTCTGGATCTGACCGTCTCAGAGCGCAGGCGGATTCTTCACTCCATCTATCAGCACGGGTGGTGGATATCAAAACGCCTGTCTCTTTATTCGTCTCTTGGAAATCATACCATTGCAGAGGGCGTGGGGCTCATCTTTGCCGGGGCCGTGTGCCGGCAGACACAAGTGGGCAGGAAGTGGATGGAAAAAGGATGCAGTCTTCTTGAAAGCGAAGCCGGCCGACAGATCCTTGAAGACGGGGGGCCCCTTGAGCAGTCATTTGCCTATCACCGCTTCGTTCTGGACCTATGCTGGCTGGCCGCAGACTTTCTTGAGAAGAACGGGCTTTGCAATTGTAGTGATCTCATACCCAGACTAAAGCAGGGGGAAGGGTTCTTAAGGGCCTTTGAAGATGAGATCGGCAGCGTGCCGGCTATTGGCGACAGTGATGACGGATGGGCCGTGGCACCGGGTGTGCATCCTAAAAGGACAAAGCCCGATGATCATAGCATGAGGTATGAGGTCTTTGAAAAGAGCGGATATACGGTCATCAGGTCCAAAAGCGGGTTGCATCTTACTTTTGACCATGGCCTATTGGGCATGGCGCCCCTATACAACCATGGACACGCCGACGCCCTTTCCATCACGTTGAGAAGAAACGGAAAGGCCCTGTTGGTGGATCCTGGCACCTACAGGTACAACGGAGAGCCGGAGTTCAGGAATTACTTCAAAGGCACCAAGGCCCACAATACCGTCACGGTGGACGGACTGGACCAGGCCGTGCAGGAGGCCGGCGTTGTTTGGAGCAAGCCGTACAAGACCAAACTGACAGCGGTAAAAGAGACAACTGAATATCTTTTTGTCGAGGCCGCCCACAATGGCTATTTGCGGCTGAAAGAGCCTGTGTGGCACAGGAGAGGGGTTTTGTTTCATGATGAAGGCAGTTTCCTCATCAAGGATCATTTCTCGGGAAAGGGTAATCACAGATTTGAGCTCACCTATCACCTTCATCCTGATGCGGTATGTGAGAAGAAAGATGACTGGTGGATCATAGAAAATGACGGGGCCAGGGTTTTTGTGAGGCTTTTGGTTGGACATGACTTCATGGTCGTAGCGGGCCAAGGGGAACCCTTGCTGGGCTGGTATTCCCCGGCCTATGGGATCAAACAAGAAAGCCCGGTCCTGCAAGCGAGCATCACCGGGGAGGCGGCTTGCGTCTGCTTTAAGACCGTCATCTCCACGGAACCGCTTAAAGACGTGAGGTCTTTAGAGGAGGCTGGCGCAAGGCTTTGACGGATAGACTCAAAATTCTGGATGTCTGGGTAGACCCTGTGACCAGGGAGGCGTGCCTGGAAAAGGTGAGCCGCTATCTCGAGGAGGGCGGAGGGGTTCGTACCATCTTTGCCATCAATCCAGAGAAGAACTTCGCGGCCCGCAAAGATGGGGCCTTGCAACATACACTGGAATCGGCGGACCTTTTGATACCAGATGGAGTGGGCATGGTGCTGGCTGCGAGAATACTTTACGGCGCAAGGCTGTCCCGCGTCCCGGGCGCAGAGCTCATGGAGGACATCTGTGCCCTGGCTGCGAGAAAGGGGCACAAGGTCTTTTTCTATGGCGCCCGGGAAGAGGTGAACAAGCAGGCCGTGGAGGTATTGAAGGGCCGTTATCCTGGTTTAAATATTGTGGGCAGGTCCAATGGGTATGTGAAAGAACAAGACATGGCGTCTCTTGTAGAAAAGATCAATGCCTCCGGGGCCGAGATCCTCTTTTTGGCCCTGGGATCGCCCAAGCAGGAGAATTGGATTTCCGCCCACAAGGGTGCGTTGAAGACGGTAAAGGTCTGTCAGGGCATAGGGGGCACACTGGATACTATCGCAGGCCGTGTGAAACGGGCGCCGGAGATCTGGTGCCGGTTGTCAGCCGAATGGCTGTACCGACTCCTCTCAGAGCCCAGAAGGATCAAGCGGCAGAAGGTGCTGCCAATCTTTGCGGTGATGGTTGTCCTCGCAAAGCTCAGACGAGGGGCAACAAGAACAACCTCAGAAAACGGTTGAACCGCAGACGAACGCAGACAACCGCAGACATTTTGTCCGGTCGACGTTGACCGGACAAAGCCCGTCATCGCTTCGCGATAGTCTTGGGTTGAGACTGGACTTTGTTAACCGGTATTGATCTTGAGTGGGAACCCTGTCCATGTTGATGGAAGGAAATCAGGAAGAAAGCTGGCCCTGAATTTGCCCGCAGGGCACGGCCTGTATGGCGGCGACAAGTCGTCGGCGCCATAGTCTGCGTATGTCTGCGTATGTCTGCGTGGGTCCGCGGTTAATCAAAAAAACCTGAACAAACCGCAGACGAGCGCAGACTACGGCAGGCGAGGCTTTAAGTTCTGAAGTTTAGGTTTTGGGAAGACGGCTTGCAGGTCCTTTGAAGCTTTTGAATCGTGGCAAAAGACGAGTAACGAGTGACAAGTGACCAGTTGGAGGGAGATGGGTGAGTGACATCACCACTTGGCGGTCCAAGACAAACGCCCCCCGAGAATAGATAACCACACTTTTACCCAAATCAGCTCAAGGCACTTTTGGGTAAAAAACGAACAAGGTCGCATCCACGAACCCAATTGGCCGCCCCGAGCTGCCCATAGACTTTTACCCAAATCAGCTCAAGGCAGTTTTGGGTAAAAACGCTGAACTTGAATCCCTGCTTCCACCGCCAGAGAGTGACCCAGGCCCCGACAGACTTTTACCCATTTTAGCTCAAGGCACTTTTGGGTAAAAACATGGTGGATCAATGGGTGATTGCGCAGACCCTAGATAGTGCCCATCCACGAACCCCGAAGAAGGAGGTGGGCACTGGCGTCAGTTTCCAATTCAGAAATGAGCAATTTTTTTGATGAGCAAGGCCACACAAGGGTTTGCGGCGAGGCGTACATGTGGTACGTCGCAGCCGAGAACCCGCGGAGAACGCTGCTCATCGGGAAAAGGGCCATTTATGGATGGGAACTAGATAACATTAGGATGCTCAGGATGGCTTTTTGGGAGATTTCTTTGTGGCATGGCCTTTCTTTAGTTCTCTGAGGTCGGTCACATCGAATGTATATGCTCTTCCTATTTTGTAACCGGGAACGCGGCCGTCTTTGACCCATCGTCTCAGGGTTACAGATGACACTCCGAGATACTCAGACGCCTCTTTTAGTTCGGCTTAGAAACCCAC
>Ga0272444_10003334_pt1 | contig 14487 bp, 10 predicted proteins | sample SSMForm13_FD_201033 | JGI IMG/M metagenome (GOLD analysis project Ga0272444, IMG submission 201033) | Marine sediment archaeal communities from Little Sippewissett salt marsh, Falmouth, MA, United States - SSM-Form-13 | ecosystem: Environmental > Aquatic > Marine > Wetlands > Sediment ...
TCGTTGTCGAGGACGTCGATCGTGACCGGCGTGTCCTCGTCGGTCGTGTCCGTATCGTCTTGCGCGACCGGGGGGTCGTTGACCGGATCGACCGTGACGATCACCGTGGCGGTATCGGTTCCGCCGTTCCCGTCGGAGACGGTGTAGGTGAACGTGTCCGAGCCGTGGAAGTCCGGATCGGGCGTGTAGACGACGTCGGTCCCGTTGTTGACTGTGGAGCCGTTGGTCGGTTGCGTGACCGACTGGACGACGAGACTGTCGCCGTCGGGGTCGGAGTCGTTATCGAGGACGCCGATCGTGACCGGCGTGTCTTCGTCGGTCGTCTCCGTGTCGTCCTGTGCGACCGGCGGATCGTTGACCGGATCGACGATGACCGTCACCGTGGCGGTGTCTGTCCCGCCATTCCCGTCGGAGGCGGTGTAGGTGAACGTGTCGGAGCCGTGGAAGTTCGGATCGGGCGTGTAGACGACGTCGGTCCCGTTGTTGACGACCGAACCGTTTGCCGGCTGGGTAACAGACTGGATGACGAGGCCGTCGCCATCGGGATCGGAGTCGTTGTCGAGGACGTCGATCGCCACCGGAACGTCCTCATCGGTCGTCTCCGTGTCGTCCTGTGCGACCGGTGGGTCGTTCACAGGGTTCACCGTCACGGTGACCGTGGCGAATGTTGTGCAGCCGTTTCCGTCGCACGCGTTGTACTGGAAGGTGTCGACGCCGTGGAAATCGGGATCGGGTGTGTACGTGACGTCGGTTCCGTTGTTGACGACGGTGCCTTTGGCCGGCTGGGTTACTGACTGGACGACGAGAGCGTCGCCGTCGGGGTCGGAGTCATTGACGAGGACGTCGATCGATATCGGCGTGTCTTCGTCGGTGTCGGCTTCGTCATCTCGGGCGATCGGTGGATCGTTCACCGAGGCGACGGTCACTGTGACCGTCGCCGTCGACGTCCCTCCTCGCCCATCACTCACCGTGTAGGTGAAGGTGTCGACGCCGTGGAACTCGGGGTCCGGCGTGTACGTGACGTAGCCTCCCTCATCCGAGGAGGAGCCGTTGGCCGGCTGGGTGACGGATTGGATGTTGAGCGAATCGCCATCCGGATCGGAGTCGTTGTCGAGGACCTGGATGTCGACCGGCGTATCCTCATCGGTCTGTTCGCTGTCGTCCTGCGCGATTGGCGGATCGTTCACTGCGTCGACGGTGACGGTGACGGTCGCCGTCGACGAGCCGCCGTGCCCATCGGTCACCCCGTACGTGAACGTGTCGACGCCGTGGAAGTCGGGATCCGGGACATAGGTCACATCGGATCCGTTGTTGACCACGCTGCCGTTCGACGGGGAGCCGACCCAGTCGACGGAGAGCGGATCGCCGTCGGGATCGGTGTCGTTCGCCAAGACATCGATCGTCACCGGCGTGTCTTCGTCGGCCGTGTCCGAATCGTCGTCAGCGGTCGGTCCGTCGTTTGTCGGGCTTACCACGATGTTGACCGTCGCGATGTTGGAGTCCTCGCTTCCGTCGAACGCGTAGTACGTGAACGAGTCGCTTGTCGTCTCGCTCCCATCGTGTGTGTAGACGAACGAGCCGTCGGAGTTGAGGGACAGCGTTCCGTGGGAGACGTTCGAAACGAGAACCGCCGAGAGCGGCTCCCACGGGCTCGTCACGTCGTTCGCAAGAATCCCGGGGGCGTCGACCTCGAGGTACGCTCCCTCAGCGACCGTGTACAGATCGTCGATGGCAATCGGCGGATCGTCGCAGATCACGTCGATCGTGACGGTCGCCTCATTCGACGTGGCGCCGTCATCGTCGTTGACCGTGTATCGGAAACCATCCAGGCCGCACGTGCCGGGGTCCGGCGTGTAGGTGACGGTACCGGTCGTCGGGTGAACGCTCAGCTCTCCGTCGGCCGGCTCTGACGTGATCGTGACGGACGAGGGGTCGATCGTCCCGTCGAGATCGAGGTCGTTGGAGATCACGTTGATGCCGACCGACGTGTTCTCGTCGGTGTTGGCGATGTCGTCATCTGCCATCGGGGGTTCGTTGCAGACGATGTCGATCGTGACCGTGGCCTCGTCGGACACCGCGTCATCGAAATCGTAGACCTCGTAGGTGAATCCGTCACTTCCACACGTGTCGGGATCCGGTGTGTACGTGACGATGCCGGTCGCCGGATCGACGTCGATCGATCCCGTGGCCGGACCGGAGACAATCGTCACGGTCGCCGGATCGATCGCTCCGTCCGGATCCACGTCGTTGGCGGTAACGTCGATGTTGACGGAGTCATTCTCATCAGTAGTCGCTGTATCGTCGTTCGCCATCGGAGCGTCGTTGATCGGCAGCACGAGGATGGCCACGGTTGCCGTGTCGATGCCGCCGGTGCTGTCCTGGATGGTGTAGACGTACGTGTCAGTCCCGTCGAAGTCCGCATCCGGAAGATACGTCACGGTTCCATCGCCGTTCAGCGTCGTCGACCCGTGCGCTCCGTCCGTGACGCTGATGATCGACGTTGGTGCGAGCCCGAGGAGATCGTTGGACAAGACGGCCGTGGTGACAGGCGTTTCCTCATCGGTTGTGTCCTCGTCATCGAGAGCATTGAGCGGCAACGTCACCGCGTAACTCGTGAATTGGTCCCCCGTGCACTTCGAGCCCGGGCCGTAGTCGGAGCAGACGCCGCTCTGGCACTTGGATACCGGATTGAGCTTCCTGTTGACGGACCACATGACCTTGATGTTCTCGAGGCTCAGGGCGCTCCCGCAGGGCAACGAGACCGTGCCGATGTAGATGTTCGGATACGGCCCCTTCGAAAGGACATTGAACGGCTCACTGACGAGGTCTTCGACTGCCAACGCGCCGTCGATGTAGACGTCAGTCACAAACCGGACGCAGTACGACCTGTTCCGGTTGAAGTGGAGTGACGCCCAGAGCACTGCCTCGACGTCTCCGCCGGGTGTGCAAGACCCGACGATCTCAGCCGTCACCTCGATTAGCTCGACGTCGTTGGCGGTGCAGCCGGTGATACACCGCGGCCACGACTGCGCCGCGCCCGCAAGAGACGTCAGCACGAGGATACCAAGCAAGAGAGCCGCCGCGATGTGGGGCGGGAATCTCCTCGTCCGGATCACTGCCGAGCACATGGGCGGTCGGTTTGGTGGATTGTGTGTGCCTGTTCGTCTCCGTCGACCCCTGAACATGTCTCCTCCTAAGTTCCCTTGAGGTTGGCAGCCCAGCGGCCTTCTTCGCGGTCTGCTTGGCACTCTGTCGAGTGCTTTCGAGACTCGCGGAGGTCTGTGGCTTTGCGTCCCGCTCTCGCAAGCGGTTTGCCCTTCACAGCCTTCGGTATCGATCTTGCCTCGCCGATTCGGCGGGACGATCGAGATTGTACCTGATCATCAGCAGTTCTAGACGGCGGTTGCCCTCTGATCTAGGTGATCGATGAGCTATTGTATCATGCCATGAACAGAAATTCAGTTCTCTTGATGCTTCTCCCGGCTACCCGACTTCATCGATCCACGCCACCTTGCCATCCTCAGTTGCGGCAGTCTGTTGCGCTACCCCGCGACTTCGCAAGACGGAGTTCACACCACATGGCGCCAGATGGGCTATGACGGCAGGCCTGCTCTTGGTACACAGAAGCGTGCTGGCGATCCACCCGAACTCAGGATCCTAGGAGAGGTGCGGTATGTATCGAAGCTCGGTTCGGAAGTTCATCCAGGGAGTGTTGGGTTTCATCGATGAGGGACGGGATATCACCTTCGATCAGGTCGTCGAGCTGAAGGACTACACGGTCGACGAGGTGTTGGCGAAGCTACAGGTCGATAAGGGGAAGGAGATCCGCGACGGGATGCCGGCGGAGGATTGGACCGAGATCTTGGCCTACATCGGCCGTTTCACGACGGCGCACGGTCCTCGGGCACTCCACTTCTACGATGTGGCGATCGAACGTAGCTTCCTCGCATGGCTGGCGGCGATCGGCGTCGAGCTGCTGGCGGACCTGTAGTCCGACCCTGGCGGTCGGCGACGATCGCGGCGGGGATCGGATGGTTGACGCGCATGGGACGGTCGTCCTGCGCGACGTGTGTGTCTTTCGGATACTGAGGGCAGGATCTTAGGAGGTAGTAGTTTGGAGGAGAAGAACAAGAACCAGGGTTCCGTTCGCGGCGGGAACGGGGGACGTCCGGTTGAGGATGCCGGCGCGCGCGGGCGCCTGGCGGACCTGATTTGGCACGCGAACAACGGAATCTACCAATGCACGGATGACGGCGAGTTCCTCTCCGCCAATCCCGCGCTCGCGAAAATGCTCGGGTATGAGTGCGAGGGCGACCTGTGCCGCACCAACATCACCGAACACTATGCGTCGGCCAAGGACGCGATCGTCGTCGATCGTCGCCTTCGTGATGAGGAGCGGATTGACGGCCTCGAGCTGACCCTCAAGGGGAAAGAAGGTCCTCTCGTCGAGGCGATCTTGAACGCGCGTGCCGTCCGTGACAAAACGGGGGATCTCGTATACCACGAGGGGATTCTGACCGACATCTCTCATCTCAAGAGGCAAGAGGAGCAGCTTCTTCACCTAGCGACGCACGATCCGCTGACCGGTCTTCACAACCGCCGCGAATTCAACGCAATCCTCGAGCGCCACCTCGCGCGCATCAAGCGGTACTCGGGGTACGGCGCGCTTCTGTGGATGGACCTTGACGGGTTCAAGCAGATCAACGACGGCCTCGGTCACAAGGTTGGCGACGAGCTCCTCGCGAGCCTCGCGCACCGAATGAAATCGACGGTTCGGGAGTCGGACGTTCTCGCCCGACTGGGCGGGGACGAATTCGCGATTCTCTACCCGAACGTCGATTCGACGCAAGCTCAGATCGCGGCCACGAGGCTCCTCGACGCGATCAGGCAGCACACGGCCGTCATTCAGGGTCAGCAGATCCGGACGACGGCGAGCATGGGGATCGTCCTCTTCCCCGAGCACGGGATGCAGGCGACCGAGCTCCTGATGCAGGCCGATATGGCGATGTACCGGGCGAAGGACCAAGGGCGCAATCGCTTCTGTGTCTACTCGCCGGAAGAGGGGCCGATGGAGGCCCCGGAGCAGCGGATCGATTGGCTCAGGATCCTCCGTGAGGCGCTGGAGAACGACGGATTCGTTCTCTACGCCCAGCCGATCCTCGATCTGACGACGAACGAGATCGTCCGATACGAGATCCTCATCCGCCTGCTCGATCGAGACGGAGGGATCATCCCGCCGGGCGCATTCCTCGACATCGCGGATCAGTTCGGCCTCAGCGGGGACATCGACCGCTGGGTGCTGCGAAAGACGACCGAGATCCTGGCTCAGGAATCGATTGTCGAGAAGGGGGTCTCGTTCGCCATCAACCTGTCTCCTCGCACGATGACCGACCAGGAGTTCCTCCAGATGGTCTCCGACATGCCGGCGCTCAGCGTCATTGGGCCGGTCCGCCTTGTGATGGAGATCACCGAGACGGCCGCGATCTACAACATCCACGTGGCGAAGGACTTCCTGCGGACGGTGCGGTCTCAAGGCTGCGAGTTCGCCCTCGATGACTTCGGGATGGGGTTTTCGTCGTTCTATCAGTTGAAGAACCTCGATGTCGACTACCTGAAGATCGACGGCAGCTTCGTTCGGAATCTCTCCAAGGACCCGGTTGACAAGCACCTCGTCATGGCGATGGTTCACCTTGCCGGGAGCCTCGGGAAGCGGACGATCGCCGAGTTCGTCGAGGACGCAGAGACACTCGAGATGCTCCGCTCGATCGGCGTCGACTGCGCGCAAGGCTTCCACATCGGGAGGCCGAAGCCGCTCAACGATGTCCTCGCAGGGATTGCGGCCTGAGTCACTCGCGCTCGGGTTTGCAGGAGCGCGACGCGTCCCCGCTTGGTTCGGTTCGTCCTCCGCGTGGATCGCCGTCCGGTCCAGTCGGTCCATCCAGTCTGATTCTCGCCTGGACGGAGCGCGAACGAGTGTGCTAGAGTGAGCAAATGAAACGGGGTTCTCGCGGGGTCGTTGCGGCGGTTCTTGGAGTGACGGCCGTCCTGATGGTCCTTCTCTTCGCTTTCAACGTGATCGGACCCTCGCCGTGGCCGGCCGGCGCGATCGTCGTGCCGCGCGATGTCTCCACCCTCAGCGAGGCGCTCGGACGGGTGTCGCCGGGCGGGACGATCGTTCTGCAACGTCATCCTGAATCGTACGCAGGTCCGATCCTCCTCGACGTCCAAGACCTGACGCTGATCGGTGCAAGCTCCGGCGTGACGATCGCCGGATCGGGGAGCGAGCCGGCGATTACGATCCGAGCAGATGGCGTCGCCGTCGAGGGATTCACCGTCACCGCGGAGAGCATCGGGTTGCGCCTCGAGGCCGCGGACTGTCGTCTGGAGAACCTGACGATCGTATCCGCGCCGATTGGCATCCAGCTCTCGAATACTCGTCGATCCGTCCTTCGCTCGATCGACGTTCAGAAGGGCCGAGTTGGCGTGGAGCTCGCGTCCTCGAACGGAAATGCGCTGGTCGACGTGCACGTCGAGGGGGTGTCCGAGATCGGGGTGAAACTCCTCCTGTCGATGGAGAACAGACTCGATCGGCTCTCCGTGATCGGAGCGCCTACAGGCATCTCGATCGAGCAAGGATCGTCGGGGAACCTCGTACGGGAGGCGGAGATCGCCGACTGCGCGAGCGCCGGAATCAAGATTCGCGCCTCGAACGACAACCGGATCGAGGGGGGCGTTGTCGCCGACTCCGCGATGGGCATTGCTCTCGAAGCGGTGACCGGGAACACCGTCTCAAACTGCACCATCGAGGGAGCCATCTCGGCCGGCGTCGTTCTCCGACAGTCGGCGCAGAACGAGCTGTTGTCGTGCGAAATCGCCGACTCGGAAGGGATCGGTGTTCTCCTGCTGCAGAGCGCGGAGAATGCGATCTCACACAACGTGATCGTCGGCTGCGCCGAAGGTGGGATCCGGCTCGATTCGAGTGATCGGAATCTCGTGATGGCGAACCGGTTCGAGGCGACCTTCGTTGGTATCTCGACCGATCGATCGGACAACAACCGGATCCTTCGCAACACGATCGAAGGGTGCGAGCTGGTCGGCGTTTTCCTGTCAGACGGTCGAGAGAACCGACTCCTCGACAACGAGGTGTCTGACGGGGCGTTCGGGATCGTGCTCGCCGAGGGAATGGGAAACGTCGTTCTCCGGAATCGGATCGAACGTCAGTCGTCCGGGGGGCTTGCCCTTCTCGGGGCGGTTCAAGCGGCCGCCGTTTCCGAGAACGTCGTTTTCGAGAGCGGATTCGGGCTTTTGGTCGCCGGTGCGAGTCGAGCGAACGTTCTGGGTAGTCGCCTCATCGGCAACGACATCGGGCTCCTGTTGGTCCGTCCCGGCGCGGAAGTCCGGATCGAAGGGAATCTGATCGAGAGAAATCGGATCGGCCTCGAGTACACCGAAGCGAGCGAGACCGTCTGGGAGAGCGTGGCCCGGCTCGACATCGCCCCGGTCGACTCGGCCGGCGTGCCCCCGGTGATTGCGAACAACACGTTCGCCTTCAGCGAAGAGGCCGACATCGCGAATCGGACCGACACGCCGCTCTCCGTCGCCGGCAACTGGTGGGGCGACGGCTCGCAGACCGCGGACCTCGCCGTCACGATCGGAGGAGTGCATCCGGAGGAGTCGGCGTGGAAGGGAACGGTCGTCGTTGGCACGGACGTCGCGGGCGCCGAAGTGATCCTGGGACGTATCCTGCAGTTCGCGTTGGAAGCGGCCGGCTACAGGGTGATCGATCTCATCGGGATCGGAAACGAGGGACGCGCCGCGGAGGCGTTTCGGACGAAGGACGTCGACATCATCTGGTGGGGAGCGGGCTCGGTTCTCGACCAAGAGACCTCGCACGTGTTGCCGATCCCGGCGCAGGTCGGCTGGACGGCGATTGCCTCAAACGCGCTCCTCGATCGTCTGCCGGAGCCGACCCTCTCTTCCCTCGCCGCGCTTATCCGCGGCGCCGGTGAGACGATTCGATTCGCGGTGACGGACGCCTTCGGCGAGGCGCGTCTTTCGTCCCTGATTGCGGCGTACGGATTGGAGATGTCCGTGGCGGGGATCACGTGGACAGAAACCCTCGGCGAAGCGGAAACGATGGTGAAACTGGGCGCAGTCGATCTCGTCATCGCGAGCAACCTCGAGGAGACGCTCACCCTCTCTGGCTTTTCGGCGCTCGCCGACGATCGCGGAGTTCTCGATGCGGCGACGATTTCGGTTTTCGCTCGGGACGACCTCGTCGCGCGGGATCCAGAGATCGCGGCCATCCTCTCTGCGCTCGCGCCTCGGCTGACGACCGAGGCTCTCCATGGTCTCTACAGTCGCGTTCGCCTCCTCGATCGGGAACCGGAAGCCGTCGCGAGGGAGTTCCTGGAAGACGATGGACGGATCGAGCCGTAGCGGAAGGAGACTTCATGAATGCGAGAGACGCTGAGGCGACGCGCGAGCGCGGCCCTTCCTGGCCGCTGCGCCTTCGCTCGTGGATTCGATACGGGACGAGCCTACGGACGAGACTCGTCGTGCTTGTTCTGGCCATCGTGATTCTCGTTGTCGGGGCGCTCTACTGGTTCGCCTTCGTCTCCCTCCGCTCATCGATCACGGCGATCTACGAGCAGCGGGCGCGCAGCGTGGCATCGGTGATCTCGAAGTCGATTCAGGAGAAGGACTACATCCTGTACTACTCCGATGAACTGAATGCGGACATCGACCGTCTCCTCGAGCGATATGAAGCCGTCGTCGGGATCACGGCGATCGGCGTCAGCGCGCGCGGATTCCTGGTCGTTGCGAGTTCGGATCCGACGACGGTCGGTGCGCTGGTTGGCGAGGGTGAAGAGGAGTTCTTCCAGACGCTGAGAGGCGTAGAGACTGCGCCGGTCCGCATCGGCCCGGCGTCATACTTGAGAGCGTACCACCCGATTCTCGACGGTCCGGACCTGATTGGAGTGGTGGTGACGGACATGTCGCTCGATGAGCAGGCGTGGTTCATCGCACGGCTCTCCTGGCAGTTCGGTCTGGCCACCATCGTGGGGTCGATCCTCCTCGGCGCGTTTCTGTACCTGGTGCTCCGCGTGTTGGTCACGCGTCCGGTCGAGCAGTTGGCGGACGCGATGGGATCCGTCGCGCGGCGGCAGTACGACGTGGAGGTTCCGGTCAAATTCCGCAGGATCCCGGGCACTCGGCAGCGGGACGAAGTCAGTCAGCTGGTTGACGGGTTCAATCTGATGACCCGGGTCATCCATTCCCACGAGCAGGAGCTCCTGAAGCTGGTCGTTCTCGACGAGCTGACCGGCGCGTACACTCTCGACCACTTGCGATCGGAACTCGATCGCGAACTCAACAAGACGAGGCGCTACAAGCACCCGACGTCGCTCCTGCTGATCGGCGTTCGCGGCCTCGAAGCTTGCTCGGACGAAGAGCGGGATCGGGCCCTGATTCGGACGGCCGGGTTCTTGGTCGGGAATCTACGCAACGTCGACGTGCTCTACCGAGTGAGCGACCATCGTTTCGCCTCCATGCTCCCCGAGACGCCACCGAACGGTGCCGCCGTCGCGGCAGAGCGATTGCGATCTCTCGTTCCCGACGTGACAGCGCGATTCGAATTCCCGGTGGAGCTGGCGATCGCTCATCTCGGCTGGAGCGAAGAGGGCGCGCCGGACATCGAGACCGTAGTCGCGCAGGTGACCGGCCCGTTCGAAGCGCTGCGTGCATGACGACGCGGCGCGCGCTCCTTGTCGGCGGGCTCGTTGCCCTCTGTCTCTGCTACGCGGTCGCAGGGCAGACGTCCGTCGGCGGATCGATCAGCGAGATCGAGGTCGTCGAGCTGGTCCCGTTTGAGGTTTCGTTCCGGTTCACGAGCAACGACGTGGTGTCGCTTCCGCGCGTGTCGGGGACCGTGGCGCTGCTCGATCGCTTCGGTCAGACGATCGAGCGAATGCTCGTCGAACCGTTCTCGGTCCCCGCAGGCGGATTCGAGGCTGTCCGTGTCAGCAGTCGATGGGATTTTCAGCAGACAGGAATCTACCTGCTCGAAGTGGCGCTCGACGTCGGAGCGGGGTCGCTCGTCTCGAACTCCCTTGGATTTCGCATCTTGCCGATCGAGTTGCCACTCGCCCCGCCGATCGAGGTAACCGGCGAAGGCCTGTACACCGTCTATCAGCGACCGGTGAACTGGGGGCTCGTCCGGGTTCTTGCTCCGGAGGCATGGGAGATCACGCACGGGGACGAGGACGTTGTCGTTGCGGTCATCGATTCGGGGATCGATCGGAGCGTCGAACAGCTCGCGGGGAGCCTGTGGGTCAACGAGGGGGAGATTCCCGGGAATCGGATCGATGATGACGGGAACGGCTACGTCGATGACGTTCACGGATGGGACTTCCGCGATGGCGACGCAGATTCTCTGTCCGGATCCTCGATCCACCCTCACGGGACGATTGTTGCATCGATCATCGCCGCCCAGCCGGGCGAGCTTCCGATTGTCGGGATCGCCCCGGGGATTCGGGTCATGGACGTACGCTTCCTCGATTCGTCGAACAGCTTTCGCGCGTCTGACTGGAAGACGTTCATCAAGGCGATCGAATACGCCGTGGACAACGGCGCGGACATCATCAATCTGAGCATCTTCGCCAACGGGCGGCCGCCGAGGGACTTCGAGAAGGCGCTCGCCTCAGCGACGGCCCGCGGGGTGATCGTCGTCGGAATCACCGGGAACCTCGGAGAGACCGAGGTCATGTACCCTGGGAAGCTCGAATCCGTGGTCGCCGTGTCGGCAACGACGAGGAGCGATCTCCTCGCCGGATTCAGCAATCAGGGCCCGGAGGTCGCCCTGTGCGCTCCGGGCGAAGCGATCACCGCGCTCACGAAGGGCGGACGGGCGTCAACACAATCGGGAACGTCGTTTGCGGCGCCGCACGTCGTGGGTGTCCTGGCGCTCATCCTGTCGATCGCGCCGGAGCTATCGCCGGCCGAAGCGGTCGCGATCTTGCAGGCGACGGCCGTCGACCTCGGTCCGCGCGGAGACGATGAGATGTACGGCAGCGGACTGGTCAACGCCCTCGAGGCGCTTCGGGCGGCCCAGCGCTAGTGCGGCGACGGACTCGGGCTACGAGAGCCCGAGGAGCGCATCGATTCGCGCCCTGTCGAACCCGACGATGATCTCCCCGTCGATGTCAATGACCGGCACGCCGTACTGACCGCTCTTCTCGATCATTTCACGTGCTCGTTCCGTGTCGGTCGACACGTCGACGTCATCGAATCCGATGCCATGTCCCTGCAGGTGATCCTTCGCAGCTGTGCACCACGAGCAAGTCGGCGTTGAGTACACGGTTACCGTATGTTCCATCAGCCATCCTCCTTCATGAGGCAGTGGAAGAGTGATCTCAGGTCCTCGCTCAAGCGGTAGCAGTGACGGGAACCCTTCCGCTCCTTCTGCAGCACGCCGGCACGCTCGAGCTTTGCCAGATGGTACGAGACGGCCGGCTGACTGAGGTCAACGTGCCGGAGGATTTCCTGGCACTGGGCCTCGCCCCGGGCGAGGAGTTCGACGATTTGCAGGCGAGTATCGCTCGCCAGTGCCGAGAAGATCTCGACCCATCTCGTTCTCCGATTGCCGTCTGCCATCTTGCTCCTTGCTCTTGAGCCTGATTGCTCGACCTCTCCGGGCGGCGTAGCATAATACGAGAAGAGGCAACGTTCATCAAGCATTTAAATATCTGGATGTTTCAATGAAAAGGAGACTCGATGGTCACGGTTGAACTCGAAAGCGGGATGCGCTTCGTGGGGCGAGGCGAGGATGGGCATGACGTCGCGATGGACGCGTCGCCGAAAAGCGGGGGCGCGAACAGCGCGTCGCGTCCGATCGACGTGTTCTTGAGCGCGCTCGGCGGGTGCTCCGGGATGGACGTCATCTCGATCTTGCGGAAGATGCGGACGGAGCCGAAGCGCTTCGCGATTGAAATCGAAGGAGAACGTGCGGACGAGGGGGCGAGACCATTCACGAAGATACACCTCACGTACGTGATTGGCGGGGATGTGCCGGAAGAGAATGTGAAGAAGGCGGTCAATCTCTCTCTCACCAAGTACTGCCCTGTGGCGAACACCCTGACGGGCGTGGCGACCCTCACGACCGAGGTTCGAATCGAGCCGGAGTAGGAGGGGCCGGAAGTCCTGCGCCTTCTTGAGGACTTGATCGCGTCGGTGGATTGACAACGCCCTGCCGGCGCGGCCTGCCTGCCCGTCAATCCTCGGAGTCTCGGGCCTTCTCGAGGATTCTGTCGAGGTCGATGTTCGAGCGGACATAGTCGATTGCGCTGTCCAGGGGCGGTCCGGGATGGATCCAAACACGGTCAAGCATTCCGGCGCAGAGCGTCGCTGTCACCAACGTGTTCCGCCCGGCAAGGATGACGGGCACGCCGAGTGCCTTCGCGCGGTCGACGGTCTCGCGATTTGGCCGTTGATCTCCGGTTAGGATCAGGCATCGCAGGCCGGGCACGTCGAGCGCGGCGTCCAGAATCTCCGTGCGATCAGCTCCCGTGATGACTGCGAGTTCGGGCGTCCTTCTGAAACTTCGCATCGAGGCCTCCGGTCCGAGGGCGCCGACCACGAAGTGCCGTACCTCTCGATCGAGCCCCGCGGTGGTCAGGATCCGACCTCCCATGCGTTTCGCGATTTCGTCGACGACGACCGAACGGAGATTCGGGTTGTACGGGATCATCCCCAGGACCTCGGCGCCACGGTCGGCGAGAAACGGAACGAGGACTTCTTCGACCATCATCAGAGAGCGGTCGATGGGGACGTCCTTCAGCACGACACCGAGGATGCGCGGACCGCTCTCGAGCAGGCGAAGAGCACACAGGATGCGGTCGATGGCCTCTTCACCGTCGAAGTGGGACAGAAGCAGAACGTCCGTGTTCAGGAGCTCCGCGAGGTCGAGATCGCTCAACCCTGCGCTCACGCCGAGACCTAGGTAGCTCCTCCCCTCCACGATGGCAACGTCTCGACCACGCGTGATCCGACCGAACGCTGTCGCGATACGGTCTCGGAATCCACGATCGCCGGACTCGATCGCCTCGCGGAGGAACGGGCCTTCGAGAGGAACCGGCGCGACGTCATGAAGGTCATCCTCGAGGGAGAGGAGCGACCGAACGGCTTTGGCGTCACGGTCGATCGGCTCTCCAGTTGTGTAGGAGACTTCGAAGCTGATCGGCTTCATGTACGCGATTTTCGCGCCCCGCTCCTGAAGAGCACGCCCCAATGCAAGCGAGAGGAGGCTCTTCCCGGCGTGTCTCTCTGTCGAGACGATCTGGATTCGCTTCATGAGGCCCTCGGTCTCCTCTCACGCCCGTTCGGCGGGCAAATTCTCGCCGACCGGATGGTAGTGGCGACGGACGGCAGACACAATCCTGCTTCACCGGACTCACAGGATCCTCACGGATCTGCCGGCCTCGGCTCACATGGGCCTGAGATCCTGTGTGCAGGAGGCACGAATGAGCGAAACGGTGCGGCTGCCGATCGAAGAGAGAGCGGACGGGTTCTTCGCGAGCGGCTCCCTGAGCTATAATGTCCCCGCGATGAAGCGGATTCTGATCGTCGACGATGAAGAGATGATCGTCCGAACGGTCAAGGCCTATCTCGATCGCGAGGGGTTCAAGACCTACACGGCGTTCGACGGGGACGCCGCCCTTCAGGCGTTCGACGAGAAAGGTCCGGACCTGATCGTTCTCGATCTGATGCTTCCGAAGAAGAGCGGGATCGAGGTGACGCGGGCCATTCGAGCCAAGTCCTCGGTTCCGATCATCATGCTGACCGCGAAGGCAGCCGAGGCCGACCGGGTCGTCGGCCTGGAACTCGGCGCGGACGACTACGTCGTCAAGCCGTTCAGCCCGAGGGAGCTGGTCGCCCGTGTCCGCGCGGTCCTCCGTCGATACGAGGGCGAAGGGGCGGAGGTCGAACGTATCGTTGCCGGCGATGTCGAGATCGACCTGAAGACGCGCGAACTCACGGTCGCCGGCCGAAGTGTCGAGCTGACGCCGACGGAGTTCGATCTCCTCGCCTATCTTGCGCGACACCCCGGCCAGGTCTTCACGCGGCTTCAGCTTCTTCGCGAAGTTCAGGGCTACACCTATGACTCGTTCGCGCGAACGATCGACACGCACGTCAAGAACTTGCGTCGAAAGATCGAGGAGGATCCCAAGGCGCCGCGCCACATCCTAACCGTTCACGGTGTCGGCTACCGGTTCGCACGCGAGCCCTAGAAGATGAAGCGACTGATCCCTCTTTCGCTGAAGCTCAGCGTGTCGTTCTCCGTTGTCATTCTCCTCTCCGTCGCGTTGGTCTACTTCCTGACGGCGCAGTCGATTACGCAGCGATTCGACGAGTATCGACAGACGAACCGCGAGCTGTTCGGGCTCTCCCTCGTGTCGCAACTGGCCTGGTACTACGAGGAGTTCGGAA
>Ga0272444_10003335_pt1 | contig 14486 bp, 15 predicted proteins | sample SSMForm13_FD_201033 | JGI IMG/M metagenome (GOLD analysis project Ga0272444, IMG submission 201033) | Marine sediment archaeal communities from Little Sippewissett salt marsh, Falmouth, MA, United States - SSM-Form-13 | ecosystem: Environmental > Aquatic > Marine > Wetlands > Sediment ...
GCCCGAAGTGCCCACCAGGGGCAGGTAGCTCAGTTGGTAGAGCAACGGATTGAAAATCCGTGTGTCGCCGGTTCAACTCCGGCCCTGCCCACCAGACACCTGAACCGCTGTGAGTGGTGAACTCGCGGCGGTTTTCTGTTGCGCTCTGAGACTGCCCCGGAACCTGCGGCTGCCTCCAGCATGGTGTTGGCCATGGCCGGCGGCCGTTTCTTTGCGCCTCGGGCGACATGAATGGCCCTTGACAGGCCGTCTGCTTCGGGTACCATTCGCCTTTACCCATTCGGCGCAGGCGCCATGTAAGCCCTTGCCGACTTGCCCTGGGGGACGTCGAAGTGCACCTCCTTAAGGCGCTGCTTCACAAGGCGGTCAAGACCAACCCGGTCTTCGGGCTGATGCTCGGTCTGTGCCCCACGCTGGCTGTGACCACGAGCGTCAAGAACGCCCTCTACATGGCGATGGCGGCGTCGGCGGTCCTCTTGTGCTCGAACATCCTGATCAGCCTGCTGCGGCGATTCATTCCCAAGGAAGTCCGCATTGCCTGCTACATCGTGGTCATCGCCGGGTTCGTCACCATGGTCGAGATCGTGATGAAGGGGGCCGCGCCCGCCCAGGTCAACCGCGATCTGGGCATCTTCATCCCGCTGATCGTGGTCAACTGCATCATCCTGGGCCGCGCCGAAGCCTTCGCCAGCCGCAACGGGCTGTGGGCCTCGATCGGCGACGCCATCGGCATCGGCCTGGGGTTCGCGGGGGCCCTGACGCTGATCGGCCTGGTCCGCGAAGTGGTCGGCAGCGGCACCCTGTGGGGCTACACGCTCTGCCCGGGCTATGTGCCGGCCGCGCTGGCCATCATGGCGCCTGGAGCGTTCATCGTCATCGGCCTGCTGTTCGGCCTGTTCAATGCCATCGGCAACCGCCGCCAGGCACGAGGCACCACGGCGGCCCAACCGGTGACCGTCACCACCAGCGCCGACATGCCGAAGAAGACCGGCGACGCCAGACCCCGGACGACACCCGACCGGCCCGGCGCCTAGAGGATTGTGCCGCCATGGACATCGGCTACGTGGAACTCGCCATCGGAACCATCCTGATCAGCAACCTGGTTCTGGCGCGCTTCCTGGGCCTGTGCCCGTTCATCGGGGTGACCCGGCGCACGAGCGACGCCGTGGGCATGGGCTTTGCCGTCATGTTCGTCATGACCTTGGCCTCGTTCGTCACGAGCCTGCTCTACAAGTTTGTGCTGACCGCTCCGGCCGACGGTGGATTCAACCTGCTGGTGGCCTTGGGCGTTGTCCGCGAGATGCCGGCCGGCGGCTACGTGCTGGTCCTCAAGACCATCAGCTACATCCTGGTCATTGCCGTGCTGGTGCAGTTCGTTGAGATGGTGCTCCGCAAGAGTGTGCCCGTGCTGTACAAGGCCCTGGGCATCTACCTGCCGCTCATCACGACCAACTGCGCGGTGATGGGCGTCGCCCTGCTGGGCACCAGCGACTGGAAATACCCGGACCATCCGCTGTCGGTGGCCCAGACGACGTGGATGGGGTTCTGCGGCGGCGTGGGGTTCACCCTGGCCATGATTCTCATGAGCGGCATCCGCGAACGCCTGGCCACCAGCCGCGTGCCGAAGGCCCTCCAGAACGTGCCGATCGCGTTCATCTCCACGGGCCTGATGGCCCTGGCGTTCCTGGGCTTCGGCAAGATGTTCGGCATCGCGCTGTAGCCGCCTGCAGGCGTGCAGACTTGGAGTGGGGAATGGCCTTTCCGCTGACGGCACTTGGTTTCGCATGGACCTACGTCATCGCCGCCGGGGTGGTGCTGGGCGCGCTGGCCGCGCTGTTCGGCGTCGGCCTGGCCGTGGCCAGCCGCGTGTTCCGCGTGCATGCCGATCCCCGGATCGAGCAGATCGAGGACGCCCTGCCGAACGTCAACTGCGGTGCGTGCGGCTACGGTGGCTGTTCGGCATACGCTGCGGCGGTGGTTGCCGGCGAGATCGGCCCCAGCGAGTGTGTGCCGGGCGGCATGGACGTGGCCCGTCAGGTGGCGGCCGTCATGGGGCTGGAGGCCGAGGAAAAAGAGAAACAGGTGGCCGTCGTCTTCTGCCAGGGAGGCAACCGGGCCGAGAACCGCTGCCGCTACGAAGGCATCACCGACTGCCGGGCCGCCGTGCTCACCCAGGACGCCGACAAGGGGTGCCGCTGGGGATGCGTCGGCCTGGGCACCTGCGCCCAGGCGTGCCCCTTCGGGGCCATCGTCATGGGCGACGACGGTCTGCCGCACGTCATCGAGGACAAGTGCACTGGCTGCGGGACCTGCGCCGAGGTCTGCCCCAAGGGCATCATCAGCATCCTGCCTGCCGCGAACATGGTCCACGTCCTGTGCCGCAGCCGCGACGCGGGCGGCCAGGTCCGCAAGGTGTGCCCCGTGGGCTGTATCGGCTGCAAGCAGTGCGAGAAGGCCTGCCCGGTGGAGGGCGGGGCGATCCATGTGACGGATTTCCTGGCCCGGGTGGACCTGTCGGCCTGCATTTCGTGCGGAAAATGCGTCCAGGTCTGCCCCACGGGGGCCATCGGCAATTTTCGCTTGTCACGGCGGGCCAAACGCGGTAAAGTGAAAGGCCAAGAAGCGGCGTAGCAATGGCTTATGACCATTAGGAGTCGCACGGCATGCGAATCGTGACCTTAGGGCTTCTGGCTGTCCTTGCTGCGGGAGCGCTGGCCGCGATCGAGACCGAGTACGTTCCTCTCGATCAGATCAAGGGCGAGCACTGGGATTTCAAGTTCGACATCCGGCTGCCGCAGCGAATCGTCCTGACCGGCAAGGACGGCAACGAGCACGCGTACTGGTACCTGCTCTACACGGTGACCAATCCCGACAAGGTGGCCCACGACTTCGTGCCCCAGGCCCTGATGTTCACCGGCGCCGGCAAGGTGGCTCACGACGGGCTGTATCCCAACGTGCTCGCGGCGGTCAAGAAACAGTATCGCCTGAGGGACTTGAAGAACAGCGTGGCCATGATGGGCCCCCTGAAGGCCGGGGAGGATGAAGCACAGGACGGCATCTTCATCTTCCGCGAAGCGGACCCCAAGATGGACCGCTTCAAGGTCTTCGTCACCGGCCTGAGCGGGGAGTTTACCGTTCGCATGATCCCGGCCGCTGAGGAAGGCAAGGCCCCCAAGGAAATCGTTCTCCGCAAGACGATGCAACTGTGCTTCGACTTCCCGGGTGACGACATCGATCTCAGTGCCGACAAGGTGTACCTGTCGAGCCAGAAGTGGATTTGGCGGTAAGGCAAGCGGTTTGGTTTCGGAAGTGGGCCCGGTCGCATGGTGTACAGTGAAGTCGCCGAACTCTGGAGTCTGTGCTGATGGCGCATAAAAAGGGACAAGGGTCGTCGCGCAACGGGCGCGACAGTAACGCTCAGTACCTGGGCATCAAGGCCTATGGCGGCCAGCAGGTGTCCGCCGGGTCGATCCTGGTGCGACAGAGAGGCACTCGGTTCCATCCCGGGCGGAACGTGCGCCGCGGCAAGGACGACACGCTGTTTGCCTTGGTGGGCGGCGTGGTTCAGTATGCGTCGCGCCGGCGGGTCCATGTCGTGCCCGACGCCAACTAGCCGAAAACCCACGAGCTGACTCGTCCACACAGGGCGGCCCCCTTGCGATGCCGCCCTGTTTTCTTTTGCCACGCCGAGCTTTCGCGCGGAGGCCCCCGGCCATGTTCATCGACGAGGCCGACATCTATGTCCAGGCGGGCGACGGCGGCAACGGCTGCGTCAGCTTCCGACGTGAGGCACACGTGCCACGCGGTGGGCCGGACGGCGGCGACGGAGGCCATGGCGGCAACGTCATCATGGTGGCCGACCCCAGCGTTGACACGCTGCTCGACTTCAAGGGGCGGCACCACTGGATCGCCCCCGCCGGGAAGGCCGGCAGCGGGCAGAACCGCACCGGAAAGAGCGGCAGCGACCTCGTCATCCGCGTCCCGCCCGGAACGCAGGTCGCCGACGTCGACAAGGGGCTCCTCATCAAGGACCTCGTCAGTCCCGGCGACCGCTTCGTCGTGGCCCTCGGGGGCCGCGGAGGACGCGGCAACACACGCTTCGCCACACCGACGCAGCAGACCCCCGACACGGCCACCCCCGGCGAGGCCGGACAGCAGCGCAAGGTTCACCTGGAACTCAAGCTCATTGCCGACGTCGGCCTCCTGGGTCTGCCCAACGCGGGCAAGAGCACTCTGCTGTCGGTCCTGAGCGCCGCCACGCCGCGCATCGCCGACTATCCCTTCACCACCACCGAGCCGTGCCTGGGCATCGTCGAGGCCGGACGGGAGCGGCGGTTCGTCATGGCCGACCTGCCGGGCCTCATCGCCGGGGCCCACCAGGGCGTCGGACTCGGAGACCGGTTCCTCCGGCACGTTGAGCGGACCCGCGTGCTGGTTCACCTGGTCGAGGCTCAGCCGGTGGACGGCAGCGACCCCGCGGCCAACTACACGGTGATTCGCGACGAGATCAAACGCTATTCCGCCGAGTTGGCCGACCGGCCCGAGATCGTCGTGGCCAGCAAGATGGACCTGACCGGGGCCGAGGCCGCCCGGGCGCAGCTCGAGACCCGGCTCGGCCGCCCGGTGCTCGGCATCAGCGGCGTGGCCCATCGCGGTTTGAAGGAGCTTGTCGCGACGATCGTCGCTACACTGGACGCCGAAGGCGAGCCGGAGGCCCCGTGGTGATGGCGGCAGAGGCCGACGACATTCTCTTTGCGTGCGACGTGGGCAACACCCGTGCCGCGCTGGCCCTGGTGGTCGGCGGGCGGATCGAACAGGTGGTTCGCGTGCCGGTCGGTGCAATCGACGGGCTGGCCGACTGTCTGCGGCTCGACTCCGCCGCGGCGGCAACGCCGCGCGCGGCGCCGATCATCGCAAGCAGCGTCAACCCGTCCGCCACCGAGCGCCTGCGGGCCGTCGCGGCACAACTGACGTCGGAGCCGTTCCTGCTGGCCCGGACCGATTTCCCCGTGCCGCTGGAGACCGCCGTGGAGCACGCCGAGCGGGTCGGCGTGGACCGGCTGCTGGCTGTCCTGGCTGCCAAGGGCTCTGGTGGCCGGGCGGTCATCGTGGTGGACGTCGGCACGGCCGTCACGATCGATGCGGTGGACGCCGCGGGTCGATTTCTCGGCGGCAGCATTCTCCCGGGGCCGACGCTGGGGGCGTGGGCCCTGACGCAACAGACCGCCTCGTTGCCCGAGGTGAACCTCTCCGATGAGTCAACTCCCGCGGACCCCATCGGGAGAAACACGGAGTCGGCGATCCGAAGCGGGCTGGTGCTCGGCACGGCGGGGGCCGTCGAGCGGCTGATTGCCGAACAGCGCGAGATGGTCGGCCACGATGCGCGGGTCGTCGCCACGGGCGGAGGGCTTGACCTGCTGCGCCCGGCCCTGGAATGCATCGACGAGGTCCGGCCCAATCTCGTGCTCGAAGGCCTGGTCGCCGCGTGGCATGCCCGCGGATGAGCGCACGGGAGAACATCTTCGCGGAACTGACGCCACCCGGCCGCGGAGGCATCTCGACCCTTTCCTTGGTGGGGCCCGGCGTCGTTCCGGCCGTCCAGGCCGTCTTCAAATCCAAGACCGGCGCGTCACTCCACCCCGGCAGGCTCCTCTACGGTCACGTTGTCGGTGCAACCGGTCAGGCGCTTGACGAGGTGATCGCCCGGACAGTGCATCGCGCCGACGCGTGGGCGGAGGTGGAGATCCACTGCCATGGCGGGCCGGCGGCGGTTCGGGCCGTGTCGGCGCGGCTCGTCGAGGTCGGACTCCGTCGCGTCGAGTGGCCCGAGTACCTCACCCGGCGTGCCGCGCGGCTGGGCACACCGCGCATCGTGCTGGAATCGGAACTGCTCCTGCCGGGGCTGGCCACGCTGCCCGCAGCCATGCTGGTGGTCGCGCAGGCCGGCGGCCTCCTGGCCCGTGCGGTTGAGGAGGTTCGCGATCTGATCTCCTCGGGGGCCGGCGCCGAGGCGATCGCCCGGCTCGACGCACTCCTGAATGCCTATGAGGCCGTGGGCCGCCACATCGAGCGGCCGCCCCGGGTGGCCATCCTCGGACCGGCCAACGTCGGCAAGAGCAGCCTGATGAACCGGCTGGTGGGCGGCGGTCGGGCCATCGTCACCGCCATTCCGGGCACCACGCGCGACGTGGTCACCGAACGGTGCCAACTGGGCGCCCTGCCGGTGCTGCTGGCCGACACGGCGGGCCTCCGCGACGGCACGGAGGCGGTCGAACGGCTGGGGGTCGAGCGGGCGCGGGCCGAGGCGTTCCATGCCGACGTGCTGCTCTACCTCGTGGACCTCTCAGGCAGCGCAGCGACTGAAGCGGAGCGGTTGCCGGCGGATCGCCGGGCGGGCTGCCTCCTGGTGGGCACCAAGGCCGACCTGGCGTCCGAGCACGTGCGGCATGATGCCATCGACGTGGTCACCTCCGCCGTCACGGGGCAGGGCATCGAGGAACTGATCGAGCGGATCCTCGGGGCACTGGGATTCGACTGGCCTGTCGAGGGCACGCCGGTGCCGTTCACGGAGCGCCAAGCCGATGCGCTGCACGCGGCGCGGGACGCGATGGATCGCGGGTGCAGGAAGGACGCGCTGCGACGTCTGGCGGAACTGGCCGAGCCCGTTCGCGATGCCTAGCGGCCGAGTTCCTTCAGGACCCACATGCCGTCGTTGAAGAAGGCCAGGCCGACAACGCCGAGCAGCAGGACGATGCCGACGCCGCTGACGGCCAGTCGGACCTTCTGCGGGATGGGTCGCCGGGAGATGGCTTCCACCACGAGGAACATGACCTGTCCGCCGTCCAGCGGCGGCAGAGGCATGACGTTGAGCAGGGCGATGGCTACGCTGACCACACCCAGGAATGAGAAGAAGCGACCCCATCCGGCCTCGGCCGTCTGGTAAAACGCCACGCCGATCCGTACCGGTCCCATCAACTGCGTGGCTTTCACCTGCCGGGTGAACATGCCCTTGATCGTGACGTACTGCAGGCCGACGACGCGCTGGATCCTGGTCAGGCCGTAGCCCAGGGCCTTGAGGGGGTTGCTCAGGATGAGCTGCTCCGACAGAACGCCATCACTGGCGATATCGGCGCCTACGAAGAACGTGTCAGGCGGGGCCATGCGCGGGGTGACGGTGACGGTCTGCGTGTCGGTGCCGCCCGGCGCCTGGAACGTCACCTCGACGGGCCGGCCGCCGGCCTCGTCGAGCTGGTTGACCAGTCGCTCCCAGGTGCCGGTGTCCTTGCCGGCGACCGAGACAATGCGCGACCCGTCGGGAATACCCGCGTCGGTGGCCGCGCCGGCCTTGCCTGCCCGCACGAGGCTGGGTTTTTCGGGCTCGGTGCCGAAAGCGACTCCCAGCAGGATATAGCCCAAGCCGTCGTCGCGCCTCGGCGTGGCCTGGAGGTCGATGATCTTGCCGCCTCGCCACACCTGGATGGCAATAGGGTTGCCGCCGCCGGCTTGGATGATCCGGGTGATCTCGCGATGCTCGGGATGCCGGGCGCTGCCGATCTGGACGATGTAGTCTCCGACCTCGATTCCCGCAGTCTGGGCGGCGGAGTCGTCCAGCACGCGGCCGATTCGCGGCAGAGGGGTGAAGCCGTAGTCCGGCTGCCTGATGGCCTGCGGATCGACCTGGATATCGACCCGCTCGGTCTGCGGGCCGGTCGATCTCGTGGCGCCGATCTCGACGGTGGCCGTGGGCCGCTCGACGGTCAGTGTGAACGGCTGGTCGAGGAGCGGCCTGAGCAGTTCGTCGCAGGGGTCGAGGAACCGCACGGGCGTGCCGTTGACGGCGACGATGGTGTCGCCTTGCCTGAGTCCTGCGGCCGCGGCCGGGCAGCCTTTCCGGAGTTCGCCCAGCTTGGTCAGTACAGGCGGGATGATACCGAGCTGCGGCAACCCGCTGCCGCCGCGCGTCGAGGCGATCATCACCGGCTCGTCGCGGTCCTTGATGCGGACCTCGAACTTGTGCTTCGGGTCATTGATGCCGCCGTAGGTGACCATCCACTGGTGGGCCTCGTACGATTCGACGGAGTCGCCGTCGATGCTCAGGATGCGGTCGCCCGGCAGAAGGCCCGCGGTTCTGGCCGGCGACAGGGCGGCGGTGCCCCCGACGACAGGTGAGGTGACCTCGATGCCGACCGTCGAGGCGATCAGGTAGATGACGATGGCGCTGAGCACGTTCATGCCGACACCGGCCAGGAAGATGATGGCCCGCTTCCACCGGGGGGCGTTGTTCAGGGCCCGGGGGTCCTCGGCCGCGCCCGACTCGCCCGGCTCCTCGCCGAGCATCGAGACATAGCCGCCCACGGGAATGAGGCCCAGCCGGTAGTCGGTCTCCCCGACCTTCTTGTGGAGCACGGTGGGCGGAAAGCCCAGGCTGAACGCCTTGACCTTGACGCCGGACAGTTTCGCGGCGAGGAAATGGCCCAGCTCGTGAATGAACACGATGAACCCGAAACCAAGCACCGCACCGATCACGTACACAGCCTGAGGCATCGTTCGGCTTCCTCTCTGGCCCAGGCGTCGGCCTCGAGTATTGTCGCGAGGTCCGGCGAGGGCATAGGGGTATGGTTCGACAGAGTGCGGTCCACCACTTTGACAATATCGGAAAACGGCAGGTGCCCGTTGAGGAACGCGTCTACCGCTGTCTCATCCGCCGCGTTGAGCACCGCGCCGGTGGTCCCGCCCGTCGAGGCCACCAGGCAGCCCAGCCGCAACGCCGGGAACCGGTCGAGGTCGCACGCCTCGAAGGTCAACGATCCGACTTCGGCCAGGTCGAGTTCGCCCGACAGGCCCCGCCGCCTCTCGGGGTAGGTCAGGGCGTACTGGATAGGCGTCTGCATGTCGGGCGTGCCGAGTTGGGCCACCGTCGAGCCGTCCCGGAACGCCACCAGCGAATGCACGATCGACTGCGGGTGAACCATCACCCGGATCTGTCGCGGCTTCAGGTCAAACAGCCACCGGGCCTCGATGACCTCGAACGCCTTGTTCATGAGCGTGGCCGAGTCGATGGTCACCTTGGGCCCCATCTGCCACGTGGGATGGTCCAGTGCCTCCCGTGGCGTGACGCCGGCCAGTTGCTCGATGCTGCGGCGGTGGAACGGCCCGCCGCTGGCCGTCAGGGTCACGTGGTCGATCTCGCCATGGTCGCCGCAATGCAGGGCCTGGAAGATGGCCGAGTGCTCGCTGTCCACGGGGAGAATCTGGGCCCCGTGCCGGCGTGCGGCGTCCATCACAAGATGGCCGGCCATGACCAGCGCTTCCTTGTTGGCCAGGGCCAGGCGCTTGCCGGCGGTCACCGCCGCCAGGGCCGGCTCCAGGCCGACCGCACCGACCAGGGCCGACAGGACGACGTCGGCCTCGCTCATCGCGGCCAGTTGCGAGGCGGCATCGACCAGGATGTCCGTCTCGGGCAGGTCGCTCAACAGGGCCGCAAGCCGCTGCCGCGCCGCCTCGTCGCCCACCGACACGGCCGCCGGACGGAACCGGTGAGCCTGCTCGGCCAGGAGGTCCACGCTGTTGCGAGCCGCGATGGCACGCACCCGGAAGTCGTCGCCGAGACCCTCGATGACCTCGAGGGCCGCGCGGCCGATGGATCCCGTGGAACCTAGGACGACAACGTCCGGCATTGACAGCCTATCCTCGGAAAGCCCCACACCACTGCGGACAGATCAGTATACGGAAGGCCCGGTTGGCGGGCAAGGTAAAAGGCCCACGGCACGCCACCGGGGCCTTCTGCACGCAATGGTTAGGCCCTTGCGGGAGGAGGACCATGGACGCCGACCTGCGCGGCTAGGGCGCGAACCAGCGGCGTTCGTGCTCCAGCATGCGGCGTTTGAGGCCCGTGCCGCCTGCGGCACTGAACCCGCCGAGCGCCCCGTTCCGGGCGACGACGCGGTGGCAGGGGATGACCAGCGGGATGGGATTGACGGCCATCGTCCGTCCGACGGCCCGTGCGGCGCGGGGCCGGCCCGCCCGGTGCGCCAGGTCGCCATAGGTCATGACCTGACCTGCCGGGATTCTGCGGCACGCCGCCAGGACATCTTGCTGGAACGGCGTCCGGTCGGAGATGTCGATCGGGACCGTGAACCGTGCGGACCGTCCGGTGATGTAGTCGGCGACTTCCCGTGCAAGCGCCGGCAACAGGTTGCCTGCCGGGCGGGCATCGGGCCACGTGGCCGCCAAGCTGCGCGTCAGCCGCCGGGACGAGCGGTCAGGAAGCACGGTGCCGACCAGGACGTCACCCCGGGCGACGACGGCCATCGTGCCCCACGGTGTCGGCAGGAGTCGGTATCGGAGGCTTTGTGCCGTCATGGTCTGTCTCAGTGCATGCGCTGAAGCTCCTCGCGCTCGCGCTGGGTGACGAAGCGGACGAGCTTGTCGCGGGTCATTCTGCCCTCGGGCGACTCGTCGAGGTCGGTGAAGGTCACGGCAATGTGTGTCACACCGGCGACAACGCGCGATACCCGTATGACCCGGGCCGCGAGACTGACGGGCGACTGCTCCGGCCACAAGGGCAGCGAGAGGGTCAGCAGGTCGTCCTTATCGACCGGGCAGCCCTCGCCGTAGGGGTACAGCAACCGGACGCCGCCGGCGCTCAGGTCCAGGGCCTCCATGGACGGCAACGCGGAGGCCGGGGCCTCCTCCGGCGGGTCGGCCATCAACCACAACCCGGCCATGAGGTGCGCCGTAACGTTGAACTTGACGCGATAGTGCCTGCGCCGCTGTCGCAAGGTCAGCGTCTGGGGTTGCCTGAGGGTCAGGACCGGCAGCTTCAGGTCGCTCGACAGGGAAACAAACGATCGCGACTCGACCCGGGAGGCGAACCAGTAGCGGCGGTCCTTCAACCTGAAGTAGACCTCCACGTCCTCACCTGGACGAACGGGCACCATGTGGCCGCGCCGGGACGGCACTTCCACCAGCACGTCTTTGTCCGAGGCCTCGACGAACCGCGAGCGGCACAGGTCCTCGCCGCCAGCCAGTTGCCGAACCAGGTCCAGCGACTGGTTTCTCTGGGCCACGTCGCCAAAAATCCTTCGGATGGCGGCCCTGTCGGTTACCTTGATCGCAGCCATCGTGGCATCACCCCCGATCTGACCGGGCAGTCTGGCCCTGCGCCATGTGCGCCTCGCTGCGCAGATACACGGGGTTGGCGAACACCCAGGGCAGCTTGCCCAGCCTGCCTTCAATACGGTACACGCCCGGCCGGTCGGCGGCCAGGAGCATTCGGTCACACTCCCTCTGTGTCGCGATCACCTCGCCGTCGCGAACGACGGTCAGATCGGCCCTGACCGGTGAGGTGACCTCAATCCGCCAGCCCGGTCCGTACGCGGCCTCCTGCCCGAACGAGAGGGTTCCGCCGGGGCCGGAGGCCTCGACGCGGAACCCCGTGGCATCGGCCCAGGCGTCCATGGCGATGAACGCCTTGCCCTCGGCTAGGCAGGCGGCCAGTGCGCGTTCCGCCTCTGCCCCGTCAGCGGGGAACTCCGGGCACACCACGTGGGTCCGTAGCGTCCGGAACACGTCGGTGTGCGGCAGGATCTCGCCGAGCAGCGGAATGAGCCGCGCGTGGTTGTCGAGCGCGCCGATGCCCGCCACGCGGCGCTCCATGCACAGGGTGTCCCACAGGCTGAGCGTCTCGGGCCGTGGACCGTGAACCAGCGCCGTGTGGTTCCGTCGCAGCCGGTGCAGTCGCCACGGGATGACGTAGTCGCAGACGTCGTGCATGTAGGACCAGATTTCCATGCCGCAGAACGCCGTGGTCTGCCAGTCCAGCCACGGGGCGTAGCCGCCGGAGTAGAACCGCATGCGGGCCGGATGCGGATGGGCGACAAAACAGTGGGCGCCCTGCCGCGCCGCCGCCTCGATCGCATCGTGCGCCGAGGCCGAGTCCAGCGCGCGGACGTCCGGCAGGCCGAACGCCAGGAAGTGGGGGCGGTGCCGCGTCCCGATCTCCGGGGTCGACACGCGCAGCAGCCCGCCGTCCCAGCCGGTCAGGCCATCGCGGCGGCACGCGTCGTCGTTGTGGTCGGTCATGACCAGGAAATCCAGGCCGACCTGGGCGGCCAGGCGGAAGATCTGGTCAGCGGGGGTGTGGCCGTCGCTGAAACGGCTGTGCACGTGAATGCATCCGACGTATTCCCGGTCAGCCATGGGCCTCCGCCTCGTCGTCGATGTGCTCGCGGGCCTCCTTGATGGAGACCTCGGGGTGCAGAATGTTCAGGACGCCGCCGGGCAGGACCGCAAGGAACATCGCCGCCCGGAACACCAGGGCCAGGGCCAGGGCCAGGGCCAGGGCCTCGAACGCCGTGCCGACCGCCAGAATGTCCTGGGTGAAATATCGCTGGAAGAGTCCCTCCACGACGCCCAGGGCGCCGACGCTGGGGAACAGCGCGGCGACGATCCAGACGACCGGCATGTAGATGAAGAAGTGGGCCGGCGAGGGCTCCAGGCCCAGCGCCCGGGCCGACAGGTAGACGCTGGCAATGCTCACCACGTGGGCGCACCACGACACGACAATGGCCAGGACGACCTTGCCGTGGTGATAGCGGTAAATGAGCACCGCGGCGTTGAGCCGGGAGAAGAACCCGCGAAACGGCAGTCTGTTTGCCAGGCCGCGCACGACCGACCATCGGCGCAGCCGGCGGCTGTATACGGCGCCGACCACCAACCCGGCCGCGCCCAGAAACAGGAAGATGATCCATCGCACTTCGTCCAGCGCGGGAGCACGCCACTTGACGGCCAGGGCGCAGACGCACAGCAGGGCCATGCCCAGGATGCCGACCAGCCGGTCCAGGAAGACGGTGGTGACGGCCTCGGTCTTGCGGGGAGTGTGCTTGGCGGCATAGTAGGCCTTGACGACGTCGCCCCCGGTGATGCCGAGCATGAAGGTGTTGAAGAAGAACCCGATGGCCGTCAGGCGCCACGCCTCGGCAAACGTCAGGTCGATGCCCTGCACCCGGAGGAGCATCCGCCACCGCCAGGCGCCGAACACGGGCGACATAGCGTAGGCCAGCACGGCAGCGAGAAACCAGGGCCACCCTCCGCCGCGGAAGACGTCGCCGAACACGTGAAGGAATCCCTTGGCGATGAACCGCGCGCCGGTGGCCTCGTCGGCCACCTGCACCTGGTCCAGGGGATAGGTGACCGGTTCGCCGACCGAGGGGCGGATGGTCACGCTCTCGGCGTCGCGGCGGGTGATCCACCCGCGCACCGACGTGCCGTCGGCCAACTGCACGCGGTCCAGGAAGTCCACCCGCCAGAGGACGTAGGCGACGCACAGCGCACTGACCGCGATGCGGACCGCGAGCCAGAGATATTGCCGGGTTCCTGGGGTCATGGCGCTGCCGGTGACTGCCGCTGTTGACCGCGAATCAGTTCGAGAAATGCCTCCAGGCGGGTTCTGCTTCGGCTGTCGAGCGGGCCCGGCCGGTCGTATTCCAGCGTCAGCACCGGCACGTCCACCGCCTCCCTGATCAACCGATCCTGAATGTGCCGGAAACAGAAGCTCTGAACGTAGTGAATCAGCCCGTCGATCCTCCGCCGGGCGACCTCCTGGGTTATATCGGCAATCCGGCTCGCCACCCCGTAGGGATAGGTGTACCTGAGATACTGCTCGGTCAGGTTGTCCGAGGGGGGGAGCATGGCGAACTGCCGCTGAAACTCGTTGAACACCACGCCGGCCCCGGCCGAGGCCAGGAAGTCGTACAGCCCGTCGCAGATGGGCGGAATGCCCAGGTAGCCCAGGCGAACGTCCGGCCGGCGCTCCGGCCGCGCGCGGACCTCCGCCAGGAAGGTCTCGGCACGGGATTCGTAGGCGTCGGGGTCGCCGCCGAAGTCGCTGGCCTCGACCAGCCAGGCGTGGTTCTCGGCGCCGGTCGCCCGGCCGGTCTGCCACGTCAGATCATCGAGTTCGCGAAGCAGGTCTCGGACGCCGTCGAGCCGCACCTTCATCTGCTCGGCCTTGCTGCGCGAGGCCCCGAACACGGCGCCGAAACTCTGAAACTCGCTGTCCAGGCGGATCCGTGACGGGGGATAGGGGTACTCGAAGTGGTGGACGCGGACCCTCTCCGAGGTCCAGATTTCCAGCAGGGCGTGCGTGTTGGAGCAGTCGCCCTGGGCGACGCCCACGATCTCGCGGATGCCGAGCCGGTGTGCTGCCCCGTAGATGCCTTTAATCCACGCGCAGCAGTTGACCGGAAAGCCCGCGCTCTCGGCCGTCTGGATGTCGGCCATGGCGTCGCCGGTGATGAAGGCGTTGTTCAGGTCCACGGGCCGCCGACCGGCAGCGTACAGGATCTCGATTGGAATGGTCCCCGTGATGCCGACCCGATTGTCGGTCCCCGCGTGGTGCGCCATAACATGCTCCATGCCGCGCTTGCGGCGCCCGCGCAAGACACACCTGGCCTCTATGGGTGGGTGTCCCGGCGGCCCCCGCG
>Ga0272444_10003338_pt1 | contig 14477 bp, 9 predicted proteins | sample SSMForm13_FD_201033 | JGI IMG/M metagenome (GOLD analysis project Ga0272444, IMG submission 201033) | Marine sediment archaeal communities from Little Sippewissett salt marsh, Falmouth, MA, United States - SSM-Form-13 | ecosystem: Environmental > Aquatic > Marine > Wetlands > Sediment ...
CTGTAACAGTAACTATAAATAGAAAAAAGAAAGTAGGAGAAAACACAAAAACATATACGCTCAATAAGTTAGAATTTAAAGCTGCAGCCACCGGTCTTCACTACGCCCCGGCCGGGAATTACCGGGCGTTTTACGGGACGCCGACCTGTCTGGCCATTGCCTGGGATGACGACGACGTCGGCCACGCCATGTTCTCGCAGACCTTCGCCTACTCGTGGTATTACAAACCGCGAACACCGTCGTTCTGGGATCACTTCGCGATGGGCATCCACTTTGCCGTATTGGCTGATCCGCAAGCCACTGAGGACGACGATGACGGCGCGGAAGATGGAGATGGCGACGATAACGAAGGCAACGACGACGAGGAGGATGCCGAAGCAGTCTCGTTGGGGCTAGGCGGTCAATTCGCTTTCGGCCGCGGCGGTGACGCCGTTCATATCGGCGCCGGTTACGACGTCATACAGCAGCAACCGTATTTCGTCTTCGGCGTCGATTGGCCGGATCTGATCGCGCTGTTTAAAGGAATGTGATCGTTTACTTCCGCTTTTTTGTTTTCCGGTCGAGGACCTCGCGGATCTTGCGGGCCAGCGCTTCGATGGTAAAGGGCTTTTGGATGAAGGGAGTGCCGGGATCGAGCACGCCGTGCTGGGCGATGACGTCTTCGGTGTAGCCGGACATGTACAGCACCTTGAGGTCGGGGCGTAATTCGATCAATTGATCGTACAATTCGCGTCCGTTCATGTTGGGCATGATCACGTCGGTGAGCAGCAGGTCGATTACGCCCTCGTGTTTTTTACAAAGCAGGTAGGCTGCGCCGCCGTTTTCCGCTTCGACGACGTTGTAACCGTGCCGTTGCAAAATGCGGCGGGCAAGGCTGCGTACCAGTTCTTCATCTTCGACCAGCAACACGGTTTCGTTCCCGGTGGGCAAGGTTAATTGCGCGGGTTTGGTTTTGCTTTTGGCTTTTTCGGTCGTGCGGGGGAAGTAAATGTGGAAAACCGTGCCTTCCTCAGGCGCCGATTCAACGTCGATATACCCGTTGTTCTGCTTGATGATGCCGTAAACGGTGGCCAGGCCGAGGCCGGTGCCCTGGTCTTTGTTTTTGGTCGAGAAAAAGGGTTCAAAGATGTGATTTTTTACTTCGTCGTTCATGCCGTGGCCGGTGTCGCGGATGGAAAGCATGACGTAATCGCCCGCTTGCAGCGAAGATTCCGCGCCGGTTTCTTCCCAAGTAAAGTTGTGTGTTTCGACGATCAGCGAACCGCCGGAGGGCATGGCATCGCGGGCGTTGGCGGCAAGATTGACCAGAATCTGATCGATCTGCCCGGCGTCGGCCTTGATCAGCCAAAGATCGCGCCCGGGCGTAAAGACCAAATCGATGTCTTCGCCGATGATACGACCCAGCATTTTCTGAGAGTTGGCGATGATGTCGTTAAGCTGCACGACTTGCGGCGTGATGATCTGCTTGCGGCTGAAAGCAAGCAATTGCTGGGTCAATCCGGCGGCGCGTTCGGCAGCCAACTTGATTTCCTTCACGTCGCCGAACAAAGGATCGCCGGGACCGAGCGAAGACAGCAGCATTTCGGTGTAGCCGAGCACCCCGGTGAGGATGTTGTTGAAGTCGTGGGCGACACCGCCGGCCAGGCGCCCGATCGCTTCCATTTTTTGCGATTGGCGCAACTGCTCTTCCAAATAGTCTTTTTCATGTCGTGTTTTTTGACGGATCAGTGCCTGGGTTAAAATGTTGCCGGCGGTACGCAGCAGTTCGATGTCTTCCGGTGCGCCGGATCGGATTTCGTTCAGTGAATAGAAATAAAGGCATCCGAACAACACGCTTTCGTGTAACAACGGAACGACGACCAGCGAGCGAATGCCTTGAGCCGGCATGATCACATCGGCCAGCGATGCTTCCGGCGGCCGTTGTGTGATGTCGGCGAAATGAACGTTTTCACCTTGCCGCATCTTATCGATCCACCAGCTAAAATCGTTCATCGATAATGTTTCATCAATTTCCTGCTTCGTCTCATAACCCGGCTTGCTCCATTTGTGCGAAGCGCGGAGGGTGTTCGTTTCGTTGTCAAAGCGGATTAAAAAGCCGCGATCCATTTGGGTGAACTCAACCAGCATTTGCAGGCTGCGTTCGATTTCCCGGCCGATTGTTTCCGGCGTGACGTCAATGAAATGGGCGGAGATCGTGGCGAGCAGCGTTTCGATTTCCACCCGGCGCTGCAGCGTCACTTCGGCCTGTTTACGTTCGCTGATGTCACGCACGATCGACAGGACATGAGGTTCGCCGTCCAGCATGATGATGTTGGCTGAAAGCAACCCGGTGCGGGCGATACCGTTTTTCGGGCGAAACAACATTTCCAGATTGGTGGCGCGGCCGTGTTGATTCAGTTCATCCACCATAATCTGGCGATTCTGCGGATCGGCCCAGATGCCGATCTCGAATGCGGTTCTGCCCACGACCTCGTCCGACGCGTAGCCGCTGAGACTTTTAAAGCCCTCGTTGATGGCGATGTATTTTCCGTTGTCCAAGCGGCTGATCGCGATGGCGTCGGGGCTGGTTTCGAAGGCGCTACGGAATCGTTCCTCGCTTTCGCGCAAGGCGTTTTCAGCCTGACGCCGGTCGGTGATGTCCTCGCAAAAGCCGACCAGGCGGTAGGGTTTCCCGTTCTCGTCGAGAATGGGGAAGCTTGACTCTTTGATTTGCCGGATTTCGCCATCGGGTCGGATGATGCGATACTCGAACACCATATTTTCGGATCTTTTTTCTAATTGTTGTTGCATCGATGTCGTCAGTCGTTGCCGATCATCCGGATGAACGTTGTTGATCGAGATTTCAAGATTGCCGTAGGCTTCGGCCAGCGGGAGTCCCCACACTTTTTCGAAAGCCGGACTGACGTACAGCCGCTTGCGTTCGGGCAGGGTGACCATCCAGAAAACGATCTGGATGTTGTCGACCAGCTGGCGAAAACGCTCTTCGCTTTCGCGCAGGGCATCGCGCGCTTTTTTCTGTTCGGCGATGCCGCGGGTGGCGCCTTGTACGGCAACGGGATTACCCTCGTCGTCCAGAATCCAGGTGGCGGTGATTTCCGCATCAACCAGCGAGCCGTCTTTGCCATTAAGTTGTTGCTCGAAGGTAAGGGATTCCAATCGTTTTTCAGGCGGCTTGCCTATCTCCTCGACAATCAATTGCATGATCCATTCGGCGCTTTCCGTAGGAAGAAATTCATCGAGCCTCATTGCCGATACTTCTTCCGGAGTAAAGCCGGTCAGTTTTTCAATCGATGGGCTGCAATAATTGAACTGACCGTCCAGCGAGATGATCCAAATGACGTCGTTGGAATTTTCCGCCAGCAAGCGATAGCGCTCTTCGCTTTCGCGCAACGCCTGATCGGCTTTCATGTGTTCGGTGACATCGCGGCTGACGCCGACCAGGCCGGCGAACTCGCCGTTTTCGTCGAAGATCGGCGTTTTGATGGTATCGAAATACGATAGATTGCCGTTTTCGTCGGCCGAGGCTTCCTCAAAACGCATCGCGTGGCGTGCGGCGATGACCGTCGCGTCACTTTCCCGGCATTTGGCCGCCAGGTCCGGCGGCAGAATGTCGTCGTCGGTTTTTCCGACGATCTGCTCTTGCGATTTTCCGACTAGGCGCTCGTAGGCTTTGTTGACGATCACGTTGCGGTCTTGAGCGTCTTTGAAATAGACCAAATCCGGAATCGCCTCGACCAGCGTTTGCAACAAGCGGTTCTTTTCCCGGATTTCCTCTTCCGCTTTTTTTCGGGTGGTGACGTCGCGGGTCGAACCTTGCAGGCAAACCGGATTGCCTTGGTCATCGAAGACCCAGGAAACATTAACCTCCGTGGGTATGAGGCGACCGTCTTTGTGGTAGAGAGGAATTTCAAAGGTGGCGACTTTCGCTCGTTGCTCAGGCGGTTTTTGCATCTCTTCGGCCAATTTGGCCGTCATGCGCGAAAAGTCTTCCGGCGTGGTGAGTTCCTGAAAGGGGATTTCCTTAATTTCCTCAACGGTGAACCCCGCGATGTCGGTGACCGACGGACTTATGTAGGTGAACTTGCCGTCGAAGGACATCATCCAGACGACATCGTAAAGATTTTCGGTCAGCAGGCGATGTAATTTTTCGCTTTCACGCAGAGCTTCGTGAGCTTCTTGTTGCTTGCTGATATCGCGGGTGACGCCCTGCACACCGATCGGTTCGCCGTGCTCGTCAAGAATCCAGGTGGTCACCAACTCGACATCGACCAGATGGCCGTCTTTATGCGGATGCTTCAGGTAAAAGGTATTTCCTTTGGTGCGTTCGTGAGTCGGTTTAGCTAGCTCGTCATTCATAAACTTGACCAGCATTTCGCCGTCTTCAGGCTGAAACCGCTTACGCAACGACATCCGTTTTGCATCTTCCGGCGTATACCCGGTGATGGCTTCGAACACCGGGCTCATGTACGTGACCTGACCATCCAGGCCCATCGTCCAAATTGCATCCGGCATGTTTTCCGTTAAAAAGCGGTAGAGCTGTTCGCTTTCGCGCAATTTACGGTCGGCGTTGATCCGCTCGGTGACGTCGGTCACGACGGCGATCATTCCGTCAAAATCGTCGTTTTCATCAAACAGCGGACTGGCGTTGATCGACAGCAACACGCGGTGGCCGTCGGGAAATTCGATGGCATGCCCGACTTCGTAGACCGGCTCACACGTCTCTTTTACTTGTAAGAAAGGCAACTGCTCGTCGGGAAAGGGGTTGCCGTCGTAATCGGTAATTTTCCATGTCGGACTGTCGTATGTGCGCTTGGTGATTTCATCGCGGGTCAGTCCGAAGACCTTTTCGGCAGCCTGATTGGCGAACGTGATTTCTCCGTTGCGATCAACCTGAGTGATGCCGACCGGACTGGTTACAGCAATCCGTTCGACCAGGTCCCGTTCGCGAGCGACGGCCTGCTGAGCTTTTTTTTGCTGGGTAATGTCGGTGACGATGTGAACGTAATAATCGTGATCTTTATCGGGTTGTGAGAAACGGTGCAGCGAACAAGTGATCCAGATGCGTTTCTGGAGTTTGGTGCAGATGAGAACTTCGCCCTGCCAAACGCCTTCTTCGTTGACCTGGTCGAAAATCTGACGATAGGAAAGGGGACTTTTTTCCAACGTGAGCCACTGCTCGAGCGGCGCGCCGAGAATTTCACTTTCGCCAATGCCAAATAGCTTTTCCGCCGCCTCTTTCCAGAAAAGCACCCGGTTTTCGGCGTCGGTGACAAAAACAGCATCGTGCATCGACTCAAGGAGTTGTATCGCCGGCAAGTTGCTTAAAAACTCTTTCATCGATGATCCTTCAGCCTGGGAATCCCTGAGACAATGACTTTATTGGCCTTTTCTATTTGTTGTGTTAAGCAATAGTACGCCTGTTCTGAAAAAGCGCAGCATTCTTTTTTTCTCTTTCAAAAATAGCTTTATCGTACACTTCGGAACCTTGAGAGATCTTCTTGACGATTACCCTACCATTTGCCAAGTATTTGGCAAGAGACGCATCTGCCTCTTATAAAATGGAAGTTTTATAAATATACATTGTTTTTAAAGGAATTCAAGTGATAAACTTCGCCCTTCGATATTGCCGTAATCGGACGGATAAGCTGTTGAAAGAAACGAAATAAATTTATGATTACAATATGTTAGTCCGATTACCTGGATGAGGGAGCGACCATGAAAGCCTATCGCATCGCCACCGGCGCCAAGCTCGAGCTGTTTAATGATCCGATTCGCCAAACCTTGGTTCTAAACATTCCGCTGGATACGCATCAACGGACTGCCGTCGCCGAGGCAGGGTTGGAACTTGTTGATATTGAAAATGAAAATGAAATCCCGCCCCATGAAACCTGCGTGAGCTTCCCGGATGATTTGTATCTTTCCTGGGCGATTCTGGCGACTTTTCTCACCAAGGCGCGACAAACGCCTGATCAACCGGGCGTGCTGGCCCTCAGGCGGTTTTACCAGACGGAAAACATCGCCGCGACGCAAGACGTCGAACTGACCGAAAAGCATGTGATCTACCCTGTTCACTATCGTGTGCCGAAATCGGATGAGCCGCCGCGACCGATTGAGATCGACGTGCAGGACGGCTCGAAAATCCGTCGCGCTTGGCCGCCGCATGTACTCGCGCGCAGCGAGACGATTCACTACGCCACACCGCACACGGTGATTCAGTTGATTACACCGGTCCATCTGGGGCTGGCTAATCTTTACGCCACGATGAACTACCTGACCCGTCTGACCCGTCGCGGTCCGGTCGGCGCGCTGGCCCGGTTCGGCCATCGTTTGGCGACGATGCTCGGCGGCGAGGCGGCTGTTCAACGCTGGCTGGAGAAAAAGCGCCGGGTGCGCACCAAGGCGCCCGGGCCGATTTCCTATTGGCTGTTGCGGCGGATCAATAAGATCGGCAAAAACTGCAACATTCACCCGACGGCGGTGATCGAAGGCTCGGTGATCGGCGACAACGTGCGCATCGGCGCCTATTCCTACATTCAATTCAGCCACATCGGCGATAACGCCGACCTCAACGACTATTCGATGGTGCGCCTGTCGTCGATCGGCGCCGGCACGCATCTGGTCACTCGCGAGTGGGTGTCGATGTGCGTGGTTTACCCCGGCTGCTTTTTCGCTCCGCGCCATATGCAATTCGGCGTTGTCGGCCGCGACGCCCAGGTGTATCCGTCGATGTATTACGATTACCGCCTTGACGGCAAACCTCTGCTGACGCCGTTCCGCGGCAAGATGGTCGATTACCGGCTGCCGTTTTTAGGACCTGCCATCGGTCATCGCGCCAAAATCGCCGGCGGCCTCAATTTCGGACCGGGACGATGCGTGCCCAACGGCGTCACCGTTTATCCTCACCCGTCGACGGTGGTTAATCGCATCAAGCCCGATCTGCCGGAAGGCGCGGTGGTGTTCGCCGGGGAATAGTAGACCGTTTCGCTAACCGATCCGCAACACAATGCGAATCGATTAATCTCCGAAAGCACATCATCTCTGAATGATCCTTCCCTAACATTTCCGCAATGTTAAGGCGTGCATTCCATTTAAAAGAACACGCTTTGAGATCAACGGTAAAAAAGGATTGATGATGAAGATTTTGTTACAAACGGGACTTTCGGGGATCATCCTGTTGTTGTTGCTTGGTTCAACGTTCGGTCTGCCCGCCGTTGCCGCGGCTGACGATCCGCCACCGATGCATTTGGACTGGCGTGACATCGACGGGGAAAATTTTTTGACTCCGGTGAAAGACCAGGCTGTCTGCCTGGCCGGTTCGACCTTTGCTTACGTCGGGATGGTCGAAGCGATGATGAAAATCGCTCTGGACAATCCATTCGTTGAGCCCAATCTCTCCGAGCAGCAGTTGTATTCCTGCGCCGGCGGGGTTTGTCTCGATCCGCCGCCGATCGACGATGTGGTCGCCCTGCTGATGGCTGAAGGGTTGGTTGACGAAGCCTGTCTGCCGTACGAAAACCACGAAAATGCCTCCTGTGAAATGCTCTGCGCCGATAACGCCCAGCGGACGGTGCGGCCGACCGGCCTGGTCAGCCTCGACTACCCGTCGCCTCTGGGCATGACTTATGCGCTGCTTGAAGGACCGCTGATCGCTCGGGCGTTGCTGCACCTTGATTTTCTCGACTATGAAGGCGGCATATACCAGCACGGCAACAGTCCGCTTTTGGGCATGCAGGATCTGCTCATCGTCGGCTACGACGCCGAACAGCAGTATTGGATTGTCAAAGGCTCATATGGCGCCGATTGGGGTGAAAACGGCTATGCGCGCGTTAGCTGGCTCGAACCAATTTTCGGCGCGGGCATCGCCCGGGTCGCGCTCGACGTCGAAGCGATGTGCGCCGCCAACCAGGCGCCGCAGATCGACAGCCTGTACGTCGAAGCCGACGCGGCAACGCAGGATCTGTTTTTCTCTTTCGGTTTTGCCGACACCGAAGCCAACCTCGCCGGCGGCGAATTGTGGTATCGCATCGACGAGGAACCGGCGCAGCGTTTTGCCGAACCGCTGCGACGTTTGCAGGGTACCGATTCAACTTCCGAGGCGATTTTCGGTTATCACCTTTCGTTGACCGAACCGCTCGGCGCGCATACGTTGACGATCAGCGTTCGCGATTTGTGCGGTGCGGCGAGCAACGAATTGAGCGGAGAGTTTAACGTTACCGCAACCGAGCCTCCGGTTGACGATGATGACGATGCCGTCGACGATGATATCGACGACGACGACTCGGAAGCCGGCGAACCCAATCTTGCCGACGACGACGAAAACGACACGGTCATGGCCGATGACGAGGAATCCGGCGACGATGGCGGCTGCGGTTTCTAGCAGCGTCTGAAACTGGATTTACCTGCAGGTTTTTTGTTCAGAACGACTGATCGCCTGCGCCCAGATCGGCGTTGGAGCGGTGCATGTCGGCCACGCCCCGACCCGGTTTGACGTGCGGCAGTTTCCATTCGCGTACGAGCACGGGTTCGGCCAGCGGATCGACGTAGGCCTCGGCGATGACCATACCTCTTTCATCGTCGAACGTGATGACCACCTGCTTACCGCGGGTCGGATCAACCCGGCGCGGCACATAGGCGACGCCGGCGGGCGCCATTGGTGCGCGAATCGCTTTCATTTGTTCACGCTCCATGTCAGTGACGGCGTCTTCTGCGGCAGGCCACTCGGCCGCGCCCATGTCGGAAAATAGAAAGCTGACGAATTGCGAAGGTTTGCCGTTGGGAAAAGCAGCGGAGAAAGCCGAACGTTTCATGTGCCGCGGGGCCAACATGTAACCGATGACATCCATTCCCTGTTTCAGTTCCGGCGGCGCTTTCTGACAAGCCAGCGGCATGGCCAAGGTCGCCAGCAACAGACAAAGCAACAGCTTTTTCATGCAATTAACCCTCCCGTTTCTTGCTTGCGCAATGCATTGTACCTCATACGACGTCGCCGAGGCGATCGCCTCAGCCTTGTCGTGTGCGGATGCTTACGCTATTTTCAATCGGTCAACTGAGGAACTTGCATAAATATACGTTGCGAAAAATTTGATGAGTGGGACAGCAACGTTCTGCTATCAGTTGTGGCTAATTATTAACAGGCGGAGAATTGCATTAGCCGATTGCATCGCCAACCAAAAACACAACACCTAACAGGATCGGCACTTGTCGGATATTGACTCGCAAATTCGTCGCTGGCTTCTCGTTGCCGCTGTGCTTTGGCTGATGTTTCTGTTGGCCAATCATGTGCTTGACAACCGTCAGTTTTCCGAAGATCCGGCACACAACATCGGGAAAGCGCTGAATTGGGTGGACCATGGCGATTTCGCCTGGCGGGGATCCTATTTTTATAAACAATACCGCCTCGGCCCGCTGGCGCATGTGCTGGCCGCGCTTCCGATGACGCTAAGCCGCAACATCTATGCGCAGTATTACTTTTTGTCGTTTTTGATGGTGCTGGCCGTGCTGGTTTACGGTCTCGGCGCCTGGCGCTTATTCCGCCGGCCTTTTCCCGTTGCCGTCGCAGTCGTCGCTTTTGCCTACCTGGTCTTTTTATTATATCAGCCGTTGAAGCCTCACAACGCGTCTTATTGTCCGTTCTTTTTGGGATTGTATTTTTTCAGCTTGGTTGTCGCGCAGGAAAAAAGATCGTGGTGGATTATTCTGCCGTTCGTCGTCGTCGGGTTTTTGGTTCAGTTGCATTTATCTTGCGGTTTGTTGTTGGCCACGACGTTGATCGCCTTGCGGGTCTGGCAGAAACCGTCGTGGATTATGTGGTCGCTGTTCGGATTGGTGTTGGCGGCCGCAATCAACTTCATGGTGATCGCACAACTGTTTGATCCGCCGCCGGTGAGTGCTTCCTTGCCGCCGCTTTCCGCAGCCGCGTTGGTTAAAGGCTATTTCAGTCGACTCGTGTATTGGTTGACGGTATTCCCAATCCGATTCGGCTTCGGCGGCCTGCTGATCTTGTTTTGCCTGCTACGCTTGCGGCGCTTGCGGACCGTGTCGACAGACTATGCTGCCCTGGTCGACGCCATGCTATTTCACCTGGGTGCCGGCATTGTTGTCTTTCCGTTGCTCAATACGCTGAAAGACAACTACCAACTGGAATACATGAACCCGATTATTGTCTTCAGCGCGTTTCTGGTCGGCTTGTATGCGTTGGAACGGCAAGGGCGTGAAGAACGACCTACAAAACAGACAGTCCGCCTGCTGGTGATTTTTGTGGCGGCATTGATGTTTACACAAGCGTTGTTCACCTTGATCGGAGTGCACAGTCTTAAACGTTTCAACAGCATGAACCTGCGTACCCAGGTAGGCATTGCGCAGCGATTGACCGATTATTTTCAGGCGCAATCCGAGCGGTTTTTTCTCCGCACCTTTTATTTCACAGTTGCCGACGAACAGGTGCAATTGGGCTATGAATCATTGTACGTTTATCGCAATCTTTGCCTTTATGAAGATCCGGCGCTTTACACGCGATTCACGGACGGTTTTATCGATTTCGTCGATCAGCCGGAGGCGTTTGTCGTTGTCGCACCGGCGCAGTTGCCGCGCGCCGATTTCGACGGCATTATCGGCAACCGCGCCCGCGTGTTGATTTCGCCTTTCACCGTCGGTCGCCGGCAGGCGTCGTTGATCGCTCCACCCGAAGATCCGCCTTGGTTTTGGCTTGCCAAACCCGAGGAAGCTCAGCAATAAACAAAAAAACCGCAGCAGCAGATGGATCGGAAGTATTCGATTTTTTTGACCCTTCCATTTTTTTCGTGTTAGACGAAGAAAGTTTTGGCATGTCTAGCAATTGGGTGTGGATTTTCATTTGAGAAAACGTTATACTCCGGCGATTTGCGATACTTTTTCAGCGCCGGAAGCGTTGAAAACAATCTCTAGCGAATCATATATTTTTTTGGCTAAATCTTACCGAGGCTGGGGAGTAAAATCTTGCTGGGCATCAACGACCATAAAGGTCGCGTAGTTGCGCTATTCTCCGATTAAACCCACATGAGGAAGATGACATGGCACTGAAACCGGCGGAGTTGAAAAAATTGAAGGAAACCGCCCTGCGGATCCGCGAGGAAATCGTCAAAGTGACGTACACTTGCGGCGGTTCGCACGTCGGCGGCGCGTTAAGCCAGACCGATATCATGGTCGCGCTTTACTACAAATTCATGAAGATCGATCCGAAAAAACCGCAATTACCTTCGCGGGATCGCTTCATCCTCAGCAAAGGACACGGCGGCGTCGGCCATGCCGTGATTCTCGGCGACCTGGGCTTTTTCGACCAAGAGGAATTGCTCGACTTCAACAAAACCGGTTCGCCCTTCGGCATGCACCTGGACACGTTGAAGGTCAAGGGCGTCGACGCGTCCACCGGCTCGCTCGGCCACGGCTTGTCGATCGCGATCGGCATGGCCATCGGCGCGCGTATGCAAAACAAAAAGTGGCATACCTACTGCATCCTCGGTGACGGCGAGTTGCACGGCGGCCCGATCTGGGAAGCGGCGATGTCGGCCTCGCACTTCAAAGTGACCAACATGACCACCATCATCGATCGCAATCAGTTGTGCATTGACGGCGACACCGAAGACATCATGGCCCTGGAACCGCTGAGGGAAAAATGGGAAGCCTTCGGGTGGCGCGTCGTTGAAATCGACGGGCACGACTTCAATCAAATCTGCGACGCCATCGACCAGTCGCACAAGGAAAAGGAAAAACCTTTCCTCATCCTCGCCAACACGGTCAAAGGCAAGGGCGTAGAATTTATGGAATGCGGGAAGCAATGGCACTACGCCGGATTGGATGAAACCATGATGAACGACGCGCTCGCTTCGATACGGAAAGGAAAGTAACGATGGCTAAAGGACTGACTTGGACCGTCGCGGACGCCGACCATATGACCCAAGCCGAAATCTACGGCGAAGTGCTGACGCAACTGGGTCATCAAAACGATAAAATCGTCGCCCTGACCGCCGACCTGGCCGGCTCGACCAAAATCGGGCGCTTCCAGAAAGATTTCCCCGATCGTTTCTTTAACGTCGGCATCGCCGAAATGAACATGATGGGCATCGCCTCGGGCATGGCGGCCACCGGCTTACTGCCGGTCGTTTCCACCTTTGCCGCCTTCGCCGCGTTGCGCTGCGCCGAACACGTGCGCACCGACATCTGCTACCAGAACCGCAACGTGAAAATCATCGCCACGCACAGCGGCACGTCCTTCGGGCAGGCGGGCACCACCCACCATTGCACCGAAGACCTCGCGGTGATGCGCGCGATGGCCGGCATGACGGTCATCGCCCCGGCCGACGCCTACGAAACCGCCGCCGCCGTCGCCGCCTCGCTCGAATACGAGGGTCCGGTGTACATCCGCATCGGCCGCAGCTTCGAGGCGCCGCTGCACAAAAGCATCGACGACTTCGACTTCGAAATCGGTAAAGCGATCAAGTTGCGCGAAGGCACCGACATCACCGTCATCGCCACCGGCCGCACGGTGTTGGGCGCCATCGCCGCCGCGGAAATGGCCGAACAGCAAGGGCTCTCGGTCCGCGTGCTCGACCTGCACACGATCAAACCGATCGACACCGAAGCGATCATGGAAGCGGTGATGGACACGCGACGGATCATCACCGTCGAAGACCACAACGTCTATTCCGGCATGGGCAGCGCGGTGGCCGACGTCATCGCCGCCTCAGGCAAAGGCTGCGTGTTGAGGAAACTCGGTCTGCAGGACGAGTTCAGCATCGTCGGTTACCCCGACGACCTGCTGCACTATTACAAAATGGACGAAGACGGCATCGCCGAGGCGATTCAAGAAGTGATGAAGATGGACTTCGAAGAAGACGAAGACTGGGAAGACGAGGTTTGATCATGGACCGGGAAGAACTTCGCACTCGCCTGTTTTTGCGCGCCGCCTTGCCGTTGACCAAGGTCGTGCGCGAAGACGATAAACTGTTGCGCCTGGTCACCAAGAACATGACCGGCGTCGTGCAGTTTGAAATCAAAAACGCCGAAACCGCCGCGCATCTGATCTTCGCCGACGACGCCCTCGACGTGAAATTCGGCAAGCACGAAAAACCGACCGTCTCGTTCGTGTTCAAAGATTACAAATCGCTCAATGACTTTTTCACCGGCAAACTGGCGTTGCCCTGGATCAAAGGTCTGTACCGACTCGATATCATCGCTCGCACCGTTCCGCTTTTACTCAAGCTGAAAATGTTGATGCCCGAAGCCGATCCGAAAGAGCCCGAACAACGGGCGCTTAAAGTCAAGCTGCTGCTGTACATGGTTACCACCGCGTTGTCGCAGTTGAACAAGGCCGGCGACGAACAGATGACCAAGCTGACGAAAAAAAGCCCCGATCGCATCTACCAATGGGTGGTGGAAAACGGCGGACCGGCGGCTTACCTGCGAATGAAAAACGGAAAAACCAAATCGGGCCGCGGTATTTATACCCGGCGCCGTCCCTTCGTGCTGATGCGCTTCCCCAACATCGAGGGTGCCTACCAGGTGTTGACCAGCCAAGCGCCGTTGGTCGACGCGGTGAAGCAAGGCTTCGTCGTTACCGAAGGGGCGATGGAATATTCCAAGGAAATCGGTTTGCGCATGCAATATATAGAGGAGTTAATGGCTTGAGGCTTGAGGTTCACGGGTTAAGAATCCATTAACCTTAACCGGTCATGGGATGATGCCTTCATGCGAGAGGTAAGACGGAACGGAAATTTCAACAAGGAGAAAGTACAGCTTGAAGACCATCGCAAACAAGCTCGGCATCTGGCCCAACGACCGCATCCTTTTGGTGAACCCGGATGAAAAAATCCGGGATCGAATCCAACGAGAAATGGATGAAGAGGTCTCGTTCATCGAAGAAGTCAAGGATGAAAAAGTGCCGCTTGTGCTCATCTGGGTCGGCGAAGGCGACGATCCGACCGAAATCGCCAATCGCTACAAACAGGTGATTGACGAAACCGGTCAGCTCTGGTTCTTCGTTCCCAAAAAAGAGCACTTGCGCCGCGAACGCTTGACCGTCACGCGGGAAACAGTAACCCTCGACGTACTTCGCGCCCGCATGGAACCGACGAAAATCTGTTCGATCGATGCGGACACCCAGGCTCTCGGATTCGTATTACCGTTGGAGAAGTAGCGGCAACCGCGCGCGTGGAAGTGAAACGTTAACGCGAAACTTGCAGGACTCCCGCTTTGGGCACCGGAAACATTTTTCGCCTGGTCTTCCAGGTTAAGTTGACTGATCTGCTGCTTTCGGAAGCACGCATCGCTCAACTGGGAATGCGCCGTTTGTGGCGGATGATCAACCACGCCCGCACCCACAGTCCTTTTTATCGCGAATACTATCGCAACCTGCCACCGCAGGGCTTCACCCTCGACCAAGTGCCCCCGGTCGATAAAAACATCTTGATGGACAACTTCGAAGATCTGCCGGTCGTACGCGG
>Ga0272444_10003339_pt1 | contig 14471 bp, 17 predicted proteins | sample SSMForm13_FD_201033 | JGI IMG/M metagenome (GOLD analysis project Ga0272444, IMG submission 201033) | Marine sediment archaeal communities from Little Sippewissett salt marsh, Falmouth, MA, United States - SSM-Form-13 | ecosystem: Environmental > Aquatic > Marine > Wetlands > Sediment ...
ACATTAAATTATATGCAAGTAATGTTAACTTTCGCACCTCCTTTCTGTGGTCTTTCTTTGGAACATCAACAGGTTCTGTGCTAAACGCTTGGGGAAAGCTCTTTGACAAAGAATTGGGAAGGTTAGTGACGCGCCGCAATGTCTGATAGTTGGTGCCCATCCACGAGCTGTCGTCTGGAGATGGCAGACAGATAACTCAGGATATGTCCCTAATCATCTGCCACAAAGTTTCTGCCAGGGCACCTACGTGACTTCTACAAACCACAAATATTGCTTCAGCGTCCACGTCAAAGTAATGGTGGCTTATGATATCCCGCATCCCCATGACTTTCTTCCATTCGATTTGAGGATACCGAGTCAGAAGTCTATTCTCTGTCACCTTGTCCAGGTTTTTCAGGCCCTCTCCAATGGAGATAAGCTGCATGCAAATGGCATCGAGCTTCTCCATGCCAGCCTCTGAGTCGGTAAAATCCTTCGCGGAGTTAATCGGCTCAAACCGCTTTATGACCGTCTTTGTTGCGCCATGGATTTGGGAAAGGATCTCAAGAACGAGTTCTTTGTCAGGCATATACGGCCTCTCGTTCTATTCTATCCTTTAAAAATGCGTTCATCTTCTTTCTATACCTCACAATGTCTACGGGGCGGTTCAGCTCTTCTTCCAAGTCCTGCTTGATGCCGATCAAATGGAACATATCGGGGTTTTCAAGTTCCACCACGATGTCAACATCGCTTCGCTCATCCACAGGCCCCCGTGCTGAGGAGCCAAAAACCCCAATATTAACGATATGGTACTTCCCCTGATTCTTCTTCTTGTATTCGCGTAGAATTGAAACAATGTCGTCAGGACTCATCTTCTTTCAACCAATCCTTATATGTATATGAGACAACTGCATACATCTTCTTATAATTCTTTATCATTTTGTCGAATGAACCGCAAGAGCGACAAGGGCTACAAGGCCCAGTATGGTCAGTTCACCTCTAATCACCCCGAGAAAAGCTTTTTTGTAGTTCAAGTCTTTCCACACCCATTTTGCATAGGTAGTGCCCATCCACGGATGCCCATGAAGGAGGTGGGCTCTGGCGTCAGTTTCCAATTCAGTCCGCCATAGGCGGATTCGCAAGGTCCAGAAAATCAACGGATTGCGCGGAGGTCCGCCTGAGGCGGATCGCAGCCGACAACCCGCGGACAATGCCGCTGATCGGAAAAGGGCCATTTGTGGATGGAAACCAAGCTAGACTCCAACCATGGTCAGGAGAAGGCGCAACAAAAAGAGAAGGGAAATAGCATGAACGTGAAAAACAGAATGATACTCCTTGTGGTGGGATTGGCGATGGCATGGCTTTTGTGTGTATCGGCACAGGACAAGCCGACCGATAACATGGCGCTGGTGGTTGAGAAGATTCGTGCCCACAAGAAGCTCTTTATCGCAATCGCACAGAACATGCAGCTTATCGAGGCTGAAGCCAAGGCCTTGGGGCCGCGTCGGGAGAACAATCCAGGACCTCCGGCCACTGCAAGTCACCTTCACCGTTGTGACACTTCGCAAGGGGCAACTGTTGCATGTCACCCGCCCCTCTCAGAAGACTCGTCTTTGCCATGCTCCCCTCCAATATAGACCTTTCAACCTTTCACCGGCGGAAGTCCAGATTGATCAATAAGGTGGCTCTGCTGGACCAACATAGCCACACATTCCAACTCTGGGAGAATTGACTAATGGCATCGGTGGGCCATAGTCATCATGGGGATGGTCTTCCGCATGTTGATCGCACAAAAAGCCAAGCCCGTCATCTTCATAGAGACACTCCAGACATAACCATGAGGCCTTCTGCTCACACTCCATGCAGGCCACTTCAGGTGGTGCGTTACGGGCCATTAGAAAAATCGGATGTTTTGTAAGCGGTTTGCCGGCACGTTCCCCAACTACCTTGACGAGAGTCTCAGAAGAAGTCCCAAAATCGTAGATGTGGGTTAATATCATTCCCTTCTCGAAAACCCGTCTTGTTTGCGTATTCATTGGAATTTCATGGCCCGTCCATCCCCCTTCAGAAAATTGACTCATATGCCCACAACATTCCAGCCAGATATGCCGCAAGTAATGATCCAAGTCTGCCAATCTTGCTGAACTCTTCATTTCCAAATGTAGCCAGTAATCGCCCTGCCAGGCATCTTGAATCTGCAGATGATAGACCTTTTGATTTTTACCGGCCTTCTTGTTGGCTCCCGCTACAGCTTCTTGATACTTTGAACAGCTTGAAAAATGGCGTGATAATCCCCCTTTGGTCATTTCTCGGCCACAAAACTTGCATGATCCTCGTGATTGTTTTCTCTTAGGCATTTTGATCCCACTCCTCCACGTTACTGCTCGTTATTCCGTGAGTTCATTAAAGCTGCCCTTCTTCCCCCTTGGACCTGTCGTCTTGCGCTTTCAGTCAATCAAGAGTCAAGAGCAGACTTGACCCCTCGGCCCATACTTCTTGGCCTCTGCTTCCCGCTTTTTTCTCAGTCGGGCCTTGAGTTCCTGATTCTTCTTCCGTTGAGCGTCTGTTATCATCATTGCTATCAACTATCCTCTTGCCCCCCCGGCACTCCCTCCTTTGGTTTCCAACTAATCAAGAGTCCAAAGCAGAGTTGACCCCACGCCCTCCTTCGTCCCTCCCCAACCCGTTAAGACGCGACCATCTTCTTTTCCCTCATCGGGATCTAAACCTTTCCTTTAGAGGTCGACCACCAATGTAACGGGATTTAGGCCACTGATATTCCCTTGGTTCGCCTTGAGTGCATTTGTCGCATCTCACAATCGATCTCAAATCATCCCAAGCCTGGACTCTATTTCTCATCGTGACGATGGTCTCACATCCGTACGGACACTTTCCTTGGACCTCCACCTCGCCAATTGCCATGAGCTTCTGTGTGATTGCCACCGTTATCTCCGCATTTCCCCAGAACCAGAAATATGGGACCCATACCAATACCAGTACAAATATCAACCCTAACTTAGGCCGCAGCACATCATCGATCCAAACCAAGAAATCTATAGAATATGTCCGGCCAATGCCCAGGAACAGAAAGAAGGCGGCTGCCATTGTAAATGTATACAGAAAATACGTGTCCTTTTCCACTGTTGGTTCCCAGTCCATGTGCTCGTTAGCAGGCCAAAAAAACAGAAATCTCTTGCTACTAAGCTGCAACATGAAGAGACACACCACAAAGACCAGTGAAACTAGCAATAAACTATTCATCTTATCCTGGCTTGCTAGGAACAAAATAGTAGCAAGGATCGTTGACTGAGCACCTATTGATGGCCATTTAGCCTCTTGTTGAACAGCACTGGGGAGCATTCTATTTCTTTCCTTTCCTTAGATTCTCATGGTTAGAGTGAAGAGCTTGGCAAGTATCACAGCTAATGTAACAAGTACTGTGGCCTCAAATCCGAGAAGATAGTCAAGAGACGAAGTGGGCATCCATGATTTTATGCTTCGCCTAGAATTGCACTATGTTGTGTCACGAGAATGCCATAGTCTCATGCCCCTTGGCCGGCCATCCGTGTCTGCAGGTGCTGGACCTTTTCATCGTGCCACACCACTTGGATCCCTTCGGCATTGAACAGGGCCTCAATGAGCCTGAGCCTCTCGGGATCACGCGGCTGCTTCGGAAATATTACACCAGGGCAGACCGCTTTATCATACAGCTCGAGTTCTGCCTCCACGTAACTCCAGATCTGCCTAATTTGCCGCCTGGCGTTGCGAACCACATTCACCTTTGTCATCTTGTCCCAGTCTGATGCTTTGATCTCCACCACAGAAACGAAGTCCCCCAACTCTTCGACCAGGATATCAATGCGACCCATTCTACCACTCAATCTCTTGATTGACCTTTCAGGCTTGGGCTGTCCGTCTTTTGCTGTCTGGAGCCATTCGTCCTGGATCGACTTATGAATCGCTTTCCTCGCCTAAGAGGCTCTGGCTCGCGGCTTGTTATTGCTATCTTAGGGAATCTCTTTGGCCTCAGACTGAACTCTTGACCAGTCAGTCAGAAGTGAAAGGGGCGCTTTTCTGAAATGTGAAGCTTTGGCCTTGTTTTTCTCCTAAGGGATGCCCCTTCTAGTTTTCCTGACGAATTCCTTCGACATCTTGCGTACTCGGAAGTACCAAAACGGATGTCGAATTCCATACTGGTATAGTCGAAGTTTCAAACGTATTGCTTCACTCTTCCTGCCAATCAATGAGCGATATTCCCTGCGAATTCCCTCGAGAAGATCATAAAACGGATCGTCGAACTCTCGTGGATTATGCTGGAAGAAGTCAGAACACACCTTGAGACACTGCTCGTAAAGATCCTTGACGTCCTGAGGATCTTTGAACTTTGCCTGCTCCCAATATTGTCGAAGATGCTTGCTAAACAGGGAAAGGTTCCGGCCGACGTGCCTCATCACCCGGGTAAGCCGTTCAGCCACCTCTGGATTGTTCAGATGATACACAGGGGAACGATCTGGGAGCGTGATGCTGATTCTGAATGAGAAGAGTTCCTGGTCGAATTTGGTCGCCTCTTCCATTACGCGCTTTAGGAATTCGAATCTCTCATGCTCACCCTTTATGCGTGAGGGTATAAATTCTGACCTGCCCCACATTTGGCTCATCCAGTGGGAATCTCGAAATGCGCGCACTGCTGCTTGCAACTCAGGGTCATCGTTGTAATAGAGTTGCGCCTTCGCAATTGAACTGCGCTTGTGGAAGGGAAACTCGAGGATAAACGAAGCATCTTCATAGACGGCTTCATATGCTCGGATACGCTCACTACGGCGCTTTGCTCTGTTCTGAAGGATGGAAAGTGCGACAGTCAGAAGTATACTGAATAAGGATATAATGATCGCTAGATCAACCTTGAATTCGTAACTGATCCCTGCCATAAAAACACCCACGTAAAAACACCCGAGTTCAGCTTCTCAATGGGAAACTTACCTGCCTGCAACCTAGCTGAGTCAGGCTCACCGGCCACATGGAACGTTTTACTTAGCAAGCCTCAGCTCGCGTCATGGCTTCAGTTCTCTCAATTAGTGCTACTATGGCGTCAAGAATCTCGACCGCAACGGAATGGTCCATGTCAAAATCATCTTGCAGATATCGTGCTCTTGGCCTCAATTCACGAAGTCTATTAAATGTGTCTCTCTGCTTTGGATCCACATTTCCCAACCTCGCAAACCGGTTGAACTGGCTATGGATATGCTTGTGACTTGCTTGTTCCTTGATGTAGCTTCTCGCCATGGTAAGAAGTAGAGCTTTTGCTGCCAGTTCAGCAGCGCTGAATGCGTTGTCCACAAAGCTGCGCCACGCAGCGCTTTCTACCGAGAACCTCGCCACATCATAAAACTCTCTAGCAGCATTCAGGTGGATCTGACATTGTTGTTTATTGTAGATGAAGTCGAAAAATATGTACCAAGTATCCCGAAGTTTGATAATGGTGATGTGGCCGCAATCCGAGTCGTCATCATCGGACAGCTTGAGGGCTTCAAAGGCCTCTATTTCATGTTCCAGGGCAAGATCTCTAGGGTTCTTTCTGCTGGCGTCCCTAAGTTTTACCTTTGCCAGAGCCCTGACCTCGTCGTTTATGCGAACTTGCGTTGGCCTTGAATCGGGGTAAAATAACACTTGGGCTTGTCTGAGTGAAAGCGGTTTCGGGAGCCTCCCTTGCTCTTGGCGTTTTATCACTTCGGGAGTTATCCACACGTCCATGACGTCCCTGAAAGTCTTTTCCCAGGCATTGTTGGCTTCATTCGTCATTGCACCCTCCGTCGGAGATCACCTCTCCAGATCAAGGCTACAAACGAGCGCAAGAGGGGGCGTCCCGCTCTTGGCTCCATCTAGCTCGGCCATGTAACACCTGCTGTGCGATCCTCTTTATGGAAAAAAGGGCGACCATTCATTCCACCGGTCATTATATGCCAAGCCAAATCTTACCATTTTCTTCTTGAGTTCATTGGATATTACATCAGCCTGCCATTCTCTCATAGTGCCCCGACCCCGACCGCTAATTTGTGTTATACGGAAATAATCAGCTAGACTGCGAGCACCCACATTTTCCCAGGCCAGCTTTTGGGACAAAATGGATATACATGCCCCCACCGGTTTAAAGCCCTCAAGTTGTCCTGTCAATCTTGGAGTATAGCCTACATATGTCGTGAAGATCATACCTCTCTTCCCATATATATCTAAAGGTAAAGGGGACTCCGTATCTTTTGGTCCGATAGCCCAGCCTCGCGACCCGGTCCAGGAGGCTAAATCTGATACACACACTATATCCAACATCTCACGGGGATGTTTAACTTGCGCCTGATCCTCGTCATTGAGCTTGTTTTCAATATTCATTATAGGGGTAGATTTCTGCCCCTTCCAACAATGAGAATGGCCGAGGAGCCCGTATACGATTGGACTATTCAACTCTCTATAAGGACTTCCATGTCTTTCTGGATATAGCCCCTTAATCTTAATAGAATTGCTAATAGCTTTCTCAATATGTGCAGCTCTCAAAGTCACCTTACATTCGAAGGCAGCTGCAACACCTCCTGCCAGGTACAGCTTCTTATCAAGCAGCTTTTTTGGATATGATGCCTTCAGCACAAGAACATCGATCTGTGGACTTGCCTTGCCATCATGACTCAATATACGGCCGTTAGTAACCACATGGTATGTTTGAGGCAACCAGTCACCCAATAGTTCCGCCCAGTTTTCTTCTCCCTGGTCTCCAGCTGTACCAGGATCCTCAAGAGCTCTTCTTTGGATTCGCTCGTATTCCGTTGCCATTTCGTCTGTAATAGACGCCAAAAAATCAAACAGGTCATGCTTTTTAATTGCTGACATTTCCCAAGAACCCTTTTTCCAAATCATCCGGCTTTTCAGCCAAAGCAACTAACGTTGCGGCCGATCCGAATCAATAGCTACCAGAAATTGAGCCAATGGAACAGATGGAATGGGGACAAGGCGATAAGACGGCCAGCCAGGACGTCCATGATCTTATGCTTTTCCACCACGTGTAGCGATTAACGCAGAAACATTTATGACACGTTCGTGCAGAACCACGAGCCTTGGGATCTGTTCTTCACTGATTTGCCACTTCTTCAAGATTCTCCTGGTCTTTTCTTGCTGACGGCGAAGCGTCAGTTCCGAGTTGAGAGTTTCTAGTTGAGCGTTCCGGATTGCGACTTTAATCCAGGCGCTTTTTCGATTTGGCCTTCATCAGCGGGGCTGGTGGAAGCTTCAAGGTAGCATTTTGCGATCTTAAACACTACAACTACTCTGACTCGCCCCCTGGCTTTTCCGTCTTTGTCTGGTTTCCGTTGGTTTTGGTCTTTCCGGGTTCCCGCAAGTTTGTTGTCTTCAGCCTCTTTCTTCCAGCAACTTCCTCGTCCTCTTCAATTCCTCGGCAATCAGCTTCTCATCGGGCAAAACCGTTTTATACTCAGCAGCCAGCACTTTGTTCGGCAAACCCTCAAGTGCATATTTAGCCAGGGCCGAATTCTTCAGAGCACACAAGATCAGACCGACGGGAGGATTCTCGCCAGGACGAGTCCAATGCTCGCGGGCATAGTTCAAATACATGTGCATCTGACCCGCGTCAGCGTGTGTAAATCTTCCCCGTTTGAGATCGATCACAACCAAACACCGCAGGCGGCGGTGAAAGAAAACTAGATCCACACGGTACCATTCATCACCAATGCGCAAACGCTTCTGTCGTCCCACAAACGTGAAGTCGCCGCCAAGTTCGAGAAGGAAATGCTCAAGGTGAAGGATCAGGGCTTCTTCGAGGTCGCTTTCCGAGTATTCGTCCTTGAGGTCCAAGAATTCGAGAACATAGGGATCTTTCACCTGTTCTTCAGGCGTGACAGCATCTGTAGATCGGGCTTTCTCACCCTTTCTCAGCATGGCCGCTTTGTTTCTCGAAAGCGCGGTTCGCTCGTAGAACTGAGAGTTTATCTGGCGGTCAAGCTGGCGCACGGACCAGCCGCCACGTAGCGCTTCTTCCTCGTAGAAAACACGGGCCTGCTTACTCTTTAGGGAGAGGAGTCGAACATAGGCAGACCAGGGCAGTGAAAAACGGTCTTGAAGAGCATCCAGAGTGGATTTGCCAGACGGCGTCTGGCGTTTTTCGGATTTGCCAGACACTGTCTGGCAAATCTCTGTGGAAGGATAGGCCCGATAGAACTGCCGCATTTGCTGCAGATTCTGGCGGGAGAAGCCACGGCCAAACTTGCTTGTGAGGTCAGCGGACAGCTTTTTCAGCAGGGCTTCGCCATAGCCTGCCCGGCGGCGGCCGGACTGCTCGTTCTCGACAATCCTCCGACCCAATTCCCAGTATGTGGCGGTAATGACCGCATTAACGGCACGGGCGGAGACCCGCCGTGCATCTTTAATAAGAGACACCATGCCAGAAAGCAGACCATCATAGTCCAGTATCGTCACAGGCTTGTCACTCTTCCTTTTTGTTGGCTTCGCCGTCAACGACACTCTCCCATCCAAGCAACTTCAAGAACGTCTATGATTTCATGCCGTTCCATCACTCATAGCAACAAAAGGCAAAACCATTTATGGCACGTTCGTACAGAACCATGAGCCCCGGGTTCTATTCTCCACTGATTTGCCCACTTCTTCAAGATTCTCCTGGTCTTTTCCTGCCAGAGGCAAGTCTAGTTCGGAGTTGAGAGTTCCGGGTTGGGGGTTTTGAGTTCAGAGTTCGAGGTTGCGAGTTGGGCTCAGTCTATTTGAATTTAACTCCCCGTTTCTTGGACTCAGCCAGATAGCGCATAAACCCTCCAATCAAACGCCCAGTTTCCTCAGCCAAATTATATAGCCCATTGAAATCATCTTCGGTGATGTAACCCGCATCTAGCGAGACATAAAGCTGCGCTTTGACCTCCCCTGCCGAACCTTTCGCCATAGACAGAAACTGACGAAATTCCTTGTTGCCACCTCGCTCAAAACCTTCGGCGATGCTTGACATGACGGAAACGGCAGCACGTCGTATTTGGTCCCTCAAGCCGAAGTCTCGGGAGAAACTACCCTTAGCTGTGGTCTCGTAGACTGCCTTCACAAGCTCCCGGGACTTCTTCCATGCCTCGATGTCTTCAAATCGTCCGATCTTAGCCATGAATCTATCTCAGACCCTGAACTCGGTACTCAGAACTCGCAACCTATTCTTCTCCTCTATTGTCTCCGCTGCTCCGTTTCACCGGCTCGCAGTCCTACCCCTTCCTTTTATTCCTCCCCTAAGGTATTCTCATGCGTCAGCCCATTCAAGGGTTCGGATCAGATCTTTGAAGTAACTCCAGTTTTCCGTAAGGAACTGATAACGGCCGGCCACGATGCCCGGAGATATGTCCAGCCGGTCTGCCATCTCAACAATTTCGACCTTGGAGCGAATCCGGCGGATAGCGTCGTTATGTTTCAAAGGGATCAGGAACTCGGCGGCAAAATCGTTCGCCCTTTTCTCTCGCGGATCATCCTGACTGCCGTCATTGATGAGCAAATCCTTTTTGCTGTCGTTTAAGACATGGCCTGCCTCGTGAAAAAAGGAGAACCAGAATTTGTCCTCTCCCTTTCCACGCAAAGAAAGAAGAATCATCACCTTGGTCGGAGTCAGCCACTTGGTAGCCCCGTTCCAGGGGACGTTTTTCATCTCCTTGACCAGGGCAACAGCCACCCCGGATTCCGCGCACAGCCGTCTCATTTCCGGTTGAAATACTTGAGCAGATTTACGGGTCAGCTTGCGGATATGTGTCAGGGCCTCTTTAAAGAGGGATTTGTTGAAGGGTTGGCACGCTGTTTCACGGGCCTGCAATTCGCCCTGTCTTATCCATGTGGAAGCAGGTCCGGGGCTGGACTCAAAGCAGGGAGAACGGCGCGCGGCCACGGTGGGTTCCAGCCAAATCTGACGCCATGCCGCCACACTGCTGACGCCATAGAATTTCAGGACCTCTCGCAACTGTGAAACCCTGTCTTTCGTACCGGCAATCAGGTCCCTTTTGACCAGCTCGCCGACCGGAATGTCTTTCAGCCAGGCAAGGTCCGCCTCCAACCTTTTCCGTTCGTGAATCTTGGCAAGCTGTTCACGATACTGGGCCTCAAGATTATTCCACATGCGGGCCGGCACGTTGGTCACAAGCTCGAAACGACTTGCGGTCTCATAGGTGATGGGCTGTTCCCCTTTAAAGATCCGGTTTAGAGATTGCACGGTCAGGTTGGTGCGTTGGGCAAGTTCTTTCTGGTTCATGCCCAGCGATTCCATTACTTCCCGCAGGGTTTCACCAGGAGGAATGGCATAGTCCGGCTCAAAACCGTATTTCTTTGTGGCAGCAACCATGGTCCCTCCTCAGTGCGTGTCGAGGATGTCGATAATCTCGATTTCCGTTACCCCTGCCCAGTCCAGGCCGCCATCTTCTTTGGTGGGAACCGGGATATTGGCAGGCACAAACAGCAGACGAAAGGGGTGTTCCAAGTCCACAGACAATTGGCCCTTGCGATCTCCTTTCAGTTCATGGCACCGCGCCGGGGGCAAGCGCAACATATCACCCAAACTTGCCGCGGCGCTAAGCTCCATCAATCTCTGTTGAAGCCTAGGCGCCATCCTTGCACCCAGCTTCTTTTTCGCCACCGCATCTTGCGAGCAGATTCTCTGAATCCCCTTTGTTCTGAAGAATATCTCCACGGCACCCCGTTGTCAACTTAATTATTAACATATTATGTTAATAATTTGTCTTAACCCCCATCTCCGAAGACCTGTGAACAAAAAAAGCTCCACCCCTCCTGTTGGAGAAATGGAGCTTCAGCAGTGTCACCTGGCCAGTATGAGTTGATCCCCGCAAAGGAGGGGCGGGGAAATGTTCAAACACCCAAGCCCATACGCCTATCTCTGCAATATGTCAAGAAATGTCCAATGGGGTCTGAAGACATGTCTCGCAGAGCCCGCGAAGATCACGGAGTGTAGCCCGAATCGCTGAGGGGGCGATTCAGGTCAACGCGTCGTCGCTACGCGAAACCACTTGACAGAGGATTGCCGGTGAAAAGGTGAATTCTACTTCAAAGTGCACCATTTAGGATAACTATAGGACATGACAGGATTTCTGGTAGTGTAGGAAGCACGACCAACCTTACACCCAGAAGGAGCCTGCCATGCCCTACACCCATCTTACAGAAAACGAGAGATATGTCATCAGCCATTTGTCCGCTTCAATGATCTTGGACATGAACCCATCTGAAACTCGGAATGCGGTACTCAGAACTCGCAACCGATTTCTTGCCTTTCTTGTCTCCACCGCTCCCTTTCACCGTCCCACAGTCCTACGCTTTCCACTCAAAACGAATCCGTAGACCATTATGCCAGTCGTTTCTTATGTGCCCTTCGTGTTGCAGCCGTCCGACGACGATACCTGGAGCAATGCCGATCTTTTCTGCAAATCGTTCGATGTCTTCCCCATAAAACCGTTTGGCAGACAGAAACTCCCTGTAATCCTTTGACGGGAAAAGCGTGGCGGCGGCAAACCGGTCGGCCTCAGCCTCCTGTTTCTTCAGCGTCGGGTCTTCCTCAGCAGCCTCCAAGATCACGGTGTGCAAACCATGTAACAGAATATGACCAAGCTCGTGAAAGAGGCTGAACCAGAAGACATCCGCCCAGTTGTACCGTAACGTCATCATGACAACGGCCTTATCCGGGCCCATCCAGAAGGTGGCGCCGTTAATGCCGGTCCCTGGGAGGTGGGGACAAAGCACCAAGGCAACACCGGCTCCGGCCAGTGTTTCGTGGAGTTCATCCTGGAATTCTTCAGGTGCTTTCAGTGTCATGGACCTTATAGTCACCAGAGACGCTTTGAGCCTATTTTTGTCAAATGGGCCACACCGGCGATCTAGTGCTGCTTTCTCACCAATGCGCAACCAAGCCGCCACACTTTCAGGTGCCTTCATTCCTTTAGCGGTCTTGCTGCGACGGAAGGCGACCTGGTATCGCTTTAGACTTGGAATGGTCTCGAGCGACGTCACACCAAAAAACTTCTGAAGCTCAAGGACCTTGTCCACTGGCCGGGTCCTTTTTTCAACCACCTTCAACTTAGCCAACTCGGCATATCGAAAACGGGTGACTAGTGAGGCTTCTGCCTTGAGCCGCTGCTCCTCCTCGCCTTGCTGGCGCCGCGCCAGGGAGAGTCGATAGTCAGACTCTAGGCCAGTCCAAATGTGGGCAGGCACGCCCACAACCTTTTCAAGCTGCAAAGCCGTATCCGGCGTAATGGCTTTCTCGCCCTTGAAAATGGCACTGAGTTTGGGGGCAGGCCGGTTCATACGCCTGGCCAACTCATCCTTGGTCATACCCAAATCATGCAAGACCTCTTCCAGGTATTCACCGGGTGGAATGGGCAAATCCGAATATAGTCTTTGACTAGTCACCATAATGCTTGCTCACCTCCTCAATGTGCACGATTTCCAGGGCTTCTCCTTGAAGGGTGAAAATCAACCGATAGCGCTTTGTCAGCGTGATTGCATACTGGTCTTGACGATCCCCCTTTAACCGGTGGCACCGCAGAGCCGGTAGTCCCACGAGTTCGTCAATGTCGCGCGCATGTTTGATAATGTTGATGCGCTGAATATACCGGCGAGCAACCTGCACACCGTAAGCCCTTACCGCTTTGGCTGATTCGCGATATTCTTTTTCAAGTTTGCGGGTTCGGAACCTGACTTCCAACTAAAGGCCCTTCTTAAAGACAATCTGCCTTTACCCATAAGGTAAAGATAATATGTGAAACATCTGATGTCAAGGAGAACATTTACCCTAAGGGTAAAGCTTCCCTCGACTTGTGAAACAACAAACAAAAAAGCTCCACCCCTCCTGTTGGAGAAATGGAGCTTCAGCAATGTCACCTGGCCAGTATGAGCTGATCCCCCGCAAAGGAGGGGCGGGGAAATGTTCAAACCCCCTAGCCCATACGCCTATCTCTTCAATATGTCAACAGATTTTTAAAGGCGAGGGATCGTCTCTCACTCCTGTACAGTCCTCCCTCCTTACGGGACAGGCAGAGGGCACGGAGGCCCTGAGGTTTTTAGGTTTTCATCTGAATCGCTCGATCGCCGTTAAGCACTGTTGAAAGCATGGCCACGCCCTGGTCAGTAAATGCCGGGGGTACGTCTGGTTCCACGCTAAGAGTTCCCGATTAGGAGTTTTGAATTGAGAGTTGCGGGGTCGCCAAGAGCCAGGACGAGATACGGAGAATGAGGGAATCGGGGAACCGGAGATCATTTGATCAGCCATTTGTCCGCTTCAACGATCTTGTTCACGACTTGTCCCATTATTTGAAGTAACTCCACTTCTCCGTAAGAAACTGATACTCCCCGGCAACAATGCCCGGAGATATGGCCAGTCGGTCTGCCGGTTGGGCAACTTTGCCCTTGTGACATGGTGACATGGCGGTCGCCCGTACCGGCCAGACCGGGGCTTGCGTGATAAATTACTTCACGTCCAGCACCATGGAAGCGGTATTCACCACCCGGGGCTCATAGGCATATGCCGGCAGTCCCATAAACTCTCCCACGGAGCTGGGTACCAGGCTGTAGTAAAGGGTAGCGGTAATCGTTACAGCCTGAGCGGAAAAGTCCTTGGGCACGCTCCAGGTATAGGTCTCAAGCTTTGTTTCTAGGGGCCCGAACCGATAGTCGATGTCGGTGTTTTTGGCTGTGTACCATTGGCAAATGGTCATGCGGCCTTTCGGATCAAAGAAGGGCCGGCGGAAGATTCTGGCGCCGTCCGGAAGATTACCGTCTCGGCTGACGCCTTGATACCCTTTGACCTCCATGATTTCGCCCATGGCCTGGTAGGCAATCGCTTTTGAGTCGGCAACCGTGTATTCCTCTCCTGAAAAGCCCTTCTTCTCCACTGGAAGATGAAAGGTGCGACCTTTCTGATCAGTACCTTTCACCTCAAGCCATAGCATTCTCTCCTCTGACGAGCCCGATGGAACATGGTGCCCCACCTTGCCATTAAAGAGCGCAGCCCTGATCGTCACCTCCGAGCCGCGGGTGATTTCCGGTTCTTTTACATAGAGGGCAATATCAACACAGCCGCTTAATTTGCTCTTGAAATGGGGACCGTGAAAAACGTGATGGGCAATATCATCCCTCTGTTTACTGGCCCTGGCCGATTTGCCTGGCGCGTAATACATGTGGCAATCCTGGCACCGGACCCCCTTCTCGCCATAAGGACTTGCCCTCCACTCTCGGTAGGTCTCTTTGACCCAGGCTCCATAGGGGCTCTGTTCATCGTGACAGGTGGCACACAGTTTAGAACTCCGAATAAAGTCGGAATACTGTGTGTCATGAAATTTGACTTCAGAGTCATGGCGACTGCCATATTTTACTTTGCCGGGATTGATTTCAAAGCTGAAGTTAAAGGGCTCCTTTTCCGTTGAGCCCGTAATGCTATGGCAAATCTCGCAACTGAC
>Ga0272444_10003340_pt1 | contig 14463 bp, 19 predicted proteins | sample SSMForm13_FD_201033 | JGI IMG/M metagenome (GOLD analysis project Ga0272444, IMG submission 201033) | Marine sediment archaeal communities from Little Sippewissett salt marsh, Falmouth, MA, United States - SSM-Form-13 | ecosystem: Environmental > Aquatic > Marine > Wetlands > Sediment ...
CCCTGTCTCCGAATTCGCAGATACTGCTCGCGCATGTGCCCAATCCCCAGGACTTCGGCGTCGCCGAGCTCCATGGCGAGCGCGTGGCCAGGCTCGTCGAGAAGCCCAAGGAACCCAAGAGCGACCTGGCCCTCGTCGGCGTCTACATGTTCGACGAGAGCATTTTCGAGGCCGCCGACAATATCAAGCCGTCCTGGAGGGGCGAACTCGAAATAACGGATGCCATCCAGTATCTCATCGAGCACGACTTCGACGTCAGGTTCCGCATCATCGACGGCTGGTGGAAGGACACGGGAAAACTCGAGGACATGCTCGAGGCCAACAGGATGATACTCGAACGTATCGAGCCATCCGTAGAAGGCACGATCGATTCGGAGTCCAAGACGGACGGCAAGGTAGTGATCGGCAAGGGCGCCGAGATCGTGAACTCCATATTGCGCGGGCCGCTAATCATCGGCGAGAACACAAAGGTCGTGAACTCCTACATCGGCCCGTTCTCGTCCATCTACTACGACTGCGAGATTAGGGGCAGCGAAATCGAGCACAGCATTATCTTAGAGCGCAGCAAGATACTGGACGTCGCCGCCAGAATCGAGAGCAGCCTCGTGGGCAAGAATGTAGTCATCGAGAAGCATGTGCAGCGGCCCAAGGCCTGCAGTTTCATGGTCGGAGACTACAGCCACATAGTGCTGGACTGACGCCCTGGAAGGGAGGTCCTGTATGAGAATCCTGGTCACGGGCGCGCGTGGAATGCTGGGAACGGATGTCTGTGAAGTGCTCGCGCCGGACCACGAGGTCACGGGAGTCGACATCGAGGAGTTCGATGTCGTGAGCGGGCCCGACACCGAGAAGGCCATAGCCGGGCTGGCCCCCGAAATCGTGGTGCATCTGGCCGCTTATACCCGCGTGGAGGACGCTGAAGACGAGAAAGACGCGGCGTTTAACTGTAACGCGGTAGGCACTATGAACGTTGCCAAGGCTTCGAGGGAAGCCGGCGCGCGGCTCATCTACGTGAGCACGGACTACGTTTTCGACGGCACCAAGGACACACCCTATCTGGAGAACGACGCGACGGCCCCTGTGAATTTCTACGGGCTGACCAAGCTCTTTGGCGAGAGATACGCGTCGTCCCTTAACCCCCGGCATCTCATCGTGAGAGCCGGCTGGCTCTTCGGGCCCAACGGCCGGAACTTCGTCGATACCATACTCGAAAGGGCGAGAGCGGGTCGGGCTCTCCAGGTCGTAGACGACCAGCGGGGGACCCCGACCTACACTTTTCATCTGGCCGAGGGGCTGAAGTCAGCCATAGAGAAGGGGATAGAGGGCGTGGTCCATATGACGAATTCGGGAGAGACCACCTGGTATGAGTTCGCAAGGGTCGCACTCGAGATCGCCGGCGTCGAGGCAGAGATAAAGCCGGTTGATAGCGCCGGTTATCCTACGAAGGCGATGCGCCCGGCGAATTCGGTGATGGGGAGCCTTGTCATGGAGGGCGCGGGCCTCAAGCCGCTTCCCGATTGGCGGGAAGGCCTCCGACATCATCTCAGAAGAAAACAGGCCGCAGGTCCATGAGTTCAGCAAGCGAGGTATGAACAGAATGTCATGCGAGTGGGTCAAGCAGACTCTGAAATCGGGAAGCGACCTCTATCTTCGGACAGCCGAGGAATGCTGCGATGATATCGGGGCCGCGGCGAAAGCTGTGCTCGAGACACTCAAGGGCGGCGGCAAGGTGCTGCTATGCGGTAACGGCGGAAGCGCAGCCGACGCCCAGCATATCGCCACCGAGATGACGGTCAAGATGCGCAAAGTGCGCGAGCCCATGGCGGCGATTGCACTCACCACCAATCCGTCCCTGCTCACGGCCCAGGCCAATGACCTGGGTTTCGATACGGTTTTCTCGAGGCAGGTGACGTCCCTGGGGGGCCCGGGAGACATTCTCATCGCGATCAGCACGAGTGGGAATTCCCCGAACGTGCTCGAGGCCGTGAAGGCAGCGCGGGAAAGCAATGTGAAAACTGTCGGGCTCATCGGCTGCGGTGGAGGGGAGCTCGCCCCCCTCTGCGACATCGCCGTCGTCGTGCCCTCGGGCGAGGTCCAGCGCATTCAGGAGACGCACATAGCCATCGCCCACATGATCTGCGAACACGCCGAGACAGGACTCTACGGGGAGTAAGGGGAAAACATGAAAGCAGTCATACTTGCGGCGGGTGTGGGGAGCCGCCTGGGCGGCACGCTTCCCAAGTCGCTTATACAGATCAGGGAGAACACGACCATTCTGTCAAATCAGGTGAACATGCTGCGCGAACTCGGCATCCGCGAGATCATCGTGATAGTCGGCTTCAAGAAGGAAGTCGTAATGGAGTATTACCCCGATCTCGTATATGTCTACAATCCGCGTTTTCACATAACCAATACCGCCTACAGCCTGAAGCTCGCTCTCGAGAGGATCACCCCCGACGATGTCCTGTGGACCAACGGGGACGTCGTTTTCGAGGAGTCGATAGCCCGGAAGATGTTTGAAGCGGAAGGCAACGCGGTGGCAGTGGTGAGAAAGACGTGCGGGGAAGAGGAAGTGAAGTACACGGTCACTCCGGATGGCATGATAGGGGGTATCTCAAAAGAAGTCGGAGACGCGGCGGGGGAAGCCATAGGCATCAACAAGATATCGCGGGCCGACTTCGATGCGTTCCTCGCGTTTCTCCGGGGCTGCTCGGCCGACGATTACTTCGAGAAAGCCATCGAGAAGGGAATCGGCAGCGGGATGCAGTTCGCGCCCGTTGATGTGACCGACTACAGGTGCATTGAGGTCGACTTCGAAGACGATCTCCGCCGGGCCAGGTCCCTCGGTAAGCTATGGCACATTTGAAGAGCCTCTTCCTGGGGCTCCTGGGCCTCAAGAAAGACAGGCAACCGGAACCGCCCTCGAGAGATACGGTGGTCCGAAACCTTCTGGGCGCCCGCTCGATCCTCAGTTCGCTCGGCATCACGTTCTGGCTCACCGACGGCACATTGTTGGGCTACTTCCGTGAAGGCGACATCATCGGACATGACTTCGACGCGGACCTCGGGCTCTTCATAGAGAATTACTCGGAAGAAATCATCCCGGCCTTCAAGCGGGGGGGGTTCGACCTCAAGTACGTGCTGGGCGAGAAGAAGCAGGGCCTGGAACTGTCATTCATAAGGGACGGGGTGAAGCTCGACCTCTTCTTCTTCTACCGCGAGGGTCGCCGGGTATGGCATGGGGCCTGGGAGGGCCAGGACAAGGGCAGAAGGCGGAATCTCATCAAGTACTACTACGATGCTTTCGATCTTGAGGAGATTGAGTTCCTCGGCAGCCGCTTCAACATTCCCGCCGACACTTTGAAGTACGTGGAAACAAAGTATGGCAGAGACTGGCGGACACCGGTCAAGGACTGGGACTGGGCGATGGGCCCGGCCAACGCCGTCAGAACCGACGTTGTCCTTTGCGAGAACAAGAAGAAGGTCGTCAGGTAGCAGATGAACAAGACCATTTGGATGTACTGGGAGAACAGGAAAGGCTTTCCCAGGCCGGCTTACATCGATCTGTGTCTTGAGACCATACGCCGCCACTCGCCCTCTTATGACATCGTTCTGCTTAACGAGCGAAGCGTTCGCGAACGGCTTCCCGGTCTGCGTGAGGATATCTTCCGAACGCGCGAGATAGCCCACAGGGCCGACTACATAAGGGCGCAGATGATTTACGAATACGGGGGCGTCTGGCTCGACAGCGACATCGTGCTCCTGAAGCAGATCCGCGTCGAAGAAGCGCTGGCGACTTATGATTTCGCGGGCTGCGGTATCGAGTACGGCAAACCGTCCATATGGTTCTTCGCGGCCAACAGGGGAGCCCCGGTGCTGGGAAGGTGGATCGAAGGCATGGACGATGTACTCGACCGGAAGAAGCGCAACCCCATGTCCCTCTTCCGTTCCTACCGGCTCAAGTGGGCGGAACTGGGTTATGACATCCTGTGGAAGCTCTTCGAAGCCTCCGAGTACTATCACTACGATTTCAAACGCTTCGCGCCGATTCGTTGGGACGACTGGGAAGAGTTCTTCAGAAAGGACATCGAGCCGGGCGCGATTGTCGATGACGAGACCATAGCGGTCATGCTTTACAACAAGTTCATGTTCGAGCCCCTCCGGGACATCACCCGCGAGGAGGTACTGGCGTCGGACACATTGCTGGGGAAGCTATTCAGACTCAGCCTCCGGGGTGCGGAATGAGGATATCAGTCATTCTGAGCGCTTACGAGCGCCCCGACCTTCTTAAGCTGGCGCTTCTCTCGATCGGCCACCAGACCAGTCTGGCGGACGAGGTCATAATCATAGACGACGGTTCCGAGCGTGACCTGGCCGCTTCGGTGAGGGAATATGCGGCCAGCCTGCCGTTCGCGTCCGTCAAGCATGTGCGGCAGGAGGACCGCGGATTCCGGCTCGCCCGGAGCCGGAACAATGGTATAAGAGAAGCCTGTGGGGACTACATCGTATTCTGGGACCAGGACGTCGTGGCCACCCGGGGTTATCTGGGTCTCTTCGCCAGGCACTGCCGGCCGCGTGAGTTCCTCGTCGCCCTGCCTGTTATGATGACCGAGCAGCAGTCCGGGAGGATAGGGCCCGAGATGGTGGTGCTGGGTGACTATTCCGGTGTCTTGACCGGTGATCAGGTGAAGGGTATCCGGCGGCAGTACATAAAGGACATGGGCTACTACTATCTCGGCAAGGTGCTGCGGCGCAACCGGTGCAGGCCCAAGCTGCGTGGAGGCTACTTCGGAATGCTGCGCGAGGACCTGCTGCTCGTGGACGGGTTTGACGAGAACTACCTGGGCTGGGGCGCGGAAGACGACGACCTGGGCCGCCGGCTCTACCGCGCGGGAGTTGTGGGTAGAACGGTCTTCCGGGATGAGTTTCCCGTTCACCTCTGGCATCCCCACCGGACGGGGGCAGAGGACAGCCCCAACCTTCCATATTATAACCGCCGGCGAAAGGAAATAGCCCGGGGGGACTACCACGCCGTAAACGGCCTGTCCAATCCGCTGGATGCCGACGTGCCGGTGGTGACAAGGCTCAAGTAGGGGGCCCGCCGGGCTACCGGTCCGGTACCACAACTTGCTCTTCGGGACCTGGCCCCGTCGTGCTGTGCAGCCACATTGTGATGTGCATTTCGAGACCTGACCCCATTTTGGTGTTGTCCCGGCCGGTATTCTTGTTATACTTCACCAAATCGAAGTGATTTCCAGAGGAGGCTCATGCCATGCTCAAAAACTTCGCGCTGATTCTGTTCAGCGTCGTGCTGGGGGTGCTGGGGCAGCTTTCGCTCAAACGCGGCGTGATGATGGCCTCCTCGGCGACGGCCTCGGATATCACGCGGTCCTTAAGCCCCAAGTCCATCACGGGATTCCTCGGCGCCGCCGTCACCAATCAGCACGTGCTGCTCGGGTTCGTGCTCTATTTCATAAGCGCCATTTCATGGCTCATAATCCTCTCGCGGGTGAACCTCTCCATCGCGTATCCCATGATAAGCGTTGGCTATATAGTCATAGTGCTCGTATCCAAGTACGCGCTGCACGAGGAAGTGACGACGCTCGCCATAGCGGGCACGCTGCTCATCTGTCTCGGGGTCTTTCTCATTCTGAGGTCAATGCCCAGTGGCTAGAATGGATCCTGTAATCATCGGCCTGGCAGGGGGAACGGGCTCGGGCAAGACCACGGTCGCCGTCGACGTCAAGTCGCGTTTCAGCGTGAAGAACGTCCTCATACTTCCGCACGACTCGTACTACCGCGACCACTCCGACCTGCCTTTCGAGGAGCGCGAGAGACTCAACTACGACCATCCCGCGGCATTCGAGAACAAGCTGCTCGTCGAGCACCTCAGGAAACTGAGGAACTGGCAGCCCATCGATCGCCCCAGTTACGACTACAGCACGCATTCCAGATGTGAAGAGGCCCTCAGGGTGGAACCGGCCGAGATCGTGCTGCTGGAGGGCATACTCGTGCTCGAGGACGAGGAACTCCGGTCCCTGATGGATATCAAGATCTACATCGACGCCGACTCGGACGAGAGGTTCATAAGGCGGCTCTTAAGGGATATGAAGGAGAGAAACCGGTCGGCTGATTCGGTGATAGAGCAGTACGTAGCCACCGTCCGTCCCATGCACCTGCAATTTGTGGAACCAAGTAAGCGTTACGCCGATATAATAGTCCCGGAGGGCGGGCACAACGCGGTCGCGATCGACCTGCTGACGAGCAAGATAAGAGACGTGCTTCGGAATTCCGACAACGGGAACCGTGAATGAGCAAGACCGGATTCTACATCAAGGCGATGAGGCCGCTACAGTGGAGCAAGAACTTCGTGGTTCTCGCCCCGCTCATCTTCTCCCGGAATCTATTTCACCCGGAGATGGCGGCGCGCAGCCTCGAAGCTTTCGGCATCTTCTGCATGCTGTCCGCGTCGATATACGTGTTCAACGACCTCCTGGACTATGAGCGGGACCGCTTGCATCCGGTCAAGCGCCGGCGCCCCATAGCCAGCGGCGAGGTATCGAGAAGAGGGGCGCTCGTCTTCGGCATCGTGCTGGGGGCCGGCGGACTTGTGCTGGCCGGCCTTCTGGGCCTGGGCTTCTTCCGGTCGGCAGCCATTTACTACTTCCTCATGGTGGCCTATTCGCTTGGACTCAAGAACGGCGTCGTACTCGACGTGCTCATCATTTCGATCGGCTTCGTGCTGAGGGCGATCGCGGGGGTCGAGGCCTTGAAGCAAATCGAGCCCGGCGTCGTGATCTCGCCGTGGCTCCTGGTCTGCACGCTCTTCCTGGCGCTCTTCCTGGGGTTTAACAAGCGCCGGCACGAGATCACGCTGCTTTCGGAGGAAGCTGCCAGGCACAGGAAGAGCCTGGATGACTACTCGGTCGAGTTTTTGGACGCGGTGATAGCCGTCGTCACGGCGGCTACCGCAATAGCGTACTCGATTTACACCATCTGGCCGGCGACCGTGGCCAAGTTCAACACGGCCAACCTGGTCTATACGATTCCCTTTGTCGTCTACGGCCTGTTCAGATACATGTATCTCGTCCTGGTCAGGAACAGGGGCGGGAGCCCTTCGGAGATCCTGGCGTCGGACGCACCCCTGGTAGTGGACATAGTCCTGTGGCTGGTTGTCGCGGGCCTGGTTCTCTACACTTCATAGCCCTTTGCCATGAGCCGTCACGAAACCTTGAAACTCCGTTCAAACGCCAAGGTTAACCTGTATCTTAAGGTGCTTGACCGCAGGCCCGACGGCTACCACAATATCGAGACGATTTTTCACTCCATATCGCTTTCGGACACCCTGACCTTGAGCCGCCGGGAGAGCGGGTTCACACTTTCCTGCTCGAGCCCGGGCGTTCCCTGTGATGAGAGCAACCTGGCCCTGCTTGCCGCGAAGCGGCTCCTGGGAGATGGCCGGGGAGGCGTGCACATAGACCTCGAGAAGCGCATTCCCGTAGCCGCGGGCCTGGGCGGGGGGAGCGCCGACGCCGCGGCCAGTCTGGTGGGCGTCAACCTGCTCTATGGCCTCGGGCTTTCGGACGCGGACCTCCTGGCCGCCGCCTCTGAAGTGGGCTCGGACGTGCCCTTTATGCTCTCGGGGGGATGCGCGCTGGGTGAGGGGAGGGGCGAGATACTGACGCCTCTCGAGTGCCTGCCGCCGCTTCCCGTGGTCGTCGTGGTGCCGCCCTTAGGGGTGAATACGAGGTGGGCATACGAGTCTTTGAGATCGGGGTTGACAACGGGGCGGACTCACGATAACATTATAGCGGATACTCGTAGAATAGGAGCTGTGGAGTCAGTTAACTTGTTGCTGTATAATGACTTCGAAGCTCTGATTTTCGAGCGCCACCCCTTGATCCTTGGGATCAAAGAGGGTTTGCAGAGCGACGGAGCGGCCGGGGCCCTTATGTCGGGCTCGGGGTCGGCTGTCTTCGGGATCTTTGAAAAGGACGGTGATGCGGAAACAAGTATTGCGCGATTTAAGGACGAGGGCTTGAGCGCGTATCGCTCAAGTTTCGAAGAATCGGGCGTGAGCACCTTCTCGTGAGGCGAGACAGCACCGATGCACTATGTGGCGCAGTAATTAGTCATCGGGAGAGGAGGCCAGAGACAGCATGGTCATCACAAATGTTCGGGTCTCGCCCGTGGAGAGACAGCGCGTGCTTGGCTTCGCAAGCGTTACACTGTGCGAGTGTTTCGTCTTGCGCGCCATGCGCATTGTTGACGGCAACAAGCGCAGGTACCTGGCCATGCCCCGCAGGTATTCCAAAGAGGGGCAGGTGTTTGAGGTGTTTCATCCCATCGGCAAGGATGCGAGGGATACTCTCGAGCGCGTGATATTCGACGAGTATACCCGGCAAATCCGCGGCGAGGCTGGCGTTCCCGAAAAAGTAATGATCGGCACCGACTGCAAGGATTTCCGGATTACATCGGTGAAGATCAGGCCATTCGAAGAAGTAAAATTGCGGGGGTTCGCTTCCCTGGTTATCGACGATTGCATAGCGATAACCGGCATCAAGGTCATAGAGGGGAGGAAGCGGGCTTTCCTGCAGATGCCCAACGCCAGGAAGAAGTCGGGCAAGTTTTTCGACCTTGCATTTCCGATAAGCCCGGAAGTAAGGGATTTGATCGAAAGGACGGTTCTTTCGGAATATGGCAATCAGCCCGAGGGCGTCGGGCTGGAGCACAGTACCGGCTAGTGGTGGGGCGTCGTCAAGTGGTTAAGACACAGGGTTTTGGTCCCTGCATCGGGGGTTCGAATCCTCCCGCCCCAGCCAGTTAGTGCTCTTTACTCAAGGCCCCGGGTTTCAACTCCTCAGGACTTCCAGAGAAAGGATTCAGCTCAAATGAAGATCTTTGCCGGACGGGCGAACAGGCCTTTGGCGGAGGAAATGGCCCAGTTCCTGGGAACCGATCTCGGCGACTGCGAGATAACGCAGTTCTCGGACGGGGAAATCTTCGTGAAGATAAACGAAAACGTCAGAGGGGTGGACATATTCATAGTCCAGCCGACGTTCCCGCCTGCAGAGAATCTCCTGGAACTTCTCATCATGATCGATGCCGCGGTGCGGGCATCGGCGTCCCGCATCACGGCGGTACTGCCGTATTACGGTTACGCCAGGCAGGACAGGAAGGACCAGCCCAGGGTCGCCATCAGCGCCAAGCTCGTGGCGAACCTGATAACCGTGGCCGGGGCCAACAGGGTTCTCACCATGGACTTACATGCCGGCCAGATACAGGGATTTTTCGATATTCCGCTCGATCATCTGTTTGCGTCGCCGGTGCTTATTGATTACTTTAAGGGACTCGATTTGGGGGATTTAACCGTAGTTTCACCGGATATCGGGAGCGTGCGCATGGCCAGGGCCGTCGCCAAGCGATTCAAGGCCCCCCTCGCGCTGATTGACAAAAGAAGACCCAAGCCCAATATCTCGGAAGTTATGAACGTCATCGGCGAGGTCGAAGGCAGGAATCTCATCATCCTGGACGACCTCATAGATACAGGCGGCACGGTCGTTGAGGCCGCCGTGGCTCTCAAGGCAAAGGGAGCCAGGGACATATACGTAGGGTGCACTCACGGTATTCTGTCCGGGGATGCGCTTTCGAAAATACAGGCATCGCCCATAACGGAGCTCGTCATAACCAATACCGTTCCGGTCAGGGATGGCAGGGAGAATGACAAACTCAGGGTGCTGTCGGTGGCGCCGGTGCTCGGCGAGGCCGTGCGCAGGATTCACAACGGTGAGTCCGTCAGTTCACTGTTCGATTAAAACAGGAGTTAGAAATGGCTACAGCGGAGCTTGAAGCAAAACTGAGAAAGGAAACCGGAACAGGGCCCATGCGCAGAATCAGGGCGGCCGGCAACGTGCCAGGCGTGCTCTACGGCGAGGGCAATGACCCCGTGGTGCTCGAATTCAGTTTCAAGGATTTCTATCACGTGACCCATACGCGGGCGGGCAGCAACGTCATTCTGGACCTTAAGATCGACGGCGCGGACCGCGGAGAGTGCAAGGCCATCGTGCGCGAAATCCAGTACCACCCGGTGCGGCGGGACGTGCTTCACGTGGACTTCCAGGAAATTTCCATGACCAAGCCCGTCAATGTCAAGATACCCGTGGAGCTGATCGGCGATCCCCTCGGCGTAAGAACCAAGGGCGGAGTGCTCGAGCTGCTTCAGAGGGAGGTCGAAGTGAAATGCCTCCCGGCCGATATCCCCGAGAGCCTGACTATTGAGGTCACCGATCTCGATGTCGGCAATTCGCTTCAGGTCAGAGACCTCAGATTCGAGGCCGGCGAGATAATCGACGATATGGACATGACCGTGGTCACCATCGTCGCTCCCACCGTCGTCGAAGAGAAGCCCGCAGAGGAAGAGGTCGAGGCTGCAGAGGGTGCGGAAGGCGCCGAGGAAGCGAAGGAAGGCGAGAAGAAAGAAGGGGAGAAGAAGGGACCGGAAGCAGGCGCCCCTTCGTCGGAGTAACCTGACTTGGCTACGGTGCTCGGGCTCGGTAATCCCGGCGACCGGTATTCGGGTACGAGACATAATATCGGTAAGAACACGGTTACCGGGCTCGTCGATAGGCTGGGCATGCGTCTCGAACCGGGACGCGGCGAATTCGTGTTCGCCAGGGATCCCTCGAGGGAACTCATCCTGGCGTACAATACTACCTACATCAACCTGAGCGGTGTCAGCGCCGTTGACATGCTCGAGCGTTTCGAGCTGGCGCCCGAAGACTTGCTGGTAGTCTGCGACGACTTCAACCTGCCGTTCGGGACCCTGAGAATCAGGCGGAGTGGCGGCGATGGCGGCCACAACGGGCTCAATTCCATAATCGCGGCGCTGGGGACCGAGGAGTTCCCGAGGCTGAGGATAGGAATCGGGCCGCTTCCCGAAGGCGTGGACCCCGCGGATTTCGTGCTCGCGGAGTTTGAAAGAAGCGAGCGGGAAGACCTGGGCGAGATCGTCGAGGCCGCAGGTGGGGCCCTGCTCACGCTGTTCCGGGATGGGGTGGAGCGCGCCATGAACACCTACAATAAGAAGGTGGTGGAGTAATGGAGATAGGGCTCGTGGGACTTCCCAATGTCGGCAAGTCCACGCTCTATAACTCGCTCGCGCGGGCAAGTGCGGATGCGAGCAATTACCCTTACTGCACCATAGAGCCCAATGTCGCGGTCGTGGAGGTTCCCGACGACAGGCTGGACAGGCTGGGTGAGATGCTCGAGCCTGGCAGACTCACGCATCCGCTTCTCAGGTTCGTCGACATCGCGGGTCTCGCGCGCGGCGCCAGCAGGGGCGAGGGCCTGGGCAATATGTTCCTCTCGCATATCCGCGACGTGGACGCTATAGCCCATGTAATAAGGTGTTTCAGGGACCCGAGCGTCGTCCATGTCGAGGGCGAGGTCGACCCGGCGCGCGACGTAGGAATCATCGAGACCGAGCTCTTTCTGGCGGATCTCGAGGTGGTCGACAGGAGGCTCGAGAAGCTGGCGAAGATGGCCAAATCGGGCGACGCGCGGGTGCGGAAGGAGCATGAGTTCCTGGAGAAGGTCAGGGCCAGCCTGGATGAGGGAACGGTTTTCGACGCCCATCAGGTGGGAGACCCCGATCTCGCAGACGAGCTCAAGGAGCTCAGGCTGCTCACTTCCAAGCCGTCCCTCTTCGTCGCGAATGTGGGCGAGGACGTAAACTCGGACGCCTCCAGGGAGTGTATCGCGAAGATAGGGGAGCTGGCCCGCGAGCGAGGGGCGGCCCTTATCCCGGTGAGCGCCAAGCTCGAGGCCGAATTCGCGGAGCTGAGTCCGGAAGAGGCTGCGCCCCTCCTCAAAGAGTTCAACTTCGACCAGAGCGCCCTGGACCGGTTCGTTAGAGCTTGCCATGGTTTGCTCCAGGTGGTAACATTCTTTACCATCAAGGGTGAGGAAACTAAGGGGTGGACTGTAAGTAAGGGTACGAGCGTGAGGCAGGCGGCGGGGAAGATCCACACCGATATGTACAATAAGTTCGTGTGTGCAGAAGTCGTGGCATTTGATGAACTTATGTCCGCCGGAGGTATGCGCGAAGCAAGGGAAAATGGACTTGCCCGAACCGAGGGCAAAGAATATATAGTAAGAGACGGGGATGTCATTCTCATTAAGTTCGGAAAGTGAAAGGGGTGGATAGTGAGAGAATACGAGACTATTTTCATTCTGGATCCCAATTTGGGGGAGGACGAGGTCAAAGCAGAAGTCGATAAGGTCCAGGGCCTCATTACGGGCATGGACGGCGAGATTGTCAACGTCGAAGCGTCGGGCAGGCGAAAACTGGCCTATGAGATCCAGGGTAAGACCGAGGGCATCTACACACTCATAAAGTTCAAGTCGAAGCCGGCGAACATCGGCGAGATAGAACGCGTTTACAGGCTCAACGAGAAAGTGCTCAGGCACATCGTTGTCAGTTGCCCTGAGCGCGGCAAAGGAACGGACTCCCCGGAAGAGCAGGAAGCTGTCGGTCAATAGTCTGTCGGGGTTCTGAGGACAGGGGGGACGAAAGATGGCGGACGTAAGGTTGCCTGAAGTGAACAAGGTTTTCTTGAGCGGAAACCTCACGCGTGATCCTGAAATGCGCCGCACGGCGAGTGACAGGGCGGTTACAAATCTCGGGCTGGCTTCCAGCCGAAGATACAAAGATCGTGACGGTGAGTGGAAAGAGACCGTGTCTTTCCTCAAAGTCGTGGTGTGGGGGAGGCAGGCCGAGACCTGTGCGGAGTACCTGAGCAAGGGCAGCGCCGTCTTCGTCGAAGGAAGAGTACAGAGCAGGAGCTGGGAGACCCAGGACGGGCAGAAGCGAAACACGGTTGAGATCGAAGCCTCCCGCGTCCAGTTCCTCGACCGCATAGCCAAGCCACAGGCCCAGGAGGAAGAGTTTGTTGAGACCGGCGGGATGGCCGGCATGACCGATACAGATGATGATGTGCCTTTCTAGCATATACCTGAGGAGGTAAGCATAGTGGCTAGAGATTTCAGGAGGAGGAAAGTCTGCCTATTCTGTGTTGATAGGATAGACTACATCGATTGGAAAGACGAGCGCAGAGTTTCCCGGTATGTTACCGACCGGGGCAAGATTGTCCCGCGCAGGATATCCGGCCTGTGCGCCAAGCATCAGCGCCAGCTGACTACCGCTGTCAAGCGGGCAAGGCATCTTGCGTTACTGCCGTTCACTTCAGAGCAGTTCAAGTAAGAGGAAGGGAACACAATGGAAGTCATCTTACTCGAGGACGTGAAGGACCTGGGTAAAGGCGGCGAGAAAGTCGTCGTGAAGGACGGCTACGCCAGGAACTACCTGCTGCCCAGGAAGATCGCCCTGCCGGCTACGGCCCGCGGCCTGAAGATGCTCAAGGAAGAAGAGAAGAGGAAGGTCGTAAGGGAAGTCAAGATGCAGCGGGAAGCCGAAGATACGGCCAAGTCGCTGAATCAGGTTTCGTGCACGGCCGAAGTCGAGGCCGGGGAGGACGACCGCGTATTCGGCGCCGTTACAAGCGGCGACATCGCGGAGCTTCTCAAGAAGCAGGGTTACGATGTAGACAGAAAAAAAATAGTTCTGGACGAGCCGCTCAAGGCCCTGGGCGTTTACACGATTCCCATTAAACTGCATACGGATGTGGAAGCCCGTGTGAAGGTCTGGGTTGTCAAGAAGACGAGCTGACGAAAGGGAGATTGTTGTGAGCAGACTTGCGGGGGCTTTATTGCTCCTCCTACTGATAGCCAGCCTGTGGTTCTCATGTGCCAAAGAACCGGAGGAGGGCGTGCTGGCCCAGGTGGACGGGACTTCGATAACAGAGTCCCAGCTCGAAGAGAGAATGGCGGGTATGCCGGCGTACATGCGCCAGCAGTTCGAGACGCCCGAGGGACAGAAACGCCTTCTCGATGGACTCATCGAAGAGGAACTCTATTACAAGGATGCTCTGGCTTCGGGGCTGGACAAGCGCCAGGACCTGAAGGACGAGATCTCGAGGATCGAGCGGAATGTGCTCATAAGGCATTACTATGACAAGGTCATCGAGGTCCGCAGCGCCGTCGCCGATTCCGAGGTGGTGGCCTACTACGAGCAGCACCCGGAGGAGTTCAAGGGCGAGGCCGACGGTTCCATCCGCCCCTACTCGGACGTTCGGGAGGACATCGTCTCCCGGCTCACCTATATGAGGCGCCGGCAGGTGCATGACGATCTCCTGAATGAATACAGGGCAGAGTACGGTGTCACGGTCGCGCCGGACAGCGTCATCATGTCCGAAGGTATCGACGCCGATACCGAGCTCGCGGTCGTGGACGGCAAGGCCATCAGGCAGGCCGACCTCAATGAAAGGCTCGAGGCCATGCCGTCTTATATGCGCGAGCAGTTCACGACTCCCCAGGGCAAGAAGCGCTTGCTGGACGGTGTCGTGG
>Ga0272444_10003341_pt1 | contig 14462 bp, 10 predicted proteins | sample SSMForm13_FD_201033 | JGI IMG/M metagenome (GOLD analysis project Ga0272444, IMG submission 201033) | Marine sediment archaeal communities from Little Sippewissett salt marsh, Falmouth, MA, United States - SSM-Form-13 | ecosystem: Environmental > Aquatic > Marine > Wetlands > Sediment ...
ACAGGGCTATTCGGGTCACACCGAAACACTACTGCAGTTCCGGTTTGCTGCGTCTCAGTAGGTCGAGGGCCTGCTGTTTTCCCACCGCGCCTCCCGTGTGTTCGAAGCATAGAAGCAATCGGGAATTAATCATCTGATGCATAAGGCGCAAGCACTGAACGCCAAACCTCTGCAATGAGAAAGGCGCTGTAAGGCGACTTGTCCAGAAAATGGTGCTGCCCAGGATGTTTCTCTGTGACGCCTGATTTTTCGATCAGGCAAAACCTGGGCCGCAACGATGAGCGAACCGGCCGAAAATGGATCAGACTCGATCTGGATCAGGCTCGATAGACAAGCTTTGTCTTGTCAGGGGCCAGCGATGGAGGATACTTGAACGTGATGGAAGAACAGGGTTCGTAAGGAGGGGCAATGCCCAAGACTACCGCTAAGAGTTCGAAACCCGCCAGGCCTCGCGCCGTGGTGATCATGGGAGAGGTGGAGGACAAGGAGAGCTACCTGCCCGGCTGGAACTACTCCTACAGCAGGGCCCAGGATCGCATCGTCAGAGACCTGGAAGATCGCGGCTACGAGGTGCGTGTCTACGCCGAGCCCTCCAAGAAGTACCTGCGGCGCATCCTCAAAAACAACAGCGTTCGCGCCTTCGCCGTGGTGGGTCACGGCGAGTTCCAGAGCAAGACCTACTCCTTCAAGCTCAACGACAAGGAGAACCTCTCGGCGCAGGATCTGCGCGAGTGGGCGCTGGAGGACAAAATCAAGAAGAGCCGTTTGGGCAAGGCGCTGAGCGCAAGCATCGATGCCAATCCCAGGGCGCTGGATGCCATGGAGCGGATGGCCAGCTACAACTTCGACCTGTCGGTTATGCACACCTGCCACAGCGTGCGTGATCCTGCCATGCGCACCGCACTGGGTGGCCAAGTGAAGGGCAATCCCTGGTACAGCCTGGCCAACCTGTCCACCTGGAGCGATACAACGATGCACCAGTTGCGCATCGATCCCAGGCTGTTTGCCGCTTCACCGGAGGACGCCATCCGCAGTGCCTTGGCTCGCGAGATACGCAGTCTATCCAGCGGCGAGTCTGCTTTTACCACCCCGGGCTATTACGAGGCCTGCCTGGATGCCCTGGAGAAGGTGGTCAAGATCGATAAGAAGGGGCGCAACAAATTGCAGCGGATGCTCGATACCCTGGGGCAACGTTTCTCCACCGAGTGGGACAGCAGCCTGTCGGATGCCGCGGTCAGTCGCTCAGAGGCGGAGAACAGCGTGAAGTTGGTGCGCGAGCGTCGGGAGCCGCAGGCCTTTCCCTGCGACGTTCCCACCAAGTCCTCCAAGGGCAAACTGGGGTGTCGCCGCACCGTTATCGGTGGTGGTCCCTGTTACCAGCACGGCTGGGTGCTGAGCCCGCCGGATGACTGAGCAGGCCGGTTGCCTTGGAAGTGCCGGGGTGTCTCGGAGGGGAATTCCGGATGTTCAACCAACTGAGGGAATTGCTCGGCAAGCCAGGAGAAGAGTTCCTGAGCATCCAGATACATTGTCCCCGGCTGGCGCCTGTGGATGGTCAGGACGCCTTTGGGTTTTTGCGCGTATCTGATTCGGTCCGCAATCTTGGCTTCCGCCATCAGTTGCATTGCCGGGAAGAATCGTTGGGGTTCGGTCCTGTTGGGATCGACGAGGTCTCAGGGCGTCCAACTGTGGCATATTTGCCGACCAGACGAAAACGGGTACAAAACCGACAATGGTCGAAAATTTCTCCACCACCGCCTCCTTCCTCTGGTCCGTCGCGGACCTGCTGCGGGGCGATTTCAAGCAATCCCAGTACGGCCGCATCATCCTGCCGTTCACCCTGCTGCGCCGTCTGGAATGCGTGCTGGCGCCTACCAAGCAGGCGGTGCTGGCCGAATACGACAAGCGCAAGGATTCGGACCTGCCCCTCGGCCCCTTCCTGGAGAAGGCCGCCGGCGGGCTGAAGTTCTACAACACCTCGCCCATGGACCTGACCAGCCTGGGCGAGACCCAGGTGCTGGACAACCTGGACACCTACATCCGCAGCTTCAGCCCGGCGGCGCGGGAGATCTTCGAGCACTTCGGCTTCCACGACTTCCTGGAAAAGCTCGACGACGCCAATCTGCTCTACCAGGTGATCCAGCGCTTCGCCGGCACGGACCTTAGCCCCCAGGCCCACAGCAACTACGAGATGGGTCTGATCTTCGAGGAGCTGATCCGCCGCTTCGCCGAATCCTCCAACGAGACCGCCGGTGAGCACTTCACCCCGCGCGACATCGTGCACCTGACCACGGCGCTGCTGTTTACCGACCAACAGGAGAAGATTGCCCCGGGCAAGATCGTCACCGTCTACGACCCCACCGCCGGCACCGGCGGCTTCCTGTCCGAGGGCGAGGAATATATCCACTCCATCTCTCAGGACGCCCGCGTGCGGGTGTTCGGCCAGGAGCTCAACCCCGAGTCCCACGCCATCTGCATGGCCGACATGCTCATCAAGGGCCACGAGATCGACAACATCAAGCTGGGCAACACCCTGTCCGACGACCAGCTGCCCGCCCAGCAGTTCGACTTCATGCTCTCCAATCCGCCGTTCGGCGTGGACTGGAAGAAGGTGCAGAAGCAGGTCCAGGACGAACACAAACTCAAGGGTCACGCCGGCCGCTTCGGCCCGGGCCTGCCGCGGGTATCGGACGGCTCGTTGCTGTTCCTCATGCATCTGATGAGCAAGATGCGGGATGTCAAAGAGGGTGGCTCGCGCATCGGCATCATCCTCAACGGCTCGCCCCTGTTCACCGGCGGCGCGGGTTCCGGCGAGTCCGAGGTCCGGCGCTACATCCTGGAGAACGACCTGCTGGAGGCCATCGTCGCGCTGCCCACGGACATGTTCTACAACACCGGCATCGCCACCTACGTGTGGATGCTGTCCAACAGCAAGGCGGCCGAGCGCAAGGGCAGGGTGCAGCTGATCAACGCCACCGACCTGGGCGACAAGATGCGCAAGTCCCTCGGCTCCAAGCGCAAGTACCTCACCGAGGACAGCATCGACGCCATCGTGCGCCAGTACGGTGCCTTCGAGGAGACCGAGACCAGCAAGCTGTTCGATACCCAGGCATTCGGCTACCGCCGCATCACCGTGGAGCGCCCGCTGCAGCTTGCCTTCCACCCCAAGGACGAGACGCACCTGGCCGCCCTGCAGGCCGACAAGGGCTGGGCCAAGCTGGACGAGACCCTGCAGCTGGCCATCCTCGACGCCCTGCCGCGCTTCGAAGAGGACAAGATCCTCTCCCGCGACACCTTCAAGAAGTGGCTCAAGGTGCACATGAACGGCGAGAAACTGCCGGCCCCGGCCTTCAAGCTGCTGCAGAAGCACCTGGGCGAGCACGACGACCAGGCCGAGGTCTGTGGGACCCGCGGCAAGCCCGAGCCCAACCCCGACCTGCGCGACAACGAGAACGTCCCCCTGGGCGAGGACATCCATGCCTACTTCGCCCGCGAGGTTACCCCCCACGTCCCAGACGCCTGGATCGACGAATCCAAGAAGGACGAGCAGGACGGCCAGGTGGGCATCGTCGGCTACGAGATCCCCTTCAATCGGCACTTCTACCAGTACGTGCCGCCCCGGCCGCTCGAGGAGATCGATGCGGATCTGGATCAGGTCAGTCGGGAGATCATGACCTTGCTACAGGAGGTCCATGCATGACCCATTCGGATAGGCCCCAGGATGATATGCAGGCTTTAACATGGTACAGAAACCACTCCATGTTAAAGGCTGGCTACAACATGGGTGCCATTCTCACGCTATACGCAAGGAAGACTATCGGATGAGCATGCAGGTACGTGCGTGATGGACGAATCTATAAGCGACCTCCTGCAACAGTTGTTTGCTCTCGATGAAACCACCCGCATCGAGGCCAAGACGGGGGCCGAGGTCGGAAAGTCCATCATGGAAACGGTTTGTGCTTATGCCAATGAGCCCGGGCTGGGCGGGGGGTACCTGCTGCTGGGCATTGCGCCCGACGATTCCCGGCATGAACGCTATCGCGTAGAGGGCGTTGCCAATCCCGATAAGATCCTGGGTGATCTGCAAACCAATTGCCGGGAGCAGTTCAACCGCGCCGTTTCCGCCCAGGCCTGGCAGGAACAGATTGATGGCCGGGTGGTGGTCGCGTGCTACGTTGCAGAAGCGATAACTGCCGACAAGCCGATCCACTTCAAAAAGCAGGGGTTGCCGAAAGGCGCCTGGCGGCGCGGCCTGAATGGCGACTATCGATGCACGGACGAAGACCTGGCGCCTATCTATCAGGCCAAGTCCAGCAGCCAGTACGATCAGAGCGTGTTGCCCCAGGCCGAGATGGAGGACATCGATCCCCAGGCGCTGGAGCAATACCGGGTTGAACGTTCCCGCACCAATCCTGATGCCGAGGAGTTGCAGTGGTCTGACCACGAACTGCTGCGCGCACTTCACTGTATCGAGAGGGAGCGTGGTGAATGGAAGCCGACAGTTGCCGGCATCCTGTTGTTCGGTACCGGGCCGGCCATTCGCCGTCTGTTCCCCATGGTGCGGGCCGACTACATCCGGGTACCTGGCAAGACCTGGATCGACGATCCGGAACACCGTTTCGACAGCATCGATATCCGCGATTCCCTGTTTCGCCTGATCCGCAGGGCCAGTGCGGCGGTGATGGACGATCTGCCCAAGGTCTTCCGCCTGTCGGAAGGCGAGTTGCAGCGCCAGGAACAATCGCTGTTGCCGCTGCGGGTGGTGCGCGAGGCGATCGTCAACGCAGTGATGCACCGCAATTACCAAGTGCCACAGCCGATCCAGATCCTCCGCTACAGCAACCGCCTCGAAGTCCGTAACCCCGGCTACTCACTCAAACCCCAGGAGCAACTGGGCGAGCCGGGCTCGATCACCCGCAACAGCACCATCGCCGCGGTGCTGCATGAAACCGATTTCGCCGAAACCAAGGGCAGCGGCATCCGCACTATGCGCCGCCTGATGGAGGAGGCCGGGCTCACCCAGCCGTTGTTCGAGTCACACCGCGAGCAGGACCAGTTCGTCGCAACCTACCTGCTGCATCACTTCCTCAGTGAAGACGATCTCAGGTGGCTGAAAGGCTTCCAACACCTGAACCCGACCGACGAGCAGGCCAAGGCCCTGATCTTCCTCCGCGAGGTGGGGGCCATCGACAATGCGGCCTACCGCAACCTCAATCACGTGGATACCCTGACCGCGAGCAAACACCTCGGACAGCTCAAGGATTGGGGCCTGGTAGTGGCCAAAGGCGGTGGCAAGGCCACCTACTACCAGCCCACCGGCAAGCTGATCGATCAGCAGCCATCCGGCGCGCCGGCAGATCAGGGTGTGGCACAGGATTCCCGCTCAACCGGCCACGATCTTGAGGCGGATACACAGGGGCTGCCGGCAAATACACAGGGGTCAGGAGCAAATACACAGGGGTCGCCGCCCGATGCACAGGGGTTGCCACCGGAACTGCAGGCGATGGTGGACAACCTGGGTCCACGCCCCCGCGAACAGCGGCTGCGGCAGATACTGCTGATGGTCTGCGATTGGCGCGAATCCTCCCCATCCGAGCTGATCGGGTTTTTGCCGCTCAAGGACGTGTCGAACCTGGTGCGCAAGCACCTGACGCCAATGCGCGAGCTGGGATGGCTGGAATACACCATCCCGGAAATGCCGACCCACCCGCGGCAGCAGTACCGGATCACAGCGGCGGGTAGGCGGCAGCTTGAGAACTGGCGTACCGATGGAAGATGGGATCTGTGATGGGCGAACCAACAGGTATGGAGCGGCATGCCGGATCAACCTGGCAACTCCTGCCGTACGCAGAATCCGTCAGGGAGCACAGGGCATGACCGACATAAAACTCTTCCGCACCACCGGCCACAAGGCCGAGGAACTCGCCGGCAGCGCCGTGGCCCTGGAGAAATCGCTGCAGGTGCTGATGGAGCAGAACCTGGAAACCCTGCTCGGCGTCAGCTTCCTGGCATCCGAGTATTCGACCGGGCCCAGGCATGGCGGGCGCATCGACTCGCTGGGCATGGACGAGAACGGCTGCCCGGTGATCATCGAGTACAAGCGCGCCACCAACGAGAATGTCATCAACCAGGGCCTGTTCTACCTGGACTGGCTGATGGACCACCGCGCCGAATTCCAGTTGCTGGTGCAGAACCGGCTCGGGAAGGAACAGGCCGAAAAGATCGATTGGTCCGCGCCCAGGTTGCTGTGCATCGCCGGCGGCTTCAGCAAGTACGACGAACACGCGGTGCAACAGATGAACCGCAACATCGAGCTGATCCGCTATAAGCGCTTCGGCGACGACCTGCTGCTGCTCGAATTGATAAACGCCGTCAGCGCGGGGCCGGCGGACGATGCCAAGCCGCAAGGCACTGCAGGCGCGGCCGGCCACAACTACAAGACCATCTCGGAAACCCTCGAAACCCTGCAGGGGCCGCTGCTCGACCTGTACGAGGAACTGCGCGCCTACCTGAATGCTTTGGGTGACGATGTGCAGGAGAAGACCCTGCGCTTCTACGTGGCCTTCAAGCGGATCAAGAATTTCGCCTGTGTCGAGGTGCGACCGACCAGGAATTTGCTGCTGCTGTTCCTGAAAGTCGATCCAGACAGCATCGAACCGGAGGAAGGCTTCACGCGCGACGTGCGCAACATCGGCCACTTCGGCACCGGCGACCTGGAAGTCACCATCGCCAGCCAGGCCGACCTGGAAAAGGCCAAGGCACTGATACAGGCGAGTTACGATGCGAGCTGAACAGACGCAGACACACCTCCCCCACAAGTGGGGGAAGAGCGAAGCGACGGGGGCCCCGGGAGGGGGAAAGCAAGCGACCGCAAACTCCGTGCGCAAACAACGTTCGATTCACAGCGCACAATTGCCCCAGAACTACCGCAAGCCAACACGCCCGCTGGAACAGATCGGCGCGGACCAGGATCAGGTCAGCCGGGAGGTCATGGGGTTGCTGGCCGAGGGGCAAGCCTGATGGACAAGTACCTGCCATACGCGAACTGCATCGATTCCGGAATTGATTGGCTCGGTGAGGTTCCGGCCCATTGGGAGATTAAGAAGCTCAAATTTCTTGCATCCGTATACCCGAGCAACGTAGACAAGAAGACCAAAGAGGGTGAGCAGCCGGTTCGGCTTTGCAATTACACCGATGTCTATTACAACGAGCAGATAGATGGGACGCTGGATTTCATGGTGGCTTCCGCCACGTATGAGCAAATCGAAAAATTTTCTCTGTGTGCCGGTGACACAATACTGACCAAGGACTCGGAAGATCGAGACGACATAGCTGTTCCTGCGTATGTCACTGAGAGCCTGCCGGGTGTTGTCTGTGGTTATCACCTGGCTATGGTCAGGCCCAAAGCCCCTGAGTCAGGTGCCTATATCAAGCGGTTCATCGAGTCTTGGTACGCGAGAAGCTTCTTTGCGACCCAGGCAAATGGACTAACCCGCTATGGGTTAGGCACATACCCGCTAAACAACATTCGAGTGCTTTTTCCCCCAGTGGATGAGGCTCGGAACATTGCAGCCTTCCTCGACCACGAAACCGCCAAGATCGACCGGCTGATCGCCAAGCAGGAGCGGCTGATCGATCTGCTCAAGGAAAAGCGGCAGGCGGTGATCTCCCATGCCGTCACCAAGGGCCTCCACCCCGACGCGCCGATGAAGGACTCCGGTGTGGAGTGGCTGGGTGAAGTGCCGGCGCATTGGGAGGTCATGGCTACTAAATTTGTTTGCAGCCTGATTAAGGATGGAACTCATCTGCCTCCACCGCGAGTGGCAGATGGTGTCCGGCTTCTGAGCGTAAGGAATATCGTCGGTGGGCGATTCGTTCTAAGAGAGGACGATTCGATGATTTCCGAGGAGTCATACGCTGATCTAGCAAGGTCATTCGTGGTCAAGATCGGGGACGTTCTGCTTGCAATAGTCGGGGCCACCTTAGGAAAGGCCGCCATTGTCGAAGAGCTAGGTACCCGGTTTCACATCCAGCGTAGTTTGGGGGTGTTCCGGGTACGTGAAATGCTCTTGAGGAATGAGTACCTTCGCTACGTCTTCGTTTCCAACGGATTTCAGCAACTTTTATGGGAAAACGTTGGCTTTTCTGCGCAACCAGGAATTTATCTTGGAGCGTTGGCGGATTTCCGTATTCCAGTACCTGGCCTGAGTGAACAAGAGGCAATAATCTCGTACCTCAACGAGAAGGTTGAAATGCTGGATCGATTGCAGGCAAAAGCAGAAGCATCTATTCAATTAATGAAAGAGCACCGCACTGCTCTGATCTCGTCCGCCGTCACCGGCAAGATCGATGTCCGCGGCTGGCAGAAACCGAACAATGAACCACAAGCAGCGGCCACAGCCGCCAGCGCCTGAGGAGTGTCAGTGACATGGTCAAAGGGGATAAGGCTGCAGAAAAGTCTTGCAACAAAGCGATGTCCTCAGATTGAACGGGCGCCAGGGGCTGAGACGGTGTTTAGAAGCCTCGGGTTTCTTGCCTCGTCGCCTGCCTGTTTTGTCCTCTAGGTTAAGCAAGCTGTCGAGAGTTGGCTGAACACTCAATTGGGTGCCACGCTTAAGGAGTCCGACCACCGGGACCTAAAGGGATCTACAAAACAAAAACACTCTAAGGAGGAGCAGTCATGGCAGACGTGAATAAAAAGTGGCGTTACCTGACCACTAAGTACTGGGAGTACACAGGTACCGACTTCCGTTATCCGGAAGAGGACTTCCGCTATCTGGAAACGGGAAGGGGGCTTTTCGATGGCAAAGAGGACTTCGGGATTGTCATTTCCGGCGGGGGAACACGATCTGCAACTGCCGGATTCGGACAGCTACGAGGTTTGAGGCAAGCCGGCATTCTGCAGCGCGCCAAGTATCTCTCGTGCAACTCGGGAGGCTCCTGGGTCAGCGTGCCGTTTACCTTTTATCAAGGCGATGATGACGAATTTTTCTCACCATATCTCCCGCCCGATGCAATCACTGAGGAAAGCCTGAAGGTCATTCCGGACAAGTCTTTCTTGAAAAGCGTGACAAAGGCAGGTGTCCTCTTCAGAGGATGGTCTCTTCTCCCTTATTCGGGCGATGAATCACTATCGAAGATGCTTGGAAGAATTTTCCTTAAGCGTCTTCGCATTCCTTTCAAGAGAGTGATTTTTTCGCTCAACAGAGACTCTCGGGATGCCATTCTTGAAGCAAATCCCAGGCAGTTGGGAAACAAGGACTTTGTTCTTGCAAAAGAAGACCGTCCTTACTTGATAGTGAACGGCACGCTGCACAACAGGCGATATGCGGACATCATTGCAGCCGTCAAGAAGGGCAAGCTGCCACAAATTTTCGCCGCCTCGCCAGACAGTGCGTTTCATATCGAGATGACACCGCTATACGCCGGCGTAAAGGTTCATCATCCCAACGAGGGGGACAACGGCCAGGATATTGGCGGTGGTTACGTTGAGCCAATGGCCTTCGATGGTGTATTAAGGTCGATTGACGACCAGGCGAAAAAGGCAGAAGTGCGGCTTGGGGCAAAGTGGCTGCCCGGTATCGTCAATCGATGGCAACGTAACTCCCGGATGTTCACGTTGGCAGACATGATGGCAATCAGTGGCTCAGCATTGTCCCCCGCCGATGAAATAGCCGACCTGCCAGGTGTCAAGCGAGCCATTCGCTACCTCGGTAAGCCATTGCCGCTTAAGGTGGCGTTGTCTTTGTATGGCCCGCTGCTCAACGGCATGCCTGAGATCAATCATTGGTCCATCAGGGATGCGATTGATGGTAGAAACGTCAAAACGAACGAATACAACATGGGGGACGGAGGGCAGACCGACAACATCGGCTTGATTCCGCTCTTGGCCCGCGGCGTGAAGAAAGCGATCGTATTCATCAACACGCCAACGAAGCTGAAGGAGAAAGATCGTCGGATCATCGCCGACGCTCAAGTTGCCAGATATTTTGGCCTGGACAAGGAGCACGAGGGTGTCGATCCCCGGTACCAAGTGCTTGAAGATGAAGAAAAGTACAAAGAGCTTGTTTCGGAGTTATTCAACCGGGGTGATGGAGCCCCTATCTTTGAAAGCACGTACCAAGTGAAACAAAACAATTATTTCGGTGTCTCCGGCAACTATGAGATCGACATCATGTGGGTGTATCTGGAGCGATGCATGAAATGGGAAGAAGATCTACCTGCCAATATCAGCGCTTTGATCGGTGAAAAGATCCGTGTCGAAGATCCCGACGTAGTGGAAATGTACGAACACAACCTCTACGAGCATTTTCCAAATTACTGGACATTCCTGGAAAACTTTCCGCGTGTGATTGACCTGGAGGAAGAGCAAGCCAATCTGCTGGCGAACTACACCACATGGGTGATCGATCATTACCAGGACCGGATCAATGCCTTCCTGTCTTCCAACTGACGGCGGAAAGGTGGGCTGCTAGGAATGGACAAGGCCAGAGAATCAGTATTCCAATGTGCCATCGTTGAGGATCTTGTCGGGCTAGAGTGGCTGGAAGGTTCGTCGCAAAACTACGACCGGGAACTGGCGCTCTACCCGGAGGACCTGGTCGACTATGTCCGCCAGACCCAGCCGGAGGCGCTGGCCAAGCTCACCAAGTTTTACGGCGACAAGGTCGAGGGAAAACTGCTGGCGCGGGCCGCCGGGCAGATGGACAAGCACGGTGCCCTGCATGTGCTGCGCCATGGCTTCAAGGACCGGGGTGCCAAGATCCGGCTGTGCCAGTTCAAGCCCGACCACGGCCTCAATCCCGAGACGCTGGACCGCTACCAGCACAACCGCCTGCGGGTGGTGCAGGAGGTCTCCTATTCGCCGCATGCCCGCGAGGGCTACAACCCGCGCCTGGACCTGGTGTTGTTCGTCAACGGCGTGCCGGTGGCGACCCTGGAACTGAAGTCCGAGTTCAAGCAGGCCATCGACAACGCCAAGTGGCAGTACAGGAAGGACCGCCCGCCCAAGGATCCCAACACCCGCAAGACCGAGCCGCTGCTGGCCTTCGGCAGGCGCGCCCTGGTGCACTTTGCCGTCAGCCAGGAAGAGGTGTGGATGGCGACCCGGCTCGATGGCACGAAGACCTTTTTCCTGCCCTTCAACATGGGCCGCAATGGTGGTGCCGGCAACCCGCCCAACGAGCACGGCTACGCCACCGACTACCTGTGGAAGCGGGTATTTCAGCGCGATGCCTGGCTGGACATCCTCGGCCGCTTCATCCATCTGGAGAGGAAAGAGGAGGAAGACTGGCAGGGCAAAAAGATCACCAAGGAGACCCTGATCTTCCCGCGCTTCCACCAGTGGGACGCGGTCAACCGGCTGGTGGCCACCGCCCGCGCCGAGGGGCCGGGGCAGCGCTACCTGATCCAGCACAGCGCCGGCTCGGGCAAGTCCAACTCCATCGCCTGGACCGCGCACCGGCTGGCCTCCCTGCACGACGACCGGGACCAGCGGGTGTTCGATTCGGTGATCGTCATCACCGACCGCACCGTGCTGGACTCGCAGTTGCAGGAGACCATCTACCAGTTCGAGCACGCCGAGGGGGTGGTGTGCCGCATCTCCCGCGAGGAGGGCGAGGGCAGCAAGTCCGCCCAGCTGGCCCAGGCACTGGCGGACAACACCCGCATCATCATCGTCACCATCCAGACCTTTCCGCATGTGCTGGAGGCGATTCAAAAAGAAACGAGCCTGAAGGATCGCAGCTTCGCGATCATCGCCGACGAGGCGCATTCCTCGCAGAGCGGCTCGACCGCACGCAAGCTGCGCCAGGTGCTGATGGCCGAGCAGCTGGGCGAGGATGCCGAGATCACCGCCGAGGACGTGCTCGATGCCACCCTGGCCGCCCGCAGCCAGGCCGGCAACATCAGCTACTTCGCCTTCACCGCCACGCCCAAGGCGAAGACGCTGCAGTTGTTCGGCCGACCGCCCGACCTTACCCAGGAGCAGGGGCCTGACAACCTGCCCGAGGCCTTCCACGTCTACACCATGCAGCAGGCCATCGAGGAGGGCTTCATCCTGGACGTGCTGCGGCGCTACACCACCTACAGCATGGCCTTCAAGCTGGAACAGCAGCAGTCTGCGCCGGACGAGGAGGTGGACAAGGGCAAGGCCGCTGCCAAGCTCTACCAGTGGGTCAAGCTGCACCCCTACAACATCGAGCAGAAGGTGCAGGTGATCGTCGAGCACTTCCGCCGCCAAGTCGCCGCGCTGCTGGGCGGCCAGGCCAAGGCCATGCTGGTTACCGATTCGCGCAAGGCCGCCGTGCGCTACAAGCTGGCGCTGGACAGGTACGTGACCGGGAAGGGCTATGGCGACGTGCACGCCCTGGTGGCCTTCTCCGGCGACGTGGAGGACAAGGATAGCGGGCCGCAACCGTTCAACGAGCGCAACATGAACCCGGGCCTGAAGGGGCGCGATCTGCGCGATGCCTTCGACACCGACGAATACCAGTTGATGATCGTCGCCAACAAGTTCCAGACCGGTTTCGACCAGCCCAAGCTGTGTGCCATGTACGTGGACAAGAAGCTCAACGGCGTGGACTGCGTGCAGACCCTGTCGCGGCTCAACCGCACCTACCCGGGCAAGGAAGAGCCTTTTGTGCTGGATTTCGTCAACAAGCCCGAGGACGTGCTGGCAGCCTTCAAACCCTACTACCGCACCGCCGAGCTTTCCGATGTTGCCGATCCGAACCTGATCCACGACCTGCAGGAGAAGCTGCAGGCCGAACGGATCTTCACCTGGCAGGAGGTGGAGGCCTTTGCCGAGGCCTTCTTCGATCCGAACAAGAAGCAGGACAAACTGAACTATTTCACCCGTCCGGCGAAGGATCGCTACAGGGCCCGTTACCAATCTACCGTGGAGGCGATGCGTAGCGCCCAGCAGGACGAACGCCAAGCCAAGATGAAAGGTGACGAGGTGGCCCTCGCCAATGCCCAGCGCGCGCTCAAGGCGGCTGGAGAAGAGAAATCCGTCCTCGACACCTTCCGCAAGGACCTGGGCAGTTTCGTGCGCTTCTACGAGTTCATCTCGCAGATCGTTCCCTTCGACGATGCCGATCTGGAAAAGCTCGCTGTTTTCGCCCGTCATCTGCGCCCGCTGCTGCGGCCGGAGGTGCTGGACGAGGACATCGACCTGAGCGGTATCGAACTGACCCACTATCGCCTGAAGAAGCAGCTGGAGCACCGGCTGAACCTGAAGGACGGCGAGGGCGACTATCGCCTGTCAGGCGAGACCGAAACCGGAACTGGGGCGGGTCACGAGCCTGAGAAAGAAGCGCTCGCCGAGATCATCGCCAGGCTCAACGAGTTGTTCGGTGCTGAGCAGTGGACGGACAGGGACCGCCTGAATTACCTGAACACAGTGAAAGACAAGGTGATGGAGAATTCAGCGGTGGTCGCCCAGATCGAGGCGAATGATTCGCCAGAGCAGGTGATGCTGGGAGACTTCCCCGGGGCGGTGCAGGATGCGGTGATGGAGAGCCTCGATACGCACTCCGGCTTGGCGCAGAGCGTTTTGCGGGATGAGTTGGTCAGAAAGGAATTCGCACGTTTGCTGCTCGATGCCATTCTGCAGGAGCGAAAAGGTGCTGCGGGGTTTGGGCGAAGGGTGTGAAGGCGGGATTGTTCGGCCTTCGAAAAAGCAAAAAAGCCAGCGCTAGGCTGGCCTTTTTGCATTTTGGTGGAGGCGGCGACAATCACATCGCCTTTTGAATCAACGGCTTAAAATGCGAAATGCCGATTATGCCCCCACAGATACCCCCAGATCGATTCGGTTGATTAACTGACTGAAATCAAACCGATTTTATCGTTCCTCCGGCGCTCGCCACGCTTTAAATCGCTCCAGCACATCGGCGCTGCCGACCAGTGCGCTCGCCTGTCGAAGCCGTTCTATTGTGCGCTCCTTTTGCCCGTCAGGTAAATCCCGGGCGCAACGCTCGGCGTCTGCGAAGAAAGCCTCGAGTCGCTTCGCCTCCGCCCAGGTATCGATGATCTGGAGCAGTTCCATTTTTGCTGTCTTTCAGCGCCTTGGCGGTCCGCCGTGTCTTGTCTTCGCGGCGCCACTGTTCTCTCTGAGCTTCCCAACGTTTACGTTCGATCTCCGCCTGGCGGTCTCCCTCCTCGACGAGCCGCGCGATTTCGACGGTGGCTTTCTCCAGCTCCCGAGGTTCGAAGCAATACTGGCCTCGCGGATGATCTCTCGCCAGTCAGCAAGCATGGCGCGGGCCCTTCAACTCGGGAGCCCAAGTCGCGGTCGGCAGAGATCGTCAACGTCCGAGCCGAGGTGCACAAGGCGGGAACATCGCTTCACTGCAGTGTGCAACCACCAGCTCGCTTCAGGTACGGCTGATTACATTCCCAGCCGTTTCCCGAATAGTCGAGGTGAGCGTTCTCTGGCACCTGCAGGGCGATGCAGGCCTTAT
>Ga0272444_10003343_pt1 | contig 14461 bp, 10 predicted proteins | sample SSMForm13_FD_201033 | JGI IMG/M metagenome (GOLD analysis project Ga0272444, IMG submission 201033) | Marine sediment archaeal communities from Little Sippewissett salt marsh, Falmouth, MA, United States - SSM-Form-13 | ecosystem: Environmental > Aquatic > Marine > Wetlands > Sediment ...
CTCCATTAACGACTCCCTCCCAAAGGTCATCTATACCTACGAGGATAAGCTCGATGACCTGAAAGGCATGAAACGACCCGGCGTGCTCGAAAAGATTATTTGTACGGGCGGGGATCTGGACCTTGACCGGCTGGCCGACACCGGCACAGGTGCATTCAAGGCCCTGGAACGGGACCGATCGGATACTGCGGCGATCCTTTTTACCGGCGGCACCACCGGTATTCCCAAAGGGGTTCTCCTCACCCACGAAAACATCACCACCGCCATTCAGAATGTGGTCTTCAATGAGCGGTCCAATGAGAACGACCGGGCCCTCTGCTTTCTCCCCTTTAACCATGTCTTCGGGCAGATGCATATCATGAACGCCACCGTACTGAGCGCGGGTTGTCTGGAGTTGCTCCCGTCGTTTGATATGGAAAAGGTCCTGCATGCCATGGGAGGCGGACGGGTGACCAAGCTTTTTGCGGTCCCCACGATTTACGTCCGCCTCCTCTCTCTGGATCATATCAGAGAGAAACTGGGGTCTGTCCGCTACTGCTTTTCAGCCGCAGCCAGCATGGCAGCGGAAATCGTACGTCACTGGAAAGACGAAACCGGGCTCTCGATTCATGAGGCCTACGGCATGACCGAGAGCGCCTCCATGGTCACCTATAACCATTATTATCGTCATGTGGTGGGATCCGTCGGCACCCCGGTTTCCGGGGAAGAGATCCAGATCAGAGATTTCGAAGGATATATCCTGGCCACAGGGGAAGAAGGCGAGATCTGTATTCGCGGCCGCAACATCATGAAGGGGTATCTCAACCAGCCGGAAGAGACGGCTTCGGTCTTCTGGGACGATTGGTTCAGAAGCGGTGATATCGGCCAGATGGATGAGGATGGATACGTCTATATTGTGGATCGTCTCAAGGATATGATTATCACCGGCGGTGAGAACGTGTATCCCAGGGAAATCGAAGAGGTCCTCTATTCCCTCCCCGAGGTGGAGGAATGCACGGTGATCGGCCTTCCGGACAGAGAATGGGGCGAACGGGTGACCGCCCTGATCATACCCAAGCCCAACATGACCATTGATCCGACCGATATCTCCTCACGTTTAAAGACCCGGCTTTCTCCTTTCAAGGTTCCGAAGGAATATCACATGGTCAACGAGTTTCCCAAAAGCCCAGCCGGTAAAATTTTGAAGCGGGAGCTCAGAAAGCAGTATCTCGAGGAAAAATGAGGGAGTTGGACCTGGTCAATTGAGGAATGAGGCGGCATCCTTCCCTTTCTAACCGCTGCGCTTTTGGCCATTGCCATCCTGACGATTTTTCCTGAAAGCGCTATTTTTTTGCCCAGCCGAATGTGACAAGGTTACACGGGTCCGGCCCTTATGGAATTGACGGTCGGGTCAGTTGTCTTTGAAATATAACACATAACCGTTCGCGGCCGGGTTTACCTGCTGGACAAGCGAGAAAACCTTTGAGCATTTACCATAACACACGGAGGATACGATGGCGGAGGGTCTATACACCCAGGAGCATCAGATATTCCGGGATGCCTTTAAGAAATTCGTTGCAAAGGAGATCACGCCCAACGTCCCCGAGTGGGAAGAGGACCGGGCGGTCCCGAGGGAACTCTGGATAAAGATGGGGGAGATGGGATTCCTCTGTCCCTGGCTGCCCGAGGAATATGGCGGGTTGGGTCTCGGCTTTGAATATTCGGTCATTATCAATGAGGAGTTGATCCGGGGAGACGGTTTCGGGGTAGGGGTCCCGCTCCACAGCGATGTGGTGGTCCCTTATATTTTTTCTTACGGGAGCGATGCAATCAAGGAGAAGTGGCTTCCCGGCTGCACCACGGGCGAGGTGGTCACGGCCATCGGCTTTACCGAACCCAATACCGGGTCGGATCTGGCCGCCATACGGACCCGTGCCGTCCGCGATGGGGATGCCTACGTCATCGACGGCCAGAAGACCTTTATCACCAATGGGTTCTATGCCGACGCAGTGGTCACAGCGGTCAAGAGCGACCCCCAGGCAGGATACCGGGGGATCAGCCTCATCCTTGTGGACCGCAATACCCCCGGCTTTTCCAGAGGCCGCAAGCTGGAGAAGATGGGGTATCACATGCAGGATACAGCCGAGCTCTTCTACGAGGGATGCCGGGTGCCCGCCTCCCATCTTCTGGGAGAAGAAGGGGCCGGATTCAAGTATATGATGGAAAAGCTCCAGCAGGAAAGGCTTGAGGTCTGCATTAAATGCCAGGTGAATGCTGAAGAGGCCTTGAAGGAAGCCCTCAATTATGCAAAGATACGAGAGGCCTTTGGTCGGCGTATCGGAGATCACCAGCATATGGCCTTCAAGCTGGCGGACATGGCCACCGAGGTGGAGGTGGGGCGCACCTTTCTCGACAAGCTGATCGAAGAACATATTGAGGGCAAGGATGTGGTTCAGCGGGTTTCCATGGCCAAATACTGGCTCGGCGAAATGGTCAACCGGATCGCTTATCAGGCGGTTCAGGTGCATGGGGGGTACGGGTACATGGAGGAGTATCGGATCTGCCGCATCTACCGCGATGTCAGGGCCCTTTCCATCTTTGCCGGCACCAGCGAGATCATGAAGCTGATCATCAGCCGCAACCTCGGGCTCAGGGCATAGTTTAAATTCTTACACAAACAGTGTTAAGCGTTTATCTCTCAGAAGTACTGTAACCCCGTTGGGGTCGTGATTTTTTCGTTGAAACTCGGAATTGGAAATTCGAAATTTGAGACGGTGGATGCGATGTTTCAGATCCAATTTCTAGTTTCCAATATCTTTGGATAACTTGATAATTGGAGAGTGGCGAACCGGGAACAACTAACAATAGGATATCCATAAGGAAAGGAGGTGAATCCACAGAGCGGTTTTCAGAAATTGCATCAGTCAACGGATTTTTCAAGGCTTTTGAAAGGAGACGTTTATGAAAGCAAGTAGATGGGTTGTTCTTTTTTGTGTGGCGTCGGCATTGTGCCTCTTTTTTGTACCTTTTGGAAATGCAGCGTCAGAAAAACCGATCGAACTCAGCTATGCCAACTTTTTTCCCCCCACCCACATCCAGTCTCAGTTGCCGGAAAGCTGGTGCAGAGAGGTTGAAAAGCGCACCAACGGCAAGGTCAAGATCACCTATTACCCCGGCGGTACCCTGTTGAGTGCGCCCAAGATCTTTAATGGTGTTGTTGACGGGATCGCTGATATCGGCAATTCCGTATTGGGGTACAGTCGTGGCATGTTTCCCTCCATGGAGGCCATCGATCTTCCCGTGGGATATCCCAACGGCGTCGTCGCCACCAAGGTGATTAATGATTTCTACAATGAATTCAAACCGAAACCCTTCAAGAGGGTCAAAGTGCTCTATTTTCATGCCCACGGACCGGGCATCCTGCACAGCAAGCGGCCGGTGCGGACCCTTGAAGATATTAAGGGGATGAAGGTCCGGTCCTACGGATTTAATGCCAAGATGACAGCCGCCCTGGGCGCTGTTCCCGTAGCGCTGCCCCAATCCGGTGTATACGAGGCCCTGCAAAAGGGCGTGGCCGACGGCACCTTTAGCCCGGCCGAAGTCCTTAAGGGATGGAAACAGGCCGAGGTCATCAAGTCCACGACCCTCTGTTACAGTGTGGGATATACGGCCGGTTTCTTTGTTGTCATGAACAAGGACAAGTGGGACTCCCTTCCCGCGGATGTGAAGAAGGTGATTGAAGCGGTCAATGCGGAGTGGGTGACCAAATACGGACCGGCATGGGATAAGAGCGATGCGGAAGGTCTGGCCTTCTCCAAGAGCCTGGGGAACGAGGTCATTTCCCTTTCACCGGAAGAAAGTGCCAAATGGGCCGATGCGGTGAAGCCTGTCCTGGACGATTATGCCAAGGCGGCTGACAAGAAGGGCCTGCCCGGGAAAAAGTATGTCGAGTATATCAAGAATAAGATCAAAGCCTGTAGCAAATAGTGTGTTCAAAGCAATTGCCCGTCGTTACGGCGGGCAATTCCCATGCCTGCATGCAGCGGAAGGAAAGAAGGGCGTTTATGTTCTACGAAACCCGACGGAATGATCATGGGCTGCTGCATGATCCTTTTAAATCATGCGTGGCGCCGCGTCCCATCGGATGGATCTCCACCATCAGCGCGGATGGGATATCCAATCTGGCCCCCTACAGCCAGTTTCAGAATCTGACGTTTGATCCCCCCTATGTCATGTTTGCAGCCAATCAGAACACCCTCGGCCGACGGAAGGATTCCGTGACCAATGCGGAACAGACCGGCGCATTCGTATATAATATGGCCACGTATGCGCTGAGGGAGGCGGTGAACATTTCCGCCCAGGAAGTCCCTCCCGATGTGGATGAGTTTGATCTGGCAGGGCTCAAAAAGGCGCCTTCCAGGGCTGTGAAACCCTATCGGGTAGGGGAATCCCCGGTTCAGTTCGAATGCCGATACCATCAGACATTACGGCTTCCGGGCAGGGGAAAAATGGGAACCGCAGACGTTGTCATCGGGGAGGTGTTGGGCATCCACATCAAGGATGAATATATCCTGCCCGATGGGAAGATCGATATTATCAGGATCCAGCCGCTCGCCCGTCTCGGGTATTATGACTATACCATTGTTGAATCCCTGTTTGAGATGGTGATCCCAGGGACCAACGAAGACCTGCGCTCCGGCATGGAGGGGGCATCCCAAAAGGTCCGGAAACCGTAGAAGATCAGCCTCAGAGGACAGACACCGATGAATCCCCTTGAAAAGTTGGTAAAGGCGCTGGTCAGGTACATGTATTACGTAGCGGGTACAGCACTGGTGCTGATGATGGTGCTCACGTGCGTGGATATCGTCCTGAGACTGGCAGTGACCCTCTATGCAAAACATGGGTGGCATTTCATTGAAAACCTTCAGCCGATACCCGGGACGTACGAATTGGTCTGTTTCCTAGGCTCCACAGCCGCTGCCTTTGCCATGGCACACACCCTGGTGGAGTCCGGCCATGTGGCGGTGAGCGTCGTGGTCCGTCTTTTTTCTGAAAGGCTCCAGGCCGTTTTTCAGGTCGTCACCAGCTCACTGGCATTCATATTCTTTGGACTCCTTTCCTGGCAGTCCGTGGTGTATGCCCAAAAGCTGGAAAGATGGGGTGAGGTGTCCATGACGCTGGAACTCCCGTACTATCCATTTGTATATGGGCTGGCATTCGCAGCGGCTGCAGTCTGTCTGGTCCTCCTGACCATGGTCATCAGCGAAGGCCGGAAGGTGGTTGATAAATGAGTGTAACGGCGATCGGTATTATCGGAATCATCGTTCTTGTCATCGTTCTCTTCTCCAATATGCCCGTGGGATTTGTGATGGGCATCGTCGGGTTTGTGGGGTTCAGCTACATCAAGGGGGTGGGGCCGGGGCTGAGCATAATGGCCAAGGACTTCTTCGAGATCTTTTCCTCTTATGGGTTGACCGTGGTCCCCCTGTTTGTCTTCATGGGCCAGCTCTCCTTTTACTCAGGCATCAGCCGGCGACTCTATGATTCGGCCTACGTGCTCATGGGGAACCGAAGGGGAGGTCTTGCCATGGCTACGGTAGGCGCCTGTGCAGGGTTTTCCGCCATTTCGGGATCGACCAACGCCACGGCCGCCACCATGGCCACGGTCACCCTGCCGGAGATGAAGCGATACGGATACGACATGGGTCTGGCCACCGGCACCGTGGCCGCAGCCGGAAGCCTCGGCATCCTGATTCCTCCCAGCGTTATCTTCATCGTCTACGGGATACTGACGGAGCAATCCATCGGAAAACTCTTTGCGGCAGGAATTTTTCCCGGGCTCCTCCTCTCCCTCTTGTTCCTCCTGGTGATCTATCTTCGCGTTTTGCACAACCCGTCCCTGGCACCTCCCGGCCCGAAGACCAGCATAAGAGAGAAGATGCGATCCTTTGCAGGTATTATCGAGACCCTCATCATCTTCGGCATGGTGATGGGTGGCATCTTTTTCGGCATCTTCACGCCCACTGAGGCAGCGGCCGCAGGCGCCTTCCTGACGCTGGTGCTGGCCATCATCAGAAGACAGCTCTCCTGGCAGGGGTTCCTCAAATCTGTGGCCGATACCACTCGAATCAGCTGCATGGTTATGGTGATTGTGGCCGGGGCCACCATTTTCGGTCATTTCATGGCCGTCACCCGTGTGCCGTTTGACATATCCAACTGGGTGAGCAGTCTCCCGCTGCCCGGCTTCGCCATCATGATGGTGGTTATTCTCATCTATCTCTTTGGTGGATTTTTTATGGACGCCTTTGCGCTGATCATGTTGACCATTCCCATCTTCTTTCCCGTATCCCAGGCCCTTGGGTACGATCCCATCTGGTTTGGGGTGGTCATCGTTCTGATCACAGAGATGGGCGTCATCACACCACCTGTGGGAATCAACGTCTACGTGGTCCACGGCGTGGCAAAGGATGTACCGCTGGATGTGATATTCAAGGGAGTGCTGCCCATGCTTCTGGCGCTTCTCCTATGTAACCTGATTATCCTCTTTTTTCCACAGATCGCCCTGTTCCTGCCGGGGCTAATGAATTAGGGCGTGAACGAACACAGCGGTCGGGACCGATGCTGGGTATTGGGTACCGGGTAATGGATGTTGGGGGCTTGAAGCTTGAAACTGGAAATTTGAAATTGGAAACCCGCAACCCGTAACGCGCAACTTCAGTCTGCGATCTGAAATCTGAAATCTGAAATCCCCAAACCGTGAACCGTGAACCCGGGAAGGGTGAAGGTCGAACGGCGAAGGACGAATTTCAACTATCTTTGACTAAAACTGGGCTTCCACAGCTTAGAGGAGAGGAAACATGAGCCAGTCTGAAACAGAGGTCCTCAAAACCACCTCCTGGTCTGCCGGTCCCGGCTGTCACGGGGGGTGCGGTATCCTGGCGCATATCAAGGACGGCAAACTGATCAAGATTGAAGGGGACCCGGACCATCCGTGGAACCAGGGGAGGCTCTGCGCCCGGGTGCTGGCCATGACCCAGTACGTGGACCATCCGGATCGTCTGAGGCATCCCCTCAAACGGGTGGGGGCGCGGGGTGAGGGCCAATGGGAAAAGATTACATGGGACGAGGCCTTTGATCTCATTGAAACGAAGATGAATGCCATTCGAGAGGCCTATGGTCCTGAAAGCATGCTGTTCAATGCCGGGACGGGCCGGGATATTTATCCCTGGATCTGCATGCTGGCCTATGCATACGGGAGCCCCAATGTCATGTTCGGCCTCACCGGAAATGCCTGCTATGGTCCGCGGCTGGCCGCGGTCAATACGGTACAGGGTGATTTTGCCGTGTTTGACGCGGCCCAGTGGTTTCCGGACCGGTATGACGATCCGCGGTGGAAGCAGCCCGAATGCATGATTATCTGGGGATATAACATCCATGCCACCTGCCCGGACAATCTCTTCGGGCACTGGATTATCGACATGATGAAACGGGGCACCCAGATTATCTCGGTGGATCCCAGACTGTCCTGGTTCGGGTCCCGCGCCAAATACCGGCTTCCCCTGAGACCGGGGTCAGACCCGGCCCTGGCCATGGGGCTTCTGAATGTCATTATCAATGAAGATCTCTATGACCATGAATTCGTCGAAAAATGGACCAACAGCCCCCATCTGATCCGGGAGGACACCCGTCGTCTCCTGCGGGAATCCGACCTGAATCCATCGGGTTCCCATGCCAATTTTGTGGTCTGGGATCCAAAGGAAGAGAGGCCTGTGATCTGGGATACGTCCACGGTGGATTACCGTGATGCGGATGTCTCACCCATGATCAACGGTCAGTGCCGCGTGCGTCTGTCCGATGGCCGGGAGGTGATCTGTCATACCGTGTGGGATGCCTTCCTAAAAGAAGTCGATGCTTACCCGCCGGATGAGGTGGAAAAGATCACCTGGGTCCCGGCCGACGATATTGCCAAGGCGGCCCGTTTTTATGCCAAGAGCAAGCCGGCGTCCATCCACTGGGGCGTGGCCGTGGATATGACGCCGGCCCTGACGCCCCTGGTCCAGGCCATATCCTGCCTCTGGGCCATCACGGGCAACCTGGATGTCCCGGGCGGAAACGTGACCGCCCGCATGGCCTTTGATGTGGCCCCCTATGCACTGCCGGGAAGCCAGGGCGCCATCCGGCTCAAGGAAAAGGAGATGGACACCCCCCGGATCGGTAGGGACCGCTACATGCCCATGAACAAATTCTACTGGCGGGCCCAGACCGACCTGGCCCTGGAACAGATCTTCACGGAAAAGCCCTACCCCATTAAGGGGATGTGGATCCAGACGGCGGGCATCATGCAGGGCCTGGGCATGGATCCCAAGCTATGGCGTGAGGCCTTGAAAAAGCTCGATTTTGTGGTGGCAGTGGACCTCTTTCACACACCCACCACCCAGTATGCCGATGTGGTGCTTCCGGCCACCACCTTTCTTGAAAAGGACAGTTTCCGGAGTTGGTGGGTCCCCCTGCAGTCCATCAACAAGCTGATCGCGGTCCCCGATTGCCGGTCGGATATGGAGATCAATTTTGAGCTGGCCCGACGTTTTGATCCGGATTTCGAATTTGAGACCCTTCATGATCTGTATGACGATATCCTCAAGCCCTCGGGCATGACCTTCGCGGAACTGCAGGAGAAGGGATGGGCCTATCCGCCCGAGGGGAGTTCCAGCTGCCCTTACCGGCGCCATGAAAAGGGGCTGCTGCGCCCGGATAAGCGGCCCGGATTCCGGACCCCCACCGGCCGGTTTGAAATCTACGCAACCCTCAGGGAAGAATGGGACACCGAGCCTCTGCCGCACCATGAAGAGTCCCCGTTTACGCCCACCAGCCGACCCGATCTGTACAAAGGCTACCCGCTGATCCTGTCCACCGGAAGGCGGTCCCCGGCCTTTTTCCATACCGAACACCGGAATATCCCCTGGCTCAGGGACATTGATCCGGATCCCATTGTGGAGATCCATCCGAAGACAGCAGCGGAACACGACATCGGGGGGGGTGAATGGATGTGGGTGGAGAACTGGATGGGCCGGGCCAGGTTCAAGGCCAAGCTGACCCGGGTGGTCCCCGAGTGGATGATTATGGCCGCCCACGGCTGGTGGTTTCCGGAAAAGAAACAGGCCGAACCTTCCCTGTTCGGGGTGTGGGAATCCAACGTCAATCAGCTGATCCCCATGCATCACCAGGGAGAGGACGGCATGGGAGCCCCCATCAAGCATTCCATGTGCCGGATCTACAAGGCAGCACCGGGAGACATGTAATATGGCGGACAAAGAACGATACGGGTTGTTGATCGACTATGAATACTGCACGGGCTGTTTTGCCTGCCAGATCGCCTGTGCCCAGGAGTATCAATGGCCGGCCGGCATGGGAGGGATCCGGGTCCAGGAGATTGTCCAGACGCTTCCCAAGGACCGGGCCTATCTCACCTATTTCCCCTTTCCCACAGAACTCTGTATTCTGTGTAAACCGCGCACCAAAAAGGGACTTCAACCGGCCTGCGTCAAACACTGCATGGCTGGATGCATGACCTACGGCCGGGTGGAGGACCTGGCCAAAGAGATGGCGAAAAAGCCCCGCATGGTGCTCTGGGCACCTAAATAGTGCCTGAATCACGCCGCGGCGTGATTCAGGCAGGATGTTAGGTGTTGGATCTTGGATAAGCAAAACGAATTTAAGGGTGTTTGCATATACCCGAAATTCGGGCCTTATCTAGATTTTGAGGATTTTCGTTCAGGCAAGGAATTTTCTACTCAATGCAGTGCGACGAGATGACTTCCCGCTGCCTTTCCTCGGCTTGAACCCCATCCCCCGATACGATGGAGGAACGTATGAACAAGCTTTTAACGATTTGCATAACACCCGCTTTGACGAAGCCCGCTTTCGTCCTTTTCATCCTCGTTGGGCTGGGCCTGTGGATATCTCCCCTACATCCGGGATATGCGGCCCGTGCCGAGGACCGTATTACCATCGGGTTGTTGGAAGAGCCCAAGACCCTCAATATATGGCTGGCCACGGATGCCTGGTCCACCAAGGTCCTCTCTCAGATCTATCAGCCCTTGTATATTCGTGAACCCAAGACACTGAAGCAGGTTCCCTGGCTGGCTGCCGGCGATCCGGTGTATGATGCGGCCGCGATGACGTATACGGTGAAGCTCCGACCGGCCAAATGGTCGGATGGTACGGATCTGACCTCCGAGGATGTGGCCTTCACAGGCCGTCTCATCCAGGCCTTCAAAATCCCCCGCTATCTCTCGAACTGGGAATTTATCAGCCGGATCGAGACCCCGGACAAACAGACGGTCCGGTTTGTCCTCAAAGAGCCCAAGGCCATTTTTCTGTCCAGGACCCTCAGTACACCCATTGTTCAGAAAAAGAGATGGGAACCGATTGCTGCTGGAGCGAGAAAGGCCGAAAAGCCCCTGCTGACGCTCCTCAGGGAGAAGGTAACCGATCCGGTCAGCAGCGGGCCGTTTGTTATGAAGGAGTGGCGCAGCGGGGCCTACCTCTGTCTCGGCAGGAACAAATATTTCTTCGGGCAGGGACAGACCCTTTCCGGCCATCTTCTGGGACCCTATATCGACGGTATGGTATTCAAGTTTTTCGGGACCACCGATGCAGCGATTCTCGCCCTTCTGAAGGGAAGCATCGACATGTTCTGGTGGGGGCTGCAGGAAGGCTACCTGGAAGACCTGGACCAGGACAAGAATATCCGGATCTTTACCAATGAGAAGAGTGCCCTTTACTATGTGGGCTTCAATCTCCGGAAACCCCCTTTTAATGATATCCATTTTCGAAAGGCCGTGGCGCTGTCAACGGACAAGCGGTTTATCACCCGGAGGATCCTCCAGGGATACGCCCTGGAGGCCAATTCCATTGTGCCCTCCAGCAATGTCTTCTGGTACAACCCCGGCGTCCCGACGTATGGTGACGGCCTGTCAAGAGAGGACCGGATTCGAAAGGCCTATGCCATTCTCGGTCAGGGGGGCTACACCTGGGAACGGTCCCCGGTTACCCTGGAAGGGAAGGTGGTCCAGGGGCAAGAAATCCGTCTTCCCAACGGAAAACCCATGGAACGGTTTACGATCCTGACACCCCCTGCGGATTATGACCCGCAACGGGCCATGGCAGGGATCATGATTCAGGAATGGCTCAAAATGCTGGGCATGCGGGTGACCTCCAAACCGATGCCCCTGGGGGCGCTGATTCAGCAGGTCAAGCGGCGACAGCAGTTTGATCTCTTTCTGTTGGGCTACGGCAACCTCTCCCTGGATCCGGATTACTTGAGGAATTTCTTTGTATCCAGAAATGCCAAGCCCAACGGCTGGAACACCAGCGGCTACAATAACCCGCGGTTTGACAAAATCGCCGATGCCAGTGCCGATGCCATGGACCTGGAAGTGAGAAGGAAACTCATCTGGGAGATGCAGGATATGATTATGGATGACCTCGCATGGCTTCCTCTCTACAGTCCCAAATTGGCTGAGGCAGCGCGAAGGGACGCGTTCACCGGGTGGGTTGAAATGGTGGGAGGGATCGGCAACCGCTGGTCGTTCTGCACCATACGGCCGGTGCAGTAATTTCTGAATCACGCAGACGCGTGATCCAGGGAGGATATTGGATGTTAGATGTTGGATAAAGAAGGGCGATTTAGGTCCAATTTAACATGGTTAACATCATTTTTTATGCATGTTTTGATCGCATTCAGACGCTGATGTTTGAGGTTAAAAGGCCTTGGCCATGAGAGGGAGCGCCACAAAGGCACCTAACGAGCTCCCCATATTGGTCAGGACCACGATCAAAAGCACGCGGGTGATCTTGTTTTTCCAGAAGCCCTTCGCAGAAACGATGTCCTCGGGCAACTGTTCAAAGTCCTTTACCTTGGGCTTGCGAAGAAAAATCTCCACGAAACCGGCCACCCAGCCCGCAGCGATCATGGGGTTCAGGGATGTGATGGGAGAGGCCACAATGGCGGACAGGATTGTCAGGGGGTGGGCCAGGGCCACTGCCGCGCCGAGACCGGCAAAGATCCCGTTGGCCAGGACCCACCATTTGATCATGTGAGACCCTGCATCGGCGCCGGCCATGAAGAAGCCGGCAATGATCAGGCCGATAACAAGTGCAGGTATCCCCCATTTCAAGAAACCGATGAATTTTCCCCTTGGAGGCAGGACCTCCAGTGCCGCCACGTCGATGGGCTCATGCCAGTGTTTCTGGATCCCCGGGGCATGACCGGCCCCTACCACGGCGACGATGCGTTGCCCGGGGGCTGTCCGTATCTTGGCGGCCAGGTACTGGTCTCTTTCGTCAATCAGGACCTGACGCAGTTCCGGGAGGAGGTCACCGATTTCCGCCAAAAGGGCCTCGAGGACATCTTTTTCTTTCATTTTTTCGATGTCCTCCTTCTCGATGCTGTCCACCTCCCCAAAGGACGTAATCAACTGAAACAGAAGCTTGAGCTTTGTCCAGAACCCCATTAACCGCCATCCCCTGGAAAGGGTGACGCGGATATCCCTGTCCGCAAGGTGGATACCGGCCCCCGCCTTCTCCGCAGCCTGGATGGCGCGGCGCATTTCCTCGCCCGGTTTGATCCCCAGTTTCTTGCCGATCCGTTTCTGGAAAGAGGCCAGCATCAGGTTGGAAAGGAGGAGGAAGGCCTTCTTTTCACGGATCACCTTGATGAGATCCGTATCCTTCCAGCGGTTTTCCTGCGTCATGGCCTGGTATCTCGATTCACACAGTTCCACACAAACCGTGTCGGGGGTTTCTTCCCCGATTACCTGTTCCACAAAATCAGCGCTTTCTTTGGACACATGGGCGGTGCCCAGGAGGGTGACCTCCTTTGCTTCGAAGGTCAGTTGGTGTCGATTTTCATGCTCACTCATCAGGGTTCCTCGATTCGGATGGTCTGTTAACCGGCATTGCCTCATACCATAAATTTCGGCTGTTTCCAAGGAGTTTTGATGGGCGCCCCGGCTTCCTCTTTGGATTCGTTCCTTCTCTTTTCTGCTTGACCTGTGGGACCATCTATGATGGAAATGGCCCTGAAAGAGATGACTAAAAAGAGGTTCCCATGAAACCCGTTTTCTTGTGACGACACCCCGCGGCCCATCCCAGGTTTTGGATGGCGGGGCTATTTCTATCCCTGCTCGTTTTTGGGTGCACCGTGGTGCCCGACTCGGGAAGGATGGAAAAGATGCTGGTGAGCGACGAGGACCCGGTCTTTGACAAGAGATTCAGGGACCTCTCTTTCCAGGATATTGACCTGCAGCGACTCTGGATTGAACGGGGTGGAAAGGACCCCCGGGAACATATCCCGGTTCACAACTACACCTTTGCCGACATCAGCGAATCCTGCGGCCAAGGGGTGGTCAATATCTATACGAACCGTCTCGAAGAGAAAAAGGCGCAGTTCGGTCTGTCTCCCAACGATATCCTCCCGTTTCGGATCCCTGTGATCTCCAATCTATTCGACATCATTCCTTTCAAGGTCCCCATCCCCTATAAAGACAAAGGATTCAGTCTTGGATCCGGATTCATCATCAGTGAGCAGGGATACATCCTGACCAATGCCCATGTCATTCACAACGCCACAGACATAAAGGTGGTCCTTTCCGGGGGCAAAATGGAGTACACGGCCCGGATCATCGGAGCGGACCGGATCACCGACACCGCACTGATCAAGATTGAGCCGGATCATCTCCTGCCCGTGCTCCCCCTGGGCGACTCCGATACGTTGCGCGTCGGCGAGATGGTGCTCGCCATCGGGAATCCCCTGGGTCTCCGGCACTCGGTAACCCTGGGAATCGTCAGTGCAAAAGAGCGGGTCTCTCCCATGCTGAACGAGGACCTTGTGGACTTTATTCAAACGGATTCCGCCATCAATCCCGGGAGTAGCGGGGGGCCGCTGCTCAATTTCTATGGGGAAGCGGTAGGGATCAATACGGCCATGATGTCGCAGGCCCAGTCCATCGGCTTTGCCATCCCCATCAACACGGTCAAGGAAGTCATGCCGATGCTGGTTCTGGGAAAGACGGAGAGGGGATGGTTCGGTGTGAGGGCCGCACCCCTCACGTGGAAAAAGGCGGCTGAACTTCAATATCCGGACGAAGAGGGCATCCTTGTTATGGAGGTGGACAAAGAAAGCCCGGCCCAGGAGTCGGGACTTCAGCCGGATGATATCATCGTCACACTGAACGGCCAGACCATGGACAGCTTCTTCATTTTCAGGCGGGAACTCATCGGTCTCGCTCCCGGCCAGAAGATCCGTTTGACGGTCTTCAGGAAAGGCAAGACCGTGGAAATATGGAGCGTCCTGGGGAAAAAAGGAGGCGATGCTGGAAAGTGAGCTGGGGAAGTTCGAAGGACGAACCGCTGAACCGTTGAACCTTGAACCAGGGAAGGACGAAGGGAACCGGTTGCTGGATACTGGATACTTGAAACC
>Ga0272444_10003345_pt1 | contig 14454 bp, 10 predicted proteins | sample SSMForm13_FD_201033 | JGI IMG/M metagenome (GOLD analysis project Ga0272444, IMG submission 201033) | Marine sediment archaeal communities from Little Sippewissett salt marsh, Falmouth, MA, United States - SSM-Form-13 | ecosystem: Environmental > Aquatic > Marine > Wetlands > Sediment ...
TGGCAATGCGCACGTTGAGCATAATGAGGCCCTTCTCTTCCGGGTAGTTGGCCATCGAATAGGCGCGCACGACCGGCTCGTCGACAACGGAGGTGTAACGCCAAAGGTCGTACTTGTCCCAGTCCGATTTGTATTCCTCGCCGATTTCGAAATCCTTATAGTGCACCGTGTGCGGCGGCGCTTCGATCTGGATGTACCCCCCGGCGCGAAACGGCACGTCCTCCCCTTCGGGCAGCTCCAGCACCAACTCTTTGATGAACGTCGCCACGTTGCGGTTGGAGCGTACCTTGCAGGTCCACTTGCGAATGTGAAAAATCTCGGGCGGGATCTCGATCTTCATGTCCTGCTTGACTTTCACCTGGCAGGACAGGCGAATCCCCTCGCGTCCCTCGCGCCGCGTGACGTGGGACAATTCGGTGGGCAACAAGCTGCCGCCGCCCTCCAAAACCTTCACCTTGCACACGCCGCAGGTACCCTTGCCTCCGCAAGCCGAGGGAATAAAGATCTCGTTGGCGGAAAGCGTGTTGAGCAGGGTGTTCCCCGCCGGGGTCTTGAGCTCGTTGTCCGGATCGTCATTGATGCAGATCGTGACACCCCCGCTGCTGACCAGGTTCGCCTTGGCCGCCAGGAGAACAACCACCAGGGAGAGTATGACCCCGGTAAACATCAGCACGCCCAAGAATACAATCTGCATGAAACTCTTGTCCTTTTGTCCGGGTTCCGGCTTGTTTTCTTACAACTGAATTCCCGAGAACGCCATAAAGGCGATCGCCATCAATCCCGTGATCAGAAACGTAATCCCGAGCCCGCGAAGTCCCGCCGGCACGTTGCTGTAGCGCATGCGCTCCCGGATGGCCGCCAGCGCAACAATCGCCAGCAGGAAGCCTACGCCACTGCCAAAACCGAAAACCAGGCTCTCGCCGAAGTTGTAATCCCGCTCGACCATGAACAGCGACGCGCCCAAAATCGCGCAATTGACCGCGATCAGGGGAAGAAACACGCCCAGCGCCGAGTAGAGCGCCGGGACGAACCGGTCCAACGTCATCTCCACGATTTGCACCATGGCCGCGATGGTGCCGATGTAACTAATGAATCCGAGGAACGACAAGTCGACGTCCACCAGGCTGCCTCCCACGAACGGCAGCCAACCGAGCGCGCCGGCGCGCAACAAATGGTTGTAAATGAGATTATTGATCGGGCAGCTGACCGTCAGCACAAACACCACCGCGCAGCCCAGCCCCAGCGACGTTTCCACCTTCTTCGAACAGGCCAGAAAGGAGCACATGCCCAGAAAATACGCCAGGGCCATGTTCTCCACGAAGATCGATTTGACTCCCAGATTGAGATAATGCTCGATCACGTTCCCGCCGCTCCTTACTCGATTTGTGCTTCTACAGTTCAGGTTATTCGGTTTCCACCTGCTCGGGCTTCCACGTTCGCAACAGCCAAATAAGCACTCCGATCAAAAAGAAAGCTCCCGGCGCAAGGACCATCATGCCGTTCGGCGCGTACCACCCTCCCTCGGAAACCAGGGGAAGAATCTGCACGCCGAACAGTTGGCCCGAACCCAGCAGCTCCCGGAAAAACGCCACACCGAGAAGAATTAAACTATAGCCGAAGGCGTTGCCAAGGCCGTCCAATACGCTGGCCCAGGGACCGTTCTGCATCGCGAACGCCTCGGCGCGCCCCATCACGATACAGTTCGTGATAATGAGTCCGACGAAGACCGAAAGTTGCTTGCTGATGTTGTACACAAACGCCTTAAGAATTTGATCGGTAATAATCACCAATGAAGCGATAATGGACAGCTGCACAATGATTCGAATGCTGGGCGGAATGCCCTTGCGTAACAAGCTCACCGAAAGGTTCGACAACGTCAACACGGCGGTCAGCGCCAAGGACATGACCACGGCGGTCTCCATCTTCGTCGTCACCGCCAGCGCGGAACAAATCCCCAACACCTGCACCGCGATCGGGTTGTTGTTGAACAGTGGATCAAGCAATGCTCGCTTATTCTGTCGATCCATATCACGCCACTCCCGACGGCCGGGCCGGAGCATCGACCTGCGCGGTTTGCTGCTTTTGGCGAAGATTTTTCAAGTAGGGGCCAAAGCCATTTTCCCCGAGCCAGAATTGCACTAATGCAGTCACGCCCCGCGCGGTGATTGTCGCCCCGGAGAGACCGTCCACTTGGTAGGGGTCCTGCTCCGGCGGACCGGCCTTGCCCTTGATAACTTGGATTCGGATGTCCCAGTCTGCATCAAACGCTTTGCGTCCCTTCCATATCTTTTGCCACCTGGGATTTCCGATCTCCCCGCCCAAGCCGGGCGTCTCGCCGTGCTGATAGAAGGTGATGCCGCGAATCGTGCGCAGATCCGAATCGAGGGCCAGGAAACCATAAAGCGTTGACCAAAGACCTTTGCCTTCCACCGGCAGCACCAGCATGTTGAGCTGCCCATTGTCTTTGAGCACCTTGTAAATCAGGGCATGGTTTGGAATCCGTTGGACCTGGGCCCGGTTGGTCGGCGCTTCGCGGCTTCGCTCGGGATCGTCCTTGGCTTCCTGTTGATCAAACCCGAGCGGATCAATCGACCCGTCCACCTTCCCGGAACGCAGGTCAACAACCACCGATTCGATGTCTTGGAAAAGAGTGTCAACTTCTTTCTCCGATACCGATTGACCGGGCTCGATGAAACCGATGGCCGAAAGCACGTTGATCTGCTTGTCCAGAATCTTGTTTTTTTTCTGACGCTGCTGAAGCGTTACCGCCGCGGTCGACACCAGGAAGGAGCAAACGATGCAGACCGCTGCGGCAAAGCCGAACGTATAGAGCGTGCTATACTTGCGTTGCTGCATTTCGCATCTTCCTCCTTTTGATGTTGGCCCGCACGACAAAGTGGTCGATAAAAGCGGCAAAAACGTTCATAAACAAAATCGCCAGCATGATCCCTTCCGGAAATGCGGGATTGACCACCCGGATCAACATCGACAACACACCGATGCCCAATCCATAAAGATACTTGCCGGTCGAAGTAAAAGCGGACGAGACCGGATCGGTGGCCATGAAGACCGCTCCGAACGCCCAGCCCCCCAGGACAAAATGCCAATAGATCGGAAGGTCGAACAGGGGATTATCCACGTAAGGCGCCAGAAGATTGAACAACAGGATCACGCCCGTGGAACCGACAAAGACACTCAGCATCGTTCGCCAGGAAGCTACCTGAGTGAGCAAAAGAATGGCCGCACCAAGCGAGCAGGCCAGAGTGGAGGTTTCGCCCATTGAACCGGGGATGAAACCGAGAAAAGCATCTTTCCAGGTGATTCCTTCCATCAGGACCGCTTTGCCATCCACCGCGAGCTTGGCCAACCAGGTCGCACCGCTATAGCCGTCGGCGTCCGCCACCCAGATGAAATCCCCCGAAAAATGCTGGGGGTAAGCAAAGAAGAGAAAGGCCCGGGCCGTCAGGGCGGGATTCAGGATGTTCATGCCGGTGCCGCCGAAAATCTCCTTGCCGATGATCACGCCAAAAGCCGTGCCCAAGGCGAGTTCAAACAGCGGCACGGTCGGCGGCATGATCAGGGGAATCAAAGCTCCGGTGACCAGAAATCCTTCGTTGATTTCATGCTTGCGAACGATGGCAAACACCGCTTCACAGGTCCCTCCCACGGCGAACACCACAAAAACCACCGGAAAGAAAACCAGGGCGCCATGAGCAAAACAGGCCCAAAAACTTTCGGGGGAAAATCCAATGCCAAACGACTCAATGATCGCTGCGCGCCATCCGGCAATGGCGTGATAACCGCTGGCCAGGGCGAGATTCGCTTGATAACCGGTATTATAGATGGCCATGAATGCACAAGGAATGAGCGCAACCACCACGAGGATCATCATTCGCTTCAGGTCCAGCGCATCGCGGACGTGCGAAGGCCCTTTCGTCACCTTGCCCGGCGTATAAAAGAAGGTATCGAGCGCCTCGTGCATCGGGTAGAGCTTTTCCAGCTTCGTGCCCTTGGCGAAAAGCTCCCCATGCTTGTCGAGCAGTTTTCTGAGAATGCGCATCAGCCTTCCTTCTCAATCGTGGTCAGGACTTCCCGCAAGATCGGCCCGTAATCCGTTTTGCCCGGACAGACAAACGTACACAGGTCAAGATCCTCTTCCTCCAGTTCCAGGCACCCCAGCTCCTCAGCCCGCTCGACGTCCCCTACTACCAGGGAGCGAAGCAGAAAGGTCGGGAGAATATCCATCGGCATCACCTTCTCGTACATGCCGATTGGTACCATGGCGCGCGGTGACCCGTGAGTGGAGGTCGTGAATTCATACTCTTTCTTCGGGAGAAAGGCGGACAAATATGCGCGGATCGTGGAAAACTTGTCCCTCCCGGGAAGCATCCAGCCCAGAAACTCGCGTTGTCGTCCTTCAGGCAAAACCGAGATTTGGCGGTGATAGCGCCCGAGATAGCCAAGAATCTCCCCCGAAGCGGTCCGGCCTGAGAATACCGGGCCCGCCAGGACGCGGTGTTCTCCTTCTTTCAGCTCGTCCCGCACGAGGTCGTCGGTCGAAGCGCCCCCACGCGTTCGCAGCAGCCGGGGACGCTTCACTGAAGGCCCGCCCAACGCGACCACCCGCTCCACGTTCAACCGCCCGGAGGCGAACAGTCCGCCGATAGCAATCACGGCTTGATAGTCCAAGTACCAGACCGTTTTGTCCCGATGAACCGGATCGAGAAAATGAATGTGAACGCCGACCGTTCCGGCGGGATGGATTCCTTCGAATTCTTCCACTTGAATTGAATCGCTCGTCGGCGTCGGAACGGAAGAGCCCGGCGCTTTGCAGACAAAGGTCTTGCCCTCGGTCAATTTTGAAACCGCCAACAGTCCCCGCTCGAAATCCGCTTCCCGGCCTTTCAGCACCACGTCCACCAAGGGAGCCAGTGGATAAGTATCCATCGCGGTTACGAAAATCGAGTGAGCCGTCCCGGCAGGATCGGCAACCCACCCGAACGGACGCGCTCGGAGACAGGTCCACAACCCCGATTCGATTAGCAGCGCTTGGATCGCCTCCCGGTTCAGCCCCGAAACGTCGCCGCTCCGATAAGATTCGAAAGAAACGGCCTCGTCCTCTTCGCCGCTCCCGCTGGGACGGTCCAGCTCAATGACGACCGATTGGAGCGCGCGCCGGGCGCCGCGATGAATGGCAACAACCGTTCCCGCGCCGGGAGCGGTGTGCAACACGCCGGGCAACTTCTTGTCTTCAAAAAGCAGCTGGCCCAGCTTCACCCGCTCGCCCGCCTGAACCCGCATCCGGGGCTTCATGCCCACGAAATCATCGGCCATCACGGCAACTTGGGTCGGGCTGCGACCGCTGTCGACGGTCTGCTCGGGTTTCCCCAATAGGGGCAGGTCGAGTCCCTTCTTGATTTGGTGCAAACTCATCCTCGGATGCCTGATCCTTTCCTCAGCCTGGGATGATAAAGTGAACCCTCAACAAGATCTTGGTTATCAATTCCCTCTCTTGGCTTGTCATACAGAATTCTTCCTGCTTTGCTATCGATTATCGTTGGTTTTTGCCTCAATTTGGGAGAATAATGGGAAAAATCGTGATTCTTGTGAAATAAAATGTATCAAAATAAGGACTCCTCAGCTCGATTTCTGTCGTGCTTGGCGAATGGCGCGATGGTCGGGAAACTCGGGAAGATCCTCCACAACCTTCTCCTGAAATCCCTCGGGAGGACAAATTACCATCCCGACTCCGCCCTTGGTGCCCATCCATATTTTCTCGAAGTCTTGTTCGAGCCATTGGCACTGATAGCCTCTTCCACTGCGAACAAGTGCTGAATCGGTCACAACAACGCGGCCATCGTCCGTGACTCCGTTCAAGGTAACGATATGTCCGGTCATGCTGGAATAGGGAGGATTGATATAGTCGCCCTCCTTTGGCATCAGAATCGAGCAGAGAATCACCTTATTTTCCGCGAGTGCGGCTCGAACGGCGTCCCAGTCCCGGAATCGATCGATGTACGCGTCGAAGCCGTGCTCGATTGCCGCCCCGATTGTCCGGGGCCAAATGCCGGGATAACTGTATTCCGGATCGTACGTATAGGAAATGATCTCTTCCAGAGGAACCGCCTTCCCTAAATATTCCATCGCCGAGGCCAGAGCCGCCGATTGACAGCGCCCGGAAAGGTATTTGCCCTTGGTGTCCCTCTGGGCTCTCAGGGGAAGATCGAAGACTTTTGCAGGAAGGCGCTTGCCCGGCGTCTGCCGGGCGTATTTCCGCCATACCGATTGCCTTGGCCGGTTATCGGTGTACACGACGTGCAACCCGGGCTTGAGGCTCAGCGGCTTTGGGCCTTCGCTGACGAGTTTAAACTGATAGGTTCGTGCTTTTCGATTCAGAAGGAGCTGATCCATTGCCAGCCGGCCCTGTTCAAAGCGGGGACTTTCCCGGCCTTCGACTTGATTCACCTCTCCCCAATATCCGGCATAAATCCACGGCGTTGAGTCCCCCCCGGCGAATCCGGCCTTCAGATAAAGCCGGAATCCCCGCCCTTCAGGCAACCGAACGCTCCAGGAATAAATCAGCTCGTCGAAAGCAAAATCGGTTCGCCGGATATCCGATAGCCACTGGCCCTGCCCTGACTTCTGAAAAGCATCCGGCGCAAGGAAGTCCCGGCCGTCAATCGGCCCGACCGGCATCGGCTCCGCCGCGGCTTTCCAGTCATCCGACAATGGGCTCGTCCAATCGGAAGCGATCGATAGTGGAGACGGCACTCCCAGAACTCCAACGCTAACGATGACCAGAGGCAAAGCATAGGACCGAATCTTTGATAAAACGCCTTGAGTTCTCAATTGCATGTAAAAGTCCCTTCCACATAAGGTAAAAGTCGGGTGGCCCTTCGACACCACCGATTAAGGATATTACGCGCGCGGCAATTTTTCAACCCTCGGATTTCCAGGCAAACCGCCTCATTCTGCGAGCCTTGTAGGGCGGCCTCCAAGCGACTCAACCTGATGAATTCCCTTTCAGGAACACCCCCTTCAGACCATAGAATTTTTAGGTTTACGACTCCTCTGAGACTCATTAGAATATGTGACCGGAGTAAGGTGCAAGGCATTTAAGGCATCCTAAGCGACAGGAGCGAGACGATAATGGCCCTATTCGACCTTGACTTGATTCAGAACGTATACAGTCAAACAGCAGAGCGAATCGAGGCGGTCCGGCGATGGATCGACAGGCCGCTGACTCTGACCGAGAAGATTCTCTATGCCCACCTCTCAGGCCCTCTTCCCGAGGAGCCTTACGTGCGGGGCGCGTCCTACGTGAATTTTTCCCCGGATCGCGTGGCCATGCAGGACGCGACGGCTCAAATGGCGCTGCTTCAGTTCATGCAGGCGAACAAGCCTCGAACCGCTGTACCGACCACGGTTCACTGCGACCACTTGATTCAAGCCAAAGTGGGCGCCCGGAAAGACTTGGCCCAGGCCATGGATACCAACCGGGAGGTCTACGATTTCCTCGCTTCGGTATCCAACAGATATGGGATCGGCTTCTGGAAGCCGGGAGCGGGCATTATTCATCAGGTGATTCTCGAGAACTACGCCTTTCCGGGCGGCATGATGCTCGGCACGGACTCCCACACCCCCAACGCCGGGGGACTGGGAATGATCGCCATTGGCGTGGGGGGCGCGGATGCCGTGGACGTCATGGCCGGTATGCCCTGGGAACTGAAGTTCCCCCAGCTGATCGGAGTTCGCCTAACCGGGCAAATGAGTGGCTGGACCTCGCCCAAAGACGTGATCCTCAAGTTGGCCGGCATTCTGAGCGTCAAGGGGGGCACGGGGTCCGTCGTGGAATACTTCGGACCGGGCGCGGAAACTCTATCCTGCACCGGCAAGGGGACCATCTGCAACATGGGAGCCGAGATCGGCGCGACGACTTCGATCTTCGCCTTCGATGAATCGATGATGCGCTTTCTCCAGGCCACGGGCCGCGGGGAAGTGGCAGCGGCGGCCAAGGCCGTCGGGGAACACCTCCGGGCCGACCCGGAGACTGAGACCAATCCCGAAGATTACTACGATCAAGTTATCGACATCGATCTGTCGACGCTGGAACCTCACATTAACGGCCCCTTCAGCCCGGACCGCGCCTGGCCGATTTCCCACTTCGCCAAGGCCGTGAAAGAGCACAGTTTCCCCCAAAAGCTCGAAGTCGCCTTGATCGGCTCCTGCACCAACTCCTCCTATGAGGACATCGATCGGGCGGCTTCCCTGGCCCGGCAGGCCGTGGAAAAGAAGTTGAAGACCCAAGCGGAGTTTGTCGTTACGCCGGGCTCTGAATTGGTTCGGTACACGATCGAACGCGACGGCCAGCTGGAACTGTTCGAGAAGATGGGCGGCCTCGTGCTGGCCAACGCCTGCGGCCCCTGCATCGGGCAATGGGCGCGCCACAACGCGGACAAGGGCGAGAAAAACTCTATCATTACCTCCTTCAACCGGAATTTCGCCAAGCGCAATGATGGAAATCCCAACACGCATGCTTTTGTCGCCTCTCCGGAAATCGTCACCGCAATGGCGCTCGCGGGCGATCTGACGTTTAATCCGCTGACCGACACGCTGAAAAGCCAGGACGGCCGGGAAGTCCAGCTGGACCCGCCCGAGGGCGTTGAACTGCCCTCCAAGGGATTCGAGGTCGAAGATGCCGGCTACCAGGCTCCAGCCGAGGACGGCAGCGCCGTCGAAGTGGTCGTTCGACCGGACTCCGAGCGCCTTCAACTGCTCGAAGGATTCGCGCCATGGGACGGCAAGGACCTGATCGGGCTGAGGCTTCTCATCAAGGCCAAGGGAAAATGCACCACGGACCACATCTCGATGGCCGGTCCCTGGCTGCGTTATCGAGGCCACCTGGACAATATTTCGAACAATTGTTTTATCGGCGCGATCAACTTCTTCAACGACCGGGCCAATTCGGTCAAGAGTTTCCTGTCCGGCGAATATGGCCCGGTGCCCGACACGCAACGCCAATATAAGGCAGGCGGCATCGGCACGGTCGTCGTGGGCGATGAGAACTATGGTGAGGGCTCCTCGCGCGAGCACGCGGCCATGGAACCCCGCCATCTCGGCGTTCGGGCCATTATTGTTCGCTCCTTCGCCCGAATCCACGAGACCAACCTCAAAAAACAGGGGATGTTGGCCCTGACCTTGGCCGATAAGAATGATTATGAAAAGTTCCGAGAAGATGATATACTTGATATCGTAGGACTGGAGGATTTCGCTCCTGGAAAATCCCTGACTGTCGTACTTCACCACGCAGATGGAACCCAGGAGCAATTCCCGGTCCAGCACACTTACAACGAGACGCAAATCGAGTGGTTTAAGGCAGGTAGCGCCTTGAACCTGATCAAGGCGCAGAGCGGCGCTTAGGCCACCGGCGCGGGGATCGGACTCAGAATCAAGCGACGGCGACAGCCATGCGGCAGGGCAGCGGTTCGTCGTCACGAAGGACGGGACGTTGAAAAAAGACCACGACCAATCGTTTCGAGTGCGAATCTGGGGGGCGCGCGGCAGTATTCCGGCGCCGGGACCGAATACCGTGAAATACGGCGGCAATACACCCTGCGTGGAAGTGCGGTGCGGGGACAAATTGATTATTTTGGACGCTGGCAGCGGCATCCGCCCCCTCGGCATCGCCCTTCAGGAAGAACAACCCCTGACGGCCTATATCCTTTTTTCCCACCTTCACTGGGACCACATTCAGGGCTTTCCCTTCTTCCGGCCCGCATTTCGCCCGGAAAACCAATTCCACATTTACGCCAAGCGGCAATTGAACACCACCCTGGAAAACCTCATGTCCGGGCAGATGATGTACCCCCATTTCCCGAAGTCGCTTCAAGACATGGCCGCTACCATGAGCTTCCACGAGCTGGATCACGGCGACACCATCAACGTCGGTGAAGCGAAGATTACCTGCGCTCCGGCCAATCATCCCGACGGCTGTATTGTCTTCCGCATCGAGTACCAAAAGAAAGTGCTCGTCTACGCCACGGACACCGAGCACTTCGAGGGGTGCATCGATCCGGTCCTCAAGAACCTCTGCAAGGGCGCCGATTGCGTCATTTACGACACCATGTTCACCCAGGAAGAATACTTGGGAGAGAACGGCAACCATCCGCGCGCGGGCTGGGGACACTCCACCTGGCTGCAGGGGGTCGACTTGGCCAAGGCAGCCGAAGTCAAGCGTCTCGTGCTCTTCCACCACGACCCGGCGCATGACGATGACTTCATCGAAGAGATGGAGAAACAGGCCCGGCAGCAGTTCCCTGAAACCTACGCCGCTTATGAAGGTCTAACCTTCGAACTGAATCCCAAGAACGAAGTCGCGGTCAAATAATCGGGCTCCGCATAACTTCACCACCAAGACACGAAGAAAGGACCTTTCCCACCGTAAGGGGTAGGGCACCCGCCAATCCCAGAGATTTTTGAAGATTGAATAGACAACAAAAAAGTTGGAAATTCTCAGGCTTCCGCTTCCGGCGTTCGAACCGGCGATACCGCTCTTAGCCGGGACAATCCGATGGCCAGCACAGGCAGCAGGGCGCAAACGATCAGCGCACCGCTGTAGCTGCCACTGAGATCGAAGAGTGATCCGCCCAGAGTCGGTCCCAGAATGCCCGATAAACCATAAGCCAGAAAGACGCGCGGGTAGAGGCGGCCGACATGTTCAGCGCCGAAGTAGTGATCGACCGCGCTTGCATAAACGACGAAACAGGCGCCGAATCCGAAGCCGATCAGGAAAGCCGCCAGCACAAAGGCCAGGGAAAGACTGCCCACAACCAACAGGAATAAAATGGCCAGCGAGAGAAAGGCTAGTGACAGCGGAATGCTTCGAGTTTTGACGCGGTCAAAGACGAAGCCCCAGGCAATTCGGCCGGCCGCGTTTCCGAGCGCCAGCAAGCTGACGGCCATGACGCTATAGTTTTCCGCAACGCCCCAGGCCTCGCCAATCGGTTTCAGGTTGCCGATGGTGAGAAGACCGGCGAACGTTCCGGCGAACATGCCGGCACACAGTCTCCAGAACCGACCATTGGTTAAGATACGCGGGATTGGGGCGCTTTCCTGCCTCGCCTCTTGCGGGGCTGGTGGGAAAGTAAAACTCATTGCGGCCAGGACAATCAGTGCGCCGTAGGACAGTCCGACCCACCCGAAAATCTGCAGCACGTCCACGCCTGTGCTCAGCCAGTGCGAACCCAGATTCGACAGGACCACCGCGCCCCCACCAAAGCCGGCGACCGCCAGGCCGGTGACCAGTCCTTTGATTTTGGGAAACCATCGCATACAGGTGACAATCGGGCAGACATAAGCCAGTCCGATGCCGATCCCGGTCAGGATACTGACTCCTAAAAAGAGTAGGGGCATCGTTCCGCCGGAGAAAGACGCCACCCAATACCCCAAGGCAAACAGGACGCCTCCGGCCGCGGCCATCCAGCGCGGTCCGATCCGCTCCAAGAACCGACCCGCAATCACCATGGAAAGTGTAAAAATGAGAATACACCCGCCAAACAGCAGCTGGGTCTGAGTGCTGTCCAAACCGTAGCCCTGTTTCAGGGGAGAGACAAACACGCTCCAGGCGTAGATCCCTCCCAGGCAGGTTTGCATGACGATTGCGGAGACGAGGATGAAGATTCTTCGCACTGTTCTCTTCCTTAAAGGATAGGTATCCATAGTATCTCTCGAAAGTTTTGTCCGTTTTCCTCTCCTCCCCTTTATAAGGGGAGGCGGGGGTGGGGTATGTTTTTCTCCAGCGGCACTGCTTAGGCCTCTAAAAGCAACCCCCTCCCGCTCCCCCTTCGTAAGGGGGAGAGAGGTCGATGGCCGCTTTTCGTGCTTCATTTGGACAACTATTTCGAGAATCGCGCTAGCTCGCTTCGTGTTCAAACAGCTTCAGCAGGGCCCGGGCCACTTCCTGCGGTCCGGTGGTTTCATAGCCTTCAATGCCGAGCCGGGTTCGAACCTGGCCGACAAAGGTGCCGGATTTGAAAGCCTGCTTAAAAATCGACTCGGCCAGTCCATCGTGCAGGTCCCGATATTGAGGTGGGCCAAAAATGTTGGCGAAGTAACTGTGTCCCAGGCCGGTCGTCGTGGTTGTGCCCTTGGCCATCGCCGCCCCTTCCCGGAAAACCGTCAGGGCTTCCGAGGGATTGTGAAACCGGTGGATCAAGGGATGATAGTCATCGACCTGCTCGTAATTATTCGCGTAGAGCATATAATCGACACGGTGACCTTCTAGAATATCTTCGAGCGTCGTCACGGGCAGAACCACCCGCGCGTTGGTCCGGTGAGGACTCATGAAGATCGCACGATCCATTTGCTCGAATGCATACCCTTGCTGAAGATCGTCCAGTCGCACAAAGGCTCCGATTTCCGTGCCATAGCCGACCAGGCGGCCCGCGGTATCGATTTCGAGCGACCCCATGTCATCGGCGATGATCCGAATTTCTTCAATCGAGTCCCGCCCGACCAGCCGCAGGGCTTCGAGCGATTCCGATTTCCCGGTGGCGGTGTCGCCAATGATGAGAAACGTGGCGGTTTTATCGCCGCGCAACACGAGCCGCACCATCGCACCGTGATAGGGCATGCGCCCGCGTTTCATCATGATGATGTTGTGCAGCGTGAGAATCATTTTTTTCAAGTAGCCAAAATAGGCAAAGCGTTCTTCCGCGGGAACCGAAGCAACCAGCAGGCCGCTCTGCGGATCGTCATAGAACACGGTGGGCAACTGCCCGAACCGTTCCAACTGCTCGGCGGGTTGGCCGAACAGGTAGATGGCATCCGGCCCGTTGGCGACCTGTTCATCATTCGCCACTTCGAAAAGGTTGGACAGCGCACACCCCAGGCCCATGAACAGGTTGTGAAAATAAACAAAGATCGTCAGCGGGCCGACTTGCAGGGGAAAGCAGAGATAGCGCTCCCGCTCGATCCGGGCGCCCGCCAGCGGATCTTCCTCGATTTTCTGAAACTGCCCGGTCCGCTTGTTCATTGGCGGATCGATAATCAGTGGAGGATTGATCATGGCCTGGCGGATAAAGGGAATGTTATCCAGCACCGCTGCGTATGGGGGAGGTAGTACTCCCGTTTTGGCCGTGGCGATCAGCCCGACGTCGCATCCCGCGGAAACCTGGCGGTAAATGCGCGGATGATCGCCGGTGATGTTCTCGCAGATATCGCGGTAGAGCGCTCGCACAATGTGATTGAGATTTTCCAGCGTCTCATTGAAAGCGCGATAAGGGCGCTGATCGAGACTGCTGGGACCGGGCTCGGAATGCAGGATCATATAGCGGTCGTAGGACCGCCAAAAGTTGTAGAACCCCTCGACAAATTCATGCAGGAGCCGCGGGTTGCCCGATTCGTTCAAATGAGCGGCCCACGGCAGCATGCCCGCCGCCTGATCGAGGGGAATGCCGCTGAGGACGCGGAGGAGTTCCACGATTTTCGCCGCATCGTCCGGCCCTTTGCACTGCTCCCGAAAGGGCGCACAAAGCGGCGACTGCCGGCTAAAAAGCATGCGCCAGTAGTGCTCGACCATGATCTCGAATACCGGGCTTTGCAGCAATTCCCGGATCGAGGTGCAGATTTTCTCTCGAACGTGGAGAATGGCCTGTGGGCCCAGAATCTCAAACTCTTTTTCTTTTTTGTTCATGGCGCTTCCTCACCCTGTTTTGGGAGCCGGGATGATAGTCCTATCCACACCGGGTTGTCAAGAATCGGATCCCGGGTGGCCCACCCGGGGCGAATCGATCTCGTTGGAGTAGGGACTTCAGTCCCGCATGATTGGATCTTTCGACAAGACTGAAGTCTCTACTCCAGATCGAAGTCCAATTATGAAACAGGTTCTAATACGTTCTCCAGTGATTCGTCGATTGTCCCAGGCTCGCGATCCACTGCCGAACGATTTCCAGTCCTTGTTCATCCACGCGCGAGGTCGCCACTGGCGGCATCTGAAGCGGCGAGCCGCGCAGGTTCATTCGCAGGACCAGCGTCGAGCGGTCGGGATCGCCTGGCGCAATGATCTTCGCTCCCGGAACACCGAGCGGATCGCCCGGCTCGGCCCCGATCGCCTTCATGGCCCCGTCCGCTGTTTGCCAGCGGAGATCGATCGCGGAGTTCGTCGGCCCGCCCGGCTGGTGACACATCGAGCAGTTGGCCGCCAGATAGGCGCGCGCGCGGGCTCGAAGCGCCGCGCCGGCGTCGGCCGGGTCCGGCATCGCCGGCAGATTCGCTGGAACATCCGGCAAAGGCTCGGTAAACAACGCAATATGGTTATAAGTGCGGAGTTGATTATCGGTCACGCCCGAGGCGGGATACTCAAAGTCAAAATTCATCTGTGCGGTGTTGAGGCCAAGCACACTGTTTGCGACAATCGTATGGCACAGATTGCAGTCAGCCCGGCTTGGATAATAC
>Ga0272444_10003347_pt1 | contig 14453 bp, 11 predicted proteins | sample SSMForm13_FD_201033 | JGI IMG/M metagenome (GOLD analysis project Ga0272444, IMG submission 201033) | Marine sediment archaeal communities from Little Sippewissett salt marsh, Falmouth, MA, United States - SSM-Form-13 | ecosystem: Environmental > Aquatic > Marine > Wetlands > Sediment ...
AGGACGACGCCACCAACCTGCTGGCCGCCCGCCACATGCTGGAGCGCCTGGGCCATACCGTGACCACCGCGACCAACGGCCGGCAGGCGTTGGACATTCTGGGCCGGGATCAGGTGGACGCGGTGCTTATGGACGTGCAGATGCCGGAAATGGACGGCGTGGAGGCCACCCGGTCCATCCGCGCCGGAAAGGTGCCGGGCGTGGACCCGTCCGTGCGCATCATCGCCATGACCGCCCATGCCATGAGCGGGGATCGGGAGCGTTTTCTGGCCGCCGGCATGGACGGCTACATCTCCAAGCCAGTGGACATGGCGGAACTGGGGCGGGTGTTGCTGGACATGGATCGTAACCCGGTCTAATAAACATACAATTTTCGTCGGATGGGGCGTGTCGTGTACCGGCCGGGTCGTTTCCCGGGGCAGGAAGACGGCGGGGTGCAGCTTCAGGAGGAGGCCTATTGGATTCCAACGGGGGAGGAGCCATCAGGACGGAACTGAGCAAGGCTCATGTGGGCGTGGTGTGTCCCATGGCCAACGAGCGCGATACGGCTGTGGATTTCGTGAACGACGTTCTGGAGCAGTGTTGCATATTTCACAGGACCTCCTTTTTTGTCGTGCTGGACAACGCCAGCAAGGACGGGACGCTCGACCTGATGCGGGGCATGGCCGAGAAGGACGAGCGGGTCCGGGTGGTCTGGGCTCCCGAGAACCGTTGCGTGGTGGATGCCTACATGCGCGGTTACCGGGAGGCGCTGGCGTCGGGCTGTCACTGGATGTTGGAGATCGACGCCGGGTACAGCCATGATCCGGCTGACGCCGCGGCTTTTTTCGAGCTGGCCGGCACGGGCCGCTACGACTGCGTTTTCGGCACTCGCTTCGCGGCCGGTGGCGGCTACCGGGGCGGCCGGGCGCGGCGCAAGGCCGTGAGCCGGATCGGCAGTGCCTTGTCCCGGCTCCTGCTGGGCAGGACTCCCTCGGACATGACCAGCGGCTACCAGTTTTTCAGCCGGGAGGCCGTGGAGCGCTTCCTGGATTTCGGGATACGTTCCCGGGGCCATTTCTTCCAGACCGAGATGAAGGCGGCCTGCCTGGCCCTGGACTGGGACGAGGTTCCCATCCGCTACACCAACCCGAGTTCCAGTGTCGGTTTCGCGGTGATCGTGGACGCGCTGGCCAATCTGGCCCGGCTGGCATGGCTGCGGGCCATGGGGAGGCTTGAGACGTGACTGCCTGGTGCGTGGTGACGAGCATCGCCGGTCCCACGGAGATCCTGGCCCGCATAGCGGCGGCCTGCGCCCGGGAGGGTCTGCATTTCGTGCTCGTGGGCGACGAGCCCAGTCCCAGGGACTTCAGCCTTGACGGCTGCGAATTCCTCGACCTGGAAGCCCAGCGCGGGCTGGACCTGGCCTTTGCCCGGCTCTGTCCCACACGCCATTACGCCCGCAAGAACATCGGCTACCTCCTGGCCATGCGGCGCGGCGCCGAGATGCTCTACGAGACCGATGACGACAACCTGCCCATGGACGGGTTTCTCGAACCCCGTGGCCGCATGGTGCGGGGGCGTGTCCTGGACGGGCCCGGCTGGGTGAACGTCTACGACTGGTTCGCCGGCAGGGGCATCTGGCCCCGGGGCATGCCTTTGGAGGAACTGGGGCCCCGGGACGAGGCCCCGCCCGCGCATGACCTGCCCATGGAACGGTGCCTGTGCCCCATCCAGCAGGGCCTGGTGGACGGCGACCCCGACGTGGACGCCGTGTGCCGCCAGCTTCTGCCCCCGCCCAGGCGGCTGGAGGCGTCGCCGCCCTTGATCCCGGGCCGGGGGGCGTGGTGTCCGTTCAACAGCCAGAACACGGTCTGGTGGCCCGAGGCCTTCACGCTGCTCTATCTTCCGGCCACCTGCTCCTTCAGGATGACGGACATCCTGCGCGGCTTCGTGGCCCAGCGGGTGGCCTGGGAATGCGGCTGGCGCGTGGCCTTCCAGGGGCCCACCGCAGTCCAGGAGCGCAACGAGCACGGGTTCCTGGACGACTTCCGGCTGGAGATCCCGGGGTATCTGCACAACGGCGAGATTCGCCGCCGCCTGGACGCCCTGGACCTGTCGCCCGGCCAGGAACACATCGCCGACAACATGCGCCGGTGTTACGGGGTCCTGTCCGGGCTTGGGGTCGTCGAGGCGGCCGAGTCCGAACTGCTGGAGGCCTGGCTGGCGGACACGGCCCGGGCCGGTGTGGCGGCATGAATTCGAGCGGGACACGGTCCCTCGTGCTCTTTCTCGGCATCGGAGCCGTCCTGGCGGCAGTGGTCCTGGCCCTGCCCGTGGATACGGCGGCGTGGTTTTTTTCCGACGACGCCTATTATTATTTCCAGGTCGCCAGGAACCTGTCGTTGGGGCTGGGTTCTACGTTCGACGGCCTGAATTCCACCAATGGGTACCATCCCCTGTGGATGCTCGCGGTCCGACCCATCTTTGCCATGGGCCTGGACAAGCCCATGGCCTGTCTCAAGGTCGTGCTTTCGTTGCAGGTCATTCTGGCCGGTATTACGTGCTGGCTGTGTTGGCTGTATACCTCGAAGCGCTACGGCAGGGCAGCGGCAGCGGCGGCCGTGATCTTCCTGTGCAACGCGTTGTACACGGCGCTGCTGTTCAACGGCCTGGAATCGGGGTTGCTGGTCTGCCTGCTGTTTGGCCTGCTTGTCATGGACGTTCAATGGGGCGTTACCGGGCCCGAGGCGAGCCTCGGCAAGCGTCTCTTGGCCGGCGTCCTGTGGGGCGCCGTGTTCCTGACGCGGTTGGATTCGGCCTTTGTCCTGGTGGCCTTTGCCGGCGTCAGGCTGGCCGCCAGGCCCAGGGGAGCGACGTGGGGCGGGCATCTGACCCGTACGGTTGTCAGGCATCTTCCCATGGCGTTGGCCTTTTCCCTCCTGGCCGGATTGTATTTTGCGCACAATCTTGGTCAGTTCGGGCATCTGACGCCCATCTCGGGGGCGTTGAAGTCCACCTTCCCGGCGCCGGTATTCCATTTTCCCCTGCGGGCGGCGCCGTATACGGCGCTGTTGGTGGTGGCCCTGTTCGCCTGCCGGGGAATCGGCGGCGACGACGGCGGGCCGGGCGACCGGTCCCATGGCCAGCTGCTGGTTTCTCTGTGGCTGGGCTGCCTGCTGCACCTGGTCTGGAGCGTGCTGTTCATGTCCTGGGGCGTGTTCCAGTGGCATTTCGCCTTGTACGCGCCCGTGGAAACCATCGGCGTCGCCGCGCTGTTCAGCCGCTGCCGGCTTCGTTTCGGGCGCAGGTGGCGGGGCGGAGCCGCCCTTGCCGCGGTGGCCCTGTTCACGGCGTGCTCGCTGTGCGCGTACGTCTGGGCCAAGGGCGATCATCATGCCCAACGCATCGCCGCGGCCCGCTGGGCGCGCGAGCATACGGCTCCCGACGCGCTCTTCGCCATGCATGACGCCGGTGCCTTTGCCTATTTCTCACAACGCAGGACCATCAACCTCGACGGCGTCATCAACAGCTACGCCTTTCAGGAACGCATCCGCCTGGGCACGCTGGAGCGGTATTTCGACGAGGTGGGGGTGGATTTCGTGGCCGACGCCTTCGTGAAGCCCGGCGACCTGCGTTTGCGAAAGCCCGTCGTCCACAGGCTGGGCCTTGCGGGTCGGGAGGGCTCTGGCTACCGTATGCTCGTCGAGCCCGTGTCCGAGGTATATGTCAGCCGTCCAGGGCCTTGGACGAGGCGTTTCATCACCGTCGTCTGGCGCTACGAGGATATCCGGATGGAGCGATTCGAGGCCGGTCAATGATGGGGCGGCAACGCAAGGACGCCGGGAGAGATTCATGAGGATTCCTTTTTGGCGCAGGGCATGGGGACATGCGCGGGCGTCGCTCGCCGCCCTGGGCGGTAAGGGCCCGGAGCCGGGAGCCGGCGCCCGGCAGGTGGTTGTCATGCTCGGAATGCACCGTAGCGGGACGAGCATGCTGGCCGGCACGCTCCAGGCAATGGGCCTGTGTCTCGGCAGGGTCGTCAAAAGTGCGCCGCACAACGCCAAGGGGAACCGGGAGAGCCGTGTTCTGATGCGGCTCCATGAGGATCTTTTCTGGAAAAACGGGGGCACGTGGCGGGAACCGCCGGAGGAGGCGCGCTGGGAAAGGTACCACAAGATCGAGCGCGACCTGTACATCGACGGATTCCGGGGGGTGGACCGTTGGGGTTTCAAGGATCCCAGGACGCTCTTCGTGCTGGACGGGTGGCTGGAGGTGCTGCCTGGGGCCCGGTGCGTGGGGATTTTCAGGCACCCCGAGTTGGTCGCTCGCTCCCTCATGGCCCGCGACGGCATGTCCGCGGATGAGGCCCTGGGCATTTGGGTGCGCTACAACCAAAAGCTCTTGGCGGTGCATTCGCAAATCCGGTTTCCCATCATCGAATTCGGATTCGACTCCGCGGAACTGCAGGAAAAGCTGATCTTCTTGGGCCGGGAATTCGGCCTTCCCGGAAGTGATTCGTCCTTTTTCGACGAACGGTTGCGGCATGCCGAACTGGAAGGCCTGCCCCTGTCGGCGGAGGTGGCGGAATTGTACGCCAGGCTTCAATCCGTCATGCTCTGAGCCCGCCGTCCTTCGGGGCCGGGGCCTCCTGCCCGCATCGGATGCGGCGTCCGTACCGGGGGAGTCTGGCATGTGAGAGAGTCGTGATGCGCGCACGTATACCGAGGAAAATCGCCAAGGCCGCTGTCTCGCGTCTTGACTCGTGGCTGTTGCCGCTGTGGGGCAGGTTGCCGGGTCGTTCGGCTGCGGAGACGCAGGCGGGCCAGGGAGCCGTTCGCGGCGTCGTCGCCATCGGTCCCGGGGACGGGATTCCCTATGCCGGATACGGGTTCGGGGAAAAAGGGTTCGCGCGCGTGTGCGAGCCGTTGCGCATCCGCCCGGGAAGCCCCGGCGTGACCAGTGTCGCGGACGCCGTATACCTTCCCTGCGCCAGCGCCTTGGAGGAGTCCGGCCTGTACGATACGCACGGGGAGTTGATGGAAGGTACCCGCCTATGGCGGGGCCCGGACGGCCGCGAGTCCGTGACCAGGAACATGTTCGGCAAGGGCAAGGGATACAGCTACGATATCGAGGAAAGGCCTGTTGTGTATCTGGGTCCTCTCGTGGATCACTACGGGCATTTTCTGACCGAATGCTGCGCCCGGGTCTGGGCAGTCATGGGCGACGCGTTTTCTGAGGCCAAGCTGGTCTTCCATGGAGACGGACGATGTCTCCAGCGGGAATACGTGCGCTCCTTCTTCCGGTCCATCGGGCTGGACACGGCGAGATTCACGGCCTATTCGCGGCCGACGTTGATACGCGAGGCGATTGTTCCGAAGCCCTCCATGATCAACAGGTGCGAAGTCTGGGGCGCGCATGTCGAGATGATGGCCACGGCGGCGGACAATCTCCTGGGGATGAGGCGGTCGGGCCGCAACGGCCGGCCCGTGTACCTGTCCCGCGCCAGATTGGATCCCACGCATCGCGCTCTGTGGCGGGAAGACCGGCTGCTCGGGGAGTTGCGCAAGAGGGGGTTCAAGGTGATCTATCCGGAAACCATGTCCCTGGCCGAGCAGGTCGCGGTCTTCAATGCCCATGAAACGTACGTCGGTCCCCTGGGGAGCGCGTTTCACAATACGCTTTTTTCCAGGGAGCCCTGCATGAACGTCTACTTGGCTGGGGATCTGGGAGAGAATTACCTGCTTTTTGACGCCTGCAAGGGCAATGCGAGCGTTTGGATACGTTGCGTGGACGCCTTGTTTTCCTTCAAACCGGGGGTACGGAAGAACATGAGGCTCGATTGCCAGGCGGCCCTGGCGGGGTTGGAGAAGCATGGTGTCGCGTAGCCCGGGCGACGGCGGGATGAGCTGTTCCCTGTGCGGGGCCGACGACTCCGGCGGGTTCAGGAGATGGTTTGCCGGGGAGGTGAACCTGTATCGTTGCCGGCGGTGCGGTTTCGTCTTCCAATATCCGTTCAGGATTGAATGGACGGCGCGGGAGAGCGGGGACGACCTTGATTTCCTGGAACGCGGGCAGCGCTTCAAATATCCCCGGAGGCATCGCGTCCTGGCGAATATCAGGGACGTGTGCCGGTCGTTTTCGCCGGGCGGAAGGCTTTTGGACATTGGTTGCGGCGACGGCCATTTCCTCTCCCTGTGCGCCGAGGCGGGCTACGAATGTCACGGGGTGGAGCCCCGGTCCGAACTCGCCGATTACGCGGCCGGCGTGTCCGGCGCCGAGGTGCGCGACAGCGTGTACGCGGAGGAGCTTTTTCCCGCCGGCGCCATGGATGTCGTAAGCATGATCCAGGTGCTCGAACACATGGAGCATCCGAAGGTGGTTCTTGGCGCGGCCCGGCGCCACCTGAGAGAGGGCGGATACGTGGTCATCGAGGTGCCGTCCATTACCGCGCCGCATTTCCTGGCCTACAGAATGACCGGCTTGCGATGGTTCGTGCGGCCTCCCACGGGCGTCATCAGGCCGCATGTCGGGTATTATTCTCCAGGCACCTTGCGCGCGCTGGCCGAGCGGTGCGGATTCAGGACGATGAGGCTGGTCACGGGGCGCTGGCGTTTCAAGTACGGCGGCATGCTCGGTCGGTCGGGCCATGTGCTGGACCCGCTGCTGAACGTTCTGCGTGTCGGCGGCATTCTCTATGTGGGCAGGAAGGTGTCCGACCGGACCTGACCGCTCGTCCGGGATCAACCGCGTTTTTTTTCGGCTGTCCGTTCCATGATGCGCATCAGGGCGGCATAGTGCGTCCCGGGCGAGTGCGCGGTTTCCACCCTGCGCCGGGCGGCCCGCCCCATTTGGGCCATCCGTTCGGGGTGGGCGGCGGCCCATTCCAGGCTGGCCGTCAGGGATTGCGCGTTGTTGGGGGCGAACAGCAGGCCCGTCTCCATATGGCTCACCAACTCGGGGAAGGTGCCGTGGTCCGGCGCGATGACCGGCCGTCCCAGGGCGTAGGCTTCCAGCACGGCGTTGGGCAGGTTGTCATACCACAGGGATGGGGTGACCACGGCCAGCGCCCTGCCGATGACGGCGAAGAGTTCCTCGCGTTCCATGAAGGGCAGCAGGCGTATGCGCGCGTTGCCGCGTGCGGCCAGCCTCTCGCGGCAATCGTCGTCGGCGCAGCCGGTGATGGTCAGGGGCGGTGCGGCATCCCCCAGCATTTCGTAAGCCTCGGCAAGCAGCTCGACGCCCTTGATGCGGGTGGCGCGCCCCGCGAAGACGAACCCGCCGTCGTGCGGCCCCGTGTGTTCGATGGCCGAGGCGTCGATGAACGTGGGCACGTGGTGGAGCTTGTCCTCTGGAATTCCGGCCGCGATCAGGGTGTCCTTGAGAAAGGCCGACGGGCAGACCAGGGCGTTGATACGGCCGATGCATCCCAGCAGCCTGTGCAGCCGCCAGGCCATGGCCTTGACCAGGGAGCCCGCGAGGCTCCCCATGACGCAGCGCTGCCGCACTGCGTGCAGGAATCCCCCGCTGACGCACCGGTTGCAGGGCGTGTCGTCGGCCAGGAGATGGCCCTGGGGGCAGACCAGGGAATAATCCGAGCAGCGCACCACCACAGGCACCCCCGCGGCCTTGAAGCCGTCAAGGATCGAGGGCGACATCTTGTTCAGGTATTGCAGACAGTAGGCCACGTCGGCCCTGGTCCGGATGGCGAAACGGCGGGCCTTGCGAAACCCCTCCGGGGAATAAACGCAACGGGACAGGACCTTGGCCATGGTGGCCGGGGTCTTTTTGTAATCCTTGTACAGGTGAGCGTCGGAGCGTCCCATGGGGGACATGAAGTGCGCCTCGTAGGGCGTGGGCACGTTGCGCCCCGAGCGCACGGAAAAGGGGTGCACGGCATGTCCGTGTCGCTCCATCAGGTCCTTGATGGAAAACATGTACCGCTCCGGTCCGCCGGAGACGAAGTACCTGTAGTTGGCCAGGACGATGTCCACGCGTCACTTCTCTTCGTTTGCGAGGCTCAGCAAGCTCGCCTTGTGCAGGATGCCCATGAGCATGAACCACATGCCCGCGGTCGTGACGTTGCCGAGTTGGTTGGTGCCCACAATGATGACGGCGAAGAATATTGTCGCGGCCGAAGCGGTCCTGACATAGGCGTTGTCGTTGAGATGCCTCCGGTGGCGGACGATGAAAAGCAGGCTCGCGCCGATGAAGATGATGAACCCCGTGAATCCGCTCAGGCCGCTTTCGATGAGTACGCGGACATAGTCGTTGTGTGGAAAGGTGAGGTAATCGGAATAGCGTTCGGCCACTTCCAGCGAAGAGCCCAGCCCATAGCCGATAGTCGGATTCTCGGTGAATGCGCCAAGGAGCTGCCGGGTCATCTCGATGCGGAAATCGAGGCTTGAGGAGTGGTGCCTGCTTTGCACGAAGAGGTCCTCCATGCGTAGCGATATCAGCGGTGCGAACAGGATGCCTATGAGCAGGAGGACCCCGACCAGCTTGAGGTTCAGACGTTTGTTGGCGGCCATCAGGAACAGGACGCTGCCCAGGAGCGTGAACCAGACCGAACGCGAGTACGTGAGGATGATGGACGAGAGGTTGGCCAGCATCATGTAGCCGGTGGTGATAAACGACCAGATGTTCTTTTGGTGGATGGCGTACAGCGCGAAAAAGATCAGCCCGAGATAGAAGGAATAGGCATTGGGGTGCAGCAGCGTCGAATCGATCTTGAACAGAGTGCGTCCGAGGCCCACTGGAGCCTTGAATCCGGTGTTGGTGACCAGTTGCCAGAATCCGAAGAGCATTACGGGAACGCTGCTGAGAGCGAACAGCCTGATGGCCGAGCGGGCGTCGTCCTCGTTTTGGATGAGGTTGTAGGGGATGAGGTACAGGCAGGCCATGGTGAGCAGTTTGGTCCATTGGATGGTGAAATCCATGAGGTTCGAGCTGGCCATGGCCGAGGGCAGCGTGGCGATGAGGAAGACGAAGTACATTCGCAGGACGGGCGGGAAGAAGCGGGCGTTGTGCTTGAGAGGGATGATGTACAGGGAATAGGCGATGATGAAGATGCCGAACAGGGAACTGGCGTTGACGCCTCGGATGCCGGGTCCGTACATGCTGAACTTGTCGAACAGGATGCGACAGGTCATGAAGGTGAAGAAGCCGAACAGGGGCCTGAACCAGTTCAGCACGAAGAGGTACAATACCAGGATCAGGACGATAAGGAAGGCGGTGACGGTGGACATGGCGCTGCAGGGAATGGCCTATGGTTCCAAGGCGCCCACGGCGGGGCGCGGGGGACGCGTCTTGCCGAGAAAGTCACGCTGGACCATCCGGCCCCGGATGTGCACCGGTGCGGCGGCGACAAGCCGCCTGTCTGCCTGTGCGGCCCAGGGAGACGGGCCCAGGCGCCTGAGCGCGGAGTGGCGGTCGTTTCCCAGGGCCAGCCATGACTCCCACTTGTGTATCCGTTCTCCCTTGCCGCCGACCCACACCGGATCGCGGCCGAGGAGGAAGACGTTGGATTCGGATTTGATGGTGAGATGGTCGTCGGGGTTCGCCTTGCCGCCCTTGTCCACGAACACACGCACTTCCCTGAAGACGAAGAGATCGTTGCGGAGCATGGTTCGAGCCCCGGACATGCCCCACAGGACCAGGAACCGCAGGATGGGTTTGAGCAGGACGTGGTCCTCGTGCACCCGCCAGTTGTCCCAGCCCGAATGGTAGTCCGCCAGGGGCGAGTCCAGGTAGCGATTGTTGCACCACAGGATGGCGTTTGAAGGGGCGCTCGCGCCCACCGTCTTGACCAGCCGGCAGTTTTCGAATTCATTGCGCTCCACCCTGAAGAATCTGTCCACGTAACGCATGTCGTTGCGCCGGTGGGACACGTCCAGGGCCGTGTCCCCGGCAAGCCAGTTCTCGAAGCGGCAATTGAAGATCATGCCGTTGGAGGCGGAGTGGATCAGGATGCCGTCCAGGTTGCGTTTCTTGTCCTCGGCCATATTGTCGCGAAACAGGCAACTCTCGATGACCAGGGATCGCATGTCCAGGGGATTCCTGCTGAAGAGGCCGTTCGGGTGCGACGGGTATTTTTCGGGCTTGTCGTCGCCGTTGTTGACGAAGATGCCGCCACCGCAGCGCACGCCGTCCGGACCGTAATCCCGACCGAAAATTTCCACGTTGCGTATGGTCACGGCCCCGCAACCTTCGATGCGCAGGTGGAATTCGACCGTGCCGGAAAAGGTGCAGTTCTCCACCAGCACTTCCTCGCAGTCCTCGATGCGTACCGTGTTGAAGGCCCTGAAGTCGGAGTCCTCCTGGATGACGTGCAGGTCCCTGACGATCACCGAGCCGCAGCCGCGAATGATGAACAGGCTGGTGGCCTTCTTGTCGGGTCCGCTTTGCCAGCCGACCTTCAGGCGCCGTCCGTCCAGGACGTACCGGTCCCGGTCCTTGACCACCAGCCGCGCGTCTTCTCCCCGGATGGCTTGGTAGGTGTCTTCGGAGGGCGGCCCGAATCCGTGCTGCGGTCCGGTTTCGAGAATCGACCAGTCGGCGTCGTAGGTGGCCGCGAGGGGAGGCTGTCCGGCCCGGGTCGGGACGGACCCCAGGCAGGTCAGGACCAGGATCAGGACCAGGAGGCCTTTGCTCGGGGCGCGAATCATGTCCGTTCTCCGCAGGTGGTCGTGGCGGGAATGGCACCGCCCTTGATGAGCCGCAGGACGATGACCGTGGATGCGAGGGTGTAGGCCATGGTCGAAAGCGTCATTGCCCAGGCTGTTCCGCTGATGGGGTTGGCCGGCGTCAGGGTATGGAGCAGCACCAGGACCAGGGACAGCCGCCCGGCCTCCAGCATCAGGCGCAGGGCGGGACGATCCAGGGCGAGATAGACGAATTGGAATGGGAGGTGTGCGGCATGGAACATCCAGCCCAGGGTGAGGATGCGCAGGGCCGTGGCCCCTTCGCGGAATTCCTGGCCGTACGACAGGCTGACGATCCACGGGGCGCAGATCAGGATGGCCAGGAACAGCAGTTCCACCCCGGCCAGCGTGGGGCGCGCGCCGCAAAGGAAGTCACGCATGGATGACCGGCTTTTGCCCGCGGCCGCGGCCGAGGGGAGGAATACGCCGGCCAGGGAGGCGGTGATCATGGTCAGGGCCATGGCCAGTTGCGCCCCGGCGGCGTAAATGCCCAAGGCATGCCCATCGCCCAGGCGCGAGAGATAGAAGATGTCGATTTTCTGGAACAGGAACCAAACGATATTGATGCCCAGCACCCATTTGCTCAGCCACAGTATGCGCCGGGCGAATGCCGTCGCCGAGGCCAACGTGGCGCCCATGCGCCATTTGAGCAGGACAAGCGCGATCAGGCCGCTGAGCACGGCGGTCGCGGTATAGGTCCGCATTATGGGCACGAGGCCGACCGGGCCGTGGGTGATCCACAGGGTCGCCAGGATCATCAGCACTCCCAGGGGAAAGACTCCCTGGAGGGCGCCGAAGATCCAGAACGATTCACGTTCCTGGTGCCAGGCCCTGAAGCTGAAGTAGAAACTCAGGGCGCAGCCGGATCCGATGCCGTAGGCCATGGGGCGATGCAGGTCGGGGGAGTGCAGCAACTCCACGGCGATCCACCACGACAGGGGCCACAGCGTGGCGAGCACGGCCAGGTTGAAGAGGCCCTTGAGCAGCAGGGTGGCACCGAGATAGCGCTGCTTTTCGGCCGGATCCGAGTGCTGTTTGGCGTAGTTGACGAAGGCGATGTCGAAGCAGCTCGGGATTTGCCTGGTGAGGTGCATGGAGAAAAGAAAGATCGTGAAGCGTCCGAAATCGGCTATTTCCACCATCCGCGCGACCAGGAGGGTGTTGCAGAAGGAGATTCCCCTGGTGGCGATTGTTCCTGAAAATATCTTGAGAAATGCCGAGATGTTGAGACTCATTTGCCGCCTCTGGGCCCGACGGGGAACGGCTGGCCTTTGCCGGCGTGCTGGCGCGCGGCGGTGACGATGCGGTTGCGCAACCTGCCGGCCTGCTCCGCGACCTCGTCGCGGAGTCTTTCCCAGGCGTTGGAGGGGCTGGTGTCCGGTGGGCTTTCCAGGGAGTATCCAAGTGTTTCCAACAACCCCCCGCACGTTTCTTCGAGCCGTTCCACCTGGCGGCGGGACAGAACCTTGCGCCAGTTTTGCGCGGTCTGGGCATCGATGCCGTGGCCGACCCTGGAGTGCTGACAGGAGGTGTAGGCGGGAACTCGGAAGCCGCCGCCGCGCAGCATCCCGGGATCGTAGCCGATATCCAGGAAGGCGCATATTTCCCGCAGCGTCGGTTCAGGGGCCGTGACCAGGCTCTCGAAGCGGACCCGCATGATGCGTTCTCCGCCAAGGGTCAGTTCGGCGCCCAGGCCGAACGCCATGCTGCTCGTCCAGAACAGACCGGCGTGGGCAATGCTGTTGGGACCCCAGGTGAGCCTGAGGACGGACGCCGCCACTGCCCTGGCGTCGCGCACGACATGGACAAATTTCGCATCGGGGAATGCCGACAGCAGGGAAACCGAATGCTGGAGGTTGACCGGGGTGTGGTCGATCCATGCGCCGGGCGTGGCGGACCGCCCGATGGCGTTGGAGTATTGGCGCACCAACAATCGCATCAGGGCCCCGGGGCCCTGATTCAAGGCGTCCAGGCAGGTCTGGCGGTCGGGATGGATGCCCCAGAGTGAAAACCGGAAGCTGCCGAGCACACGGTCGAGCGCCTTGTGGGGCGCTTCCTGCCCGTGCCTTCGGATCAGGGATGTCTTGAATTGTGATTCCGGGGTGACAACGGCTTCCCGACTGACGCCGAGCAGGTCGCCAAGCAGGGTCGTGCCGCTACGCGGGCATCCGCCGATGAAAACTACGTTCATGCCTTGGCCGGTGCGTATGCCTCGGGCGAGTCTCTGGTCCAGCGGCCGCGCGAGGCAGGCAGCCCCCCGCGGGAGGGGCATCCAGGGTCGGGGTGCGGCGCATGCGCGGCACTAGGAAATGTGGATGTCGTCGGCCGTGATGTCCTGGACGTCGCCGGATGACGTGTCGATGTCGGCGATGAGGTATTCGCCGCCGGACTCGTCACCGTTCGTGTCGTAGTAGAGTGCATGGAGGTCTTCGACGTATACGAAGGTCGCATCGGTGCTTCCCGTCCCGGCGTTGTCCCCGGTATAGCCGTCCCCACCTGAATCGATGGAGATGAACTGCGCCTCGGGGTCGAATGCGGTGGAACTGAAACTGAATTGGTCCCCATCGCTCCAGTAGATGTGGTCTCCGCCTTCGTCAATCGACGAATAATGGTAGATATCTGAGTCTTCACCGCCCATGAGGGTATCGTGTCCAAGCCCGCCGCACAAGGTGTCGCTTCCTGCGCCGCCCTGGAGGAAGTTGTCGAGGTCCGAGCCAATGATCGAGTCGCTGTAGTCGGAGCCGGTGACGTTTTCTATGTCTATGAGGGTGTCAGTGCCCTCGCCGCCCTGGGCCAAGCCCAGGGAGAGGTCCACTGTCACGGCCTGGGGGGCGAAGAAATAGGACGCGGTGTCCGAACCGTCGCCTCCGTCGAGCAGGTCGGCGCCGGAGCTGCCGTCACTGTCGCCGTAAAGCACGTCGTCACCTGCTTCGCCATACAGGGTGTCGTTTCCGTCGTGCCCATAGAGGATATCGTCGTCGTTGCCGCCGGCCAAATAGTCGTCGCCCGTGCCGGCGTATATGGTGTCGTCGCCATCGCCGCCGTAGAACCAGTCGTTGCTGTTTTGCTCAGTGGCGCTGTCGTTGAGGATGTCGTCTCCGGTTTCGCCGTACAGGGTGTCGTCGCCCTCGCCGCCGTCCAGGTTGTCGTTGCCCTCGCCACCGTAGGCCACGTCGTTTCCGTCGTGCATCCAGAACCTGTCCTGACCGGCGTCGCCCCATGCGGAGTCGTTTCCGTCGTTGCCCTGGATGGTGTCGTCGCCCTCGCCGCCCAGCAGGGAGTCGTCCCCTTCGTAGCCGTACAGGATGTCGTTGCCGTCGCCGCCGTCCACGTAGTCGTCGCCGACCTTGGCGTAGACGGTGTCGTTGCCGTCGCCGCCGTAGAACCAGTCGTCGCCGTAGGGATCGTTGTCGCGGTCGGTGAGCAGGTCGTCGCCGGCCCCGCCGAGCAGGGTGTCGTTGCCTTTGCCGCCGTCGAAGCGGTCGTTGCCGTCTCCGCCGTCAAGGTAGTCGTGGTCGTTGCCGCCGGTCAGGTAATCGTCGCCGCCGCCGCCCGTCAGGGTGTCGTCCCCGGCGCCGCCCGAGAGGGTGTCGTCGCCGCCGTTGCCGACGAGGAGGTTGGCCTCCACGGTCCCCTGCACGGAGTCGGCGAAATCCGATCCCAGCACGTGCTCGACGCCCAGCAGGGAGTCCTCGCCGTGGCCGCCGGTGGCGGATTCGGTCTGCAGGTTGACCGTCACGCCGGCGCCGGCTCCGGCGTAGGACACCACGT
>Ga0272444_10003348_pt1 | contig 14446 bp, 8 predicted proteins | sample SSMForm13_FD_201033 | JGI IMG/M metagenome (GOLD analysis project Ga0272444, IMG submission 201033) | Marine sediment archaeal communities from Little Sippewissett salt marsh, Falmouth, MA, United States - SSM-Form-13 | ecosystem: Environmental > Aquatic > Marine > Wetlands > Sediment ...
GGTATCATCATAGCCATAAAAATACCTGAATTTAGACATATCCCAACCTTCAGGCAAATATACCGCCTTATCCTCGCAAGAATACAGGAATGTGGCCACTTCCTTGATGTCTTTCATCCCATTTCCAATAAAGGACGCACCAGCATATGAATAGTAAAATGACGAACCGATAAGAAACACGACGACTGTTGAACCTAGACACCGAAGTGCTTTCCTGTTCGATGCCAAGAAGTAGCTTCTGACCACATAAGCTACGAGCAGGCACACGGGGGGCGACACTACGAGCAAGAATCGTAGGTGCCTAGGCTGTATGACATAGGTGTCGGCGATGTACGTAGCGTAGAAATACAAAAAGTATTGAAAGAAAATGAGGAATCCATAGGACCAGAGAAGGACAAAAAGTCCCCTCTTTAGATCCCCTTTCCTGGCGAAGACCACAAGCGTACAACAAAAGAATGCGATATACATGAAACCATAAGCCGGAATATTGTGAATCCATTCATAAAGAGCTCGAGACATGTTAAGCATAGCTAGCGGATACAGGGTCATGTCCATATTACTATTCAGATCGTGACTATGAGCATAAGCTCTAATTGCCTCAATTGCGAACCATTCTCCTGTCAGGCCGTAGAAGTACGCCTGAGCTAGAGCATACAGTAAGAAAGCTCCCAAGAGGAAGTATATTGCTGCACCCGCATAAAACGCAGGAAATCGCACCCAGGTTTTTCGCCGGTTCTGATTCACTGCCGAATGAACTATGATCAGGGGGATCAAGGGAAAAACTAGCACAACGGTTGATTTGATCAGATAAAGGATAGCTGCGCACAGCCCTGCCACAGAGGCAGCCAATTTCCCCTTGCCGTCCAACTCTGACGTGTCTCGCGAGAAAAGATATAGAAGCAACAAAAGTACGGCTAGATAAAAGAAGTTGAAGGGAACATCTGGGCCCACCTGTGTAGAATATACCACGTTAATGGGGAAAAAAGATAGCAGTACGCCTGCTAAAAGCCCCACATGCCTATTGAAGAGTATCCTGCCAATCCCGTAGGTCATGACAACACTACCAATAGAGCAGATAAGAAAATACAACGATGTAGAAGGATCATTTATGCCAAAGGCCTTCCAAAACAACACAACAGGTAAGAACACTGCGATTCTCGTTCCCCAACTCACTTCTCTGGGGGGATCGTAATCTACCCCCTTTAAGCAATCCGCCGAGTATTCCAGATAATATGAGTCATCATTATAGCCTATTCCGACAAAGCACACTAATCTTACTGTCAAGGCTAGTGCCACTAGCCATACTGCGGCTGCCCCCGGCTTGCTTCCAAGTTTAGCGACATAACTGGCGGCAGCGTCTAATAGCATTGATTCTCCCGATTCTCACTTTATCTGACATTTTGCAGCGTCTACTAGAAAGCGAGGTATTTGACCAGAGAATACACATACCTAAACCAAACTTTTTTCAGGCTAATCTTGGAATATCCCGCTGTGCGCTTATTCTCGTGGGAAGGGACCTCTGCCATGCGAAACCCCTTTTTCAGGGTCTTCATTATCATTTCCTGTTCAATAGTGGTTATGTTCTCTTTCAAGTCGAGCTGTTTGATAACATCCGTCCTTATGGCTCGAAACCCATTTTGGCTTTCGCTCAACCGCACCTTGAACTTCCAATTGATGCAGGCAGTAACAAAAGAGCTTCCCATAAGCCGGAAACATTCGTCAAACCCCCCGTGCAACTCGCTCGAGCCACCTATCAGCCTGGAACCGGAAACATGATCCGCCTCATTGTCTATTATGGGCTGAATCAATTTGGGAATGTCGTCTGGGTTGTGAGAACCGTCAGCATCCACAAAAAGAATGATGTCCCCCGCGACGTACTTGATAGCGTGCCGTAGGGCCTCACCTTTGCCCTTGTTGTGATCCTGAATGACTTTGACACCAGCGCTCTCCGCAATCTGTCTCGTCCTATCGGTGGAATGACCATCCACTACGATGATCTCATCTGCATGGGGCCTGCACCCTTCAATAATACGGGCAATGGTCGCCTCCTCATTTAGAGTGGGAATAACCGCGGAGATCTTATGGCCGGAAGATTGAGCAGGCACCTGTAATACCCTCCTTAATGAAAGAAATGATGCCAACCTCTTGCATGGCTGTTAAGTAAAAGACGTTTTTGGGAACAAAAGCGAGGCCCAAGGCCAGATGACTTGTACCGTGTGCCCTGGGCCTTAAGCCATGCCACCCACCAGAAATCGACGCTTTTCTCAAAGTCCGTAACTCATGTCACCGCTTTGCAGCTTGTCATGGTCCTACTCGTGCCGAAGCGCTGCTATCGGGTCCATTTTAGCAGCATGGTAGGCTGGATAGATGCCGAAGAAGATCCCCACAAACGTTGACATCAATAAAGACAAGATGATGGACCAAATTGTTATTGCTGTTTTCCACCCAGCCATGGCTGTAATAAGCCACACGCCAAGTATGCCTCCTGCGACACCAACTATGCCTCCAGCAAGAGTCAACAGTACGGATTCAGCAAGAAATTGAATCATAATGTGCTCACGCGCAGCTCCAACCGCTCGTCTGATCCCGATTTCTCTTGTCCGTTCCGACACCGTGGCAAGCATGATATTCATGATCCCTATGCCACCGACCAGCAGAGAGATACAAGCAATACTGCCTAGGACAACATTAAACGTCCTCTGGGTCTTTTTTGATTGCCGCAAAAGCTCTTGAGGAACAACCATCTGAAAATCCTCCACACCACCGTGGGAAACCTCCATGAGCCTTTTGATGACTCTTGCCGCTCCGAGCACCTGTTCAGTCTGTCGTACTTGAATGACCAGTTCCGTTAGCCCACCGTTCGATCTCATCCCCCTTTCGTAAGTGCCTTGAACAAGCTCTCCTTCTGTTCCAAGGGGTATGAAGATCATCTGGTTATAGTCTCTAACAGATACCACTGACGATTTGTCCTCTTTGAAATGCTGCCTCTTTAGCACCCCCACAATCCTGAACAAATTGTCTTCCATTCTTAGGTGGCTCCCAAGCTTTCCATCTGGCCCCAGACTACTTGCCACATCCCACCCGACCACGCAGACCCTGTTCTTACGCTCCACATCTTGGTCCCCAATAAACCGGCCATAGGACACAGAAATATTTTGAACCTGTCCATAATTTGAGGAACATGCAACGATCTGGGGAGACACCTCTCTCACCATTCCGATGACGGACGCAGGCAACTCCTTTATGCATGCAACGCCCTGCACTGCGACACACCCCTGCACAATGCGATTTCTGTCATAAAGACTTAAACCCCGCGACAACCTTTCTCTGGCCCTTATCTCTTGAACCTCAGTCAGAGCCACTGCCTTAAGATATATGTTCCTTGTACCCAGTTGTTCTATCTGGCTTAGGGCTTCTCGTTTGGCTCCTTCGCCTATAGACAGCATGGCAAGCACGGCCGTGACCCCGCATATGACCCCTAAAATGCTCAAGGCAGCCCTTAGCTTGTGTTGCAGCAAAGAACGCACGGCTAACTTAATAATCTTTTCGGCCCTTTTCAACGCTCGCCCTCAACTCCGTCAATGAATTTTCCGTCTTTCAGAGTCATGACCCGTTGACACCGCGACGCTACTTCACGATCATGGGTTACCATGACTATGGTTGCCCCATCGTCGTGGAGCCTTTCAAAGAGCTCAAGGATATCCTCGCTGGTCTTGGAATCCAGGTTACCCGTGGGCTCGTCTGCCAGAATGAGTGTGGGCTCTATGGCCAGAGCCCTGGCAATGGCCACGCGTTGCATCTCACCTCCGGAAAGTTGGGCCGGCCTATGGTGAATTCTGTCAGTGAGCCCTACCTGTTGAATGGCCTTTGTCGCCCGTTCTTCTGGTTCGTGGTCATCACAAGAGGAATAAAGAAAAGGCAGCTCAACATTTTCAAGAACAGTCAATTGGGGAAGAAGATTGAAGGTTTGAAAAACAAATCCTATGTGGTTGGCACGGAAGTTGGAGAGTTGCCTGTCCGATGATTCAAAGACATCTTTGCCATCCAGTATGTATGCGCCCGAACTTGGTCGTTCTAGACATCCCAGTATGTACAGCAAGGTGGACTTCCCAGAACCAGAAGGCCCCATAATGGCCACGAACTGACCTTTGCCAATATGGATGTCAATGTCTCTTAGGGCATGAATCAAAGATGAGCCGATACGAAATTCCTTGTTGATTCCCCATGCCTCTATGAGGTACGACATATGCGTAGTCGTTCACAGTTTTCCGCCTTCCGTTCACCGACGGTTAACAGCGGCTGCGAGCCCCTTATCTCGTTTCTTCCTGAGACGGCTTAACCAGGCTGACCCTGTCTCCCTCCTCCAACCCTGACACGATCTCAGCCAGATCCTCATTCTGCTTGCCCAGAGATACTGCCGCTCTTTCAAAACTTCGCCCCCTGTACATATAGCAGTACTTGGTGCCTCCTTCGTCAAACACAGCTTGAGTCGGGACACACAGGACATCCTTGACACTGTCCGTCAATATGGACACTCTCGCGGTCATGCCCGGCCTGAGTCTTGAGTCGTCACCTTTGAGGGAAAGCGTGAGCTGGAAGTACTTCTCTCCTATCCCCCGATCGAATCGTTTGGAAGCCAGGACACCGATAAAGCTGACCTCTCCTCGAAAGGAGCTATCAGGATAAGCATCCACCCTTATAGTGCACTTCTGGCCCAAATCCACCTTATGCAAGTCAATTTCCCTGATCTGGGTTTTGACTATTATGGAAGACATGTCAGGCAAGTAAAGCAACGGCTGGTTCTGCCATGTCTGATCACCCACCCTGGGTTTTCTTTTCTCCCCGTCACGAAACGTTTCGAACAGTATGGCTATCCCTGAAAATGGGGCATAGATAGTGGTCTTTTCCAAATCACTTTCTCCTTGCTTCAGAGATTCCTTCGTAGCCCGAAGTCTCCCTTCGGCCTCACCCACAGTTGCCAAGGCACTGGCCACTTTAAAGACAGCTCCTTTCCTCGTCTGCTCGAGTTCCATCTCCGTCTTCTCTGCCTTGGCCTTGGCAGCCTCGATCAGGGCCGGTAGGACATGCTCCTTGTAGCTCACATACTTCTTATTGGCGGCGTCAAATCTCTCTTTCAATTCTGCTGCTTTTTCTGTTGCCAGTACCATCTCCGTAGGATTACTGAACCCCTTCTTGCTTAGCTCTTCCAGCTCGCGGATATATGACTGATACCGGGCATACTCTTCCCTTGCTCTCTCCATCTCTTCCCTGTATTGAGCCAACTGCAAGGGACCATCTCCTTCAACAACCTTCTTCAGGTCCAGTTCTGCAGCCTTCAAATTGAATTCGGCCGTCCTGATTTCCCGTTCCGTCTGGGTTTTTTCCCATTCAACCTTCTGTTCCGATCCTTTAATCTCTGCTTCAAAAGCCGCGACCGTCCCTCTCAAAGACCGCACTGCCTCCTCAAAAGGGGTAGCATCGAGTTTCACCAAGACGTCCCCTTCGTTAACACGCGTGCCATCGTCTATCAAGTAGACGATCTTGCCCTTGTTTCCCCCGATTGCAGATGAGATGGTGTGGCATCTCTCTGTGTCCAGGACGCCCACACTGTTCACTCGTATGTCAAAGCTGGCGGCTGCGACAGTGGCCAGGTGAACGTCGTGATTGCTGGAGCCAGTTCTCACGAATCGGACGAAAAGGAGTCCGATCATGACCACACAAAGGACCAATATGGAATACTTCTGTATGGGCTTAAGACTCATTTGAAAGAGAAATTCCGTGCCGTTCAACTAGTGTTCCTAGGACGGCTCGCATGTTGTAAGTTCCGACAATGTATCCCGTTCTCACGGACAGCAGGTCCACGCGACTTCTCTGTAGTTCTGTCTCAGCCTCAATGACGTCAAAATTATCAGCCATTCCATGATTAAATTTGAGTCTCGCCAATGCCAATTTTCCCTCAGCCTGCCTTATCTGCTCTTCTCTGATTTCGATGCGCTCTTCATCCTGTCCTAGGGCATCCAACTGACGTCTGACCTCTCTGGTTATTTCATCCTGCCTTGCTTCAAGGTCTATTCGTGCCGTTCTTATACTTATGAGGCTCTGCTCGTACCCGGCCTTCTCCGACGCACGAGCCCAATCGGTTGTACTCACAAGGCTTATGGTCCACCGGTCTTCATCAAGTTCCACGCTTTGCCTGAAATCATCAGAAGACCCGAATCTTTCATAATTCATAGCAATATCCAGCTGAGGGAGGAGGTTGTGCTTGGAAACACGGGACCTTCTTTCAGCCTCCCTGATTTGATCTTTTGCCTGTTCCAATTCCACTCTATTGTGGAAGGCTATTCCTATAGCATCGTTTAGGTCAATACGGACTGGTTCATACTCTAGGGGTGCGGACACCTCTATTCGCCTCGCCAGCGGAATCGCCAGAATGAGTTTCAGCGCGTCCTTAGCGTCGCGCAAATTCTCGCGGGCCCGTGTGAGGCTGTCTTCGGCATCTTTCAGCCGAATTTCAGCGCGGTAGACATCTATGGGGCTAGCAAGGCCCACTTTCTCTTTAGCTCTTGCAGTCGCAGCATGTTCTTGCAGTCGTTCTACCAGGGAATCATGAAGCTCAACGAGCTTTCTTTGCTCAATAACGTTATATACGCTGGTAACGGTGTCGAGAACAGTGTTCACCTTGCTAACGTAAAGGGATCTTTCCGAAACCCTCACCGAAAACTCCGATGACCTCACGCTGTCCAGGTTTACCTCTCTTCCGAAGCCCCTAAGAATGGGGATATCAAGTGAGAGCCCAGTCTTCGCCGAATAACTCTCCCCTGAATCATCAAGGTCGGACCTCTCAATTGTTGGCGACACTACAGCTCTCGGTCCTATGCCAAACTTCCTCTCCAAAGAGATTCCGCCTTTAATGGTGTTACTGTCTTCATCAAAGGCGGCGCCAGTTGATGGATAGAACTTCAAATCAAATTCCGACTCCACCGAAGACAAAGACAGTCTTTGGCTCTCAACACTCGAGGCCGACCGTATCAGATTCCGGTTCGCCTTAAGGGCGAGATTGATGGCCTCCTCAAGGGTTAATGATATCCCTGGCCCTTCACTATGTTCCTTGCTGATGGCTTCTGACTGATCCTCCTGTGATTGAACAACGCCCGCGTAACTAACCAGGCTTAAAGATACTAGCAATGTTAGGCAAAACTTGATTCTCATGTTGGCAATAACCTCAAAGACCAGACAAACAACTTGAGAAACAAAGACATAGGGGGTAAACAAAACGCGACGCCAGATTGGCCGGTTTTAGGTTACCCCCCTCCAAGGGGTGAAATGCCTTGCCCCCAGAGGGTCAAATGCACTGCGCCCCCGTTATTTGAACTACACTAAAAACCCATGCTAAATTCATCGCGTCACACTGAATTGAAAAACTCAGTGTGATAAGACGTGCAGATATTTACACATGGACGCCGCAGAACTGAACCTCCCCGCAGCCCGCGAAGCACTGCCGTCAGGCAGAACCTGCGGGGTATCAAAGGGGAGGATATCTATTCTTATCCCCCTCACCCTAACCCTCTCCCGGCACGGGGAGAGGGAATCAACGGCAACCCTGCAGCGAGCTACAGAGGATTATCAAGTTAACTGCCACCGACCTTGTCGGTGGCTTATTGAATGCGGCAGGACTACGGACAATGTCCTTCGCCCTGCCTAATCGGACAGTAGTGATCTTCCTTTTTCGTCATTCCGGCGAAAGCCGGGCACGTAGTGGCTCTGTTCAAGCCGTAAGGCGCAACCCTAAGCGCTATCCAGTCTTGTCAGACCCTTCTGGATGCCGGATCAAGTCCGGCATGACGAATAACAGCTTCTTTCCTTGACAGTCTTTGAATCGCCAACACTGTTGGCTCATTCTTAGTATGGGGCCTCCGCCCCCATGCCCCACCACTGACAATGTCAGTGGCTTAGACCTTTAGTTAAACAGCTCATTTTGCATTGACTCCAAATCCTTATCTCACATTGGCTCTACCATCTTATGGAAACAACCACCTACTGTGTCATCTAATATCTCGAGAAATTCAGTTGCCCTGGATTACCACTACTCCACGTTCCACTCATAGTAAAGTTGTTGGTATTTCCGCTGACATTTCCAGAGAATGAACCACCAGGTTCCCAATCAAGAGAGAATGTCTGAGTCCCCTGGTCATAAGACCAGACTCCCTCACCTGATCTTTCGCTACCATCGACGACCTCGATGCTCGTAAAGGTCCGCCCTTGTGAAAGATTTGCGGTCCCATGATACTGCTCATACGTTCTGCTTGGATCACGCAGATTATATCTTCCGACAAAATCACTTTCGGTAGCCTCACCTACGTCGACAGGCTCGCCACTACCGTTATGATGCCCACCGCCGCCACCACCACCAGCGGCAGCAGCGCCTCCGGCTATGAGGGCAGCGCCTATGCCGACATAGGCCAGTGTGGAAAGACCGCCTGTCTTAGCGGCAATAAGGCCCATGTCCCTTGCTTCAGAAGCCTCACCGGTTGTGCCGCTCCTATCCCCGGCCCGTTTAGCGGCATAAATGCCGGCAACGACAACACCAAATCGGGCAGAAGATTCCGCAATGTCAACAGCAATGGAATCTGCAAAGCCAGGCGGAACTTGCGGAGCCTGAGCCAGCTCTGTGGTCACATGGATATCGCCCTTTGAGCTTACCTGCTGCCATGCCGGTGTCTCGTCGTCATCCTTCTTCTTTACCTTGAACGTTTGCGTTTTTACTACTTCATTCTTCCCGTTCACTACCAGAAATAGATATTCAAGCGTCTCCGTGTCTTTACTTGGTGCCGGAAGGACTCCCTGGTAGAGGCTGCTTCCCGGATTCATGGCGACAAAGACATAGTCGGCCTGCTCCACAGCCCGAAAATAGCACCGCACCAGATTGACGCCTTGTTCATCTGTCACAGTGGCCTCGACCTTGATTCTCTTTTCAGGAACAAAATACTTGATGGGCTTATGTTTCACCCTGCTTGTAACTTCCGGCCCTTCCTTAGCGAAAAGACCGACCCCATTTATGGGTAAGACAAAAAGGGCGGCAGCAATGAAACACAAAACCCGTCCAAGAACATTTGACCTAAATCCCTTCATCCTCATTCTCCTTTCCACTCTTGTATTCGTACCAGCTTTCCGTTCTTGTTTCAGACTTCACCAATTCCCCGCTCTGCACCCAACCCTTAAATTTGTTGAAGTGCAGCAGCAAGCGTCCGTTGCCATTGTCAAACACGTTGATCTGGCCCAATAAGTCACCCTTTCCATTTGCCCTGCCTCCTCTTCGCCATTCTCCCCCCTTTCCCCTTGCCTATCTTGTGTCCCTCCATAAATGGCTCTTTTTCCGATGATCGGCGTTCTCCGCAGGCGTTTCGCCTGCGGCTTGAAAAGCGCGGCTGCGATCCGCCTCAGGCGGACCTCGCCGCAAACTTTCTGTGGCCTTGCTCATCAAAAAAACTGCTCATTTCTGAATTGGACACTGACGCCAGTGCCCACCTTCTTCATGGGTATGTGGATGGGCACTACCTAAGCTCAACGCCACTGTCGGTGGACTTTCCGGTAAAGTTGGCCCCTCCTTGCCCAGGGTATGCCCTGTTAAAAGTCGATATTAACTCAAACAATGCCTTCCCAATAGCCATATCCAACGCATTATCTGCCGCGCGGGGATCCCAACTGCCTGTCTGACCCCCAGACAGTCCACCTGAATATACCTGCCGTTCAGTGTGTTCTCCCTTTCCGCTGGCAAGGTACTCTCCGGATTGGGCATGTTGAAGAAGCACATCAGCACGGATGGTTGTATCTATAATCTTACTCTTCGATGTGGCGCTCACACTCGCATGCTGTCTAACATCGAAATAGGTAATTGTCCCCGAAACAAAGTACTCGCAGAGCAATATCTGCTGGGCCTTCTGCATATCTTGCGGCGTTTTGACCAACGTGGCAGTGCTCAGGGTGTCCCAGTCAAAAAGCTGTTTCATTTTCTCCCATTCCACTACCCGGAAATAGCCTGTACGGAGCAAATAAGTCGCCAGAATGCGGGCAGAGGTATCCCACAACTTGTCAGCAGAATAGGTGCTCTTGTTCTCAAAACCGGCTATTGCCACCAAATCCTTTTTTTGTGGCGGAGGAGGAAGCCTAGACCAATCAATCCGCTCCCTTGGTTGTGGCGGAGGCTCGTACGCCGGAGGGGTTCCCGCACAAGCACACAACAGAACAACTGTTGATAACAGCACCAGGGGCCTGACAATCAACCGGCTATAAAGCATTTTCAAGGCTCACCTCCTTTGTCCGAGTACACGAAATCAGTTCGCTACGCTCTTGCAATGACACCAAGGCCGGCTTTTCACAGAACCATCATTCCCTTATTCCTTGATCGAACCAGCAATAGCGGCAATAAATATCCATTACTTGAGTAGATTCCCACGGGCTTACACCCGTGGCACTATTCAAACGATTTTTTCAATTCGAATTTTGGCATTCATCCCCGGGCTTACGCCCGGGGTCTTCTGCTAATTTCTGATAAGTTGTAGAAATTTCGAGGCGTTCAAGTATTAGGCTCGATCCCCCACCCACCCATATCTCAATCTTTCAAAAGAACAAAAGGCATGTCAGTTCCTTCTGTTCTAAAGTAAGGATGTTGCCGTCCATCTGTCAAACGGGGTACCTGTTTGGCAACATATTGGAAAAGCTCGTTCAAAGAGATATAATTGTCACCATCGTAGTTGGCCTTGCCAGACATTCCTTCAATCAAGGCATAAGTGAAAGCCCCATGTCCGCAATCCTCATTATTTAACTTAAACTTTTCGTCTTCCAGTGACTCCTCTCCACCTTTTGAGGCTGCCAGGATGAAGAGCCCGCTGGCCTCTCTTAAAGCTTCGGCCAAGTTTTCTCCACCGCTTCCGGATCTCATCCCCACTTGCATAGCCCCCGAATGGCAGGTATCCATTGCAATGACGACCTTATTCACATTTTTTGACAGTATACTAACCGCCTCTTCAAAATCGGACATTCTGAGTCCTTTCGTCAAAATTGACCCGAAATCCGCGTCGTGCGGGACAAAGTAGTATGAGCCCGACTGCCGATGCTTTATACCATGTCCTGCAAGAAATATGAAAACCACATCATCTGGAGCGGCTTTACCCAGGTGTGTTGATATACTCTCGATTATACTGTCTCTTGTAACACCTTTATTAACCAAAGTCCTAACATGCACCTCTGAGAATAGCTTGCCCTGCTGTCTTTTGAGAAACTTCACCAGGCTCTCTGCATCATCATCTGCGTATTTCAGATCCACAGCCGTGCTGTCATACCCAGAAACGCCAATGGCAAGGCCCCACAAAACCGGCTTGGCTCCGCTAGGTGTCACAGCCCTTGTAGCTCCAGACCCTCTGGCGATTCGGAATTCTTTGCTCGTTCTGTTGCCAACCTTGTCAGCCGCCTCTATGATAATCTTCTGATCTCCTCTGTTGAGACTAATCTCCTTGGAAAAATGTCCTTCCTCATCCACGGCAGCTTCTAAGCCGTTGATTCTCAGATAGAGCAACTTGCTATCATCCCTAGCTAAACCTTCAACCAGGGCCTTCTCAGCAGCCCCCTTAACGACTACCGTGAAGCCCCTCGTGACTCGGGGCTTGGTAAGGATGATTTTCGGAGGAGACTTATCTTCAAGATGGTTTATGAGGATATCCTTGGTAGCTGTGTTCCCGAGGCTGTTCATAGCCACCACTAGAAAACGATTTTCCCCAGGCGAGAGAGTGGCGTCATGGGAAAAATGTCCTTTAGTATCAACCGTGGCAGGCTGGGCATTGATCTTCACAAACTCGATGCCTGAGCTGTCTTTCGCTATCCCCTCGATCCTGACAGTGTCCGCCCTCTCAACCACTTCGAATCCTCTCGCCACAGGAGGGTTAAGAATAATAATCTGAGGACAAGCGTATCCGGGACTCGACGCAGATTCCGGTTCTTTCTTCGCCGCAGGCTCTTTCTTCATCCCTTTCTCGAATTTCTTTTTGTACTCTGCAAGCAGTCTTCCCTCACGCTGCGAACGTTTTTTAGCGGTCTTCTCGCCTATTACTTTCGCGACATCTGTTGCCATGCTCTCAAAAGCCGCATGCCTTGCTTCCTCTGGAGATCTGCTCGAACTGCGATACCGCCTACTATCCATATCGACTGTTTTGCCCGAGGACGTATTTACAATCCTGTAGGAAATTGTGGTGACCGCCTTATTCATTTTCATGCCGAGCACATCTTCGGTGTTGATCCCGGTTTTTATAGAACCGCTAAAGATCAGATTGGCGTCGTGAAAGGCTGCCACCTTTTGCGCCTTTGGCACACTACCTTTCTTGGCTTGTGCAATGTCTTCAATGCTCAGCCCTGAAGAAGGCATTAACTCGTCTGAAGTCACTACCTCATAATTGGCCCCGAACAACTGCTTGGCAATAAGCGCCTCCGCCATTCTGCCACCGCTTTGATCAGCAAGGCTCACTATTTTTATGTTGGCCCCGGGCTCCGTTCCAATAGCTTGGCTGATCGGTTGATCTTCCAGAATGATTAGTAGTATTTTTGATGCAACATCAGCTCGGACAGGCCCTGACGAAAAGACAAGTGCACAAAAGGCTATAAGCAACCTTAAAAGCATGCCGCCTGATTTCATTGACATTCCCCCTTCTTGAACACTTCAATGTGCACTGTCACGCCCTGTCCTCCAAGAGCACCAAGGCTAAAGCCAAAACCTGTCCACCAGCCAGGAGCCTTTCGAAAGCTCTGACCGGACCTATCCTCCCTTTTCAACGATGGAGTAGCTTATCCGCTTCTGGGCCACATCCACTTCCCGCAAGCTTTGGATGTTTTCTCTTATTCTCTCCAATATGGCCTGATCGTCCTTGCTGACTTGGAAGAACGACTGACCTTCATAAGTGGCGGGAAGAAGATCAAAAGGGGCTTTAGCTGCAAGGGCCACAATCTCTTCTTTCCCCAAGGGCCCGGTTATACGTAATGCAAAATCTGCTTGACCCCCTGGAATGGTGTAGTCCTTTCCGGCCTGTACAAATTGAGTCACGGTGAATTTGTTAGGGAATATCTGTATCAATTCCCCCCCAGCGGTTACGTTGAGCAACACGACATAGCAATCCTTGTCGGAACGAAAGTGATAGGAAACCAAATCGCCCACGTTAAACCTACGCTTATCCGTCCATAGGTGCACATAGCCGGCCTCCCTTTCCTGACCAAGGGCAAGCACGCTCTTTACTATTTCATCAAATGATTTGCCGGACGTTAAAGCCTCTTCGGACTCTTCACCTGAGTCGGCCATGGATCCGGATCCGGCCTCAGTGACAGTGGCTCCATGGGGTAACTCCTGCCCTTTTTCCTGCTTCAATGCAATTGAAGTTCCTTCAGCCTTCTCCTCTGACACGGCGGACTCTTTTGACGGACGCCGGATTAGCGTCACTAAAATGAAAACAACGACGATTCCTGCCAGCAGTCCGAGGGCAGCATACTTGTAGCCTCTTCTTGCTTTCCAAAATGGTTCTTTCTTGGCAGCTGGTCTCTCTGAGATACTCCCATGTGTTGCGTCCTGAATACGAGTCTCTGAGGGCCGATTAGCCATGAGAGTCTCCATTCCTCCAGCCACAGAACTCGCATCTGCTAAGGTTGCGTCAACGTCCATTCTTGAGGCTGCGAAAAGCTCTGTGTCGCATCGCTTCAGATCCTGCAACAGTTGATCGGCATTCTGATATCTTCCTTCAGGGACTTTATCAAGTAATTTCATTATGATATTACAGAGTTGACCGGGAATCTCAGGTGCACATGCCTCCGGCCTCTCCGGCACCTCATGAACATGGCAGTAAAACAACGCGGTTGTGTCTTTGCCTCCAAAAGGATGTTTCCCCGTAATCATCTCGTAAGACACCACACCCAGGGAGTAAAGATCACTTCTTGAGTCCACATCTACTCCCTTGATCTGTTCGGGGCTCATGTACTTCGGCGACCCCAGTACCGTGTTGGGCGCAGTCACATCAGTGACATCCGCATCGCCCAGCCCCTTGGATATGCCAAAATCAGTGAGAACGACGTGCCCGTCATTATCGACCATAATGTTCGACGGCTTGATGTCACGATGAATCACGTTCTTCTGATGGGCATAAGACAAGGCATCTGCTAACACCATCATCAGTCGCAGACCCTCTCGCAGTCCCAGCTTTCCTTCCTTCTCCAGCTTTTCTTGAAGTGTCGAGCCCTCTACGTACTGCATGATAAGGTAATCAAAATCATCTTTGCTGCCAAAATCGTAGACATCGACGATCACAGGATGATCTAGACTTGCCGACAATTTGGCTTCTCTATGAAACCTTTTTCTGAACTGTTCGTCCTTCTTTAGCTCGTGGTGGATAATCTTTATGGCAACTCGCCTATACAG
>Ga0272444_10003349_pt1 | contig 14445 bp, 10 predicted proteins | sample SSMForm13_FD_201033 | JGI IMG/M metagenome (GOLD analysis project Ga0272444, IMG submission 201033) | Marine sediment archaeal communities from Little Sippewissett salt marsh, Falmouth, MA, United States - SSM-Form-13 | ecosystem: Environmental > Aquatic > Marine > Wetlands > Sediment ...
CCACAGGCCCCGTTCCCGAAGATCATCCAGAATCCGGGAGATCTCCGCATCGATCAGGGCCACCTCGGCGTCGTACAGATTGATCAGGTGGGCGCGGTCCTGATCGCTGATCTCCAGGCGCTGCTCGTTGATTCGGTTGAGGACCTCGATCCTGCCGGCATAGTGACCGCTGGGGTCGCGCAGCTCCTGATCGCTGATTATCCGGCGCGGCCGTCCGTCGGTCGTCCTTTCCCCCGGAACGTAATCCGGCTCGAACAGCCTCATGAATTGCCCGGGAGGCTCATAGGGCAGGTGGGGATCCCAGTAGTACAGCCAGATGAAGAAGGGCCGCTCATCCTCGTCGCTCAGGGCCTCCAGGCACCATGCGGTCTTCTGCGTGCTGGACCGGGTGACCGGAAAGAGCTGCTCGAATCCCTGATTGATGCCCTCTTTCCAGCCCATGGGGGTGGCCGCGGTGCGATATCCGGCCTCCTGGAGGATCTCCGCCAGGGTGACCTGATGCGCCTCCAGATCGTGGCCGGCCGTCTTGACGCCGGCCAGGCGGGGATATTTGCCGGTGATCATGCTGGGGACCGACAGGTGCGTGTAGGGGGCCTGGGCGATGCAGGTCTGGAAACGGAAGCCGCTCTCGGCCAGACCGTCGATGTTCGGGGTGCGGGCCGGCGCGTAGCCGTAACAGCCCAGATGATCCGGCCGCAGCGAATCGACCGTGATCCACAGCACGTTGGGCCGGGACCGGCCGGAGCATCGCAGCGATACCGCGGCGCCCAGCAGGGCCAGGCTCAGAAGGACCAGAAGGATCTTTCGGACCCGGCCTGCCGGCCATACCGCCCGAGTCGGTCGGCCGGAGTCCGCCGGCCGGCTCCCGGAGAAGGATTTGGAGGTCTCTTCCGCCCTCCGGTCTGGCCGGGATTCAGTAGACATATCCCAGTGCTTTCAGTCTCTCTTTGGTGTGATCGTCGATCGGCCCCAGATCCTTGGTCGTGGGGCGCAGACCATCCAGATCCTGAACCCGCAGCGTCTCCAGGAGAACCCCCCGAAGCTCCCCTTCCAGGGCCCGGGCTTCCGGCCGGGCCTCGGTGGTATCCAGTCCGGCCAGGGTGGAATCCGGCAGAATGCTGGTTGTCTCGCCGGGATCGGCCTGCAGATCATACAGCCAGACCTTGTCGCTCTGCACGTCGTAGATCAGCTTGTGCCCGGCGTGGCGAAGAGCCATGAGATGTGATTTCTTGCCCACCTGGGTCTCGGTGACCCCGGGCAGGCCGGGGGTGCGGTCGGTCTCGATGAAAGGTCTCAGGCTCTGGCCGTCCCAGGCGGCCGGCGCCTCCAGGCCGCAGTAGTCCAGGATGGTGGGGACCACATCGATGTTGCGGACCACGCCCCGGACCTCCTTGTTCCTTTCCCTGGACCGGGGCGGTTTGACGATCAGCGGAACCAGGCACATCTCATCGAACACGGTGGAACCATGGTACCAGAATCCATGCTCGCCGAAACCCTCGCCGTGGTCGGCATTGAGAATGATCAGGGTTTCGTCGTACAGGCCCAGCTCCTTGAGCCGGGCGATCAGTTCGCCGATGCCCGCATCGACGTAAGCGATCTCGGCCAGGTACAGGTCGTTGAGGTGTTTCCGGTCCAGCGTTGTCAGCCGGATCTCTTTCTGGTTGAGCGCCTTGAGCGTTCCGATGCTGCCGTCGAAGTGGCCGGTGGCATCCCGCAGGGAGGTATCCCGGGGACCGCCGGCCTGCCGCCTGGGCGGCCGGTGAACGTAATCCGGCTCATACATCCGCATGAACTCCTGGGGGGGCAGGTAGGGAGCATGGGGATCCCAGTAGTAGAGCCAGATGAAGAACTTGCCGTCCTTGCGGTCCTCCACGCCCTGGATGGCCCGGGCCGTCCGCTGGGGGGTCTGCTCCCCGGAGCCTCCGGTCTCCTGAAAGCCCTGGTAGAAGCTCTTCGACCACATCCGGTTGGTGGCCAGATTGAGATAGCCGTCGGCCTCCAGGACCTCGGCCACGGTGGTGTGCACCGAGTCCAGGTGTCCGCTGAAGGTCCGGATCTGGGTAAACAGCGGGAACATGCCGGTGATCAGGCTGGGCACCGATATTCTGGTGAAAGTTCCCTGGGCGACACATTCACGGAAGACCACGCCGTCGCGGGCCAGAGCGTCGATATTGGGGGTATGAGCCCGTTCATGGCCGGTGTATCCCAGATGGTCGTGCCGCAGGGAATCCATGGTGATGAGAATGATATTGGGCTGGGATGATGTGGTGTCGGGCTGGCGCATCAGAAAAAACAGGATCACCGCCGCGACCAGCATCAATAGAGGAGTGATCCAGTAGAGCGTTTTTTGATCCTGCGAGGACATTGAGAACCCTCCTGCGATTCATTCCTGGTGAAAAGGGCTCGGCCGATCTGCCGATCCCTCTTCTATCAATGTAACCACGACCGCTCTTGAGGGCAAGGCCTTTTCAATTTCCGGGTCGGTGGGGAGAAGCTATTCGATGTAGCCCAGTGCCCTGAGCTGCTCCCGGGTTTCCTGATCCATCCTCCGGGTCAATTTTTTGCCGGCCAGCGCCTCCAGATTTTCCAGGCCCAGATGGGCCAGGAAGTCCGCTCTGACCTCTTTTTCCAGGTTTTCGGCCGCAGGATCGGTTGGGCCTTCGGGATTGGCGGCAAGCAGGTTCCGTTGCTCGCCCGGATCGTTCCGTAGATGATAAAGCTGTGCCGTCCCCTGGAGCATATCGTAGATCAGCTTGTATTGCTCGCTTCGAAAGCTCATCTGGAAATGTTCCCGAAAGCCGCCTTCCTGATAGTAGATCTCGCTGTAGGCGCCGTCGGGGAAGACCGCCTGACCGGCGTCTTCCCAGAACGGCTGCAGGCTGGCCCCGTCGATTCCCCGAGGCGGAGAAACGCCGCAGACATCAAGAATGGTGGGCATGATGTCCACGTTTCGAACCAGCCCGTCGACATACCGGCCACGATCCAGCGGTTGGGGCGGTTTGACGATCAGGGGCACCCGGATGACCTCGTCGAACAGGTTTACCCCGTGGTAGTAACGCTCGTGCTCTCCGAAAGATTCGCCGTGATCGGCGGTGAGCAGCACCAGGGTGTTGTCCCACAGATCTTCCTCTTTGAGTTTTTCGATCACCCGACCGATCTGTTCATCCACATAGGCGATCTCGGCATCGTAGAGATCGATGAAGTGCTGCCGGTCCAGATCGCTGGGGACCACGTCCCGGAGAAAGTTGATCCGCTTCATGACCACCAGATCGCTCTTCAGGATGCCGTTTTGGTCGCGAATGGGTCTTTTTGTCTGCGACGAGATGGTCGGGTGCTGCTCGGGGGGATCGGACTGGACCGGGGCGGTGGGCTCGAAAACGGACCGAAAACGATCGGGGGGCGTGTAAGGGATATGCGGATCCCAATAATACAGCCAGATGAAGAATGGGTCTTCCTTGAATCGATCGATGGTCTCCAGGCAGGCCCGGGTGCGGGCGGCCGGGCCCTTCTGGACGCGGAGGACCTGTTCGAATCCCCTGGCGGCGTGCATCACCGGATGCTCGTCGGTGATCACGCAGCTGCGGTACTTCAGGGCCCCGAGCCCTTCGGCGACGGTGATATGCTCCCGGGGAGGTTTGAAGGCGAATGTTCGGGAGGGCACTCTCAGGGGATACCGGCCGGTGACCATCGAGGGAACCGAGTAACGGGTCGCCGAGGCCTGCGCGATGGCCTGTGAAAATGCCGCTCCCTGTGCGGCGATGCGGTCGATGTTGGGGGTGTGAGCGCGGTCGTAACCGAAGCAGCCCAGATGATCATAGCGGCAGGAATCCATGGTGATCCACAGGACGTTGGGCCGGTCGGCAGAGTTTTGAGGGGAAATCAGCTTGAGAAGATAAAGTGCAGCAGCGGCCGCCACGACGATGATGGCGGCCGCCGAGAGTGTCGTCAGGGATGTTCTGCGAATGCTGGGTTGCGCCATGGGAGAGAATTCCGGTCGGTGAACGGGCCGCCGCCGGCCTTAGCGAAAGTTATGATACTCCCTGGCCTGATGCATGAAAGCCTGCAGGCGGGTCATCGAGGTGTTCTCCTCCTGGCCGTCATAGGCGATGTTGAGCCAGGGGATGTTATGGAAATCCTCCCGGAATTTCTTGGAGACGGCAGTGACCATCATACCCGGCATGCATGTGAACGGCATGGCGTTGATGATCCCCGAGGCGCCCCGCTTGATGTAATCGACGGCCTTGCCGATGCTCAGGATGGCCTCCCCGCCGAAGGAATGATGCAGATAAGGGGAGGCATAGTCCACCACGGTCTCGGTGTCCGGTTCCTCGGCGTTGAGCAGTGCCTCGTGCAGAGGATGGGCCAGGCGGTGCTCCAGTTTCATCTGAACCCAGTTCTTCATCCGGACCTTGAAGGCCTTGAGCCGCTGTCCCTTGTCGCGGCTGTGATAGCGGTCCATGAAATTGACGTAGAAGACCCATTCGGAGATGGGCGCCACCCAGACCTCGCCGCCCAGGCTCTCCACCTGACGGACCACGTGATTATTGCAGAAACGGTTGGACCGGATGTAGATCTCTCCGACCATGCCGATGATCGGCTTGCGCCGGGAACGGTCGATGGGAATGGCGGTAAACCGGTCGCGGACTTCCTTGATGGCCCGGAAGATCTCACCTCTCTTGCCTTCCAGAGCTCGGGCGATGTACTCCAGGCTCTCCTCGTAGGTCCGGTCGGTCTGGCCGGCCTCAAGCTCGTAGGGCCGGGTCTCGCGGGTCAGTTTTTCCAGAAGATCGATGGCCACCAGGCCCAGCCAGGCACGCAGCTGGAAATCCAAACCCAGCCCCTCGATATTGGCGTAGGAGTTCTGCGAGTCCAGCGACAAAATCTCCGTCTGCGGCAGGTTCAGTCGGTCCAGGATGACCCGCTGCAGCTGACGGTACTGGCCGAACCGGCAGGGTCCCTGGGCGGTGGGCATGAAGAAGGCGCTGTTCTCGGGATCGAAGGTTGGCGTCTTGGTCATCTTGACGATATCGCCGGTGGTGGCAATGAAGGGATAGCATTCCTTTCCCGAGGAGAACTTTTTCCCCCAGTAGAGGGTTTCCTCATCCGATTCCGGCAGCACCTCGGCATCGAAGCCGCTGGCCCGAAAGGCCGATCTCATGGCGAAGGCATGGTCGGCCATGCGCGGGATGAAGATTGTCTTTTTCCGGCGAGGTTCGGTTTCAGCTGGCATGGAGTTCCTGTCCCTCCGATATGAGATCGCGGTTGCCGAGGCCGCCTCTGTTGACGGTCTCCTCTTTCTCGGTCTCTTTCTCCTCTTCTCCGTGGTGCACGGCCGGTGTGCGCTCCAGGCTGTCGAAGAAAGCCTCGCAGCGGGTGATTACCCCGGCGTCGGCACTGTGCTCATCGACCTCCAGCTGCAGGTAGGGCTTGGTGTCCATGTGGTGGCGCAGAAAATGGGAGATGAAGGAGTCGGGTCCGCACTTGAAGTTGGAGATAAAGATGGCGTTCAGATGGGGGTGTTGCTTGACCAGCCCGGCAGCGGTCAGAATACGCTGGCCGCTCTTCCAGTACATACCGGTCAGTTCCGGCAGCATGGGACTGTTCTCCAGCGTGAGAAAGTCCTGAGGAATGGCCAGCACCCCCATGTCGCGCAATTTTCTGGGCAGGCCCAGATTCAGGCCCGGGTCGCAGCCGTTGTAGGGCCGGCTGAGAATGATCACCGCCCGCGGGTCGCCGGTCAGACTGGAAAGGATCTCCTGGCCCCGCCGCCGGCAGCGCTGCTCGAATGTGTGCTGCGCCGTCCAGGCCGCGGCCAGTGCCTTTTTCACCTCCGCCGGCGCGGCGCCCAGCTCTTTGCCGAAGCGGATCATCTCCCGCTCCAGGTGTTTGGGCTCGTGCTGGAAATGGAAGTAGGGCTCCAGAAAACGAACCTGCTCCGGGTCGTGGGGAATGGCTGACCGGGCGATGTAGGGGAGCCCCTGCGACAGGGGGCAGTAGTAGTTTTCCCCGTGATCGGGATGTTCCCGGGGCATGTTGATGATGCTGGGCAAAAAGATCCGCGTCACGCCCCTGTCCATCAGATCGAGCACATGGCCGTGAACCACCTTGACCGGAAAGCAGGTTTCCGCCACCACGTTCTCCACCGACCGGTAGATGAGCCTGGGATTGGTCGTCTCCGAGAGAACCACCCCGAAGCCGAGCTCGTCGAAAAAGGCCGTCCAGAAGGGCAGCAGCTCATGGAAATGCAGCACCCGGGGGATGCCGATGATGCGGTCCGGGTCCATCCGGGCGGTCTTTTCCTCCAGCCCGCGCCGGCGGTACTCGTCCAGCAGGAAGTCCTCCCGTTCCTTGAACAGCTCCGGCAGGTCGGCGCCGCGGTGCTTGGCCGAATCGTCCTTCTCCCATTTCTCGCAGCGGGCGCCGTAGAACAGGGGTTTCTCCTCCCCGAAGGTGATCTTGCGGATCTCGCACTGGTTGGCGCAGCCCTTGCAGATGAACGAGGTCGAGGTATGCTCCCGCCGGCTGAGGTCGAAGCCGTGGAACCGCGAGTCCTGGCCGTGATCGTTCTCCATAGCCAGGATGGCGGCCCCGATGGCGCCGGTGACATCGTGATGGGGCGGGACGGTGATCTTCTTTCCGGTGACCTTCTCGAAGGCCGCCACCACGCCCTGGTTCCAGGCCGTTCCCCCTTGAAAGAAGATATTCTCACCCACCCGGCGGTCCTCGACCACCTTGTTCAGATAATTGTAGACGATCGAATAGGCCAGGCCGGCCACCAGGTCCTCCTTGGGCATACCCTGCTGCTGATGGGAGACCAGATCGGATTCCATGAACACCGTGCAGCGATCTCCGAACTTGCCCGGGCTTTTCGAGGACAGAGCCAGATTGCCGAACTCCTCGACGATATTGATGCCCAGTTTTTCAGCCTGCTCTTCCAGAAAGGATCCCGTTCCGGCGGCACAGACCTTGTTCATCTCGAAATCCACCACGGTGCCGCTATCGATGCTGATGTATTTGGAATCCTGACCGCCGATCTCGAAGATGGTGTCCACGGTGGGGTCGAGGTCGATGGCGGCGGTGGCCTGGGCGGTGATCTCGTTGCGGACCACGTCAGCCCCGGCGAACTCCCCGGTCAGGTAGCGGCCCGAGCCGGTCGTTCCCACCCCTCGGACGGTGACCCGGTCGCCGATTTCCCCGCCGATCTCCAGCAGACCCCGGCGGACGGCCTCGATGGGGCGTCCGGCCGTACGCAGATAGCGCCGGGCCAGAACCCGGTGCTGGCGGTCGATGGCCACCACGTTGGTGCTCAGCGATCCGACGTCGATACCCAGATAGACATCCACCGGTTCCTCGCCGTCCTCCAGCTGCACCGGTTTGAAGGCGATGCGCTGCTCGTTCTCCACCTCGTAATCCAGTTCCAGTGCGGTCATCTCCTCGGTGGGAGCGGCGACGTTATGCATGTCGGCTTCCAGGTCCTGGAGCCCGGCAAATTCTCCGGCCTCGGTCTCGCCGTCCATGGCCAGCAGAACGGTACCCAGTGCGCCCATGTGGGCATGATGCTGGGGAATGATCAGCTCCCCGGAATCCAGCCCCAGGATCTCCTCGAAGGCTCTCACCAGGCCGGGATTGGCGGCCACCCCGCCCTGAAAAAGAATCGGCGGGGTGAAGGTCTTTCCCCGGCCGATATTGCTCTTGAAGCTGCGGGCCATGGCGAAACACAGCCCGGCGGCGATATCGTAATCCGGGGTGCCGATCTGCTGCAGGTGGATCATGTCCGATTTGGCGAAAACACTGCAGCGGCCGGCCATGCGCGGCGGATTCTCCGACTTGAGCGACAGGCGGGCGAACTCCTCGATGGTCAGTCCCAGCCGGCTGGCCTGCTGGTCGAGAAAGGATCCGGTGCCGGCGGCACACATGGTGTTCATGGAGAAGTCCTCCAGGATCATCGCGCCGCGGCGCGGATCCTGGCGCACCATGAGCAGCTTGGAATCTTCACCGCCGATCTCGATGACGGTGCGGGCCTCCGGATAGAACCGGCCGACCGCTTTGGTCTGGGCGATGATCTCGTTCACGAAGGCGCCGCCCAGCAGTTTGGCCACCCGCTGACCGCCGGTCCCGGTGACGGTCAATCCGGCCAGCTGCCGAAGGGCATGCAGACCGTTCATCTTTTTGAGCATGTCTCTGACCGTCTCCAGCGGTTGACCGTGGTGGCGGACGTAGCGATGTTCCACGATCCGCTTCTGTTCATCCAGCAGGACCGTCTTGGCGCTGACCGATCCTACATCGATGCCCAGGAAGAGTTTCTCTCCCCGGTCCGGTTTCTTTGTTTTGTTCATGGTGTGATGACCCTTCGTGAAGACCACTGTGTCGATTTCATTTTCGGATAAAATGTAAGAGTTTATATTAATCTTTCTTCTCTCTGGAGTCAAGCTGTTTTTCTGAAAGGAGTTGATTTCTGTGACCTGGTTTGCCACCAAGCAATGTGGATTTTTTTTAAAAACACACCAGATATTGCGTTTTTCTCTTGACAAGAGGTTCGCAGAGGTATAATTTAGACTCGCTTATTCCTGAAGGAACATCGAGCCTTTCCGCTCGTCAAGAGCCAACCTGTCGGGGGCACTCCTTCCTCGCGCCCGACGGACTCTGGCCGTTGAAATATCTCCTCACGTTGTATCCAACGAGGAACCATCCGTCCATTATCGGAGTGGACTACCGCGAAAAGTTCGCAGCTGACGTCCGGGGCTTTTTCCACAGACGTTCCGTCGGGCCATTGGAGAGGTATCTCTATTGGAGATACAACTCCGGTGATGCTCCCGGCCCTTTGAGGAGCGCCGCATCGGGAAAACATGATCCTCGGAGACCGGGAATCGGTATCGATAATGGGGATTCCGTTTGAGAAAATAAAGCAGAGGAACTGAAGTGGTTCTTTTTGTACGACAGATTGTTCGGGCCGCCGCGCTGGATATGCAGTTTTACATGGATCTTGCCGATCAGGCTGCCGCCTGTCGAGGGCCCATCCTGAGACGGGCCCTGGCGGTGGTCTTTTTCTCCGGCCTGGCCGCCGGCCTGGGCATGTGGAGTCAGCTGGGGCCGTTCCGCGCGGCCTGGTATGGACTGATCGAGCTGGGCGGATGGCTGCTCTGGGCCGTGCTCATGTTTCTGATCGGGACGAAGCTGCTGCCCCGGCCGGGAATGTCTGTGAAGCTCGGTACCTTCTTGGGTGTGGTCGGATTTTCCAGCGCGCCGGGGATCTTGCGTATGCTGGGTCTGATACCAAAAATCGATGTGGTCTTTTTTTTTGCGGCTCTGGTGTGGATGCTGATGGCCGCGGTGGTGGCCGTCAAGGCCGTTTTCCAGTACACCGGGGTCTGGCAGGCGGTGGCGGTGGCGGTTATCGGCTGGGTCATCGTCCGCATCGCCCAGCGGCTGTTGTTTGCAGTGGTCTGATATGCCATCCCGCACCTGCGCCGGGCCTGGAAGCTGTGGGACGAGCTGGACAGGGAGGAGGTCGGTGGAACCACGGGCTGATGACGACCGCCAGCGCTGGGCGGAGAGACTCTTCGGGGTGCGTCAGGTGATCGACCGGGAAGACTCCCGGGAAGAGATCCTGCTGGCCCTCTGCCGGTTCCTGAGGAAAGAGATCGGTCACTACGACTGGGTGGGTTTTTACCTCGTAGAGGGTGCCCCGGAGATGCTCCGCCTGGGCCCGTATGACGGCGCTCCCACGCGGCACGTGGAGATCCCCTTCGGCCAGGGAGTCTGTGGCCTGGCGGCGGAAAAAAGGCGGGCCCTGATGGTGCCCGATGTCTCCAGAGTGGTAAATTATCTGTCCTGCAGTCCCAGGGTTCAATCCGAGTTCGTGGTGCCCATCTTCGCCGACGGGGAGATGGTCGCCGAGCTGGATGTCGATTCGCACACCCTGGATGCCTTCGGCGAGCAGGATAAGGAGTTTCTGGAGGCGGTGGTGGAGGCGGTGGCCGAGCTGTTCAAAAAGAATTGAACAATGAGGATTCAAGATGTGAGTTTGTATGGCTGACCTTCCGCCGGTCAGGAACGCCCTGCGCCGGCTCAGCCGGTGGAATACGCTGCGGGCGTTCAGGGTGCTGCGGTGGTGGGAGGAATCCCGGCATGACCACTGATCATACCATCGTCATCGGTGATTCGCGCACCATGTCCGAGCTTCCCGACGAATCCGTTCACCTGGTTGTCACCTCGCCGCCCTACTGGCAGCTTAAGGATTATGGGACCGAGCGGCAGCTGGGCTTCGACAACTCCTACGAGGATTATATCAACAACTTGAATCTGGTGTGGAGTGAATGCTTCCGTGTTCTCCACAAGGGTTGCCGGCTGTGCGTCAATGTCGGCGATCAGTTCGCCCGGGCCGTGTATTACGGCAGGTATAAGGTCATTCCGATCCGGACCGAGATTATCAAGTTCTGTGAATCTCTGGGGATGGACTATCTGGGCGCCGTGATCTGGCAAAAGGTCACCACCACCAACACCACCGGCGGCGCGACGATCATGGGATCCTTTCCCTATCCCCGAAACGGGATTCTGAAAATCGATTACGAATTTATCCTGATCTTTAAAAAATTAGGCCGGCAGCCCGGGGTCAGTAAAAAGAACAAAGAGCTTTCCAGATTGACGACCGAGGAATGGAACACCTGCTTCTCGGGCCACTGGAATTTCCCCGGCGAGAAGCAGGACCGGCATCTGGCCATGTTTCCCGAGGAGCTTCCCCGGCGTCTGATCCGCATGTTCTCCTTTGTCGGCGATACCATTGTGGATCCTTTCCTGGGGAGCGGGACGACAACTCTGGCGGCCAGGAATCTGGGGAGGAACTCCGTCGGCTATGAGATCAACCCGGAGTTCGTTCCTCTGATGAAGCGAAAACTCGGAATCTCCAAGGGGGACACCCGGGGAAAGGCGGAGTACGAGTTCATCAGCCGGGAAACGGCCGGTGACGATTTTTCGAGCCGCGTTCGATCCTTGCCCTATACTTTTCGGGATCCGCATCATTTCGACAAGAAGATCGACCCTCGGGGGATGAAGTTCGGATCGAAGATCGGCAAGGACGGTAAGGACAAAAGGACACAGCTTACCTCTGTTGACTGATTTACAAGGAGGTCGCATATGCGCCAGCGATATACGGTGATCATCCTGTGCCTCGTCCTGATTATCGCCGCGATCGGCTGCGGCAAAAAGGAACAGCAGGCACAGCAGGAGCAAACCACTGATCAGACCGCCACCCTCAAGATCTACCCCATGGACAGCATGGCCGGGATCATTTCCCAGACCGATGAAAATCTGGTGCTGGAGATCGATCCCCAGATCAGCGCCGACGGCAACGGCTCTCTGCGTATCGACGCCGCCGGCCCGGCCACCGTCCATCTCTATGAGGCCGGTGATCTGGATGTGGAGGACGCCCGCCTGATCTACCGGGCCAAACTGCGCACCGAGAACGTGACCGAGAAGGTCTACCTGGAGCTCTGGTGCCACTTTCCCGAGGCCGGCGAGTTCTTCTCCCGGGGCCTGGCCGCGGCTCTATCGGGCTCCAACAGCTGGATGACCGCGGAGACGCCCTTTTTCCTGAAGGCCGGCCAGAATCCCGACCAGATCAAGCTGAACCTGGTCTTTGAAGGAACCGGGACGGTGTGGATCGACGATGTCCGCCTCATCCGCGGACCGGCGCAGCAAAACGAATCGATGAAATAGGATCATAAACAGGAGAGGGGACATTCTTCGATGAATACATCGGATCTCTGGCTCACCCGGATCATCGGCGGACTGCTGGTTTTTGTCGGCCTGGCCGGGTTGATTATGGCCATCGCCGGACGCGGCAGCACAGCCTCGTCATACCCCCTGTTCGATGTCGCCGCGCCGGTGCTGTTTATCCTGGCCGGCATCTGGCTGTTCCGTCTGGCCGCACGGGGACGGCTGATCGGCTGGTCCTACGGCTTCGGAATCCTGTTCGTATTTCTGGGGCTGGCAGCCGTCGTGCTGACCCTGGATGAGATCCTGGGAGATCTCGCCGCAGGCGGACCGTTGGGATTCCTGATGGGCCTGATCCTTCTCGGGTTTGGAATTTTTCTCATTCACCGGGCATCCACCCCTCGGCGAGCCTCGCAGCAAGAGTAAGAGGGGCGTAATATTCAAAGAGCATCACCGAATCGTGAAACATCGTGAAAAGAGGTTGTGAATGACAGCGAAGACAGAAACCATGGCCGTTTTGAAAGACCGGCTGGAGGAAAACCAGCTGAACAAGCTCCTCCGTATCGAACATCCCGGGGTGCACGAGTTTGTGGCCACCTGGGTGGACCACTGCCGACCGGAGAAGGTCTTCGTCTGCACCGACGACCCGGAGGATATCGACCACGTCCGCCGCAGCGCGGTCCGCCTGGGAGAAGAGATCACCCTGGCCCTGAAGGGCCATACCTGTCATTACGATAACGAGCGCGATCAGGCCCGCGACAAGGAACATACCTGCATCCTGATGGACCGGGGAAAGGATCTGGGTTCCTCCATACGCACCGCCGATCGGGAGACCAGCCTGGCTGAGATCCGCGACATCATGAAGGATATTATGCAGGGCAAGGAGCTGTTCATCCGTTTCTTCTGCCTCGGCCCGACCCATTCGGTTTTCTCCAGGCCGGCCATCCAGCTGACCGACTCGGCCTATGTGGCCCACAGTGAGGATCTGTTGTATCGCTGGGGTTACCAGGAATTCCTGCGTCAGGGTCCCCGGGCCACATTTTTCAAATTCGTCCATTCGGCCGGCCGGCTGGATGAACGCAACACCTCCCGGAACCTGAACCAGCGGCGTATCTACATCGACCTGGCCGATGACATCGTCTACAGCGCCAATACGCAGTACGGGGGCAACACCATCGGCCTGAAAAAACTGGCCATGCGGCTGGCCATCAACCGGGCCTCCCATGAGGGCTGGCTGTGTGAGCACATGCTGGTGATGGGTATTCACGGCCCCGGGAATCGGGTCACCTATCTGACCGGCGCCTTTCCCTCGCTGTGCGGCAAGACCTCGACGGCCATGCTCGACGGGGAGACCATCGTCGGCGATGATATCGCCTATCTCCGCGCCGTCGACGGACGGCTGCGGGCGGTCAACGTGGAGAAGGGCATCTTCGGCATCATCCAGGGAATCAATTCCAAGGATGATCCCCTGCAGTGGAAGGCGCTTCACGAGCCCAATGAGATTATCTTCTCCAATGTTCTGGTCACCCCGGAGGGCCGAACCCACTGGATCGGCCGCGACGGCCAGGTGCCTTCCGAGGGGCAGAACCACTCCGGCGACTGGCATCCGGGCAAAAAGGACGACGACGGTAAAGAGATTCCGCCCTCCCATCCCAACGCCCGGTTTACCATCAAACTGGGGGCCCTGAAGAACCTGGATCCCACCCTGGATGACCCCGACGGGGTGGAGGTCGGCGGCGTCGTCTATGGCGGCCGCGACTCGGATACCTGGGTGCCGGTGGAGGAGGCCTTCAACTGGACGCACGGCATCATCACCAAAGGAGCCTCCCTGGAATCGGAGACCACCGCCGCCACCCTGGGCAAAGAAGGGGTCCGGGTGTTCAATCCGATGTCCAATCTTGATTTTCTGTCCGTTCCCATCGGACGGTATATTCAGAACAATCTGAATATCGGCGGCCGGTTGAAGAGCCCGCCGCGGATCTTCTCGGTGAATTATTTTCTGAAAGACAGGCAGGGCCGTTTTCTGAACCAGAAAAATGATAAAAAGGTATGGTATAAATGGATCGAGCTGCGCATCAACGGTCAGGCCGAGGCCATCGAGACGCCCACCGGAAAAATCCCCGCCTATCAGGATCTGGCCGATCTGTTCCGTCAGGTTCTGGGCCAGGAGTATTCCCGGCAGGACTATGACCTCCAGTTTACCCTTCGGGTGAGGAAGAATCTGGAGAAGATCGACCGCATCGAGGAGATTTATCGAACCCGGGTGACCGACGTTCCCGATCTTCTCTTCGACGAGCTGGAGAAACAGCGCCAGCGTCTTGTCCAGGCGGCCGACCGGTACGGCGATGCGATTCTGCCGGAGCGGTTTCTCAAGGAGTGAATGAATTTTTAGAACTTACAATTTATCGCCACAGGAGTCAGCCCTATGCCCCCCTCTGCTTCAAAACCCACCAAGACGGCCGCCGCGGCCCCGAAGACCCGGCTGGATCTCACCGACAACGCCCTGACCGTCCTGCAGCGCCGCTACCTGCGCAAAGACCGCAACGGGAAGGTCATCGAGACCCCGGAGGAGATGTTTCGTCGGGTGGCCAGGAATGTGGCCTCGGTCGACGCCGAATACCGCAATCGGGAAGAGGTCGGAAAGACCGAGGAAGAATTCTACCAGCTGATGGCCGATCTGGAGTTTTTACCCAATTCGCCGACCCTGATGAATGCCGGAACCCGTCTGCAGCA
>Ga0272444_10003350_pt1 | contig 14445 bp, 15 predicted proteins | sample SSMForm13_FD_201033 | JGI IMG/M metagenome (GOLD analysis project Ga0272444, IMG submission 201033) | Marine sediment archaeal communities from Little Sippewissett salt marsh, Falmouth, MA, United States - SSM-Form-13 | ecosystem: Environmental > Aquatic > Marine > Wetlands > Sediment ...
CCTACATTGTGACTCATGTAATGGCAGAACCAGCAGATATTTCTATGCTTGATATCTCTTATTACTGTTATAAAAACGAGCCCAATCCTCCAAAATTTTATTATTATATCAATGTTTCACTGCACAATTCAGGAGATGAGCCATCTATGCCAATAGATGTCATGATTGTAGAAGATGATCATGTCATTTGTCCATACCACTGTCAGAACGTGTCGATTGACATTCATGAAAATAAAATATTCACTTTTGATTGGTGCACTCCTCTGGCCAGTAAAGCTATTGATATTGCTTACGCTCCATCTGATCCAGAAGCGTCCAAAAATGAATACAATTCGGGATTACAAACAATTATAATGGCATCAGAATCGTCAAATCGAGAAGAATCAACACCTGCTTTCGAATTTGTAATACTCATAACTTCTATTGTTATTTTATGCATAGCACTTAGAAAAAACAGAAGAAGATAATGAATTATCTCACAACTTGATCGTTAGTCTATTTTTTCTATAGCTTGGAGCTTTAAATGATCTACTTGAGCTGCATTTTCTTCCTCATAATTAATAATAAACGTTGTCGAAGAGCCGGTTTTTCCTTTACTCCGCAGTCCAAGTATTGTAAATGTCTTTTCACCCAAAAAATCATCATTACTATCAAAGAATTTGGCAGTAATAATTACGTTCACCATTCTGTCAAGGGTGTTTTCAATCCTTCCATTGACTATTGCTTTGGCGATAACTCCAAACTTATTTTCATTCAATTCCATCGAATAGTTAGTAAGAGTAACGATATCTGATTCAAAGATATCGTCGTAATCATTTCTCTCTACTTGTGTACTCTGGCATCCACAAAAAATCATAGATACTAATATCGCTGTAATTAATATGGCAAGCAAATCTTTTCTCACATTTTCCCCTCCGCTTGTTTCCTCTTTAGCTTTTTATGGTGGTAAAAGTAATGAAGACAATACAATAAATATATTTCTGATTTATGGCTATATAAAAAGAATTGATATTGCAAAAATTATAATATCACATTGATTTTTGATGCAAAATTTAATAATGTATTCTTTCGTTTATGTTGTCATTGGAGGGATATTAGATGTCTGAATTGGAAACATCCGATGTAATCAAGAACCTGTTAACCACTCTGATAAATATTTCTGGGAGAAAAACCAACAAAGGACATGCTATTACTACAATGAATGTGCTAATAAAACAGCTTGAGATTAGATATGATTTTTTGAAAAACGTCGAGATTAAAGATACAAGATATGTTGAAGACGAAGACCCTGTTAGCGTTATGTCTGACATCAATGCTGTTGTACCATCTGAGATGGGCAAGGCAGTTCATTCAATTATTACAAATATGAATATATCTCTTGGCAAGAATGCAGGTCATTTTTTCATCAAAGAGATACAAAATAATCTAAGGGATGATTATAAATCGTTTATTAGGGACATGGGTGTTGATTTAGGTCTTATGCAACTAGAACGTGAAATAGAAGATTGGGAGAAATTGACCACCAAAAAAGAATAACAAAATCTCAAAAGTATTCTCGTCTTTTTATCTTTCAATTGGCCTTTAACTTGATATTTAGTGAGATATTCGCTTGTATGTGCACCTGCATATACACCTGCAAATAAAGTATATAAGTAAGCCAAGTATTATTGGAGAGTAGCACTCTATAAAAGTCATAATAAATAATTCCATAGGAGGGATGCTAGGACGATGGGAAAAAACATACGTAAAATATTGAAGGAAAGGGATGTTGGTGCAATTGGGATTGGCGCAATGATTGTTTTTATTGCAATGGTTTTAGTTGCTGGTATTGCTGCGTCTGTTTTAGTACAGACTGCGAATACTTTGGAAATCCAAGCGATGCAAACTGGTCGGGAGACCACAGGCGAAGTGGCTTCAGGCATAGCTGTAGTTGATATTGAAGGACATGTAAATGTCGATATCAATAATCTGGTCATTACTATTCGGCCACGTGCAGGATCACAAGATATCGATTTGTCTGAAACATTTGTTGAGATATCTGATTCATCGATAAAGAACGTACTCACTTATTCAGCTGCTCATTTCTATAATAAAACTGAGATTGATGGAAGTATATTCACAGATGCCTTTTATGTTGGATTAACTGGCCAGGACTTCGGTATCATTGTCCTCGAAGATGGAGACGGTTCATGTACGTACACAGCCCCAGTGATTAACAGGGGAGATAAAGTTATGTTAACCGTTAATTGCAGCGCCTCCGGAGCATTCGGACAAGAGTTGGCTGAAAGAACAGACGTATGGGGCATAGTTGTACCTGAGGAGGGATCGACTGGAATGTTTGGCTTTAGAACACCTGCATCATATGGAACTACCACGGTGTTTGATTTGTACTAGGAGGATGATGAAAATGAGAAAGATATGTAAAATCTTGAAGAAGAAGGATGTTGGTGCAATTGGGATTGGCGCAATGATTGTTTTTATTGCAATGGTTTTAGTTGCTGGCATTGCTGCAGCTGTCCTAGTACAGACCGCAAACGATTTGGAAATACAAGCGATGCAAACCGGTAAAGAAACTACGGCCGAGGTTGCCACAGGCTTACATGTGTTTTCGGTTACTGGTCACGTATCTAATAACGAAATCGACAATATGACAATAGCTATAAAACCACGAGCAGGTTCCAGTGACATTGATCTAAGTGAGACGGTTTTAGAAGTAAGCGATGGAGACATAAAAGTTCTGCTATCATATAATTCAAGTGCTACTTGGAACTTCAATGTTAGTGTTGATGCCGATGACGGTCAGATATTTGGTACAGGCGCATGGAATGAGACTAACGAGGAGTTTGGTATTATTGTCCTTGAAGATGCTGATGGTTCTTGCACTGTAGATACTCCCGTTATCAACAGAGGCGACTTGGTAGTATTATGCATATGTACTTCTGCCTGCTTTGATGGCAATGGTATGGATCCGAGAGAAGATATCTGGGGAATAGTAATGCCTGAAGATGGATCAGCTGGGATGTTTGCATTTAGGGTGCCCTCATCATTGACAGCGTATACTATTTATGATTTGTACTAGGAGGATGATGAAAATGAGAAAGATATGTGGAATCTTGAATAAGAAGGATATTGGTGTAGTTGGGATTGGCGCAATGATTGTTTTTATTGCAATGGTTTTAGTTGCTGGCATTGCTGCAGCTGTCCTAGTACAGACCGCAAACGATTTGGAAATACAAGCGATGCAAACCGGTAAAGAAACTACGGCCGAGGTTGCGACAGGCATAAGAGTTGTTGATATAGAAGGAGAATGGACTGAGTCTTATAACGTCAGTGGCACATGGTATAACGATACACTTGCTAATATGACTATAACAGTTGCTCCACGAGCAGGATCGTCAGATATTGATCTCGATGAGGTAGTAATAGAGATAACAGATTCAAATGTCAAGTGCATTCTTACTTGGGACAGTACACATGAAGATGCTGTTGTAGCCGGAGGGGTATTTGCTACAACTGCCTATGATTTAGGTCCTGATGACTTTGGTATTATCGTTCTTGAAGATGCAGATGGATCTTGCCAATCATTAACTCCTATCATCAACAGAGGAGATAAAGTGATGCTCACCGTCAATCTAACGGCAAGTTTCAGCGGCCTAGCCGTAAGAACTGACATCACCGGCCAAGTCATCCCTGAAGAAGGATATGCTGGGGCGTTTGCATTTAGAACTCCTGCTTCATATGCATATAGAGTATACGACCTGTATTAAAACTAGAAATTAAACCTAAAAATAAGTTTGTGTGAAAAAACCACACAATTCCCTTTATTTTTTAATAGTTTCCCTACGCATATTCGCCATATTTCTAGATTTTAAAACCATACATTTTTATTCTCTATCATATTTCTTGGTAATAAGGATGGGCTCTCTTTTGGGTGCCTAAAAACCTTACTTTATCGGGAGGTGAAACGAGTTAATATCTCTTTGAAGCGGGGGCTGTTAGCATTTGATTCTAGAGCTGCTGTAGGTATCGGTTCTTTAATCATATTTATAGCAATGATTCTCGTCGCCGGCATAGCTGCGTCTGTTTTCATTCAAACGATGAATAGCCTAGAACAGCAAGCAGTACAAACAGGACAAAATGTAATAAGAGATATCTCTAGTGGATTAAAGGTGACACATATAAGTGGCTATAGTGATGGAACAGATATTACACAGTTGGCGATATTTCTGACAACAACCTCTGGATCTGGAGATATTGATTTGACCTATGCTTACATATCTCTTTCTGAAACTACCAGCCAAGTCATCCTTTCCTATGGTAGTGGTAATTTCAGCAGTAGTGTTTCAAATGGATTATTCGGTACACTCAATTCAAGTAATCTGACTGCTACCACTTATGGAATCATGGTAATTAGGGATGCCGATAGTTCTTGTTCATCAACTGCACCAACCATCAATAACGATGATCTCGTCGTTTTATTGGTAAATGCTACTATGTGTTTTTCAGGAATTGACACCCGTACAGAAGTATTTGGTAATGTGATACCAGAGCAAGGTATTAGTGGCAAAATCGGCTTCACTACACCAAGTACTTATATTGATGCTATAATGGATTTACAACCATAAAAAATCAAAATCATGATTTAATATTGTTGCCAAACACTATCTTCCAAAGAATATTTTTGCAATCTCATACAGTTCTATATCAACTGTTTTTAATTTAGACACAGCTTCATTTAATTCAACAGTTACAATTTTATTTCCCTGTAGCGCTACCATTTTTCCAAAGTCGGCGTTTTTGATCAATTCAACAGCTGCAACACCAAACCGTGTTGCCAGAACTCTATCATATGCTGTAGGACTTCCGCCTCGCTGTACATGTCCTAAAACGGTAACTCTTGTTTCTACATCCATGCGCCCCTCAATTAATTTTGCAATGTAGTGTCCCACTCCTCCAAGCCTAAGGTGGCCAAAATCATCTTTTTCCTTTGAATTCATAACTAACGATCCAATATGTTTTGGTTCTGCACCTTCTGCAACGACTATAATGCTAAAATTCTTACCACGGGCGTATCTTTCTTTTAAATGTTTACAAACTTCGTCTATATTAAACGGATCTTCAGGAATCAATATTTCGTCGGCTCCACCAGCAATACCACTAACTGTTGCAATCCATCCTGCATTTCTTCCCATCACTTCTAATACCATCACTCGATGATGTGATTCAGCAGTTGTATGTAATCGATCTATTGCTTCGGTAACAATAGATACTGCTGTGTCAAATCCAAATGTGTAGTCAGTAGAAGAAATATCATTATCTATAGTTTTTGGAACACCAACGACAGGGATGCCCATTTCATGTAGTTTTAATGCAACTCCAAGAGTGTCATCTCCACCAATAGCAACAAGGGCGTCTATGCCAAACTTTTTGATGTTTTCAATAGTTCTTTGTAATTCCTCTTGATTTTTAAATGGATTTGTTCTTGAAGTACCAATAATGGTGCCGCCTTTAGGTAAAATGCCTGAAACTGAGTAATCAGTGAGCAGTTCCATCTCTCCACGTATCAGTCCCCTCCAACCATTTTTTATACCAATGATTTCCCAGCTATAATTCATTGATTTTCTTACAACGGCACGTATAACTGCGTTTAATCCTGGGCAATCTCCTCCGCCTGTCAAAACACCGATTTTTTTCACAAGATTCACCTAGTTCTATTAAATAATTTACGACTATTTTCTCATTTCAAACGTTTAACTTTCTCTCTCTTTTAATACTTTTTATATAATTTCGTTTTTCAGATCATACTCCCAGATAACCGCTTAATCCTGCATCTACTGTTACACATGTAATAGCAACAATCCATACAAATGGAACAAAATAAAATAGTGTTATCAAAATATGGCTTCCTTTCAAAACCCTGAGTGTTATCGACATCATAAACGAGTGTACCACCAACACGACAAATACTGTTATAAATGTATATGTGTAAATTTCTGGAGGGACGGTAGAGATTATTGCTCCAATATTTATTTCTGATTCTGCAAACGGATCGCCGGTTTCGATCATGATGTTGTTCATATGTCTGCTTATAATAAGAGAAATGTAGATGGCAAAAGATATTCCAAAAGTAATACCTGCAAAAAGTGCAGTAGTAGTATTCACAATTGTCAGTTTCTTAATACGCAAATCTCTGATTTTCCTAATGTTTTCAGCTATCATTCTTGATACCTTATGTGGATTGGCCGCTGCGTATGTAGCCTCTCTAAACATCTCACTCGAACGTTGTATGTAGTTGCTGCCTGTGTCCACCCCAAACCATTCCCATGCATCATCATCATCTATTCTCGTTCTTAACCTTCTATAAAGATGCCTGACATGTTTTGTAAGAATGCCATAATCCTTTTGACTCAGATAATAAACTGATTCGTTTATCTTTCCTCCCCTCATCGCAGAAATCGAACCAAGTGCAGGTAAGAAACCTAGAAAATTCTTATCCATCCTTGTAATGTTCCCTTCTGCGATGAATATCTTGATTCCAGTAATCGCCAAAGGAGTGATTGACAAGGCAACCAGAATCTCAAAAGGGATCATCTGTACAAATGGGATAGGTGCTCCATATTTTGTATAAAGTAAGACCGATCCTAGTAATATTGATGCCAATACAGATAATTTGAAAGTTTTATCAACACTTTCCTCTAATTCGCCTTTTTCCCCAGTAAGATGCCATACTTCATCAGCAGGAATCATAGATTTCAGAAGATATAGTAATGCTCCTTCGGAGATTATAAGCATAAATGATGATAAATAGATAAACATGTTCATGTCCTCTGTCCCCATTATAATTGGTAAAACTATTCCAAAAGACATTACAAATATTATTGCGATAAGCATGCTTACATACACTTCACTGAGAATGACTATGTTTTCATTACTGGCTTCGTACATCGTCTTATACTCTTGTAAAACGGCCTCTTGTTCTGTTTCTATAAATTCTTTTGGTTCAACGCCACTATCGAGACTCTGTGAAAATCGATCTAAAAAATCTCTGAGTATCTTACTTGGGGTCCTGTCAGATACAAAACGGAAACTTTTTGCAAGAGGGGTACGCCATTGGGTCGAAAGTACGCCTATTCTTTTTAACTCCTTCCCTAAGCTCCCATACGCTTGCTTATCTCCAAGCATGTTAATAATTTCTCTAAGTGAGAGATCAGAAACTGCCAGCACTCTGAGATGAGTGATAAAGAAATGCATTTTTCCATTGATGTCTGCTTCTTTGTTTTTCCAACTTATAAAAGGGTAAAGTAATCCAAGAAATATCGGGACTGTCCCCCCAACGATAAATGTAATCGGATTAAAATCCACTGTGACCGGAAAAATAAAATCCAATATAAATGGTAGTAAAAACATAAATACTCCAATGGCAATCAATGGGAATAAAATGGTCCTGTAAAATTTTTTCGGATCCTCAAGACTGTTATAAGAAATCTTAAGTTGTTTTACAAAACTTTGCTTTTTTTCTTCATCCTCTTTTTTCTTGGATTTCTTTATTTTTTTCTTTTTTTTGTTTGCCATATTCCTTCACGATATTGATATAGGTAAACCTTGTTTCCCTTCTCTATAAAATCCCCAAACACACTGGACGACCTCATAATAGTCCATGATGTCCTCTTCAACCATTCTATCAAGAATGTGTTTCCTCAGCTCATATTCATTATAAATTTCTACGGTATCTGTATATCCTGCATTTCTCGCTATTTTTTGTTCTAAAATGTAACTATTTCGATTTGCCTTGAAAAGATGTACATCTTCAACAGGATTCCATTCAAAAGCGGTACGTGCCATGATGCCATCTACTTCTCTGTTGTATCCTTCTATTTCATCGATTGAAGTAACTCTTCTTACCATTCTTCCATCTCGTTCTATGGCCAGTTGTATCACCACAAAGTCGAGGTTATCCATAAAAGTTTTCGGTACGTTAATCGGGTCTCCTGTAAATCTCTGTATAACTTTTGTGACGCTGCCTGCATGAAATGTCGTCATGCATGGATGTCCTGTCTGCATGGCTTGAAATACCATATTTCCCTCAGCCCCTCTTACTTCGCCGGGTATAATGTAGTCTGGCCTTGATCTTAATGCTGCTTTTACAAGATCAAATAAATCCACCTGTCCCTCTTTTGGCCCACTTGTCTTTGTAAGCAAACGTTGCCATACATTATGCGGTACCTGCATCTCAGGTGTGCCCTCAGCTGTATATATTTTTTTTTCAGGTGGTATGAACGGAATTAATGCATTCATTGTTGTGGTCTTTCCGCATGCTGTTCCACCGCAGAGAAAAAAACTACGGCCATATTGTAAGCAAATCCAAAGATATGAGGCAATACTGGAATTGAGAGTTCCCCACTTTATAAGTTGTGTTATACTAATGGGAGTTTCGGTAAACCGCCTGATGGTCATACTAGGTCCTTTTAGACTTATGGTATCGCTATATATGATATTCCCCCTGCTCCCATCAGCTAATAATCCATCGACGATAGGCCTCCCCTCGCTTACAGGTGAACCCATCTTTTCACTTAACTTCCGTGCAAAAAGCGGACCATCTTCATTACTGATTTCAACATTGGTTTTGATCATACCAAAAATCTTATGGATGAGGTGAATTTTCTCTCCAGATATGATATGAATGTCTTCAAGATATGGATCTCTCATGAAACATTCGACAGGACCGACACCAACCAGATTCTTTATAACAAAATATTCAATATTGGTTTTTTGAAGGGATGTAGCTTTTATCTTTTCATTTTTACCAGATTTTGTGAAGCGTCCCTTTTTATCTGATTTAACGCCGACTGCTTTTTCATCTATGACAACAATTTCTTCTATTAATTGATGAAGAACTTCTTTCAGTTCATTGTCATCTATTACACTTTTCTTTTTGGGTGCCTTTTTAACGATTAATTTCAACAATCTATCATGTTTCTTTTGTTCCTCGTTACTTAAAATAGGTTCAATGGCATGGTACTCCACTTCATCCATATTTCCGGTTCTATATACGTGGATAAAAATAGAGCCTTGTGCATGATATATTAGATTGGGATACTCTTCGTCTCTTACTTCAAATGGTAATATAGTATAAAACACAGGCTCCTTCATTTTCTTTTTTATCATCTCATTATATTTTTGCAAGTGCGGATATTTTCCAAGAATTTGTTTCACATCTTCTTCTTCCATTCTTGTCATTTTCTCTCTCCAAACTTGCATAGCGATGGTGTTTCAAGTTCAATTTGTAATTCTTTCTATCTCGTGCTTGTTTTTACTATACTGATATAGGTAACCCTCGTTCCCCCTTTCTATAAAAAGTCCAGATAAATTGTGCAACTTCATAATAATCAAATATTTCTTCTTCAACCATCCTTTCTAAGATGTGCTTTCTTCGGTCATACTCGTCGTAAATCAAAATCGGATCTTCATATCCTGCCATTTTCGCTATTTTTTGTTCTAAAATGAAACTATTTCTGTTTGCCTTGAAAACATGTGTATCGTCAATGGCATCCCATTGAAATGCCAAACGCGACATAACACCATCCACCTCCTTATTATAACCCTCTATTTCGTCCACAGAGAGAACCCGTCTAAGTCTTTTCCCTTTCCGTTCCACAGCCATCTGTATCACTACAACATCAAGATTGTCCATAAATGTCTTAGGTATGTTGATGGGATGTCCAGTAAAACGTTGTATAACTTTTGTGACGCTGCCTGCGTGAAACGTTGTTACAACAGGATGCCCAGTCTGCATAGCTTGAAATACCATTCGACTTTCTATTCCTCTAGTTTCTCCTGGAATAATGTAATCTGGTCTCGATCGAAGTCCGGCTTTTAGAAGTTCGCCCTCGTCGACATGTCCTTCTTTAGGTCCCGTAGTTCTCGTGACTAACTGTTGCCACACATCGTGAGGTATCTTTACTTCAGGCGTATTTTCAACAGAATAGATTTTTTTGTCTGGCGGTATGAATACAAACATTGCATTGGCTGTAGTTGTTTTACCTGCAGCTGTTTCACCGCAAACAAAAAGACTGCGCCCGTACTGTAGACAGAGCCATAGATACGCTGCAATGCCCGTATCAATAGTTCCCCAGCTAATAAGTTGTGTTATACTAATGGGAATTTCATTAAATTTTCTAACAGTCATGCTAGGTCCTTTTAAACTTACATCCTTGCTATGTATGATATTTACTCTGCTACCATCTGGCATGACTCCATCTGCTATTGGTTGCCCTTCACTAACAGGACTGCCTATTTTCTCAGCAAACTCTTGTGAAAAAGTATCGGCCCACTCTTTGTCGATATAAATATTAGTCTTAATCATATCAAAAATCTTATGGATGAGGTATACATTCTCGCCTGTTATAATATGAATATCTTCGATATATAAGTCCCTCATAAAAGGTTCAAGAGGGCCACCACCCACTATATTTTTAGTTATATCGTACTCTATACTCATCTTTTCAACAGAGTTAACCCTTATTTTACCTGTCTTCGTTTTCCCTATTTTCCCCCTTGATTTTTCATCTAAAAAAGTGATTTTATCTATGGCTTTTTTAATAGCATTTCTTAAGTCATCTTGAGATTTGATGTTTGTTGTGAGGTGAGCTCTTTCATATATTGCCTCCAAAATCATATCACGTTTTTTTATCTCCCTCTCATCCAACGTAGGCGTAATAGCATAATACTCTTTTTCCTCCATATCTTTAGTTCTATAGATGTGTATAAAGACAACCCCCTTTGCAGGATAGATGAGATTTATATAATCCTGGTCCTTAAGGTCTCGAGATAATTTACTATAAAATTCAGGCCTTTCAATATTCTTTTTTATACGTTCTAGATATTTTTTAAGGTGGGGATTTTCCAGTATCAGTCTTTTTTCCTCTTCTATCTCCATTTTTAACATGTTTCTAAGATCCCTCTAGAACGCCACACCAGTTGTTTCAATCGCCAGTCCTGTCCTAGGTCTTACAGAAAACGTTGTCATAGGTTCGTATTTATGATGTGCCCCGTTAAACTTTTCGAGATATATATTGTGGACAATTCCAATTCCTGGCATAGATTCCCGTGTAATTTTAAAATGAATGTCGGAAAACATCTGAAAAGAACTATGTATAGCATCAGACCATTCGTTAGGATTGCCAGTCATAATGAATATCTTGCCGTAACCTTTTAATCGATTAAAAAAATTGGTGAGTTCAACTAAATTATCCTCGTTTAAACTTTCGTTAAGAAGGGTGGACAGCGAGTCAATAAAAATGATCTCAGGGTCAAACAGTTTTTTACATGTTATTAAACCTTCAAGAAACGTTTCTTTTGGGAGGGTTTCTGCAAGCATTACTTCAGTAGAAATAAAAAAAAGTTTTCCTTTCATTAAATATTTTCTGACATCATACCCAACTGAAGCTGTTTGCCTCAAAAAACTTTTGATGGTGTACTGGGTAGAAACATAAGAACAGGTGCAACCATTTTTCAAAAAACTATAGCAAAGTCTCTGACTGAAAATACTTTTACCAGTACCTTCTTTTCCTTCTATGAAAACTAGAGATCCATCTGGTATGCCCCTTCCAAATCTTTGTGCAAACCCATCCTTTTCTCCTTTTCTTTCTAATACTATCGATTTTATTGCCATGTATCTTTAACCCATCCACGTTTCTTTTAAATGTTAAATGTAAATTCATCCTCAATGGCTTGAGGGCCAACAATTTTTAATTTGTGATCTCCAGCCGACAAAGTTTCTTCCACATATATTGTTGTATATTCTGAGGGCTGAATAGAACTATCCGTAAAATTGTAATTTGCTGTAGCAACAATATCTCCATCAATAAGTAATTGAAATGTCTCGTTTGTTGTTGCCAACTTTTTTCCGCCAATGTTCTTTAGATAAAAGAGGTAGTCGCTACCTGATGTTGGAATGTTATTAGGGTCATTAATAATCGTAAAGTCGGTATCGAGTTGATCCTGGACCCTATCTCCTTTATCTGAAAGTGATGTGGAGACGTTTGTAGTTACTGCAATAAAAACACCCGATACGGCACCAGCTATTATCACTGATGCAATAAAGAATATTACATGTGTCCCAGTTAGGCTAAATCCCACTTACATCACTCTCTTAATTATCATACAATCGTATATTCATAATAATCTGATATGCCATTATCTGTTGTAACTTTCAATATTCTTGTTCCGGCGCCTGGTAAGTTAGTAACGTTAAAATAAACCTCGTTTTCAGGATAAAGATATGATCCGGTAGAAGTAAATTGTTGAACGGTTCCATTTATCAAAATGTTGAAATAACTTGTCTCTAGAACAACACTGCCCGTGTTGTACACGGTGAAATTAAGATCATAATTTGAACCGTTGCTAGGGGTAATAACACTTGTAATGTTTATATCGGTTTGAACCTGATCACTGGCCCTGTTTTTCATATCATCATACGATTCATTAGTATCTATCATGGTTGGCAGGATGTTTTCTACTGCAGTTCCAACAACTATTAGCGTAGAAACTCCTATTATAGCAGCAGCAGCTGCTAGTGAGAATCCCATCCTTACATTACCTCCAAATTAATATGAATGTGTTCCAATATCCCCTCTGCTTTACGTTGCAAATTATAACTCTAAACTTGTAAATAAATATTTTTATTTAGGTCGGTAAGTGTCTAGTTTCTTTGCTATTCTAGCTAATTCACCATCTATTCTATCTATAAAATGCTTGTCAAATTTGTTGCCTTTAAGTTTTTGTATAAATATCAACGATTGTATGTGATCTCTTGATGGTAAATTGGAAACCTCTCTCCTACTAGTTTCTCCACTTTTAATTTCTTCAGTTATACCATTTGAATAATCAAGTAAACTTATTTTTGCATCCTCAGAAATCCAACCTATGTCAACATAATAATCTAATATTTCAGGAAGATATGCGTGTCCACATTTATCTACAAGGTATTGAAGCCATTTCATTAAAACTATAATGCTTTCAGGGTCGCTAGGAACTTTTGTTAATGGATTTAGTTCCCAACTCTGAGCGGGAAATGTTATTTTCTCAGAAACCTGTATATCTTCTGTTGTAACAATCTTTGGAGATTTTTCACTTCCCGTATCTTTATAGAAATCTACTTTGCCCGTTTCTATGTTCGTTATTCTCTCCTCTAATTTTCCTATAGTCTCAACTAGTTTTTGCATATCTGCGTTTTCGGTAATTTCCTCATTTTTGATTGTGTTAACACTAGATTTATAATAATCATTTATTATTTCGCTAATTTTATTTGCAAGCATGTAGAGCTGCTCTCTTTTAATTGTTACTTTTTTTTCCTTCAATTTCTGTCCTAATCTCTCTGCAATTCTCGAAGGAATAATATTTTCAGCAACTAGGGTTGATAGTTCTTTTTCCAGATCAAAACCCTCTGAAACCTTGTCTATACTATCTCCCTTTTCATCTTCCATATGCTTCACCTAATTTACATTCTAACCTTTTAAACTTTCTATAAATTCGTCTACAAATATGTCTATCTTATCATCCAAGGATAATGCGTTCAAGGACTTCTCTATTAATTTATCTAATTCGCTATTAGATAGTTGTTCCAACGTTTTATTGTCTATAGGGTTTATAGCCCATTCTTTGGACGTTCTCGCTAGAATTGCATCAGTATTTATAGTTTTTACAGGTGCTTTGTTTTGACCCTTGAGTGTTTTTAGTTTTGCACCAGACCGTTCAGCAAAAGACTCCAATTCTGCAGTTCTCTCTTTTAATGTATCAATTTCATTAGTAAAATTCTCTAACGCATCAATTCTCTTTTTAGTTACTTTTGAAAGCCCAACAAAAGGATTCATTTGTTCTGATACTATCTCATAAAGACTAACAAGATCATCAAGATCTTTAAAAACCGCCTCTAATTTTTGATTTAAACCACCAATTTCTTCCTGATTCTTCTTAATTTGAAAATCAAAATCCTTTATGCTTTGGAGTATTGCACGTTTTTGCTCCAGTGTTTCCCGGGGTGTCTTACCAAGGGAGTCTAATTGTACATCTTTCTGTGATTTTTTATCAGGGGGTTTATTTCCATCTTCAGTTTGTTCTTCTTTTGTCCCAAGTTTAATTATCTTTCTTATATCATCTGCATTGCCTTTTTTCTCTGAAGGTTCTTTAGATACAGCTGTGCCCATCTTTGGAGTTGATGCATTATCCTTCTTAACTGTTCTTTTATCCTCTGTTTTTAGTTTGGTCCCTTCATCTTTTATTTCTTTACTGGAACCTGAACCGTCGTCGTCCGATTGCTCTGCCAAAACTCCCTCATCTTTCCCCATCTTTAGCTTTATCTACACCCCTCCCTATATAGCAAGCATATAGGCCAACCTTTATATATGGAACTATAACCCGGTATTTATACTTTTACTTCTATAAGAT
>Ga0272444_10003352_pt1 | contig 14442 bp, 13 predicted proteins | sample SSMForm13_FD_201033 | JGI IMG/M metagenome (GOLD analysis project Ga0272444, IMG submission 201033) | Marine sediment archaeal communities from Little Sippewissett salt marsh, Falmouth, MA, United States - SSM-Form-13 | ecosystem: Environmental > Aquatic > Marine > Wetlands > Sediment ...
GGGCAGAAAGTGCGAACACTGGTCGATCGAGAAGAATCAGCAGGCACGTATTCTATAGCTTGGGATGGCACGAACACCTCTGGGCAATCAGTTTCAACCGGAGTCTACTTCTATCGTTTCCAGGCAGAAGAGCACGTCGAAACGAAAAAGATGTTGCTCCTGAAGTAGACCGAAAAAACGGTCACAATCTGGCCACAATACGGCGTAAGTCCTTGTGCCACAAGGCGAGTATGGGGTTCGATTCCCCCCACCTCCATCTAGATAACACATTACAATTCAATAGCTTACAAGCCGGACGGGGGTATTGTACCCCCCACCCCTACCTTTGTAAGTCTATATCCCCCAATAACGCTGAATGTCGTAACACCGTTTTGGTCACAATTTGGTCACAATCAGAAGAGTAGTGATGACATCCTCGTCGCTTGATTCTAGCGCTGATCTTGAATACTGGCTTCACCTGTACCCACACGACAGTTGGGGGAGTTCACATGGTAAGGTCGTAAGAAGTGGGCTACCACGACTTGATTTTCGACTCCTCTTGCCCGGCTCAGGCTTGAACGCCACATGCTGAACCCTCACATACACCACCTTCGATAACCAATCAGTGGCCACGTATTCGATTCCACAAGAACTGCATGGCCTTACCGGCATCATCGACCTCTGGATTAAGTTGTGTCATAAAGGTGTGCGACTGATCCGTTACGAGCCTCCAATTGAATACGTACTGGCCCTGCCTTTCGGAGTCGGTGTGAATCTCCCCGAACCTGAGATCACTGAATGTAAGAGAGCCATCGGCCGATTCCTCAACGGTATACCAGCCGTTTGAGAACCAGAGCAGTTGACTTACAGCCCGGCTGTCCCGGATTCCTTCCAGAAGATTGTCGTTCCTGCTTACGAATCTGAACTCAATCGCGGAACGTGTATCGAACAAAGAGTAATAGCCGACATAAAAGCCACCGGGTGCTTCCGCCGTGGCTCGCCAAAGCACAGTGTTGAACAAGGTCGGAGTCGTCATCAGCCGATCGTGTGAAATACCCTGTTGGGTAAGCGACTCATTCACGACTGACCTGACGTGAATTTTGATGACGATACTCATGCCCATGTATATAGTGCTGAGCGCCAGTCCGGTGAGAATCACGGCCCTTCTGGCACTGGGCGAACGTCGAAGAAACAGCGCTACCGCGATCGCAAACAGCAGCGGCACGGTGTAGAGAGGATCAACAATGGAGATAGTGTTGAAGCCAATCTGATAATCGCTGAAGGGCTGGAACACCTGTGTTCCATAGACCGTGAAACAGTCCAGGAGCACTGCCGACAGCAGGCATGCTAACGACAGTACACTCCAATCCTTCACAGATGCTCGACAGCCGTTAAGCTTGAATAACACCCAACCCAGCAACGGGGCAAGGGCGCAGTTTAGTAGCAGGGAGTGCGATATCCCGCGATGCCAGCCCAGCCGCGTGATTTCATCCATCATTGGATAGAACAGAACGTCGAGGTCGGGAATAGTACCTACGACGGTACCCCAAATCAGAGCCCTGTTGCCCACCTTTTTCCCCAGGACTGTCTCACCTACCACTGCACCTAAAGCTGCTTGACTTATTGAGTCCATTTATTCAGCCATCCAAAAGGTCACATTTCGTACCTGTTTATCAAATCATAAAAGGATCGGTCTGTAATAGCAAGCTGACTCAATGTCCGATTCCACGTCGGCTAGAGCGTCATCAAAGCCGCTTGTGATCGCATGTTTTCTTGATACCGAGGTCTGGTAACTGTGTCAGAGACGATTGTGATTGATGCTCTCTTTGGATGCTCTTATTCTTGATCGCAGAATATCACACTCCACCATCTGCGCACATTTTCCGATCTCCCGTACCAGTTGGTAGCAAAAAGAAACGGGTGTCCCACTCCCTTGAGAACAATATGGTTAGAGTCTTTTAACAAGGCACATTCGACCGGCACGAGGCCATCGCCGACTGTCTTACCGTTACCGCCGAGAAATCGATAGCATATTCGAGAGATCCAAGTGGTAAATGGAGTCTTCTCTCGCGTGTCAACAGCCGCCCCGGCAATAGACACGTAGTAGACGTGCTCACTGAAGCAGGCATCGGGTAGAACTCTCTGCACGAATGCCCGCATGGGAGACGGGCAGCTGCCATAATGCGGGCTGCCCAGAGTGATCAGGTGTGAGCAGTGCTCCACACCGTTGAATGTATGGCCCAGGAAAGGTTGTGAGCTTAGATACAGTCTGCCAACAACTCCGCCAGCGCTATGACCCAGGAGTGTAATCTTTTGGTCGCTGCTCGTCTCCAGAGCCATGTCAACAGTCCTCTTCACCTTGAGCAGGATTCTGAGCCAGCCTTTTGCAGAGTAGGCCCTTAGCCAGTCAATGAAGTTGATTCTGCAGACATATACCGGCTGATCCGACAGCTCTGACAGCGCACGAGCCATTTCCGAATAGAAGCCCGAATAGGATAGAAATCCTCCAATCACTACTATAGGCTGTTGTTTCGCTGACACCATAATTAAGTATATTAGTTTTCGGGATTTTTGATCAGCCCCAGTTTCCTACCCATCTTCAGCAGGCCACGACCCATCCCTGAGAGTTCCATAGTCTTTGTAGGGTCGCCCCATTCGCTATCTTTTCTGACGACTATCCAACGTTTGATCTCCGGGATCATGGCGATAGTGAAGACGACATTGGCGGCTATGGCAAAATACAGGTAATAGACGTTGTGAGTGCGAAACCATAGCCAGGGTATCACGAACAGCACACCTAGAAAATAAGCACTAAGCATGTCTCTCAGCACAGCCAGACCTATCAGCATGCCGGGTATGGAGGTTGCGAAGACACCGATCCAGTCAATGGCGAACAGCGTCCCATAAATGACGGAGATACCCCGACCACCCCGAAACTTGTAGTAAACCGGCCAGACATGACCGACGAGAGCCGCAAAAGCCGTGAAGAGAAAGTATACCTGGTCGGCGTATATCGTTTTAACAACTATAATCGGTACAAAGACCTTGACCACATCCAATACATAGGTCAAAAAACCATACTTCGAACCTATATGTACTGAAACAGATGTCGCGCTCACGGTCTTCAGTACCATTTTCTGTTCGCTGCCATCCAAACTGAGCTCGGTACTCTCTGCCGCTCTCTTGCCTTTGCCAAACAGACGAGTGACTATTCGTGCAGATGATACGGCTCCTATCAAATAGCCCACAACAGATGTGAGCAAGACTGTATTAAGATCCAAGTGTTCCATAGTCACCTCTACTCGAGATAGACCTTTCCTTCGTGAGCATCCAGCGTAATATTCTGATTATCCTGAATAATCATGGTAGCGTCTTTCACGTTTACGATGGCCGGCAGACCATACTCTCTGGCAACGATCGATGTGTGTGACAGTATCCCTCCGGTTTCCGCCACCACCCCGGCAACAACGGTGAACAGGGGGGTCCAGCCTGCGTCAGTGAAAGGAACTACCAGTATATCGTTTTCTCTGAATTCCTCGGGGGCATGCGCGGGATCGCGTACAATCCTGGCTCTTCCTGTAATCTTACCGGGGCTACCGCAGATTCCGACGAGATATTTCTGGTTTTGCAGATCGGCTACCGTCTTGTAAGTGACCTGGTCTCCGCAGACAGTGTCCGAGGGCTCGATTCTGGAGTCAGCTGCCAGTTCCTTTATTCGGGTCGAGATTCGCGACCGAGCCTCCGGAGCCTCCAAGCGATTCTTGACTAGATCCTCGATCTCGTCAACATAAAGGAAAAAGATATCATCTCTCTCTTTCAAGATACCACGATCCATAAACCTGTCAGCCATGGCCAGAGACAACCGTCGCATCTGATAGGCATCCTCAGACATCAGCATGCTTATCCTCTCGCGCATATCGATGTAGTCAATGGTTCGGGCAAGCATACGTCTGAACCTTAGTCGTTTTGTGGGACTGAGTTGCTCGGATAGGGCAGCAATCAGCTTGGACCTACTTGCATCCGTCTCTTCACTGTTCGGCTTATTCGGACCGGAGGCTGCGCGGGATATCGATTTCCAGACAAAGGAGGGATCCTCGCACCAGGGGGTGGCGGTGAAGTCGGTGCCGCTTGAACTGAGGAAACCATAACTGGCCATGAAGCGCTTCATCGCTACAAGCAGTTCCTCACCTTCGGGGGTACCGGTGAGGGTGTTGCGGATCGCCTCCGGGTCTCCGTCCTCGAGGATGACAAGCGTTCCCGGAGCAAGGTGCCGAGCTATTGATGCCATCGCTTGAATCTCCCGGTTAGGTTCCATTGATTTCAAGCCAACCAGTCCTTTCAGTAGTTGCTGTGAGGCAGTTTCCGGGGCATGTGCGGTAACGAATCTCGCGAGCAGCTTGTTGCGAATCATCATGTTGATTCCCGCAACTACCACGTACCACTGTGTCAGTCCGTGGATTTCCATCAGGTAGCGTGTTTCCTGCATCAACGTGTGTTCACCGCATGAGGACCAGTCGGACTGACGCAGGCGCGCCAGCTTTGTCGCATGGGCCGACATGAAGCCTCTCATCTCTTTACGCGCAGAAGACAGCTTGAGAAGAAAAGGTATTGATTTTGTCAATCTGAGCAGCAGTCGGGGCGAAAGCCAGAACGGCAGGCCAGATGCCTTCTCCTCACGTGCAATCATCCCCATGAAGTTATGCGGCAGTCCAACCTGTTCCAGAAGTCCACCCAGAAGGGTCATATCAGTATAGGCTCGCGAGCAAATACGTTTGGTCAACTGAGCGAAGTCATAGTTGTTTGTCCCGAGAAGCTTTGTGAAGAGACGACCAAATACGTTGACCGCCATGGACCGGACATTTGTGGACCACAGGAGCGGTTTGATCAGACCCGGTATCATGTCGGAGACGAGCCTGTTGGAGTAAATGTGTTTGCCGATCAATGTTGTGACCGGCCGAACCTGCAAAAGGGAAAGACCGGTCTGATCCTGTGCCCACTCGACATCGACTGGCACTCGCATCTCATCGGCGAGTTCTGTTACATGTTTCTGGATTGTAGAGATCAGTTCCTTCTCCAGAACTGGCTTGCCGGCAGTTCGTATTGAGTACTCGGATATCACGCCCCGAGCGTCAATTCGGTAGCGATCCGGATCAACACGACCCTCTACAAGATCCTGTCCGGGACCACTGACAGCCTCAATCAAGACGCCGGGCTGACCTGTTACGGGATCAGCACTGAATGCAACTCCCGCGGACTCCGCTATTACCATCTGCTGAACCACTAGAGCCAGAGCTGGCTGAATTCGGAAACTGTCTTCATGAATCTCACTTAGATACACTATTAGACGGTGATTCAGAACGGAGGCATAGCACTTATTGATGGCTCCAAGGAGCCCTGACTCAGATTCAATATTCAAAACCGTGTCTAGTTGTCCGGCGCACGAAGCAAGGACATTGTCTTCACCGACCATGGACGAGCGCACGGCTACCGGCATCGTCAGGTCCTTGAGACACTTCTTGATTTCGCCGGATAGATCGGGTGGCAAAGTACCGTTCAACAGTTGCTGACGCAGTTTCTCAATGCGATACTCGTCGATGGCTGGGAGCGAAGTTACGTCGATCTTGTTGTGGCTGAGATATCTCTGGAACCCTGAAACCGTTATGACGAATCCTGGTGGAGTAGGGCAGCCGGACATAGCCAATCGCGCCAAACCCGCCCCCTTCCCGCCCGCTAACTCATCGCGGAGCGCCTTTCTATCACCGAGTCTGACAACCAGGTTCGCCATTTTCCGTGTGGGCTTCCTATTTTCGCAGTGACGCCTTGCTGAAGACGTGGCCAGGGATTTCCATATCGAAGCTCACCTTGCTGATAACGAACTCCGTTCCCTGACCACCCTTTAAGGCATCCCTGAAGAGCATGCGCTCGGGGTACCATCGACCATCTATGCGTGACACCGACTTGATCTCGGTGTATTTGAGAAGCTTACCACCCTTGGCGAACCGATTCTCCTTTAGCGGAATGAAACGTTCCTGATCCACCCATATTTCCCTGGAATGGTAAGCCACATTTTCATCCTTGGCCTGGAGACTCAAGACCCAGCAAGCTCTATTATCCAGCGTATCTTCGCGTCTAATCTCCGCATCATACATCTCTGTGTACTTAGCGTCATCCATGAGATCCTCGTAGGACAGGTCGGATCCCATTACCGACTGACGGAGCATGTGTCCCGAGATTCGGATAATTCTGTCTGTTTGCGGAGTATATATCCAGAGCTGGTCGTCGAGTTTCAGCATCTTGGTGCCTTTTTCTCTTGCCGGAGCAAGATACTCCGTAAACGATCTGGTAGTACCCTCAGTCCATGACTTGAGTTTTACAGTTCGGGTTACACGCTCACCCATTATCTTCATTTCGGACTCAGAGATCTTGGAGTCCGCACCGAAGTTCTCATCGACCTTGCGTAGGACTTCATCACCGGTGATCGGGTCGTCTGCCGACACTAGAGTCGCAACTGCTATCAGAATCGACAGGAACACAATTCGTCTCATGCTTCGAACTCCTTTGTAAGTTGCGATGTCTGTCTTCGGTAAATACCCAGGCCCGATATCATTGCTCCGAGCAAAGTGGCAGCCAGTCCGGGTATGAAGCCGATAAAATAGCTGGTCCGAGTTATCTGTGCGCGGAGCACATCCGACATGACTATTGAGGCGTTCTTCATAACCGAAGATATATCAACGCCAACTTTCTGGAGATACCACGAGGACAGAAGCCCAAGTATCGTTCCCACTACAGTGCCTATGAGACCGATAAGGGCTGACTCGGCGATCAGAAACCGGTAGAGGTGACCCTGAGTCTCCCCGATCGCCAGACGAATTCCAAACTCGCCATATCTGCGGATACTTCCGAGCAGGCCTGCATTCCACAACACTATGGACATGGCAGCAACAAATATGGAAACAAGCGCACCCGATACATATCGGTACATCTTCAGGGTTGCCTCGAGACCGCTATGCTGCATTAGAGTCATCATTACAGGCGCAAATCTGCTCGGCTGAGTCTCCGGACTGCTATTGAATGCTTCTGCAATCCGATTGGCCTCAGCCGGCCAGTACCTGCCGTCATTAAAAAAACCGACTATCTCACCAGCTGCATCAGTCATATCAAGAGCGTTGCGAATGTCATTAATATCGGCAAATACTAAACCGCGATCCATGGCCGCGACGCCGAAACGAATTGTGCCTGATACGGTTAGATTGAAAGTCGTCAGGCTGCCGTACATGCCGGTAGTGATTATGGTCACTGTCTGCCCCAAACCGATGTGTAGCCGTCTCGCCATCTCCTCGGTTATGAGCGTTTCGCCCTGGCTCGAGGGCAGTCTGCCGGCTACTATCGCCTGGCTGAGATTGAGGACCTCGGGTTCTATCGTTCCGGTTGACAGCAGGTCTGCCCCAAGTCCGAAGATGGGCCCCTGGGCCACCGTCTCGCCGCTGGAGTCCGGCACATCAATCAAACCCGCGAAACGAACTCGCGGTGACCAGGTGATATCGTCGAACTCCGCTCTTAGTTTCGAAAGCAGGTCGGCGACACCGAGGTAGGCCAGGTCGTTGGGCATCTGGTCGCAGTTCTCCGAATAAGCATGAGACATCACAATCAAGTGGCCGGAGCGAAAACTTGCATTGGCTCTTACGATGTCATTCTCAAAACCCATCATCCAGCTGTAGAGCACCACGGTGAGCATCACGCCACCAATGACCACCAATGAAGGAAACAGGCTACGAGAGCGGTCTCTCAAGATACCTTTCAGGAGAAACCTGATCATAGCATTCTTCCTCGTAGTGCCTCGGTTGGCTCAAGCTTCGAAATTTGCCGGGTTGGCAGGTAACTCACAATAGTGGTGGCGATGAATACCAGGATAGTAGTGCCCGCTATGATACCCACTGTAAAAACCGGATAGAGTTTTTCACCTAACGCGAATCCGTAGCTGTCGGTAGTCTCAAGCAGAGTCCACCCCTTGTCAGCAAAGAGCGACAGCAATGGAATACCGTAGGCCGCTCCTATCAGAGCCCCCAATCCGGCTTGCATCGCCCCCTCGAGCGTAAAGAGCTTTATCACACGCCCCCGAGTCATGCCAAGGGCCATCAGGGTGCCGATTTCCTTTTTGCGCCGGAATATTGAGAAGATTTGTGTATCGAAAATGGCAAGCAGTGCCAGACACAGCAAAAGCACATAGATTATCAGAGAACCCATCGACTTTGACTTGACCATTTCCGTTACGTCTCGCAGCAGGTACTCCTGGTTTTTGAAAGACCAACCGGGCAATTGGGAGTTATCAGTCAAGTCTCTGTGCAACACAACAAGAGTTGCTTCGTTGGACATCTCCGCCAGATGCTGCAATTTCTCCAACGGTAGCCAGACCTGTCCAACATCAACTGACTGGACTGAAGTCTTCATGACCAAACTGACTACAGCGTCCCTGGCATCGAAAGTCCCATTGGCGTCGCGCCACTGCAGTGTGAAAGAGTCGCCTTGCTTGAGTCCGGTTGCTTCCGACATCCGATGTCCTATCAGGGCCGGAATGGGGTCGGAATCCCCGCTGAGTACTTGCGTAGGAAGGTTGAGCACCTGTTGATCGGGATCTATGGCCTTTATCACAACCGGTCGGATTCGTCCTTCAGGGTAGATCGTACCCTGGATAACCAGAATAGCGGTGGCTTGGTCTTTCTTGATCAACTCCTCGAGGTCCCCGGGGATTGCCGAGTGGGCGTTTTGGAAAGAGAGGGGGTCATAGGGATCGTAGTCATTCTGCCAGTACTGACCGCCTCCTAACTGGGCTTCAATCATGGCTTCCGCGGTCTGCTCGTACATACCTTTAAGCAACGCCTGCGTAGTAATGATGGCGAGGAACGAAATCGAAAGGACGATACCGTTCAGCCATGCTTTCAGGCCGGCCCCGATCAGGTTCCTTATTGCCAATCGCAGAACGAGCATGGTCAGCCAGTCCTCTCGGTGTTGTTCTGCATCAATTCATCCCGCGACACCTTTCCGTCGGTAAGTGAGATTTTCCTTCGTAGGTAGCCGATAACCTTTTCATCATGTGTGGCGAATATGAAAGTTGTTCCCAGTTCTCGATTGAGATTCTCCATTATTTGCAGGATGTTATGGGAATTCTCTGCGTCTAGATTGGCGGTAGGTTCGTCGGCCAGGACAATGGCCGGTTTCTTGACGATGGCTCGGGCGATCGCCACCCGCTGACTTTGCCCGCCTGAGAGCTGTGCTGGTCTGGACTTGTGTCGATCTGCAAGGTGCACCAGTTCCAGAGACCTCATCACCGCCCGTTTTCTTTCAGCTGCGGGATAACCTAGAAGAAGCAGAGGGAACTCCACATTCTCAAACACGCTATAAACCGGTAACAGGTTGAAGGTCTGAAAGATGAAACCGATGTGACGGTTTCGTAGTTCAGCCGCTTCCTGATGTGTAAGAGCCTCTATCCTTCGCTGCATGGTAGTTGCGCTGCCACTCGATGGTACATCCAGCGAGCCGATGATGTTCAAGAGAGTTGTCTTACCCGATCCGCTCGGTCCCACCAGTCCAGCGAACTCACCTTCCTTGAAGGACAAGTCCACTCGATCCAGTGCCATCAAAGTCTGCTGGCCCATCGGGTAGCGCTTCATCAATTCCTCTGTCTTTATCAATGGTTTGGCTGAAGTCATTGCTACTTAGTCCTCGACTTATCGGGTTGGTCAGTGGTTGAATGCAATGGTAATCTGAATTCCCTTTCCATTCAGCATGCTCCCAGAATCGTAATTCAGGATGCTGGCGGGTGGATTCCAGAAACCGTTAAAGGAAAACTTCCAGTTATCCAGGGTGTGTACCCAGGCGAAGAAGCTATAAGACTCCCCTCGCCCGAGATCGTGATAGAACACACACTTGATGACATCTGCTATTCCCAGTGAATAGTCCACCGAACCTGCAATAAGCTGATCTGGATTGGAGCTGCCCAATAGATCGGCCGGCTCGCCTGTCTCGAAGTACTCGCCAGTAACCCCTATTCCGTTTCCAATCCCGATAGTGTAGTCTGCGCCCACGTTAATGAAGCGCTGCCACCTGTTCAGGAGTGATTCGGCACCCCGATCAACAACCACGATTTCAGACCAGAAGCCGATTTCGATGTCCCACCGCATGTCGAATGCATATCTCTGTTCTATTGGCGCACCCGTCAGTACCGGAAGACCCGGTTGCATCAAACTGCTCAGGTCTGGCTCTCGACGATGATAAGTGAAGGCCAATTCCCCGGTTTTGATGGGATATTGAACCCTTCCGCCTAACTCCCCTCGCTCAGGCTTGGTTGGGAACAGCTCCCAGCCCTTTATTTCGTCGTTGCCATAGAGTCCCCAGAGCCAGACGTTCGCATTGTTATTGAAAAACACGCGCACGAGTGCGCCGTAGACACCCTCCGAAAACTGCATAGGATCTCGAGGATCAAGGCCGTCAAACCACATCAGCGGTCGAATCAGCACTGCCGACCCGAAGTTCAAACGCTGCAGGCCGACCCTCAAGTCGACATTGGTCATTGTCAGTCTGGCGTAGCATCGGTGAAGCTCCACCTCGGAGATGTCCTCGGTTTCTCGGGACCGATCGTCATAGCTGAACCGACTCTCAAAGAAGGCATTCGCAGCTAAGTAGGCATCAGCCGTAATCGAGCTCCCAAGGTCGCTCGAAACGCTCAAGCCCGTGATATAGCGAGCAGCCAACTGGGTGTTTGTCGAATCCGTATCATTGACTACTCCCCAGGTGGAGGCCTGACCTTCCCACCTGGCCGTCTGTGACAGAACGAGGCCGGGCAGCCAAGTTGGCCACAGAACCAAAACTACCCAATTAAGCAATCCAGTCTTGAGCAATAGTATTCTCTCCAAAAAAGCCTCTGACTACAGTATATTACATAGACCCTGTAGCGCCAACACCAACCTGTACAGAGAGCCGGTAAAATTGGAGTAACTCTTTATGGCACATGTTTTTCGTTGAATTCTTGGGTCAGTTGACGATATATACATGAAAGAATTTCTCTGCAGGGATCGATTAGCGAAAGTGGCAGTTATATGGTTTTATCTGGACAGGCTGACGCGCAATCAACGCGCAGAAGATACGACTTGACACATGAGTAGAGACGAAACAAAGCACGCTGAAAGAACCAGCCGCCCTTGCGACACCGGGTCAGGCAGAGGGAGAAATGTATTCCTTACGGGAGGTACCGGATTTGTCGGCGATCTATTGATCAGGAAATATCTGGAGCGTACCGAATGCAACCTGTGGGTACTGTCCAGACCTATGGGGGGAGTGCCGGCAAAAGAGCGGATCCTGGACAGGATTGAGTCAAGAGAACATCACAGGATACGGGTACTGGAGGGAGATCTGACTCGTGATATTGACGAAGACGTTGATGATCGCAGTAACCCCCCAGGTGTCATCGACAGAACCAAAGAGGAGTCGTATGGCTCGTTCCTGGAGATGCTCAAGGTAGTTGATGAAGTCTTTCACAATGGCTCCTACCTTAGCCTCAGAAGGAGTGCGGGAGAAAGACAGAAGTGCATGGACGTCAATCATGAGGGGACGAAGAGACTCCTGAATCTGATTAGCATGTTTAAGCCGGACCTGAAAGCGCTCTTCTATACCAGCACCGCCTTCGTTCATGGAAGAATAACCGAGCCTGAAGAGTTCGGAGAGGATGATGTTCTAGCTAATGTCTGGCTCAATCCCTACGAGGAATCGAAATGGAAAGCAGAGGAGTTGATCAGGAACGCCGGCTACCCGTACAGGATCTTCAGGCCGGGCATGATAGCCAGAGAGCCGGGTGTCGATATCCTTAGCTCACACACGATGTATGGTGTAGCGAACGTATTGGAATCAGGCTACAAATCTATCCAGACCAGCGAATCCAATGGTCCCATTCACATCAGAGTGAAGGGGATGGTAGATGCAGTTCACAATATCATCCTCAGGTCAGAGCTGGTCGATATGATGTTCGATATAAGGGCGTCGAAGCACGAGATGAATCATACCTACAATACGCTGAACACATCGAATACCCGTTTGGAAGACGTGCTTTACTCCATATTGTATAACCTCAACCCCAAGATGACGTATGAGTTTGTGCCTGATCTGGATCATAGCCAAGGATTGAATCATATGGAAGAGCTCTTGGAAAGAGTAGTCTACCCGATGTATGCAGGATATCTCTTCAAGAAGTCTCCCGAGTTCAGAATGGACAATGTCATTGAAGCACTGGGGAAGGAATACGTGGAAAACCGGATAACAAAAATGGACCGTCCAGTGTTAACGAAGCTTATGGAAGACCATTTCAGGACAAAGCGCTCGATCTGACTTCCAAGAAGGCCGGCATAAAGACGAGACAATGGACACTGTGACAGTGATCTTTGGAGTGATTCACGGTTGGGCCGGTGCGCTTTGGATTGCTGCAATTGTGTGGAAGAAGGACAAGAAAGCGCTCTCAGTTTGCTGTGGCCTTATTCCAATTGTTGCGTTCTTCTATGGAGTGTCTGACCTAAAACGTCGATGGGCACCAGTTCTGATGATGGTAGCGGGATCGATGATCGTCATGCTTGCATAGCCCGCTCACCGGAAGCTTGACTCATCTGCAGCTTCGTGCAACAACTACCGTGATCTTAATAGAAGCACCCGGAATCGTGGCTGCAATGCCCGTGTTGACAGTGATTCTGCCCATTCCAGGAACCAATCGGCTGATGACAGTGTTCGGGCAGTATAATGAAGGCTCCGATACTCTTTACTGTTATCCTTCTTGTCGTCACGCTTAGCGCCGAACGATGCTACCCGGGAGAAGGTCAAGTGTCAGAGAAGGAAGATATGACTCTTGTATTATTCGATTTTGTCGACTCGTCCGAGACTGAGCGCTGGTTGATAGTCAATGACAACGTGATGGGGGGAGTGTCGAATGGAGAAGCGTCGCGGGCAGAGGATAGCTGCCTGCGCTTTTCAGGTTCGATATCATTGGAGAATAACGGAGGCTTCGCGTCAATTCGCAGCCAACCGACTGATTTCGGTCTTGGCGACTATCATGGTATCAGAATAAGAGTGATGGGTGACGGACGGACATACCAGTTCAGACTGCGAACGGATCGTAACCTCGACGGAATCGCGTTTAGGCAAGAATTCGAAACCATCGACAACGAGTGGGTCGAGGCAGAACTTCCCTTCGCTTCATTTCTGCCGACATTTCGCGGAAGAATACTGACAGATGTCGAGCCCCTGGATCCTGCCGATATCAAACAACTGGGTTTTCTCTTAGCAGATAAGAGAGCTGGGGCCTTCAAGCTGACTGTAGATAGAATCGTTGCCTACAAATAGCGAAAACAATGTCTGAGAGGAATTGTAGTGATAAGAGCTGTCATTGGTTTCATGTTAGCAAGTCTTCTTCTAGGTGCAGCGGCAGAGACTGTTAATGCGGATTGGTCAATAGACATTGAGAGTGGCCTCGCTTACAGTGGCTACAATGATGTTCGCATCCCGGGCAATACTGGTACCGACATATCTCTCTCCGAAGACCTGGAAGCAGAATCTACAGAGTTTGTCCGTCTGCGGTTATCTATAGACCTGGGCGATCGGCACCAGCTCTCATTTCTCGTCGCACCATTGACATTCGTATCTTCAGGTACAGTCGACCGCGATGTTGAATTCAACGATGTGCGGTTTGGTGCGAACATCCCCCTGAATTCTCTCTACCGGTTTGATTCATACCGTGTGACCTATCAATACACTTGGCTCCATAAAGATCGCATGAAGGCTGGGATTGGATTCACCGGAAAAGTGCGGGATGCCGCAATCAGCATCGACAATGGTAGCGTGTCTTCCGAGAAAGCAAATACGGGCTTTGTACCCCTAATCAATTTCACCTTCGATTGGCGCTTTGCATCTAAACTGGGACTCATCTTGGAGGGCGATGCTTTGGCTGCACCTCAGGGAAGGGCTGAAGATGTCCTATTGGCGATCTATGTGCATCCCTCGAGTCGAGTTCGTCTTCGTCTGGGTTATAGAGTCCTGGAGGGTGGAGCGGACAATGACGAGGTATATACGTTTGCGTTGCTGCACTATCTGTCTGCCGGGGCTACTTGGTCGTTTTAGTGATCTTCTATCCTACTGGCCTTTGCGAGCCAAAAACTGAGACTCAGGGTCTATGGAGATATCTGGTTTAGATAAGCCCAAAACGGTCACAATTTGGTCACAATAGGGTGTAAGTCCTTGTGCCACAACGCGATTATGGGGTTCGTTTTCCCCTCTATTTGTTATAAGTCATAACAATTTAATAGGTTACAAGATGGGCAGAGGTGCAATGCCTCCGCTTGTTACTGTAAGGCTATGCCTCCCAACAACTCCCATAGGATAGAACACCTTCTTCGATATAGATATGTCGGCCACGACTCAAAAGACACTACA